>NICF_comb_assmDRAFT_10000840_pt1 | contig 25723 bp, 17 predicted proteins | sample NewIslPassag4_SG_FD_11279 | JGI IMG/M metagenome (IMG submission 11279) | reverse complement strand
ACCGCCCAGCCGACGGCACCGCTGCCCGCGACCGCTCCGCTTCCACCGCTGCCGCCGGATCTCAAGCCGTTCGAGCCATCTGAGTTCGAGATCGCCGAAGAGCAGACCGAACAAGCGCTCACGGCGCTGCCAGATGCGCCGGCGCCCGCGCCGGAGGAGCCATCCGCCCCGGCGGCAGTCGACGAAACGATCAGCGTGGCGGTCGAGCCAACGCCGGCGATGCCCTCTTCAGACGAAGCAGAGGAGGCGGGAACCGCGCCGGTCGTTGACGACTCGATACGCGACGTGCCTAATGAGGAATCGCCGCCCCCCGTCGAGTCAGCACCGGCTGCCGAGCCAGCCGCATTCGAGCCGGCGCCGTCGGTCGAGCCAGCGCCTGCCTTCGAGGCGGTTCCAGCGCAGGAACCGAGCGAGCCGGCTGCTCCCCCAGCCGCGCCAAGTCAAAGGCCCGCTCCTATGGCGACCGACGAGGCGTTGGCGAGTACCGGAATCCGCTCGACTATCCTGCTCGTCCATGGCGTGCCGCGAGCGATGACCGCGCTCTCACTCAAGCGCTACTTGGAAGGCTTAGGGCACGTGCGCTCGGTGGAGCCGCGTGAGTTCGCCGAGGGCATCCTTCGGCTCCAGGTGACCGGCCACCGCCCGCTGACGTTCAGCGATCTGTACGGCTGGCCTGAAGGGCGCGGGATGGAAGCAGTTCACGTTCGTGACGATCTCCTAGAAGTGCGGTTGCCGCGAGTGAGCTGACTGGGAAAGGAGGATCCGGGGCATGACAGGAGCGGCGTGGCAAGCCTATCTCGACACGGAATACGACCGACATTTCAACGAGCTCCTCGAGCTGCTCCGGATTCCGAGCGTCAGCACAACCCCCGAGCATCGCAACGATGTCGCCGCCGCGGCAAACTGGGTCGCCGCGCGGCTGCAAGCGGCCGGCGTACCGTCCGTCTCCTTGCTCGAGACGCCGGGGCATCCGGTCGTCTATGGCCGCTGGGACGTCGATCCGAGCCGTCCCACCCTCCTCGTTTACGGGCACTACGACGTGCAGCCACCAGATCCGCTGGCGCTGTGGGATTCGCCGCCATTCGAGCCGACGATCCGCGAAGGCACGATCTACGCCCGCGGCGCGGCGGACATGAAGGCGAATCTCGTCACCCTGATCCAGGGCTTGGAGGCCGTCGCGCGCACCACCGGCCGCCCGCCGGTCAACTTCATCTTCCTCTTCGAAGGCGAGGAGGAGATCGGCAGCCCGAACTTGCCGGAGATCGTCCGCCAGCGCCGGGCTGAGCTCAAGTGCGACGCGATCCTCTCCGCGGACGGCGGGATGTTCGGGCCGGAGACGCCGTCGCTGGTCGTCGCCTTCAAAGGGATCGCCGGCTGCCAAATCGATGTGCGGACCGGCTCGACCGATCTGCACTCCGGCTCCTACGGAGCTATTGTGCCGAACGCCGTGCAGGTGCTGATTCAGCTCGCGGCGACGATGCACGACAAAGATGGGCGCGTGGCGGTCGCGGGATTCTACGACCGCGTCCGGCCGCTCACCGACCAGGACCGCGCCGAGCTAGCTGCCGTGCCCTTCAACGAGGCCGAGTTCAAAGAGGAGGCGGGCGTCGAAACGCTCTGGGGCGAACCGGGGTACACGCCGCTCGAGCGCCGCTGGGCACGGCCAACGCTCGACTTCAACGGCGTCTGGGGCGGCTTCCAGGGCGACGGGACGAAGACGGTCACGCCCTGCGAGGCGCATCTCAAGATCACCTGCCGCCTCGTGCCAGATCAGGAGCCGGACGAGATCGTCGCCGCGATCGAGCGGCACGTGGCGGAGCATGCTCCCGCCGGTGTGAACGTGACAGTCCAGCCAATGCCCGGCTCGGCCCGTCCCTTCACGCTCCGGCGAGATGATCCGGCGCTTGCGGTCGCAAAGCGCGTGCTCCACGAGGTCTATGGCCGCGAGCCACTGATGGTCCGCGCCGGCGGCTCGGTCCCGATCACCGAGGTCTTCCAGCGAGAGCTCGGCGTCGGCACCATCACCATCGGCTTCGGCATGCCCGGCAGTCGCTCGCACGCGCCGAACGAGTGGTTCCGCGTCGAGGATTTCTCGATCGCCCGCCGGGTGTACGCGCGCTTCTTCGAAGCGTTGGGCACCTCCAGCTCTGAGCGTTGACCGAGACGGAGTTACCGGGAGCAGCGGCCGCGTCCTATCCGCGTGATCAGCGACCACCCATTTGACCTAGCCTGACTGACCACGCGCTTTCTTGACCATCAACCCATGTGGCACACGCGGCCTTGCCGCTATGCTCCCGCTGGGGGAAAGCGCTCTCCGCGTCCCGCTTCGGCGAGGCGGCACCGCGGCGACGCCTCAACTTCACACGGCCTTCTGTCGGCGCTCGTCGGCGGCCGAACCAGCCACGCATGGGCCGGCAGGGGATACCCTGCGTCCTGCTAGTCGGCGCGCGGCGCTCAGCCCGAAGACCACGGGGGATCTCAATGAAGCGTTCTCGCGCATTCCTTGTCAGCCTCTTGGTGACCTTGGGCCTGCTCGGCTCGATCCTCGGCTCGGTCACCGCCGCTCCGGCGCCGGGCGCCAGCGATTCCGGGGATCTAGCCATCTCGGCGTCGCAGTACAGCCCGGACAGCGAGGAATGCACATTCCTCACCATCATCAACAATTACCGCAAGCAGAATGGGCGCAGCCCGCTGACGCTGGATCGCTATCTCGGCGCCGCGGCGGAGCATCACTCCGTTGATATGGCGACTTACAACCACTGGCGCAGCGACCACAGCCTGCACGACGGCACGAGCTGGATTCAGAACCTGATCAATCACGGATACGACTACCGGAAGCTCGGCACGTCGATCGCCGAGAACATCGCGGCCGGGAATGAGACGGCGTCCGCGACGTTCAACCAGTGGAAGAACTCCTCCGGCCACAACGCCAACATGCTGAGTACGAGCATGAAGGCGATCGGCATCGGGCGGGCGTACAACTCGAAATCCACCTACAAGTGGTATTGGACGACAACGTTCGGCGGGAAGGTCGTCGAGCCGGTCAATTGCTCCGGCAGCTCGGCGCCCGCGCCGACCCCGACGGCGACGAAGCCAGCCGGCGGCACGGCCTACAAGATCACGCGCAGCGCCCGCAGCACCGCATCGTCGACCAGCTCTAGCTACGCCTACGACAACAAGCTGAACACCAACTGGCGGACGACGAGCCGGACGATGCCGAGCACGGCCTACATCTGGTTCGATCTCGGCAGCGTCAAGAACGTCGGCTCCATCTCCTGGATCTTCGGCAGTGCCTACAACGGCGCCTACGAGATCCAGGTCTCAACGACGTCCACCTCCAGCTCGAGCTGGACGACGATCGCCAAGCGCAGCAAGACGTCCACTGGCGTCTGGCAGACGCTGAAGTGGAGCGGGAAGGCGCGGTACGTGCGCTTCTACTTCAACAAGCCGACCAGCGGCACAGCCTATCCCTACCTGGCCGAGGTCAAGATCACGAACTAGCGTCTAGAGCGCCGGATCAGCCGAGAGGGGAGAGGTGCGTTACCTCTCCCCTTTTCATGTCGAACGCATCACATTCGCGCCCGAGAGCGGACCGCCGTACCGGCCACCGCCCTCGCGCCACCACCCTCCCGCTTCTACACTTCCGGCAGGGATCGGATCTGGCGCAAGATCGAGAGTCGCGGGTATGACACGCATCCTGGTCGTGGAGGATGACGCCCCGATTGCCGACCTCGTCCGGCTCTACCTTCGCCGGGAGGGGCATGACGTCGAGGTCGTGACCGATGGTGGTGCCGCGCTCCGCCGCGTCGAGGATGCGCGGGCTGAGTTCGACGTGGTCGTGCTCGACCTGATGCTGCCGGGTCTCGACGGTCGTGGCGTCTGCCGCCGTATCCGCCGCGTTTCCGATGCCCCAATCATCATGCTGACCGCGCTCGACGACGACCGGGACAAGCTCGAAGGGTTCGATCTCGGGGCAGACGACTACCTCACCAAGCCCTTCAATCCCCTGGAGCTGGTCGCCCGCGTCCGCGCCCTCCTGTGCCGCAGCACCCGGCAATCGCAAGAGCACGCGTTTGCGCCATCGGGAGAGACGATCTGCCTGGGGAACGCTCGCATCGAGCTCGATACGCGCCGGTTCCTGGTCAACCAGCGCGAGATTCCGCTCCGCGCCAAGGAGTTCGACCTCCTGGCCACGTTCGCTCGGCGACCAGGTGTCGTCTGGCCCCGCGACCGGCTGGAAGACGCCAACGCGCCGCTGGCGATCGAGACGGTCCGCTCCGTCGGGTACCGCCTGGCGCTGCGACACTGACGCTTCTGGCTCGCCCCCGTCCCCGCCGAGTCGCCGCCCGTTACATGGCGGTTACGCTGACGTGGTAGGGTGCCAAGAAGGCATACGAGGTTCGAGTAGGCAGTCAGCGGCTATGGCAGACGTGGGACGCGCCGAGCGTGAGTCGGTCACGAGGTGGCGACGTCCGCTGAGTCTGCGCGGACGACTCATCCTCTCCCACAGCTTCGTCATCCTCCTCGCGTTGGCGCTCGTCCTCCTCATCAGCGCCGCTTTCATTCGCCGATACGAGCAGCTGCCGCGCATCTTCGATCGCTTTACCCGTTTCGACCGGGACCAGGACACAGCGTCCGGCTTCGGCCTCGGGCTCACGATCGTCCTGGAGATCGTCGCGCTCCACCGGGGAACGCTCTCCGTCGCCAGCCAAGTCGGCGGGGGCACGACCGTCACGGTCCGGCTCCCCGCCGCGCCAGCCCCAGAGAGCTTGCAGGAAGAGCGCCCCGGTTCTGGTCGTGCACAACCGGACATCGCTGGTTCCAGGCGGGCGCCGGCGGATGGCTCGATTCGCGCCTAAGCAGGGGAGAAACCTCTCGCGGCGTGGGGCTCAGTCCTGCTCACCGGGCTCCGCGGGCGTATCGTCTGTGACGGCGACCGTCGGGTCCGCCGGCCGCGCCGCATCCTCCTCCGCTGGCTCTGGCTGATCAGAGGCCGAGTCCTGCACCTGCTCCGGGATCTCCGCTTCCACCGACCCGGCGTCGGTCGCCTCATCGCCAGATTCCGGTGCCACTCCCGACTCAGGCTCCGTCAGCGAGGACATACGCGAAGCATCGCCACCCTCCTGAGCCGAAGCCACTGCCTCGGCAAGCAGGCGGGAACGGAACGTCGGCCCCTCGCTGTCATCGGGCGTGATATCTGCCAGCAGCGGCGACTCGAAGCGGGGCGGCCCCGAGACGCTGGAACGCGGCGACGGCGCAGGGACAGGCTCTGGCGGTAGCCCCGGTGCGGGCTCAGGTTGTTCTGGCTCAGATTGCGTCGGCAACGCAGGCTCAGAGACCGGTTCCGGTGTTGGTTCTGAGGCGGGTTCCTCGGAGACGGGAGTCTGGACCTGCGCGGTCCGGCGCTCGGGCCAGAACGCGGCAGGGTCCGGCCGGATTTCCAACGGAGGCGGGACCGCCTCGAATTCGGGCTCCATTGCTGCCACGCGCGCCCGGTAGCGGCGGAACGCCATCGCCGACGTCACAACGAAGACCACCAGCACGACGAGCGCCGAGACGAGGACGACGCGCGATCCGGCAGAGTCGCTCGCGCCGAGGAAGAGCGGAACCAGGGTGACCAGGAAGAGGACAACGCCCGCGCCGATGAGACCCGCGCCAAGCTCCCGGCACAGGCGCAACCACGCTAGCCGAGTCGGAGCGGCTGACCGCGCGTGAAGGGCGGGACCGAGGTCGCGGATTGCGAAGCCGAGGAGGACGATGGCTGCACCAAGACCGAAGCCCCCGACGACGAAATCCACCCGACTCTCTCCCGCGCCACGCCACCTGGGCTCATCTCCGGCCCAGCGCGCCGAATGCCCCCGAAGCTGCAACGATTGGGCTCCGCGGCTAGGGCAATTCTAGATGTTTCGGCCCGTCTTCGTCTGTTCCTGCGCAATTGCTGCCCGGCTCCCTCTTTCCATCGAGCCAGTCTCGCCGCTACCATCCGCGCGGCATTTCACGCTGAATAGGATTGGCACGTCGGAGAGCGAGGAGAGGAATGGAGAGCGGCAAACAGCGGCCTTTGCAAGTCGGTCTCTACATCCCGAATGGTGACGGGGAAATGGGTTCCGGCAACCGGCGGTGGCGCGACGTGCTGGAGCTGGCGCGGCTCGCCGAATCCGTCGGCTTTGATTCGGTCTGGGTCGCGGATCACCTGTTGTTCCGGTTCGACGGCGTGCAGCCGCAGGGCCGCTGGGAGTGCTGGTCGCTGCTTGCAGCGCTGGCCGCTTCCACCTCTCGAATTCGGCTCGGTCCACTCGTGAGCTGCGTCAGCTTCCGGGCGCCGGGCTTGCTCGCGAAGATCGCGGAGACGGTCGACGAGATCAGCGACGGGCGGCTCATCCTCGGTCTCGGCGCTGGCTGGCACGAGCCCGAATACACCGCCTATGGCTACCCGTTCGACCACCGGGCAAGCCGGTTCGAGGAGGCTGCGGAGATCATCATCCGGATGCTCCGCGACGGAGAGGCGACCTTCGAGGGCAAGTACTACCGCGTGGAGAACGCGCTCCTGCGTCCTCGCGGACCGCGCGAGGGCAAGATGCCGATCATGATCGGCACCACGGGCGAGCGGCTGCTGCGGTTCGCCGCGCGCCACGCCGACATCTGGAACACGACATGGGTAGACGATCCGGCAGCGATCCCGCCGCTCCGTGAGCAAGTGGATGCCGCCTGCGAAGCGGTCGGGCGCGACCCGGCGACGCTGAGCCGATCCGCTTGCGTCTATCTCGATCTCCCCGGCGCGCAAGGCGTCTGGTCGTGGACGGAGACACAGCGTCCGCCCCGGCCGAGAGAGCCAGAGGAAGCGGCCGAGTACCTGCGCTCCTTCGCGGCCGAAGGGATCAACGAGGTGATGCTCTGGCTGGACCCACCGGGACCACGCGGCGTGGAAGCGTTCGCGGCGACGCTGGAGCTGCTGGACCGGGGCTGACGGGGACGGCGAGGCAATCTGAAAATTGCCTCGCTCACCCCCTTGACAAGGCAGGGTGTACGTACTAGTATGTACGTACAGTCCCGAGGGGCCGAGCGAAAGCGAGGCTCCCCACCGACCCGGACAAGGGACGGAGCGTAATTGCGGGGTAGCGCTCCGAGACCCATCCGGGGGCGGGACCGGCCAGGAAGCCACGGTCGTTGCGGGGCGTTGCCGTGGGGGAGCGGTCGGTCGCGGGGAGCCGCGCCTACGCCAAGCTTGTCGGGACTGTTTCTTTTTGTCAAGTACCATTCCTCTTTCGCCCCTCGAGATGCTGTCGCGCCTGCTGATCTCGCCACTCTCGGACGCGTGGCGGAAGAGGCATGGCGCCTCTCGGTCCTCATGGGCCTGCCCTACCCTCGCCGTGGTGTCGTGGGGTTCCCGCCCTATCTCACAGTAGCCGCCGTAACCATCGGCACTCGCTGTGCGATAGTAGGGACAGCGCGAACGGTCCATGAGGCGTGAGGGCTGAGAGCGAGATGGGCGGGAAAGAACGCGTCACGATCGTGATCACGACGGATCGGTACGAGCTCGACTGGGAGGAGCGATTCCTCGCCGAGCAGGATGAGTTCGAGTTCGATCTTCGAGCAGGTCTCTGCAGGACCGAAGACGAGCTGATCGAGTTCGCGCGAGATGCCGACGCGCTCTTGATCTCATCCCGCGAGCGGATCACGCGGCGCGCGATCGAATCGCTGACTCGCTGCCGGGTCATCAGCCGATATGCGGTCGGGCTCGATCACATTGATCTGGACGCCGCCGCCGAGCGCGGGATCGTCGTCACGCACGTCCCCGACTACTGCACGGCGGAAGTGGCTGACCACGCGATGTCGTTGATCCTCGCGCTCAACCGGCGCATCGTGGAGATGGATCGCGCACTCCGGGAGGGCGCCTGGGTCAGCTACCACTACCACACCCGAGAAATCATCCGCGGCCCGATCCCGCCGCTTCGCGAGCTTACCCTCGGCCTGATCGGCATCGGCCGGATCGGCAGCGCGGTCGCGCAACGCGCTCGGCCATTCGGGTTCCACATCCTCGCGACCGATCCGTACGTGGACCCCGCCACGATCCGCGAGCGCGGAGCGGAGCCCGTCTCGCTCGACGAGCTGCTCCAGCGCGCGGATATCATCAGCATCCATTGCCCGCTCACCGCCGAGACGCGCGAGATGATCGACGAGCGCGCGTTCTCGCTGATGAAGCCGACGGCGCTGCTGGTGAATACCGCCCGCGGTCCGATCGTCAGCATGCCGGCGGTGACCGCCGCGCTGCAGGAGTGCCGGATCGCCGGCGCTGCCCTCGATGTCGTCGATCCGGAGCCCTTGCCGCCCGACTCGCCGCTCTACCGCTTACCGAACGTCATCCTGACTCCACACGCCGCTTACTACTCGGAGCGCTCGGTCGAGATCCTACGTAGGGAGACGCTGTTCGAGGCGCTTCGCGTGTTGCGCGGGCAGCGTCCGCGCACTGTCGCCAACCCGGCGGTGCTCGAGCGCGTGTCGCTCACGCTGCCGGCATAGTGTCGGTTCGGCGGGAAGGCTGGAGAGCGGGAAGCCTGTCATGTTTCGCCTGCGGCGCCGTGACGAGCCAGCCGGTCCCGAGCCGAAGGATGATGTCGCCGTCAACGCCCCCGAGACTCCCGGGCTCGACGCGGAGGCTCGGCACGACGAGCGATTGCTCCAGGCAGCGCAGCGCGGCGACCTTCCTTCGTTCAACGCGCTCGTAGCCCGGCACGAGCGGGCCGTCTACGCCGTCTGCCTGCGCATGCTTGGCGACAGTGACGCCGCCGAAGACGCGACGCAAGAGACCTTCATCAAGGCGTGGACGTCAATAAACTCGTTCCGTGGCGGATTGGTCCGCCCCTGGCTGCTGCGGATCGCGACGAATCGCTGCTACGACATCCTCCGCGCCCGCGCCCGCCGGCCCGCCGACTCGCTGGACGCCGTGCCGTTCGAGACCGAGCCGTCATGGTCGAGCCAGACGCCCGGAGAGCACCCGGAGGCATTCGCCGCTCGTTCCGAGCTGTCGGCGCGCCTGGAGCGGGCGCTCCAGCTGCTGCCGGACGATCAGCGCCTCGCGGTGATCCTTGCCGACGTTCACGGCCATCCCTATGAAGAGATTGCGGAGATCACCGGCGTCGCGGTCGGCACCGTCAAGTCGCGGATCAGCCGAGCGCGAGCACGCCTGCGCGACCTGCTACGGGAGGATCCCGCCAGCCGGGAACTGTTCGATCGCTTTTTACGTTTACCTGAGGACTAGGCCGCGGCTCACGAAGCGCCTCGGTCCAGAACGCCAAGCGGCCGGAGCTCATAATGGACGACTCGATGGACAGGAGACGGCAACCAGAGGGAGACGGCGACACGCCGCGCTCTGATATCTCCGGCGGCCACCTGGACACCGAGACGCTGAGCGCCTACCTGGACGACGCGATGCCAGCGGCTGAGCGCACCCGGGCGGAGGCGCACCTCGCCGGATGCGAGATCTGCCGCGCGGATCTGCGGGAACTCGAAGCAACGCGCCTCCTGCTGCGCTCCCTCCCCATGCCGCGCCCGCGCCGCTCATTCCAGCTCACGCCCGAGCACATCCGCGAGAACCGGCCGTGGTGGCAGCGGTGGGGCGCTGCTTTGCTGCCGCAGCTGCCGGCTCTGCGGGCGGCGACCGTTGCCGTCGCGATCTTGCTGGTTGCGGTGACGGCGGTTGACCTTGTTCGGGACTCGGATACGAGCCAGGAGGCGCCGCCCGCGTCCTTCGCAACGACGGCGGCTCCCCGCGAGCTACACACGGTCGTCGGCGAGACCGGCGGTCCCGGCGGGGCGCCGACGGAGACCAGCGCGGCATTCGCCGCCCCGGACGAGGACAGCGAGGCGATGGCTCCTGCGCTAGGTCGCGAGACGACCGGCGCCGGTTCCCAGGCGTTGGATTCGGGCGCGTCGGTCGCGAGCGAGCCGTTCGCCGGCGAGGATGCGGACACCTCGGCCGAATTGGTCGACGGAGAAGCGCCGATCTCCGCGCTCGACCAAACCGCGGTCGCCGGCGCCGTCGAGACAGTGCAGCGAGACGAAGCGCTCGTCGCGGCGAATGAAACCGCGAAGAGCACACTGGGTGAGGCGGCGGCCGAGATGGAGGCGATGGACGCCGTGGAGAGCGCCTCTCCCTCGGGCGCGATGCCGACCGGCGCTCAGTTCGAGGCCGCGTACGCGGAGACAGAAGAGGGCGTCGCCGGCACTGCCGAGGCCGGCAGCCTCGCGCTCGCTCAGGTTTCGGCCACCCCGGCTTCCTCCGGCCCAATCGGCGAGGCAGTCACCGCGACTCCTGACGCCAGCGAGGCGCACGGCGCGCAGGGCGATGATGGCACGTCGCTCTGGCGCATCGCCCAGTACGTGCTCGCCGCGCTCCTTGCGCTGCTCGTCCTAGCGCTCATTGGGTTGCATCGCCTGCGCGCGAGGGGCGGCGCCTAGCCTCGTGCGGGAACCCTCCCGCGTGCATTAGCGTTCTCCTTGCAAGCCCGGCGCGGCTGCTCGCGATCGCGCCTGCTGGCGAGTACGTGGCCACGGAGTTGGCCTCAGCGAAATGGAGAGGAGCTCGATGGAACACGTCAGACAGCCTGGCCTTCGCCGCAGCGCTCTCGTCGTTCTCACGCTCGGAATCGTCGGATTGGTCGGTGCGGCTACTTTCGCATTCAGCCCCCGCGCCACGGCACAGACTCCAATCGCGACCTCTACCGGGCCAGCGACCGTCCAGGTGAGCGGCAGTGGTTCGGTGGTCGTTGAGCCGGACGCCGCCACGATCGTGCTCGGCGTGACCGTCCTTGAGCCGACGTTGACCGCCGCCCAGGAGAGCGCGACGTCTCAGATGACGGCGATTCTCGAGGCGTTGCGCGAAGCAGGCATCGCCGACCGGGACATTCAAACCGCCAGCTACAACGTCAACATCCTCCAGGACTATGACGATCAGGGCAATCCGACGACCATCCGCGGCTTCCAGATCGTCAACCTCGTCAACGTGACGGTCCGCGATCTCGATCAACTCGGCTCGATCCTCGATACGGTCGTCGACCGCGGCGCGAACACGATCCATGGCATCAACTTCATCGTCACCGATCCCTCGACGGCAGCTACCCAGGCGCGCACGCTGGCGGTCAACGATGCGATGGAGAAGGCGCAGCAGCTCGCCTCCGCCGCTGGCATGACGGTCGGGCGCGTGTTGTCGATCAGCGAGTCCTACTCGCCGCCGCCGACGCCGCTCGGTCTGGGCGAGATGGCTCGCGCCGCCGATGCCGCGGTTCCGATCCAGCCTGGCACGCAGACGATCTCCGTCGATGTGCAGATGACCTTCGAGCTGAACTAGCAGCCGAGCTAGCAGGTCACTGATCGGCGGGGCGCGTTCCGAGCGTCACCTGGACGGTGAACGCTTGCGCGCCCCGCTGCATTTCCACTTCCACCTGCTTGCCCGGCCGGTAGCGGAAGAGCACCTCAGTCAGCGGCCGGTCCTCCTCAATTGCGTCGCCGCCGATGGCGAGAATGATGTCGTCAGGTTGAATTCCTGCCTCATCGGCCGGGCTACCGGGCACCACACCGACCACGAGCACGCCGCTCTCGACCGGCAGCTGGAGGTGGCTCGCGAGCTGCGGCGTCACCGGCACCGTCTCGACGCCCAGGAACGGATACTCGACCGAGCCATGCTCGATCAGCTCTCGCGTGATCATCCGCACCGTATTGACCGGAATCGCGAAGAACAGCCCCTGGATCGGCTGGCCGTTCTCTTCTGGGATGCCGAGCGTGTTGAGACCGACCACCGTGCCATCGAGCGTCACGAGCGGACCGCCCGAGTTGCCGGAATTGATGGCGGCGTCGTGCTGAATGAGGCCAGTCAGCTCGGGCTGCCCTGGCTCGGGTGCGAGGGATCGCCCAAGGGCGCTGACGATGCCGGCCGTGACGCTCGTCGTAAACGCGCCGAGCGGGGAGCCAATCGCCAGCACTGGCTCTCCCGGTCGCAGCATGACCGAATCCCCAAGCGTCGCCACCGCCGGGACCGAGCCCTCCATGCGAATCACCGCGAGATCCGTGATCGGATCGGCGCCGACGAGCGTGGCCGACCGGGATTCGCCCGTCGAGAGGACTACGAAGAAGGCGTCTCCCCCTTCGATCACGTGCCAATTCGTCGCGATGTGCCCCAGGTCATCAATGATCACGCCGGTCCCTACGCCGCCGAGCTCGAGGTCGTCTTGCTGAGAGAGCCCGGCGAGCCGCTGATTGACGACCGTGACGACGGCTGGCGCCACGCGCTGCACCGCCGCCTCCGCCGAGAGCGGGGCCACGCCTACTTGGCCGGTTCCGACTCGAGGTGACGCCGCCGGTGAGGCGGAGCGCAAGGTGACCGGCCTGGCCGCGCGGGTCGTCGCCGGCCGCGTTACGGTCGCTGTCGGCGCCGCTCTTTCATCGTCGGCGTCCTCAACGAGCGTGCCGACCGCCAACGTGGCGGCCACGCAGACCACCACGGCGAAGCCGACGCCAACGATCAGCAGGCGGCGGCGGGACTCCATCTGGCGCTCCTCTCCCCGAGCGCTGCGTTAGACTCGCGACATGCAACGCTCGTTCTGGCCAGGATCTCGCCTGAGCCGACGCCGATTCTGTGCCACCGCGATTGCCGGTCTCGCCGCGGGACTCAGCGCGGGCTGCGGCGATGGGTTGAACGTCCCGGCCGCCCCTCCCGCGACCGTCGCCCCCTTCCCAGGACACGCGCCGTCCCCAATGCTCATCGACGCCGAGCAGCTGCGCTCGGCGCTCGACGCGGCGCGTGAACCGATTCTGGTCCTCGATCTCTCTTCGCTCGGCCGCTACCGTCGCGGTCATCTGCCGGGCGCTGTCCATGCCTGGTGGCAGGACACCATGGATCCCAACTATCCCGTCTACGGAGCGGTGCTCGCGCCGGACGATAATCAGCGGCTGCGCCGGGAGCTGCTCGAAGACCTTGGCATCGCCGATGACACGTTCGTTGTTGCGTACGACAACAATCGTGGACGCTGGGCGGCGCGGATGGTTTGGTTCCTGCGTTTCCTCGGTCACGACCGCGTCGCCGCGCTCGATGGCGGCCTCGCCGCCTGGCGCGGCATCGGCGGCGAGCTGGAGTCGGGAGACGTCGAGCCGCCTAAGCGCGAGCCACCGACTGTCACGCCGCGGCTCGGGTATTACATCGGCACTGAGGAACTCGTCGAGCGCCGCTCCGATCCCGCGACGCTCCTCCTCGACGTGCGGACCGAGGAGGAAGCGCGCGACGATGTCAACGACACCCTGCCGATCGGGCGCATCCCCGGCTCGGTGCCCTTCCCGTGGACGAGCACCCTTCGAGACGAGGCCGGGCGCCTCAAGTCGATTCCGGAACTAGAGCAGCTCGTCGCTGAGGCCGGCGTCAGTCGGGAACGCTTCGTGATCGTCTACGCCCGGTTCGGCGTCGAGGCCGCTCACACCTGGTTCGTGCTCCAGCTCCTCGGCTACCGGGCGGTCGTCTACGACCGCGGCTGGGCGGANTGGGCAACGACGCCGGGACTGGCGATCGANCCCCTGTAATTCCCCGCAATTGCNGNTTGGCGGTCACCTGGGCGACGGCCAGACGAAAAACCGTGACGTTAGTGCCACGCCAATTGACTGTTATTGCTAAGCTGGCTGCATATACTGCACTTACTGCAAATGGCTTGGCGCTGTCACCTGGGATCGCTGCGGATGAAATCGCGAGTCATCGAGTCAGTGAGCAGCTGGCAAGCTCCGCTGCCGCGAGCGATCTACCTCCTCGCGGCGCTGGCGCTTGTCTTGACGCAGCTCCTGCCCAGTATCGCCGTTGCGGCGCCCGGCCAGCCAGCCGGTAATGCCAGCGCGGACGGACTGCACGGCGTACTCGCTCGCCATCTCCCCGCGAGTCAGACGTCGACCGATGACGACGAGCTGCGCGATCTCGTTGTCGTGCCGATCGATTCTTCGCTGAAGCCCGACGCTGTCCTACGCAGCAGACCGTTCGTGCTCGGCGCTCGCTCCGAACGCGCCTTTCCTTACAACCTGCGACAGCCGCAGCCGCTCACCGAAGACGAGGCTCGCAACAGGCTGAAGGAGTTCCTCATCCGCCGCGACGTGGACGTCGAGGCCATCGACGACGCGCTCGCCCGGTTCGATCAGCGGCGCGTGAAGCGCATCATTCCGGACCCTGCCCTGCGCGCTGCCGTCCTAATGCTGACCGATTGGGACCCGTACGAGGCCACGCTGCGCGCGATTCTCGACGGCGAGAATCCATCCGGCCGGCCATATCGCGAGGTCATCTTCGACGACATCGGCTTCCCTGGAGCAATCGCCACGCTCTACGAGAACCCGCGCGACGGGCGCGCGTCGCTCGTCGTGAGCGAGGAGTACGCCGGCGAAGATCCAGCGCAGCTCATCCCTGTCATCGTCCACGAGTCGCTGCACGGCGGCGGCTACAACTCGGCCGAAGAAGAAATCATCGCCAACATTCTCGACACCATCTGCTACGCCGAGGTCCTCCTGGTCGAGCCGCGAGTCGCCTATCTCCGCACGGACCTGACCGTCTTCAATAACCTGGAGCTCTTGGCGCTGCTCAACTCGATGGGGCGCGGCGGACCGGGCCAGCTCGGCGTTGCTACCTCGCCGTTGGGCGACATCTTCGTCGGGCCTGAGTTCGCGCGGTACGACTTCGAGAGCATCCGCTACGTCGTCGAGTCCGATGACTTCTACGATGCGCTGGGGAATCACGGCTCCCCTGGCCAGCAGACGACCGCGGCACTCATCTCTCGCTTCCCCGGCGGGAAATCGCTCGGCTCCGAGCCGGAGTACAACGAGGAGATGATCGCGGTCATCGATCGCGGCATCGGGAAGGTGATTTCCCCCGCGAAAGCGGTCCGACTCGCGCGCACGCTCGGTCTCTACATGACGGAGAGCGTGCAGGAAGTCGAGGCTCAGGGTCGCGTCACCGCGCGGCTTGCTCTGGACCAGCGGCCATTCCTCCCTCGAGATGCGAAGAACTACTTCGATCTGCGGCGCGCCAAGCGAACCGGCAAGGCGCTTACCGAGGACGAGGGCCGGTCGGCGCTGGCGGAGATGCTCGAGCGGCGACAAGTCGAGCCGGCCACCGCGCAAGACTTCCTCGCCGCCTACGATGACCCAGCGACCGCCGCCCTTATCCCCGATCCATCGCTTCGCGCCGCGACGCTGATGCTGGCAGCCTGGGAGCCTTGGAACTTGGCGCTGGACGTCATCTTCCGCGGCGTCAACCCGGAGGGCGTCCCGCTGCGCGTGGAGTTCGCGGACCTACGCCACTCGGCGCCCGCGGCCCGCCGTTCCGGCTCCGCCGACGGCGCGTCGCAGCCGGCTATTCTCATCAACAGCCTCCTCTATGGGGAGTCGCCAGAGGTGCTCGCGGCGGCGATCGTCGAGGGCACGCTGCTGCACGACGACACCTGGACCAAGCACGAGGCCATCGCGGCCGCGCTGATGGGCACGCTGGCTTATGCGGATATCGTGCTAGCTGAGCCGTCCGTCGCGAAAGGCCGGACGTGGGGTGTCATGACGCGCAATCGCGATCTCCTGGCGCTGCTCAACTCCGCGGCGTGGCCGGGAGATCCGGCGATGCTGGCCAACGCCGACTCAATCGGCTTCCTCGCCGCGCCAAACGGAGCTCCGGACGTTCTGCTCGGCCTGTACGCCGATGCGACGTCGTTCGCGGATTACATCTTGACCCTGCCCCACGCCGCGCGATTCGATCGGTACTCCGTTCTCGAAGCGCCTGACGTTTTCGAGCATTATTTGGCGTTTGCTAATATCTCACCTGAACGGCGATTCCGTGGATTGCTTTTGTTTGATGAAGCAACACTGTCGGCGATTGACGCTAGTCTGGGAGCGTTTGTGACGCCGGAGGAGGCGCTCTCATTGGCCAAGTCACTTCGGCTGGGTGTCTTGGCAGCGGAATGATTTAGCGCCAGGCATCACACCGGCCTCGGATGAAGGTGGCGTCGGGCGGACCGCAGAGGGGGATGCGGACACGACGGCGCCGGGAGCGCGAAAATGTTGATGCGCCCTTCGATCCGCACTAGCGAGATAGGCCGGAGACGCTTAGACTAACGAGCCGCGCCCCCCGCACGCGGCAGAACGGTCTTTCGGGTTGAGGGAAGCCGCTGATCGGCGTTGGCTGGCGCCGCGGTGGGATAAACCCGGAGGACCGCGGAGGGGACACGAATGTCGACAAGCAGGCTGGGGACTGCGCCCCGGGGGTCGGCGCAGTGGGGAAGAGCCTCGCTGGCGCGACCGCGCATCGTCCACATCCTTCTTGCACTCGTCATGTTGATGGCCACGGGGGCGCCGATCGCGGACCTCGTGGAGCCGCAACCAGCGAGCGCGAACCACTCATCCATCAAATGGCCGGTGCCATCCGGCGCGACGTGGTACATCTCGCAGGGGTACAACACATCCCCGGCGGATGGTTGGAGTCACTACAACTGTGACCCCAACACCCTCAAGGACCAAATCTCTCAGACGCACTCCTGCTCTGCCTATTACCAGTACAAGTTCTCGTTCGACATCAAGCGCAAGGACGGCAACACCGCCGGTCAGCCCGTCCTCTCTCCCGTCAACGGCACCATTCGCTGGATTGACGAAGCCTACGGCGGCATGTCCATCAACCTCGGGGATGGCTACGCCGTCGCCTTCTTCCACGCCAATCTGGTGAATGGCCTCGCGGCCGGTCAAACGGTGACGCAGGGCCAGCTTCTCGGCACCGTCGCGCCGGCGGGTCAGGCCGGCAATGGCGGCTCACCACACATCCACATCACGATCTGGAAGACAACCGATGGCGGCAACTGGAGCCGCAACGCCGTGCCTTTCACCGACGATCACAAGATCGACGGGATGGACTTCCCGCACAAGGGTGAATCGGTTCGCAACCAGTACTACGGCGTCGAGTTCACCTCGTCCAATCAGCAGCTCAGCGCGGGCAGCACCTCGCCGCCGGCGACTCCGACCCTGAAGAGCCCGGCCACCGGAACGACCTATACCTCCGCGCCGCGACAGGTCACCCTGAGCTGGAACAGCGTCTCCGGCGCCACCGAGTACCAGGTGGTCATCAATGACGTGCAGATCACCAGCCCGTGGGTGAGCGGCACATCCTGGACGACCGGCTCGCTCGGCAAGGGTCAATACGCGTGGCAAGTCCGGGCCAGGAACAGCGCCGGCACGAGCGGCTTGAGTCCGAAATGGGTCTTCTGGATCGACACGAGTAGCGCGCAGACACCGACACCCACGCCGAGCGCTGGCGGCACGCCCGGACCGCTCAAGACTTCGATCAGCCCGACGAGCGGCCGAGTCGGCACGATCGTGACCGCCTCCGGCAGCGGCATGAACCCGAACGAGACGGTCCGGCTCTACTTCGATTCGGTCTCGTCCGCCGGGCAGATTGCCCAGGTCAAGGCGAACAGCGCGGGCAACTGGGCGGCGGAAGTCGCGATCCCGGACGCGACCGGCGGCAACCACACGATCATCGCGCGCGGGATGACGAGCGATAAGCGCGCGCCCGCGACCTTCACCGTCACCTCTTACCTCAATCGCACGCCGTACCAAGGCCCGCCAGGGACGACGATCAACCTCACCGTCCAAGGGTTCGGCGCTAATGAGACGGTGCGCGTGACGTGGGAGACGACGAGCGGTCCGCTGCTCGCCAATGTCCAGACAAACGCGAAGGGGACTGGCTCGACCTCCTTCCCGCTGCCGGAAGGAACCACCGGCTGGCACGACTATGTCGGCGTCGGCCAGACCAGCCGGCTGACAGCCTGGGGCGCCCTCTACATCCAACCCGCTCTGAATCTGAGTCCGACGTCCGGCTCGCCCGGCACCAAGATCAACGTCTCCGCCAAGGGTCTCGCCGGCAACCAGAGCGTCACCATCGCCTGGAACAAGACGAGCAGCAGCGCGGGCACGAATGTCTGCAGCGGCTCCACGAACGGAAGCGGCAACTACTCGTGCTCGTTCAACATTCCGCAGGTCGGCGCCGGCTCCTATCCCGTCGTCCTGACGACGTCGGGCGGCGTGACGTTGAGCTCCACCGTCGAGGTCAGCGGTCAGCCCTCCGTCTCCATCACGCCGGGCTCGGCCGCCGTCGGCGCGCAGGTCTCCGTCAGCGTCGGCGGGTTCGGCGCGAACGAGACCGTCAACCTGACGTGGGACAACAGCAGCACGGTTTGGCAGTCGCGCCAGACGAGCGCGAACGGCTCCTTCAACCTGACCGCCCTCGTCCCGAGCCTCAGCACCGGCACCCACACGCTCAAGGCACGCGGCGTCTCGACCGGCCGCACCGCGAGCGTCTCGTTCACCGTCGTCTCCGGCTCCGGCGGCAAGACTCAGATGGTCGGCCCCGGGACCTACCTCGTCACCGCGACGGAGGAAGGTCTCTTCGGCGGGACGACCTCCGCTGGGCACGTGATCGAACCCGGTGACATGTTCGTCGCCTTGCCCGCGTGCACCCAGAGCTCCTGCCCGTGGGCGAACCCGAACTCCCGGTACGTCGCGCTCTGCGGCGATAACTGCTACGTCCGCGTGACGAACCCGTCCACGGGCGCCTGCCGCGTCGGCAAGGTGCTCGACGTCGGGCCGTGGTTCACGAACGACAACTGGTGGGACCCGACCAACCAGCGCGAGCTCAACAAGCTCTCGACGACAAAGAACATCCTTCCGCAAGGCTACGTCGGCGCGGAGGCGGCGAGGGACGGCCTCGACGTCGGCTACGGCGTCAGCGCGCGCGGGATCGGCATCTCCAACGTCGGCTATGAGGTCGGCAACCGCGCCGCGATCGATCTCGGCGATGGTATGTGGACCGGCATCGGGTTCCGGCGCGGCGACGGCATCGCTCAGGTGCGCGTGACGCTCCTCTGGCAAACGGGCGAGGAGCCGAACGCGGCCGCTCAGGCTTGTGGCCAGTCGTCGCTCGCGGTGCGCCAATCCGGCACGCCGACTCCGACGCCGACCAGCACCGCTACGCCGAAGGCGACTGCGACGGCCACGGCGACGCCGAATCCGACCGGCACGCCGATCACCACCCGGAGCCTGAGCCACAGCCCGACCAGCGGTCCGGTCGGGACGACGGTCCAGGTGACCGGCACCGGCTTCCAGCCCGGCGAGACGGTCGATCTCTACTTCACCTCGACCCGCACCACGCCGATCGCGAGCCCTCGCGCCGACAACCTCGGTCGCATCAGCGCGCAGATCACGATGCCGGAGGCGCCGGCGGGTTACCTGCTGGTCGCCGCCAAGGGTCGCACCAGCGGCGCAACCGCCTCCAAGTCGTTCAAGATCACGCCGAAGCTGACGCGATCGCCGGCCAGCGGCTACGAGGGCCAGACGATCCAAGTCCAGGCCACCGGATTCGGCGCCTCGGAATCGGTGGATTTGCGCTGGGATTCCAGCTCTGGCACGGTCGTGGCGCGGCTCACGACGAACGCGAACGGCAGCGCGAGCGGCTCGTTCAAGATCCCAGAGAACAGCGCGCGCGGCCAGCACAACCTGTACGGCATCGGCGCGACCAGCGGCGTCAGCACGTCGGTCTCCGTGGAGGTGCTCGCGCTCAACATCTCGGTCTCGCCGAGCACCGGCAGCCCGCGGAATAAGGTCACGGTCTCCGGCTCGGGCTTCGCGCCGAACGAGACAGTGGACGTCTTCTGGGATGGCAGCTCGACGGCGGCGGAGAACGGCAAGGCAGATGCGAGCGGGAACGTCAGCATCACCTCGAGCGTCCCGCTGATGCCGACCGGCAGCCATCCGGTCAAGCTGAAGGGCCGCTCGAGCGGTCGCCAAGGGACGGCGCAGTTCAACGTCGTGCAAAGCGTGGAGCTCAACCCGACTTCCGGGCAGGGCGGCACGCAGGTGACCGTGAAGGGCCGCGGCTGGGATGCTGGCGCAACGGTCGGCATCTACTGGAACCGCACCGGCTCGAGCTCCGGCGTCCGCGTCTGCAACGTCGTCGCCAGCCATACGGGCTCCTTCACCTGCAGCTTCGTCGCGCCGAACGCCACGCCCGAGCGCTATCCGGTCGTCGGCGTGAGCGGCAGCCGGACCGCCTCGGCGACGTTCCGCGTCACCGGCGGGCAAGGCGCAAGCGGCAGCACGATCGTTGCGTCTGTCTCCCCGGAGAGCGGCTCGCCGCGTGACTACGTCACCGTCACCGGCACCGGGTTCAAATCTGGTGAGACGGTCGAGGTCCGCTTCAACGGCTCGTCGACGGTGGAGGCTACCGGCAAGGCGGACAGCAATGGCCGTGTCAGTATCCGCGTCCGTGTCCCGCTGATGCCGAATGGTGCGCGCCCCATCGAGCTGCGCGGCACGTCGAGCGGCAGCACGGGCGTGGTTCTGTTCGACGTCGTCGAGCAGCTGGAGCTGTCGCCCACCAGCGGCGCTGCGGGCTCGACCTTCCTGATCAAGGGACGCGGCTGGAACGCCAACTCCACCGTTGACATATACTGGAACCGCACGGGCTCCAGCGCGGGCCAGAAGATCTGCACGATCACCGCTTCGAACACAGGCTCCTTCACCTGCGAGGTCAAGGTGCCGAGCAACGCCAGCAACGGGACGTTCCCACTGGTCGGTATCAGCGGTGACCTCAGCGCATCCGCGAGCTTCCGAGTTTCTGGCTCGGTTTCCGGCAGCGAGACCTCCACGATCGAAACGTCTGTCTCGCCGGAGAGCGGCTCGCCGCGCGACTACGTCACCGTCACCGGCACCGGGTTCAAGTCTGGTGAGACGGTCGAGGTCCGCTTCAACGGCGCCTCGACGGTGGAGGCCACCGGCAAGGCCGACAGCAATGGCCGCGTCAGCATCCGCGTCCGTGTCCCGCTGATGCCAAACGGCCCGCGGCCGGTCGAGTTGCGCGGCACGTCGAGCGGCAGCACGGGCGTGGCACAGTTCGTCGTCGTCGAGCAGCTGGAGCTCTCGCCGACGAGCGGCCAGGCGGGCAGTGACCTGCTGATCAAGGGCCGTGGCTGGAACGCCGGCGAGTCCGTCGACATCTACTGGAACCGCACGGATTCCAGCGCGGGGCAGAAGATCTGCACGATTACGGCCTCTAGCACCGGCTCCTTCACCTGCAACGTCAAGGTGCCGAGCAACGCGAGCACCGGGACCTTCCCGCTGGTCGGCATCAGCGGCGACCTGACCGCATCGACGACGTACAAGGTCACTGGCGTCAAGGTGGCGAGCCTCGAGGAGCCGACGGAGGCGCCAGCGGCCGAACCGACCGAGGAGTCCACGCCCGAGCCGGCAACGCCGGAAGCGACCGGGACTCCGACATCGGAGGAGGAGACTCCCGAGCCGACGACGGAGGCGACGCCGATCCCGACGCCGGAAGAGGTGACTCCGGAACCGACCGAGACGCCGGTCGTGGACGAGCCGGAGCCCACACCCGAGGCGACGGAAGCCGAAGATGGCGAGGAGGCACAGGTCGAGGAATCGACGACCAGCGACGCGACCGCTGAGGACGGTCAAGGCGAGGAAGCCGCACCGGACGAGGCCGAGGAGGCGGTGCCGGCTGAGGCGCCAGCGCCGGAGAGCGAGCCGCAGCCGACGCCGGAGCCGGTCGTTCGCGAGCTGGTGTTCGCCCCGGTGGCTGACACCTCTGTCTCAGCCGCGGCGCCCGACGCTCCGCAGGCTCCGGAGGCCATCGGCACGCTCGCCGCGGGTGGACCGGACGGCGCGGTGGCGCTCCTGACCTTCGAGGTCACGGGGATCGCCCCAGGCTCGGTCGTCGAGGCGAAACTGGCGCTGACGAATGTCGGCGAGAGCGGCGCGGCTGGCGGCGCGGTCCTGTACGCGACGGACTACTGGCTCGATGAGGCGGCGACATACCAGACTGCCCTGGTCAGCGGGCTGCCGCAAGCCGTGGGCAGCGACGGCGCGCCGACCATCATCGAATGGCTCGAGCCGTGGGCGGAAACGACCGTTGACGTCACCGGCGTCGTCGCGGCGGACGGCACTATCACGTTCGTCATCGCAGGCGCACCGGACTCGCCGCTCCTCCTCGGCAGCCGCGAGAGTGGCGCGCCACCGCGACTCATCGTGACGGTGGTAGAGCAGCCGCAGGAGTAGGAGCTACGTCGCATCAGTGAGTGGAGCGGCCGTGCGGAATCTCGCGCGGCCGCTCTGCATTGTCAGTCACTTGGATGACGCCGAACGGCACGATAATGGTGGGGAATCGATCCGAGACAACCTGTCAACTCTTGCCGATCCGCGCCAAAGTGCGACAATGATTTACGTATGCTGCCTCATGCGGCGCCACGGCTCGGGCGTGGTCCGCGTGATTTCGGTCAGGTCCACCTCATGACTGCTACACCGGCTCCACCCACAGATCCGGCAGTGCGTGCATCACGCCTGCCGCGATTAGGCCGCGGATTCTCTGCACTGCGACACCGAAATTACCGGCTCTTCTTCTCTGGCCAGGCCTTCTCCGTCATCGGCTCATGGATGCAATCCACCGCTCAATCCTGGCTGGTCGTCTCGCTCACGTCCTCCGCGTTCGCCCTCGGCCTCGTCAATGTCTGCCAGTTCGCTCCGGTCCTCATTCTGGGGCTGTACGCCGGCGTCGTTGCCGACCGCGTCGCCAAGCGCACCGTGCTACTTACCACGCAGGCGGTCTCCGCGCTGCTGGCCGGGACGCTGGCGGTGCTCGTCGCGACAGGCCGCGTCCAGCTTTGGAACGTCTATGCGCTGGCTTTGGGCTTGGGCGTCGTCAATTCGTTCGACATGCCCGCCCGGCAGGCCCTTGTGGTCGAGCTGGTCGGCCGCGAGGACCTGCCGAATGCGATCGCACTCAATTCGTCGCTGTTCAATGCAGGTCGCCTGGTCGGGCCAGCTGTTGCCGGAGCGCTGATTGCCTCCCTCGGCACCGCGGCCTGCTTCGCGCTCAATGCTGTCAGCTTCCTCCCGGTCATCGTCGGCTTGGTGATGATGCGCGTGCCGCAAAGGCCGCGCCGAGTGCATGAATCCCGCTGGGCTCAGCTGCGCGAAGGTCTCGCCTATGTCCGCAATACGCCAGTAGTTGGCCTGACGGTGCTGCTCGCGGGATTCGTGACGACTTTCGGCCTAAACTTCGGCGTCTGGATTCCGCTTCTGGCGAAAGAGACGTACGGAGTTGGGGCGGGACAATTCGGAATCTTCCTCTCCGCCCTAGGGCTCGGTGCCCTCATCGGTGCGCTGTCGCTTGCCTTTTATAGCCGCGGCGCACAGGCAAACGCTATGGTTGCTACGGCGGCAATCCTGGGTGTCGGTGAAGTCTGTCTCGGTTTGCTGGCGAGCGTGCGGGGGCCGATCTTCCTGGCGCTGCTCTTGCTGCCGATACTCGGGTTTGCGATGACCTCGACGATGGCGATGGCGAACACGACCATTCAGACGGCGACGCCGGACGCGCTGCGTGGCCGCGTGCTCAGCGTCTACCTGACCGTCTTCTCGGGCTCGGTGCCGATCGGCGCGCTGATCTCCGGCACCACCGCCAACGTTCTGGGCACGCCGGCGTCTATCCTGATCGGCGGAAGCGTGACGGCGCTGGCTGCCGCATTGATCGGCACCCGGACGGGCGCGCTCTCAATGGCCATGGCGCGCGTCCGGCGGACTTCCGCGCAGACTCCATCCACGCACCAACCGGCAGCGCACCCCACCTCGTCTGGGAAGGATTGACAATCGAATGCCGTTCGGCTTCTTCGCAATTGTTAGCCTGCTGTACGCGGTCGTTGCCGTCCGTGTCATCGCCGACCTCGCGCGTCGTCGCCACGAGGTGTTCGACCGCCACTTCACCGAGCGGGACCGCTACTACGTCGGCCAGGCCGCGTTCTTCGTCCTGGTCCCCATCTCTGTCGCTCTCCACGAGCTCGGACACGCGATCGCGGTCTGGAGCTTCGGCGGCCGCGTGACCGACTGGGGCTTCTACGTCTTCGCGGGTTACGTCAGCTACGTCGGACCGCTGACCGAGACGCAACGCATCCTCGTCGCGCTCGCGGGATCGTTGGTCAACGTCCTGCTCGCCGGCGCGGCTCTCGCGCTTGTCTTCCTTCGGCAGCCACCGATGCGCGCCGCGTTCAACGAGTTGCTCTTCCAGTTCGCGGTGATCTCGGGAGCGAATGCTCTCATCTTCTACCCGCTGCTGGATTTCGCCACCGGGATGCAGGGCGACTGGACTCAGATCTACGACGGCGGCCGCCCCGCGGTGAGCGGCCTGATCTTCATCGGGCACGTCGGCATCCTCCTCGGGTCGTATCTGCTCTGGAAGAACGATCGCGTCAGGGCGCGCTTGGCCGAGCGCACGGCCGTCCCGCCCGGCGCCACCCGCCGCCTGCTCGGGATCGCCCGCCAGGCGCCGCATCAGGCGCAGAGCGTGGCCGGGACCAGCGTGACACCGGAAGAGCGACGGCTCATCCAGGCCGCGCAGCGTGTCGCCAGCGGCTGGTCGTTCCCGCTGAGATCGCGGCTCGAGCGCCGGCCAGATGGCTCGCTGCTCGCGCTCGTTTGGAGCAGCGGCGGGGCGCAGCGGAGCGTGATCGCGCACGTCACGCCTGACGGGAGCGTTCGCGTGTTTGGAACCGTCCAAGAGGACGGCGCGCAATCTGCCTCCGCGCCGCGTGTGATCGCCAGCTGGCCAACGATGCCGAGCGAAGATGATCTCGTGATTGGGCTTCGCGTGGGACTGGAGACAGTGGACGGCTGGCCGGTAACGGCGCCGACGAGTTACCCGACCTCAATCTGACGAGCGCCCCTCACGTATCCGATCCCTCGGCGAGCGTGTCCAAGGGATCCGGAAAGGGCGAGACCAGGGGCTCGCGAGCGGGCGCCGGCATCGCGCGACGCGCGGGGATGACCGGCAGCTGATCGAGTGGCCGCCAGGAGCGGTCGCCCCGCCATGGACGATAGGCTCGCGCGCGCAGGAGATCCCGCGCCGTTTCCTCCGTGACAGGCGTCAGTGATCCCGCGTGCGCCGAGTAGAGGTAATATTCGCCGCGTTCGTCTTGCAGTAGAAGCGTTCCCCAACTATGCGCCTCGCCAGCGATGATTCGATAGCGGGGTATCGGGCCGGGGTGGCCTGGGGGCATCATTTTCCTCCAGGGCGGGACTTTTGTCCCGATTCAGACATGACTTTTGTACTAGTCATATTCAGTCATGCCGTGACGCGGCGTCAACCCCAATAACTCTGGACGAGGCACCAGTTCCCTGCCCACGCCGTGCGTAACCCCAGCAACAAAGCCGCGGAATCGTTAGATCGCTTGATATACGTACAATTGACACTATGAATTCCGGTTCATAGAGTACGACCGGACTCGCCTGACAGTCCCGATCAGCGTGTGGACACGAGGACGAGGCGGCATTTCCTGGTCGTTTTCGCTTCTCAGAAGAGGCCGAGCTCTCGTCGCTCACGCGATCTCAATAGACGCAGGGCAAAGCTCCCTGACCGGGGTGGCTGTTGTCCGCAGTTCCTAGCTTCCATCGGCGAGGTTGGCGCTAAAGCGGTCGGTGCTGGCATGTGATTCAACGTCCTGCCAACCCGCATCGCCGGCTCGCGTTCCCCTTCAAGGCGGAGCGATGGGGCGAGGGAAAGGGGCAGGAAGATGACGAGCCGGGAGGGGCGATTCCCGCGGAGAGCTGGACTGCGGCTAGTCGTGTGCCTCACGTTACTCGTGACGCTGCTCGGCCCATTGGCTAGCGACGT
>NICF_comb_assmDRAFT_10000836_pt1 | contig 25785 bp, 24 predicted proteins | sample NewIslPassag4_SG_FD_11279 | JGI IMG/M metagenome (IMG submission 11279) | reverse complement strand
GAATTTATTTTTTTGTCTGACAAAAATTAAATAGCATCAGCCGCGCCGGTGCTTTGAACGGCCTCTTGGCCCTGCTTCGCACGGCCGCGGGCGGTGGGAAAGTCTGGATCGCGAGCGGCTTCTCGAGCAAACCGAGCGCCGGGCTTCCCCAGGCTCCGGCCGGATGGCCAGGGGCCAGGAGGCGGTCAGCCGGGAAGACCGGCGCGGGCCAAAGTTACCTGGTATAATCGGAATTGAATATACACTTTTGAAATGCTTGACTGACTGAGGTGATCCATTTGAGCGACAATCTTACCAAGGAACAGCGTTCTAAAACCATGAAGGCCATAAAGTCGCGTTCACAGTTGGAAGATGCAGTCTCAAAAGCCCTCTGGAGGGAAGGATATCGGTTTAGAAAGAACGACAAGACTCTTCTTGGGAAACCTGATATCTCCATTAAAAAGTATAAAGTCGTCATCTTCATCGATTCATGTTTCTGGCACGGATGTCCACTGCACGGGAATATGCCCGAAAGTAATAGAGACTATTGGGAAAAAAAGCTCTTGAGAAACAAAGGGAGGGATCAAGAGGTCAATGATTATTACAAAAAAATCGGCTGGAATTGCTTAAGAGTGTGGGAACATGATTTGAAACAGGATTTTGATCAAACAATCAAACAAATAAAGAATTTTATTGATCAAGCCATGGATGGATGAGCGCTTGGATGCAACAAGCGTTTTTTATTTTGCGATGAATTATAACCTTATAAGGTTTATAAACCAAACAAAAACAAATATTATGATGTTTATTGGAAGGGGTGAGGAATTTTTTGCTTGATAATTCCAAGAGAAATAAAAATTTATTGCAAAAAATACTAAGCAAAATTATAAGCAGGAAAGTGATGGACAACTTCAACAGGCTTTTATCTCAGCATCGGATTACAAACCGAGAAATCAGCCAATATATTGGAGCTCCTGACAATGCCTTCAATAAAATCATCAACGAGATGTCGGTCCCGGCCGTGACCACCATAATTCGTTATGTGCATGCAGCTGAACAGATTATCGGGAAAGATAAGGTATCCATTTATCGCAGAATTTTGGTCGATAATGAAATTGATAAAGCCGTCAGCATTCTCAACCAGATTTCAGATGCCGACATCACTGAGCTTATCAATGAAAATAAGGAGTTTTTCAAATCACTGGATTTTTACTTTTCCACCACCCAGTCCAAAAAAGTCGATCCATTTACAATCGAAGAGAGAAACATCTATGCGGAAATAAAGGAGATGCTCGACTATGAATGAGAAAAACATCAGAAAGGTATGGTTTATTACACGTCCGGAGAGAGACCCACGCTTCCACCAGGAGGCATTGCTGGCTTTGCAGAAGGCGACGGATGATTTCAGGCTGAAATGGGCAAGAAATAGAGAAGTCCATAAACGGTATGAAGAAGAGCTTGCAAATATGGGGATCAAAAGAAACAACGTCAGCCATGACGGTTCCGGAGGACGCACATGGATGGCCATGCTCAAAACTTTCTCCTATTGCTATGTAGATGATGATGGATATATTCGCCTTACAAAAGTTGGAGAAAAGCTCATCCAAGGAGAAAAGGTATACGAAAACACAAGAAAACAAGTCTTGACGCTCCAATATCCAAACGCTTATTTTCTCGAGCCGGGGTTCCGCCCAAAATTCGATGAAGGGTTTCGGATCCGCCCTGTTCTGTTTCTGATCAAATTGGCGAATGACGAAAGGTTGGACTTTTATGTAACAAAAGAGGAGATCACTTATTTCGCCATGACAGCCCAAAAGGATTCGCAACTGGATGAAATCGTGCATAAAATATTGGCTTTCCGAAAAGCCGGCCCTCACGATAGAGAAGAAATGAAACAAGACATCGCCGCCAAGTTCGACCATAGAGAAAGATCAGACAAAGGGGCGAGAGACTTTTACGAAGCTCACTCCGACGTGGCCCACACTTTTATGCTCATCAGCGATTATACAGGATTAGTTGAGTACATTCGTGGCAAGGCTTTGAAAGGCGATTCTTCCAGGATCAATGAAATTAAGCAGGAAATCGCTGAAATCGAAAAACGCTATCCATTTAACACGCGATACATGATATCGCTCGAGCGCATGGCGGAAAACAGCGGTCTGGATGTCGACAGCTACAAGGCGAGCAGATATGGCAATATAAAACCTGCTGCAAATTCCAGCAAACTTCGGGCAAAAGCAGAGAGAATCCTTGCTCAATTTCCATCCATAGGATCGATGTCCAAAGAGGAAATCGCCAAGACCCTCCAAAAATATTTATCGCCAAGAGACATTGAAAAGGTTATTCATGAGATAGTGGAAAACAAGTCTGATTTTGAAGGGATCAACTCCGATTTTGTAGAAGCATACTTGAATGAAAAGGACAACCTGGCGTTTGAAGATAAGACTGGCCAAATATTCAGCGCCTTAGGGTTCGATGTTGCAATGCGCCCTAAAACCAAGAACGGGGAAAGAACAGAAATCGAAATTATCGCTGGATATGGAGACAACAAATTCGGCATCATTGACGCCAAAAACTACGCAGAAAAGTTCCCGTTGTCCTCCTCCTTGGCTTCACATATGGCGTCCGAATACATCCCCAATTACACTGGATACGAGGGAAAGGAGCTCGTATTTTTCGGATATGTGACCGCAAACGACTTCAGCGGGGAGCGCAATCTGGAAAAAATATCGGACAAAGCCAAGAGAATCACCGGAAATCCCATTAGTGGATTTTTAATCACAGCCAGAACATTGCTTGGCTTTCTTGATTATTGCATTGAAAATGATGTGCCATTGGAAGACCGCGCCGAACTGTTTGTCAAGTCTGTCAAAAACAAAGGATACAAATCGCTCGGCGCTCTGCTTCGGGAGTTAAAAGAGACAAACTAGGGCGGAGAATTCTTCCTCTCCGCCCTTCTATACCAACTCTGGAATGGCCAATTGCTCCGTTCCAAACAGTTCCTCAACGTCCCATTTAGGTTCAACGCATTCATATGGAATGCCAGCGAACGTCTTCAAAATAGCTTCAAAGATGATTTTTGCTCCTTTTGGAGGAACTGCCATTCCGATTTGTTGTCTGACATTTTCTTTTGTTCCTTCAAACACAAAATCATCCGGGAATGTCTGAAGCCTTGCCCTTTCCCTATTTGTGAGAGCCCGCGGTTCCTCCCAATGATATACGTGTGTTCCGCCGCCGCCGCTTCCTGTAACGGTGTAGGAAGGCTGGTCGGGATGCAGCCTTCTGTAGATTTGGCTCAACCTTGCTTTTTTTACATTTAAGCGCAACTCCTCAGGTATCCCTTCATACCATGCGTTTTCGCCCGGCGGTATATGTTTGAGCATTTCCACTGTTTTTGAGTTATGGCGCGTAAACTCGTGATTAGGGGCGTCATCTGGGATTGGTGGATTGGTGATTGCCTCCTTGGCCGTTACATACTTGTTGGGAGTAATCGGCGCAGGAACTTTAAACTTTAGATTTAGATCCTTTCTAATGCCGACTATGATGATGCGGTGCCTCATCTGAGGAACACCGTATTCCTCAAACTTATATAGATGCGGCACGATGTCATAACCCCTGCCGGCCTCGGACAATTCTTTCAGAATCTGCATGAATGCACGGCCCTCGTTGGCGCTTTGAAGACCACCCACGTTTTCTGCTACAAAAAACTTTGGTTCGTGAATGTTAAGGACCTTGACCCCGTATGTATATAGGGGGCCATACTCTCCATCCATTCCTTTGTGTTCTCCCACAACACTGTAGTCATTGCATGGAAAACCGAATGACAATGCGTCTATTCTGGGAAGCTTCTCAATGTCGAGCTCCCTTACATCGCATGCAATAACGGATGGATCGTCTGGATTGCCGCAGATATTCCGGCGATAAGTCTTGCATGCGGATTCGTTATAGTCATTGGCCCAAAGATGCTCAATACGGAACTCTTCGCCATCAGCGCCTACTACCCTCGCCATTTTGGCCCCTAAAGCAAGGCCTCCCGGACCGCTGAAGAGTTCTCCTTTTCGAAAAATCATTGTATTACCTCCGTGGCAAAAGAATTATCAGTGTGTCAGTACATTATAGAGGATTTTTGAAAAAAACAACAGTACTTCAGTTCAAACCCTTACTCGGCTCCCTTCTTAAGCTCATTCAGATATTTCTCAACAGCTTCCTCGATCAGCAGATAGATATTCTTTTCCTGCAAAATTGACTGCATTTTCAACTCTTTATGCAGATCCGTCCGAATATCGAAGGAAACACGCTTTCTTTCCACTTTCTTACCTTCCTTTCTTGTTTGGTTAGCTTCTTCATTTGAAGGAATATTGTTTGTTTCACCGACAGGATCGGTCAACACTTGTGTAGGAGTAATGACTTTTTGTTGGCGTTTCATATTTTTGATATCATCTACTTTGGACACGCTCCATCATCTCCTTATAAAAGTTTTCATACTGCTCCAGCGCTTGATTCAACTCATTATTCTCCTCGAATCCATACAGCGATAAACGCCCGATAGGCGCTTTGCGAGTGATGATCGTTTTGAACACCTCATTGGGGTAATCTTCTTCGATCATTTCATTGAATGCCTTCGCATCGTTACGGCGAACATCGTTCATGGTTCTCAGAATGCCAAGGAGCCTTGTGTTGTGTCTCCCATGCACCCTCGCTCCCTCGACGGACTCCATAAAATTTGGGACCGCCGAGTAGCACCAGTTAGAGCATTCAAACATCATAATCACATACTGACTCGCACATAAGGCGTTTGTCGTCTGTTCACTCAAGGAAGGAGGTGTGTCAATAACAATGAAATCATAGTTATGCCGGATCTTGTCCAACGTGTCATCCAGTATCAAAGTTGGTTTTCCTTTGTACCTTATATATTTTCCGAGATACGTTTCCCCTGTATAAATCCAACGGGGGAAAGTGGCCAAGAAGTTGTTGGCCGGGAGCAAGTCCAACTTGTCATTGATCTTCACGATATAAGGCTCCGGATCCCTCTCCTGCATCGCCTCGAGAACGGATTTTTCAGTGAACTCGTTCGACGGTTTTTTGGAGAGCAGCTCAGTTAAGTTTCCTTGCGAATCCATATCAACCGCCAACACCCTGTATCCATCCCGGCCCAGCAGATAGGCGAGAACTCCTGTTGTGGTGGATTTCCCGCACCCTCCTTTTTGGATCCCCATTGTGATGGTGATTGTCATTTATATCACCCATCTTCCTTCCAAGGTTTATTTCTTCTTTTGTTTATAAGATTTATTCTACGTTAATTTCTAAATTCCTTCAACGGTTATCAAAAAAAATAAGCACATTAGAAGTGCCTCCACTTAAGATCCAATATCAATTTTCGAATCGCCTCCGACTCCGACATGTTTTTTGTCCGACAGTATTTTTGGAGAAGTTCGTACAGCTCGTCATCGAGGCGGATGGTAATGCGATGAGCTTTCGATTTTTCTTCTTTGGGGCGGCCTCGCGAGAGTTTCTTGCGTTCGACACGCAGGTCGTCATGGACGATGACATCGAGGTAACCAAGCCGCTCGTAAATGTTTTTGTGCTTCTTGACAAATTCCTCCCACAAGCGGGGAACATCGTCTACAAGCTTTAAATATTCTTTCTGGAGTTTTGCTGTTTCTTCTGGGGATTGAGGGCGGCGTCGGCTGAATTCTTGGAGGATGAGAACTTGAAAATCCTTTTGGGTGTAGCATCTTCCTTCCCTCATGACAATCACCTCATTTTTTGTCTGACGCTATTTAATTTTATTATAACCGGTTTTGGTCTAATTTAAAAATTTTACGTCAGACAAAAAATAATTATACACATCTCATTAACTTGGATTATTAGGATGAAAACCGACCAATTTTATGTTTTTTCGGATAAAAAATTTAGCTTTTTACAGCTTAAAATAAGATTTTAAAATTTTGATTTTTTTACCATATAGGGATATATTAGACTTAAAAAGAACACATTTTCGACAAAATTCGCACTAAGAGCTCAATTTCCCAAACGAGGATAAATTCACAAAGGGGATGGGGACTTGGACTGGAAAGAAGTGAAGCAATTTGCAACTGCCGGCCAAGCGTTTTTACCTATCAACGTCCAGAACAGAGGGGATTCAGTTAAGCTGCTTTTTAAGAATGGGGAAACAAAATTGCTCGACATGCAGTCCAGTTTATTTTTGAAACGCCTTCTAACTTTCTTCGGAACAAGTGTGTCGATCAACCGCCATCGGTATGGGGAGCTGATGGGGAAAAAGCAGTTGATTCCAATTGTATTGTCTTACGGTTTTACAATCATCCCGTTTAATGTCCGGGAGGCGATCGGACGGCAAAGTCGCGTAGGATGGTTCGTCTCAAGGGAAATTGAGCAATTCCAGCAACAGTCACCAAGGCTTACAACGGTTCATCTCTTTCATGGGCATCAAGTTTTAGTGTTCCACTCGCGCAAATTCTGCCTGGAACAGTTAAAAAATGCTCGTTGGATCGAGATGTGCTATGAAGAAATTCATGAACCGCACCGTAGACAATGGATTAACGGCGATGCTGTGTGCGAAACAGCTATTTTATAGTGAAATCGCCTATTTATCACGGAAATCTTGAAGGAGCGGCATCATTTTGGGCCGCTTTTTTCTTTTTTTCACCTTGAAAACGTTTTTGTATCTTGCAGGTCTTGGTTGTTATGATGTTGTCAAAATGAAAGGAGGAGAGAAGATGGCTGCTACTGAAATTCCTTCGGGCCGCAATCTCGTGCTGGATTTTACTTATGGCACCGATGAGAATGGGAAGGACATTGTACGCTCTCAGACGTTCCGAGTCTTGAGCGACGCGAGCACCCAAGGACTGTATGATGCCGCTATGGCGATCGCCAGCTTGTCGAGCGGCAACTTGCGGTATATCCGCACGACTTTATTGAACCACATCATTAACGCTTAATGGAAAGGAGGAAAGGAACAGTGAAGACGTTAGAATTGACGTTTAACGCTGAGGGCGGACCGGCTAAGATTTCCATTCGTTATCCTAAAGAGCCAGTTGATCCGGCGCAGGTGAAAGCAGTGATGGAGCAGCTCGTTGCAGCAAAGGTGTTTATGACCGGCAACGGCGAGCTGGTAAGCCCGAAGAGCGCGCGCATTGTTGAACGCGAGACGCAAAATATCGAATTGCCGTGATGAACAGACGGAAGGTTTTTACCTTCCGTTTTTGAGCATTGGAAGGGGGTAGAACCATGGATTTATTTTCGATGATCAGCGAAGTCTCCTTCCCAATCCTTGTATCCATCTATCTTCTATACAGGATGGAGACTAAGCTTGATCAGCTGACTAAATCCATTCAAGACCTAACCATCGCACTAAATCGAGGAACACCAAATCTGTAATGGGGGGATGATAATGAAAGTAGAAGAATTACTTGCCCGGGCGGATAAGAAACTGTCCGGGGTACATCCGGTAGTAGCAGACAGGGCGAGGAAACTCGTTCGAGCGGCATATTCAGAGGGGATTCACATTATTATCACACAAGGCTTGCGGACGATCGAGGAACAAAACCGCCTATACGCTCAAGGGAGAACTAAGCCGGGCCGCATCGTCACGAATGCTCGCGGGGGGTATAGCTACCACAACTTTGGTCTGGCCTTTGACTTTTGTGTTTGTGATGTCATTAGAGGAAAGCTAGTGCCTAACTGGAACCTGGATCAACGATGGTTTCGTGTTGGTCAGTTGGGAAGATCACTCGGTCTTGAATGGGGTGGAGATTGGAAAAGTTTTAAGGACTATCCCCATTTTCAATATACATTTGGCCTTTCGCTTGCACAGTTGCGGGCCGGCAAGAAACCTCCTGCCATTGTCGCAGCTAAAAAATAAGTTGTTTCGTCCCTTCCGGAAATGGAGGGGATTTTTTTCAATCTGACAAAAGCACGTTATGTCATATTTTCGTCAGACAATAAATGTTTAGATTATGCAAATTGAAGCGGTTTTTTCCTTTCCTAGCTTTTGCCCGCAAATCTTACATATTGCCGCTATGGACAAGGAGGTGTCACATTTTGAATACGGTCCAACCGATCAAGGATAAGGAGAAGATCAAGGCCATGAAAAAGATCCTGCGCGCATCGTCAATCCGGGATGAGCTTTTATTCACCATCGGGATTAATACCGGACTGCGGATCAGCGACATTTTGGCTTTGAAGGTCGGGGATGTCAGAAATCAAAAAGGAATTGCCGATCGTATCGAGATCGTGGAGAAAAAGACGAAGAAGACCCGGATCATCGCATTAAATCGAAAAACGTGCCGCCTGATTGAACAGTATTTGACACAGGAGCGGCCGCATGCCCATAACGATGAGCCGCTGTTTCGCAGCCAAAAAGGCGGAAAAGCAATCAGTCGCCAGCACGCCCACTACATCCTGAACCGGGCCGCCAAAACAGTTGGAATCATGGATCGCATCGGCACCCATTCCTTACGCAAAACGTTTGGCTATTTTGCCTATAAGCAAGGAATCGATCTGGCCATGATCCAAAAGATCCTTAACCACTCGAGCCAAACTGAAACTCTTCGATACATCGGCATCACACAAGAACAGATTGATGAGATCACTACTGGACTTGACCTATGAAGCCCGCGCCGGTCTTCCCGGCTGGCCGCCTCCTGGCCCCTGGCCATCCGGCCGGAGCCTGGGGAAGCCCGGCGCTCGGCCGCTCGAGAAGCCGCTCGAGATCCAGCTTTTCCCACCACCCGCGGCCGTGCGAAGCAGAACCAAGAGGCTGTTCAAAGCACCGGCGCGGAAAGAAAATCATATATTGCCGTAAAACGTCGTTAAACGGCTTATTTTGGCGTTTTTTTGTTTAGGGGGTATAAAACTATCAACCTAGTATTAAAAGTGTCTCAGACGAGCTGTACAGGGCCTAGAAGACGTTTTTATTTTTATTCTTTAGCAAGATATCAAACCATAGTGTATCGAGTTGCAGCGGCTTCCTTTTGCTGCTTTTATATACTTTTAATTATTTATATCTTTTAACCTTTTATATATTTAGGAGTCGGAAGATCCTTGATTTATCAAGCTTTTTGAGTGCTTCAACCGTACATTTTTGGTGCTTATCTTGTACATTTTTGGTGTCTATCCAGTACATTTTTGGTGTTAGGCGTACACTTTTGGTGTTTATCTCGTACATTTTTGGTTATTTCAGCGTACACTTTTGGTGCTTGAAGTACATTTTTGGTGTCTATTTAGTACACAAAAAAATAAATGTACGCGATGTAAGCTAAAACACCTTTTCATTGTTTTGCGTACATGGATGAAAATATGTACTTTTTAATACGATCGTTTTCTTGTAAAATAGAATTAAGGTGTTATTTTCCTATTTTAGTAGGTGGAGGATGAGATAATGCAAGCTCCGACCATCTCGCAGCGGCAATATAACAACGCCGTCACGAAGTCCAATGCGCTGATTGAGGCGAATTACAAACTTTCGACATTGGAACAGAAGATTATTTTGTATTTGATCAGTCAAATTCATAAAGATGACGATGATTTTAAAATGTACAAGTTGCCGATACAGGAGTTTTCCGAATTGCTAGGATATCGCGGGAGCCCAAAATACACAGAACTGAGGGAGATCACGAAGAACTTAATGAGAAAGGTCCTTGAGATTAGAGAAGGACAGAAACTTAAGCAAATGAGTTGGGTTTCATATGTGGAGTATGATGCACATTCCGGTTATGTCAGTTTGGCTTTTGATCCCCGTTTAAAGCCATACCTTTTGCAACTGAAAAGAGAATTCACGACATATCGGCTTAAGAATGTAATGGAATTAAAAAGCTCCTACTCCATTCGCATGTATGAACTTTTGAAGCGTTGGCAGTATATGGGCGAAGTGGTAATTCAGTTAGATGATTTGCGGATGATGGTCGGAGTGGGGGATAAGTATTCAGAGTACCATAACTTCAAAAAGCGAGTGCTCACTCCAGCCAATAAGGAAATTTCAGAGAAGACAGATATCACGTTTGTGTATAAGGAGATAAGAGAAAAGCGAAAGGTTGTAGCGCTCCGTTTTCAAATCAAGGAGAAGGTCATTGAACCAGTAGCCATTGAAGAGAAAAAAGATGTTGCGGTAGATAATCAGTATTTGCAATTTTTGGCTGTGGTACAGGCATATGATCGGTACATAACGGAGAAGCAGTTCATCAAAATTGCAGTGCTTGCGCAAAAAGCTTTTGGTGATAACTGGATGGGCGAGCTGATTCAAACGACAAGACGCATTATGCAACGGGCGGATATCCGTGAACCAATTGCTTTCCTGACGTATTTTTTGAATGAAAAGGTCGAGCGGGTCCAGGCCGGGATTGACCCAAATGAGGTGACGGTTCATAACGGTACTAAAGTTATCCGCCGAGAGATCGTACCGGACTGGCTTCGAGATTATGAAGAGAAGCTTGCTGCCGAGAGCTCTGGAGGCAAGGAAACGGATGAAGACATCGAACAGATGCGCCGTGAGCTTGAAGAGAGATTGCAGAAGTATAAAAGTCAAGATAGGGATTTACCTTGATTTGAAAAAAGTATGTCCTTTATCATTGTTTGGGGATAAAAGGGGGATGGTGAAATGGGGTTGCGGTTTCGTAAAAGTGTTAAGATTGCACCGGGTGTCAGAATGAATATTGGTAAAAAAGGCGTCAGTATGTCTTTTGGCGGGAAAGGGTTCAGGGTTAATACGAGTTCAAGAGGAGTTTCGGTTAGTAGCAGTATTCCAGGGACCGGGATTTCTTATCAAAAACAAATATATAGCACGAGGAAAAAAAGACCGCAAAGGACAAGGTACGAGCAAATCAAGTATCAACAGCAGAAAGAAAAGGCAATGGAAGAAGCTCGTAATAAGGTGGAACAGTATGAGGCGCACATTGATATGTTGCTTACTGTTCACGAAGAAGCAAACGACAAAGTCTATTGGAAGGAGATTGCAAATTCAGATCCACCGTTTCGTATTGGCGAAGAAGATGGACCAAACGTAAAAGAGTTGAAAAAACAGATTGATGAGTATAAACTGACTTGGCGAGATCGCTTTTTTAACCGGGTTGAAGCAAAAAAACGCCAGATGCTAAGCCGTATGGATCAAGCTATCAAGGAAGATGAGGAGATTTATGAAGAATGGGGGAAAAATAAGGGAATCGCTCAGAGAGTGATTGCCAATGATTTAAAGGCTTGGTGTGAAGTTATTGATACCGCTAAACCATTTGAAGATATTGAAGAAATGGGGAGCAGAGTGCGATACCAATTTGATCAGTCCAGACGTGTTATCGCTCGACTGGACATCAATAATCGAGAAGTCGTTCCCCAAAAGGTGATCACGTTAACAAAAACAGGGAAGGTTTCAGAAAAGAATATGGCAAAGGGGAAGTACTTACAACTTTATCAAGATTACGTCTGCAGTTGTACGCTGAGAATCGCAAGGGAGTTTTTTAATCTCCTCCCTGTTCAAGAAGTTATCGTCAATGTTTACGATGAATCGCCTGCGGAAGAAAAGTATGGATGCATTTTGTCTGTTGTGTTTCTAAAAGAAAAAATGGATGTGATTGATTTTACCCATATCGACTGCTCCGATACGATTGAGCAATTTGAACACAACATGAAGTTTTTGAAAACAAAAGGTTTCAAGCTAGTAGAGGAGATACGATGAAAATGAGAGGCTGCTTAGGAATTATTTTGTTGATTATCTTAATCGCATTATTTGTTAACTACCCACTTTTTCTAATCGGTATGGCTATTGCCATTTGGGGCATTTATGAGTGGACAGTCAATAAAAAATTGGGGGCTAGATCGAAAAAACCAGCTGTCATCTTGAGTATCGGTTTGATCTTGGCGTTAGGTTCTTGCGTTGGAAACGATGATGCTACATCAGAGAAAGAAGTTGCTGTAAAGCAAGAGTCAGTCAAAGTGCGAAGTGATGAATCTGAGAAAGAAAAAGACAAGAAACAAGAAGAGAAAAAGGATGACGATGAGCAGTCAAAAGAAATTGATAATGAGCAGAGCAAGAACAATGAAGAGGCCCAAAAACAAGATCAGTTACAAACCTTGATTAAAAAATTTGGGTTACAGGCGGTTGTTGTTGGCAAAGTAGTTGATGGTGACACCTTTGAGCTGTCAGATGGAAGAAAGGTGCGTTTGATTGGCGTAAATACTCCTGAATCGACAACTAGAACAGAAGAGTATGGAAAAGAAGCAAGCGAATATACAAAATCAAAACTAGAAGGCAAACGAGTTTATTTACAAAAAGACGTTTCAGATACAGACCAATACGGACGGTTGCTTAGAATCGTTTGGTTATCTGTTCCGACTGATGATATGAATGAAAATGAAATACGTTCCAAAATGTTTAATGCCAAGCTAGTAATTGACGGGTATGCTGAGCCATCAACTTATCCGCCTGATGTGAAATACGCCGATTATTTTAGAAAGTTTGCGAGGGAAGCACGCGAGGCGAATCGTGGGCTATGGGCGTATGGTGAATACGGCACAACGAAAGGAGATTTCGACCCAAAAGAAACGGAAAAAAGATCGTCCAATTCGCCAGCAAATCGTTCATCTAGCTCAGGTAACTCATCTAGTTCAGAAAGTAGTTCAACTAAAGCTGGAACTTCCTCGTCATCAGAAAGTGTCGAGTACTTTAAAAACTGTACAGAACTACGGAAAGTGTATCCTAACGGTGTTCCGGCTGATCATCCAGCATATCAGCCAAGAATGGACAGGGACAAAGATAACTATGCATGCGAGAGATAACAGCCCTTTTTAGGGCTGTTTCTTTTTCATATAGGCCCGCGCCGCTCTTCCCGGCTGGCCGCCTCCTGGCCCCTGGCCATCCGGCCGGAGCCTGGGGAAGCCCGGCGCTCGGTTTGCTCGAGAAGCCGCTCGCTGGCTCATCCATCCGCAGCCGTGCGGAGTGTGATCGAAGAAGTCAATGCATCGCACCGTTACTTGAAGCAATAAACCTTTAAGTAAATAAACGATGTTAAAAATGAATGAAAATTTATACAAATAAATAAAACAAGGAATAAACGTTTATTTCATCTTTTCTTTCAATAAACAAAAGTTTTGTGATTCATATAAAGATTCCATCCCCGCGCCGGTCTTCCCGGCTGACCGCCTCCTGGCCCCTGGCCATCCGGCCGGAGCCTAGGGAAGCCCGGCGCTTGGCCGCTCGAGAAGCCGCTCGCGATCCATCTTTTCCCACCGCCCGCGGCCGTGCGAAGCAGGGCCAAGAGGCCGTTCAAAGCACCGGCGCGGCTGATGCTATTTAATTTTTGTCAGACAAAAAAATAAATTCGACAGACATCGACAGCAGGCGTAGTCGCACCGGCGCTTCCGTTTCCTTTTGGTCCGGGTCCCCGGGGCGGTGTGATGGTCGGCTGGCAGCCGGAAAGGCTCCCCCACTGCAAGCCCGAGCGCCGAAGCCCTCGCCTTCCGGCTCGGTCCAGCCTATCACACCGCCCTTCCCGGCCCAAAAGACTACGGGTCGCCGGTGACCGGGGAAAGAGCTTTGAAAAAAGTATTTTTGATAGGTATTTTGATGATTTTTGAAAAAATGAAGGATTTTGTAATAAGATGTCGAAACCAAACAATCGCTTGGATCCCTCTTTTTAAGAGACCTCTATTTTCCTTCATATCAGTCTATTTTTCCATTTATGTTTTTGGATGCTGTTTATTTTCAAGGATAAGTCACTGTTGCCTACATAACGATTACACAGTGGCGTTTCCTTATATGGGGGGCTTTTTGTGGAGAATTTTAAATTAGAACATATCGAACTTTCACCATTGGATCGGGCAAAGCGTCATGTGTGGTTTCAGCATCGTGACGCTTCGGGGTGGATTACGCTGGCGAAGAAGGAGCCGGGCGGGAGGTGGAGGCAGTATCACTACCAGCCTAAAGAATTGGCCTTAGAACTGTCTAAATGGCTCGGAGAGGACGTTTATTTCAGTCAGAACACCTTCTATAAGCCACAACGCCGCATCGAGAATATAAGGCAATTACGAGCTCTCTACGTTGATGTGGATTGCCACACCCTTGGATATGAGCCGGATTGGGTAGTCGGCAAGCTGGACATCGAGGTATTCCACGACAATATTTTGCCCGAGCCTAACCTCATCATTTTCTCGGGACGTGGGATCGTATGTATTTGGTTGATCGAGCCGGTCCCATACAAGGCATTACCGCTTTGGAAAGCGGTGGAGAACTATTTTTATGAGCAGCTTAGCTATGTGGGGGCAGACAAGAAGTCGCTGGACCCGACCAGGGTGTTCCGGATCGACGGATCGGTTAACTCCAAGAGTCAGAGGGAGGTCATCGTCGAATACCGGCACGGCGACAAGTATGTCCTCCGTGACTTGCAATATGAGTATTTGCCGGAATTGACAAGGACACAGAAAGGAAAGAGGGGACGCAAAGGGAAGATTGTTCGACTGCATAATATCCAGACGTTGCACTATGCCAGGCTACTGGATTTGATCCGTCTTGCGGAGTTAAGGGACTATGATCTCAATGGGTATAGGGAACTGTTTTGTTTTTTATACCGATACTGGAGTTGTTGTCTTACTGATGATCCTGAGGAGGCGTTGAAACAGATGATAGAGTTGAACGCCGGGTTCAAGGAACCGCTGTCTGAGAAGGAGGTGATCCGAGCGACAAAGAGTGCCGAGAAAGCGTGGATGGCGAAAAATGACGCGAAGGCAAATGAAGAGGCGATGAAAAAAGGCTATCCCGGCGCCGGCTATAATTTGAAGAACTCTACAATCATTCGATGGCTGGACATCAAGCCGGAGGAACAGCGACATTTACAGACCATTATTGACGCCAATGAGAAGCGTCGCCGGAAACGGGAACGCGACAGGGAGAGGACAGAGGGGTGGCGCCGGGGACAAGGGGCGAGGACAAGGGAGGAATACCTCGAGGAACAGAGGGAGCGAACGGAGGACAAGTTATGGCAGTTGCAAAAGGCCATAGAGCGACACCCTGACGCGACAAACAAGAGGCTGGCCGCGATGTTGCAAATATCGGTGCGACGTGTTCAGCAACTCAAGAAATTGATTAAGAACTGATGTTCCCGTGAAATGGTTCGTCGCTCTTATATTATGGGCGTCAGCCTGCCTGCCTGCCTGCCTGCTGCCAGAAAGAAATAAACCAAGATGGTTTTGCTCCCATGCCTCATTAGTCTGGTGGGGGGAGTCCCGAGGGTTTTAAACTTTAGATTTTCAATTCGATGAAGGGTGAAATGTAAGTGGATCGTTGTAAAAAGGGAGGGAGAAAGGGATTTTAGGGCTTGATTTCGGAGGTGTAGCTGCAAGTCGGAAATGGCAGTTAGGAGTTACTACAAAGGGGATAGGTTTATTGGTTAGATTTTGGTTGATGATGATATGATTAGTTAGAACATAATTCCTAATGCAAAATTATCAATAAGATAAAAAATCAGTCTTAGAATCAGAATATCGAATGGAGGTGAGGACACCAGAGTGACGCAGAGGACGCTATGATGAAAAATATTGCAAATAAAAGACGAGGACAAGGGGTGTGTCCCTGTTCCTCGATCAATCAAAAAATCTGTGCATAAGACATACAGCTGCGTCAAGGTGTCGCGACAAGCATTCCATCGAAGGACAGCGACCACTCCCTTTGTTTTCTCACTTGTCCCTGGTGAAAACAAAAGGGGGTAGGGTGAACCATGAACAACAAGGTAACCCGGAGACATAAATTTGTTTTCTGTCTTAAGTCAAGACAGCAATTGTCTGGCAGAGGACAAGATGCGGAATGTGTCGCGACAGATGTCCCAGTGGATTAGCGGTCGCCGGAGACGATGGACAGTGAGTCGCGACAGACCGAAATAATAAACATGTCTCCCGTGGCAATATAGACAGCGGCTGTCCTCGGTCAGGTGATCCTGCGGACACGGGATGTCATCGTGTTTTAGAAAAGCGAAATTAATTTATTTGCTTTTTTGTCTGACACAAAATTAAACTTCTTCATTATCATGATCATCATGTAAAAACGGATACTTCAGCAACATGTGTTGAAATGTTCCTTGGTCTTTGAATGGGAGAAATTTACGGGACAGACTTTGATAGTAGCATCTCTGGTGGATGATTGTATTGATTATATCCAAGAACACTTTGTCGCCAGGGCGGACAATTTTTGAGCATACCGGACATCTTATCCTTCCGATAATATCGAACATTTTTTCCCCTCCAGTTTGTTTTCTATACTCCCTCTCAGCCTAAGTGATGGTATAATCTTCTTGAAAAATAAAAGGGGGAGTTTTCAGTGAGGAAAATCAAGGCGCTGATGGTAGCTGTAATTGCATTTATGGTAGCAATTTTGCCAGGGGTTAGAACAGACGCAGGCCCAAAAAACATGTATGTGCACTTCATCAATGTTGGACAAGGTGACAGTATTTACATTAAAGCGCCAAATGGCGAAGACATCCTCATTGATGGGGGGAATAAGGATGGCAGCGATGTCGTCGCCTACCTTAAAAAACAGAAGGTAAAGGACATTGAAGTTATGATTGCAACTCACCCCGATGCCGATCATATCGGTGGTCTAGATGAGGTTCTCAAAGCTTTCCCAGTGAAAAACGTGTACGCTCCGAAAGTCGGTAATACAACGCAAGCATATAAAGATTTCTTGCTCGCTGTAAAAAACAAAAAACTTACGATCAAAGTTGCTAAAGCAGATGTTGCCTTGCCGATCAAAGGTGTGACTGCAAAGTTTGTTGGTCCCGTTAAATCATACAGCACCAGTGATACTAATGACTGGAGCGCCGTCTTGAAGGTGACTTACGGCAAAAAGTCTTTCCTGTTTACCGGCGATGCTGAGACTAAGGCAGAGACAGATATGGTCAAAGCCAAAAAGGATTTACGTGCTGATGTGTTGAAAGTAGGGCATCATGGCGCGAAAACATCGACCAGCGCGACGCTTTTAAAAGCCGCGAAACCAGCGTATGCCGTAATCTCGGTCGGCAAGAACGCTTATGGTCACCCGACATCGGAGGTTTTGAATCGTTTAAAGTCTTATAAAGTAAAAGTATTCCGTACAGACAAACAGGGAACGATCATTGCGACAACCAATGGAACAACGCTTTCCTTTAACGTAAAACCTATTTATTAAGGAGGAGTTAAATGAAATATATCATTGATCGTTTCGAAGGTAAATGGGCAGTTTGTGAAACTGAGGACGGCAAGATGATCGATATTGAGAAAAGCAAACTGCCCAAAAACGCTCGCGCCGGCGATGTGATCGTGCAAAAGAACGGAAAGTTCCAGGTAGATAAGAAGGAAACTGAGAAGCGGTGGAAAGAAATAGAGAAGTTAATGAGTGAGGTGTTTGAAGATTAAGGAGCCCTTACACAAGAAAGGGCTCCTTCTTTGAAAAGAAAAATCTATAAACTAATTAGTATATAGAATCCATGGTAATATTGGTTTATTATACCTCAATTTCTTCATATAGTTCAGGATCTGCTTCAAGAAGAAATGGTGATGGTTCTCCATAATAAAACATATATAGCATGTGTTTCGCTCTTGTCATAGACACATACAATAGACGCCGCTCGATATCCATATACTCTGTTTCGTCTTCCACTTCATCTTCTTCAAAAGGAAGGGGAACTACATCACTGTTGAGATCAATAACGAAAACAACATCAAACTCCAACCCTTTTGCGGAGTGGAAAGTTGTTAACTTTACCCCTGGTGTTGTTACCTTTCCTTCTTCCCTTTGAATCATTTCAAAACTAATTTTCTCCCTATCCAATGCATATTTTAAACGATATAAAGGACGCCATAGGCGTGCTAAAATTCCAATTATTGAGTCAGGATCCTTTTCTCTCCACTCTCGAATAAAATTAATAACCGTCCTATCATGAGTATATTTATCCTTTGATTTCACTACAATCGGCAACGGTCCCTCATGCTTTGGAATTTCGGGACTAACAAAATCTTCATCCTTCGATTTATAAAGAGAATCTTGTTTTTGCAAGCTATACGCTAAGCTAATAATTTGTTTAGTTGAACGAAAGCTATTTTTTAACTCTTTTGTTCTACCTCCCCGAACGTTAATCCCGATATCGGACCAAGAAAACGAAGTTTTGTAGATTTTTTGTCCTTTATCAGCGGCAATAACTATCCCTTTCCTCGCTGCATTTCTTAACACTAATAGTTGCATTTGATCTAAATCCTGCGCTTCATCAATAAGTATATAATCAATACGCATCGATTCAGGAAAGCTATCTATGTTACGATATATCTTAACTGCAAAGTCATCAAACTCCATCTTACCATTAACATCTAACAATTTTTGGTACTCTTCAAAGAGTTCGAAAATCTGCTTCCTATCTTTTTTTGTAACACGAACCTGACTCCCACGTCCTATACGTTCTACTTTTTGATAATCCTCAAATTCCATTAATCCCTTTCCCTTTATCCAGGAAATCTCTTCTCTTAAAAATGTAAAATATTTGTTATCATTAAAATAACGATGGTTGCTTTTTTTCTTCATGTTTGAAATGGCCTGTTCTAATAAACTCTCAGCTGTTTTATTGGAGATAACAGGTCGCTTTAATCCCATCTCTGTAAGAACTTTTGAAGCCCACTGATGAAATGTATATATTTTTATTCTATCGCTGTTCAAAAACATCGCTAACTCCGAAGCATAGTTGGCTAAGGTTCGGTTAAATGTAAATAGCGCTACAGTAACTCCTTCTTTACTTTCGATAATCTTCCTTGCTTTTTTAAGAAGGACAGTGGTTTTTCCACTTCCAGCTATACCTTTAATCAAAAGTTCATTCCCTTCGAAATTAACGATTTCTTCCTGTTCTTTTGTAAGATCGACATTAAACACTAAAACCACACTCTTTCTAATTTAGATAAATTCATCATCATCTTCATCCTCAGAAAAAATGAAGTCAAGGGCTGTTGGAATAGCTTTTTTAGTTTCATTTTTCTCCATACTCTCGACTGCCCTTTTAACGCTGATGGCAGCTATTTCATGAATTTTCCTTTCCCTTTCCTGTTTCGAAACATAAAAGGATTTCCCCCATGCCCTGGCGGCACTTTCCCAAAAATCTATATCGATAACCACATTTCTCATATATCTTTTACTCCATTTCCCTCGAATCATCATCAATCGGATAATAAGAATCAGGACATTCATCAATATAAGGACAGAAACGGCATAGTTTAGATGGACTAGCAGTCATCATTGGTTGTTGTTCTTCGGATAAGCTCTTCCAGAATTCATTTTCAACCTCTTTACCTGTTCCAAATACTAAATTCCATTTCTCCCTAATCGAGTCTTCACTGCGATAGGTCCCTGGATGCAGAAGAAACTGAAACTGCCTTTGTACAAAAGGATACGAAACACCTTCATACAAGCTGTTTTCGGTCTTTCTAATGGTTTCGATATATTGGGCTTTATAGTTTTCCTCCATCAAGATCTTCTTGCGCAATAATATCCATTGAGGGAACAAGGCAAACACTTGCTCTTCAATCTTTTCCTGCGGAGCATTAGTCATAGCTGCGAGAACCTTTATTAATGTTCCAAATAAAAATTCAAGATGGAAATCCTTCCGATAAGTTGCATATGGTTTTGTTAAAAAGCTATAGAAAAAGCGTCGTCTGCAAAAAAACAACTCATTCATAGCCTCAATAGGATAATGGGAAAAGTGCTCTTTTGATTGCTCAAATCCATCACTAATCATCTTCTTTAGTGCTAATTTTTCTATAGAAGGGTCGTATTTATAAGGCTCTTCTGGCAACTCAAGCAATGTTAAATAAAAAGATTCCATCATATTATCATTTCCGTTCCAATTTCTCATCCAAGAGACAATTCCATAATCTGTGAAGCTAGCAAACAAGTAGAAAAGATAACGAGAGATTTCGGACTTTAGGTTTTCTCTAAGTAAAACCATATATAGTGATGTGTTTGACTTCATTGATTCTAATGTTTTTTTTGTCAGCGGCCACGGCAAAGAAGATTGTGATAATGGCAAACTGTTTTCATCTAATCCGCAAATATGAATAACAGCCTTTTCTATATTCGCTTCAATTACCTTTCCGTCAATCTCTTGGAACGATATAACAACTTTTTCACCATCCAATTGCTGATCATCTTCAAATGATAACCTCCCTCCCAAGTAAACAGAAATAGCATCTGCCAAATCCTGTACAAGAAATTGGTGATCCTGATCACCCTCAACAAGTTTTTTATGCAATTCGTCTACAAGTATTCGCTCTTCTTGTTCAAGACTATCCCTAACACCCTTACCAAGTATCTCCTCAATTCTCTTAAAATGGTCATGTAGAGAGACCCTATCTCCGTTTTCTGTAAATAAAGAACGTGCAATAGAAAACAATTGTTTTATAAAACGAATAGTTTGCTCAACATCCTCGATAGGAATGTTCAAATAAGAAAAACGCACAAAGGGATTTTCCAACATCCTATGAAAACGCTCTGACGCAACACCTTTATTGTTATATTTCTCATATAAATGCACTACATTATTTCGTATTTCCCAAAGAAGCTGTGCGGTTTCTTCCCATTCATCTATGGTTCGGCATCCTTGGAAAAAAGGCAGCAAGTCGTTAAGTATCCCCATATAGTCTCTGGCGTTTTCATTCGTTTCATTATCTAAAAGCCACCCTGATCCAAAACATTCCATTAAAGCGCGGTCATCTATTATTAACTGTTCTTCTTGCTCATCCCACATCTTATGAAGATGAAATAAAAATTGGCCAAAAGGGTAAGATAGAAAATGGCGTTTATCTTGATAGTTTTCGGGATAGTATTCTTTAAGACGATTATTTAAATCTGCTTCACAAGGCGACAAGTATATAATTTTTTTTCCCCGCTGACTATGATCATTTTCTATCTTCTCATACTCATCTAGAAACTCGTAAAAGTCTTCGTAAACCACTTTTTTTAAAGTATTTTTTACATTATTTCTATACTCGCGAAATTGTTCTGCAGTTCCTTGGTCTGTAAAGGAACTCGCAAAAACCTGACCAAACGTTGAAGACGGATACTTTCCCTTATCAAAAATCCAATCCTTATGATCAACCAAACCGTATCTATCTGAAAGAAATTCTCGGACAGACTTAAAAATCTCTGGATAGCGCTGGTCATATAAATTCATAAAGATAAGCTCAAAACCGGCCTGTTTCAACAACATAAAGATTCTATGCTGAATTGGAGTAATAAAGTAGAAACCGTGGAGAAGTATTTTTTTATTCCACTTCTTGATTTGATTTTCACCAATTAAATTACTTAAGGAGTGATATAAATCTCCACGAAATCTAGCGATATCATTTTGCCATTTACTAATCTTTTCACGGATTTTTGAAAATGATTCGTCCCTTTTCTCTAGTTCTCCCCAAATTTTAACAAAGCATATCTCTTCAGGTTCTTTCACTTTCTGAGAAAGTCTACTCGGCGATTCCTCGACCTCAGACAGAATTCTCATAGTCTGTAGTACGTCTGTCTGATTTAAACGAAAAGCTCTCAGAATTTGTTTTTCATCTTCATCAGTGTTATCTCTTGCCTCTCTAATTACTTCAGTAAGTCTAGCGTATTGAGTGAGTTTTTGTTTGGTTGAGGTCCAGTAGCCAAGGAGTTCACTCACAAGCAAAGCTGCGGAAATTACCATATTCTTCGGACCTTTATACTGTTTTTTATCAGCACTTTTTCTAACAGCCTCGGTAAGACTTTTTGTTGCACATATATGCACAGCATTCCGATACTTGCTCCCAAATATATCTCTTTTGATAAAATCTCTCGGGTCTGTGTAAGCGATCATTCTCGTCGTCATATATTTACACCTCGAGCTTTTTTGATAAAAGCTTTGTCCAGTTCCAAACTGAAGGGTTTTTAGAATAATTATTTTTAATAATCCATAGCTGATTTTGAACACGTGTCATCGCAACATATAGGAGACGTGTTTCCTCCTGCAGAACAGCTAGTTCCTCCTCTTGTGATAGTTTTTTATAATTTAGATTTTCTCTTGTTTCATTTTGTTTTCTTATTTTCCATCCAGCCTGCTTTTTATCCTCATCAAACAAAATTTCGCTAAAATTATACCGGAACGGACGTTCAGTAAAAGGAATCAATACAGTATGGAACTCTAATCCTTTGGAGCGATGAACAGTCATGATTTGAACTATATCTTCTGGAATTTCATCAACCCGCGGTTCGTCCTCATCTCTATTAGTGGCCTGGTTTTGTTTAAGCCAGGTATGAATGCCATACAACGTAGCAAAATCCGAATCAAAATGCTCGTGTAAAAGATCCATTAGATGGTTTAAGTTTTTCACGTATTGTTTCCACTTGAATTTGGCTTTTTCTTCTACTAATTCAATCCAATTTTCTTCACTGATTCCTTGATTCTCTGTTAATGTCTGGAGGCGAATTCTTTCTCTTTCTTGCCAATAGTATCTAGAATCCGGCCTAGTAGCTGTTATGATTTGACGCAAAACAGAAAAAACAGGTCTGATTCGCAATTGTTTTGTTATTTTCAACAAAGGAAATCCTGACTCATAATCATCAGCACTGAGCATCTCTTCTCTTAAGAACTCGTAAATTTCTTTCTCATTGCCATTAAACTTGGCAAGAGCTGTCCAGTCGATCCCCTTGCTAGAGTATGGTGTATTAAGGAGATTCAAAATGCTTAAAACTCTTTTTGGATATAGCAAAGCTTCTACAAGTATTGAAAAGTGTTTAACAGCTTCGCTATTGAAAAATGTGCCCCCTACATTTAGATATGTATCTATCCCTTTTTTCTTACACCAATGTTCTACAAGTTTAGCCTCTTTATTTGTTCTAACAAGTACAGCTATTTTCCGTTTTTCCTTAGACTTACTTTCTTGATCCAGCTCGAGAGAACGTTTAGCTTCTATGATCATTTCCACCACATCATCTTCCATACAATCTTTAGGTTTATCGACAGTTTTATAAATGATCTTAGGATAGGGCAAATCTTTGGGCATATTACGAATGCCGATCAGTCTATCTGTATCTTTAGGGTCTGTATCGGAATACTGCAACCATCCATTTTTTCCCCATTCAAGAAAATACAAGTGCATCTCATCAAGAAGCTCCATGGCTGTACGGTAGTTTTTCCTCAGATTATATTGTTTGATCTTTTGCCCATTTTGTTTCACTTCCTGTTGCAATCGATTAAAGGCAGTATGATCTGCACCGCGAAAACGGTAAATGCTTTGCTTGATATCTCCTACTACAAACAAATATGAGTTTAATGCTTTTTGCATTTGGGCAATTAGTCGAATTTGAACATCATCGCTATCTTGAAATTCATCTACAAAAATATAGCGAAATGGAAAAGGTAATTTTTCAAATGCATTTCCTTTTCCGGTCTTTTGACGTTTCAATGCCAAATCTACCTGGCGTGTTAAGTCATTCAATGACACAGTGTTGTTTTCTTGTTTAAAACGTTGGAATTCTCTTTCAACTGCAGGAAAAATCGCTTTCATAATATCGTTATAAAAAACATGGTCTTTGGTTGCTTCTCCCCAATCCAATGATGTAATTTCCTCTATAGTCATTCCTTTTTTCTCCATTTCCTCCCAAAAACTATTTAATGTATCAACCAGTTCATGTAGACGGAGGGGGGCTATCAGTTTTTCTAATGTTTTCGATACATCATTTTTTAATAAATACCTTTCCAATTCCATTTCTATAATCCTTTTCCGCTCCATCCTAAAAGTACGAATATGCACGTCTCTTCCATATCCAAGGATTGACCCCATTTCCTTTAATAACATTTTTGCAAATGAATGTATTGTGCTTATACGCATATTTTTTAATTCTTCAATGTAGTTCAAATATCGAATCTGGCGTGTGACACGATAGCGATTAAACAGTTCTTTTCTAAGGCGGTGAAACATTTCTTGTGCAGCATCTCTTGTAAATGTAATCATTGCAATTTCCCTTGGAGAAACACCAGCCTTTTGTAACAAATACATGACTCTTTGCACCATAACAGTTGTTTTCCCTGTTCCAGCTCCCGCTTTTATTGATAAATGCTCATTAGCAGGAGCATGTTCCACTAAGTACTGCTCAAAATTAAATTTTCGAAAATGCTTCACAATGTTCCCAAGTTCGTCTGTAATATTTTCTCCGTCTACTATGGTTAGGTGATCTTTAATGTGAAAAGAAGATGAGTCCGGTGTGAATATTTGCAATAAATAGCTCTCCCTAAATCCCTTTTCCTCCTCTTCGTCCATAATGCCTTTAAAACAGATATCCTTATCCGTCAACAAAAGAACTTTTATGCCTGATAAGAGAAAACCTTTTATCCTTCTTTTTAAATCCTCTTGCATCTCTGATGAAGGAATAACTTCAAGATATGAATATATAGGCGCACGTTCTAATCTCTCCATTGAAGTTAATCTCCTTTAAGATCAGTTTTTGGATCAAACTACTAAAATCTCAGACTAATAACCTAAAAATATATACTTTTTTATGAATATCATACAATAATTATATAATGGTCCATCTTACTTTCCGACAACAATAGCTGTTTATTTTGACCCGAACCAAATGATAAAGACCTAGAACTTTGGCAAGGCCTCTACCGCATCTGCCAAATCACTATAACTATCCTTTAAGTACCGTGATGTGGTGGCGATATGACTGTGTCCAGCCAGACGTCGCACTTTTTCGATGTCGTTGTTAGTTGCCTTCAACATCCATTTACAAAACGTATGGCGAAACATGTGCGGTGTCAGTTTCTTGCCCGGTGGGCTGTAGCTTTCGACCATCCGTTGAATACCGCGAACAGAAAATTTCGGAGAGCGCTGGCTGTAAAAAACATACGGAGAAGTTGCAACGTGTGGCTTTTTTGTCGCCATTTTGGCACGAAACGATAACCAATCTTGAAGTTCTGCAAACAAAATATTCGAGATTGGCACCGTCCGCACCTTCATCCCTTTGCCGACGATCCGAAGTCTCCTCATTTCGAAGTCGATGTCTGTGAGCTTCAGATTCGACAGTTCCTCCACCCGCAGACCGGCGTAGACAAACAGGTACACAATCGCTCGATCGCGGCGATATTTTTCCTCTGAATCTACCCCCCGACTACGAATCGGCATTTTCCGCATTCGATGCAGCAGGTCTTCAAACTCCTCTTCGGTCAGCCACATGATGGTCTCTTGGTCCTCATCTACCGTTTTCAAATCCGATATGCTATTCATCGGATTTTGCTCTATATACCCCTCTTTCACAGCCCAGCGATAAAAGTTGCGGAGTGCATTTAACCGCCGGTTGATCGTTGAGGTCGCGAACGGCTTTCCTTCGACCGGATGGAGCATTTGATGGATCCACTTACGAATGTCGGCCGATGTGACGTAATCGCCCGGACGGATATGTAAATCATTGAAAAAGATATTTAAGTCATTGGTGTAGGAGATGATGGTGTTTGGGGAAGCTCCTTTTTCCTGAAGATAGGTAACATACTCATTTAACATCTTTTTCACCCTTTCACTTATACGACGAGTTTAAATCGATTCAAAGAGCAAATAATCGCTTTTAAAAATAACATTATATGACGAGTATACCATAAAAAAGACGAGATTTTTAGACATATAACGTAAATTATATGATAAGTTTAAACCGGAAAATAGTTATATGGATACCGGCTCAATGTTTTCAAAGCTCTTTCCCCGGTCACCGGCGACCCGTAGTCTTTTGGGCCGGGAAGGGCGGTGTGATAGGCTGGACCGAGCCGGAAGGCGAGGGCTTCGGCG
>NICF_comb_assmDRAFT_10000834_pt1 | contig 25838 bp, 22 predicted proteins | sample NewIslPassag4_SG_FD_11279 | JGI IMG/M metagenome (IMG submission 11279) | reverse complement strand
GCGGCTCGAGCAGTCGGCGTTCTGCGCGATCACGGACAGCGGCACGGTGCAGGAGGAATGCTGCCTGTTCCATGTGCCGACGGTGACGATCCGCGACTCGACGGAGAGGCCGGAGACGGTGGACTGCGGCAGCAACGTCGTCTGCGGCGTGGCGGCGGAGCGGATCGCCGATGCTGTCGTCGCGATGACGTCGCTGCCGGCCCGCTGGAAGGTGCCGGAGGGGTACGATGCGGACAACGTGTCGGATATCGTGGTCAAATTTTTGCTGGGAGGGAAATGGGGTGTTCACTAACGCGCGCATCCTCGTGACGGGCGGCACCGGTTCATGGGGGCACGAACTGGTGCGCCAGCTCCTCCCCCGGGACCCGGCGGAGATCATCGTCTTCTCGCGCAGCGAGGCCGCGCAGGTGGCGATGAGCCGCGAGTTCGAGGACCGGCGGCTGACGTTCCGCATCGGCGACATCCGGGACCGCGAAGCGCTCGTGTCCGCCTGCGCCGGCGTGGACTACGTGCTCCATCTCGCCGCGCTGAAGCACGTTCCGGTGTGCGAGGAACAGCCTTTCGAGGCGCTCAAGACGAACGTGCTCGGCACGCAATATGTGATCGAGGCGGCAATCGCGAACAGGGTGAAGCGGGTCATCTACATCTCGACCGACAAGGCGGCGAATCCGTCGAACTTCTACGGCATGACGAAGGCGATCGGGGAGAAGCTCATCGTCTACGCGAATCTGATGCGCAGCGGCACGACGTTCGTCTGCGTGCGGGGCGGCAACGTGCTCGGCACGAATGGCAGCGTCATCCATCTGTTCCGGCGGCAGATCATGGAGAACCGGGAAGTCCGGATCACGGACCGGCGGATGACGCGGTTTTTCCTGACGCAGGAGGATGCGATCCGGCTGCTGTTCAAGGCGGCGAAGGAGAGCGTCGGCGGGGAGATTTTCGTCATGATGATGCCGACGTGCCGGATCGTCGATCTGGCGGAAGTGATGATGGAGGCGCTCGGACGGCGGGTGCCGATCGTGGAGACGGGCGCGCGGCCGGGCGAGAAGATCGACGAGATTCTGCTGACGGAGTATGAAAGCCAGAGCACGGTCGTCTATGACCGGGAATATCTGGTCATTCTGCCGCCGCTTCAGATTCCGGGGCTCAGGGAGCGTTACGCGGGGTATCCGAAGGCGGCGCTTCAGAAGTTCAGTTCGGCGGAAAATCTCATGACGAAGGAAGAAATTCGCGCGATGCTCATCCGGGGAGGTTTCCTGCCATGAAGGTGCTGGTCATCGGCGGGAACGGCATGGCCGGGCATATGATGGTGCGGTATTTCCGCAAGGCGGGCGCCGATGTCCGGTATACGGTGCGGCGGGCGTCCGGCGGAGCCGGCGAGCTTGTCCTGGACGCGACCGATCTCGACGCGGTTGATGCGGCGGTCGGACGCGTGCGGGCGGATCTGGTGGTCAACTGCGCCGGGGTGCTCAATCAGGATGCGGAGCGGCGGCCGAAGGAGGCGTATCTCGTGAACGGGCTGCTGCCGCACTGGCTGGCGCGGGCGGCGGAGGCGGCGGGCGGACGGCTCATCCACATCAGTTCGGACTGCGTGTTTCTCGGCGACCGGGGCGGATACCTGGAGTCGGACCGGCCGGACGGGGTGACGGCGTACGCGCGGACGAAAGCGATCGGCGAGGTGCATGATCCGCGGCATCTGACGATCCGCACGTCGATCATCGGACCGGAGATCCGCGAAAGCGGCATCGGGCTGCTGCGCTGGTTCCTGGGGCAAAAAGGCACCGTGGACGGCTATGCGAACGTGCTCTGGAACGGCGTGACGACGCTGGAGCTGGCGCGGGCGGTGGAGTATGCGGCCCGGCGGCCGGAGATCGGCGGGCTCGTGCATCTGACGGCGCCGCGCGTCGTCAGCAAGCTGGAGCTGCTCGGCCTGTTCCGCGAGGCGTTCGGCCGTTATGATGTGGCGATCCGGCCGGCGGAAGAGCCGCGCATCGACCGGACGCTCGTGCGGGAGCGGACGGATTTCGGCTATATGCCGCCCGACTATCCGGAGATGCTGGCGGAGCTGGCCGAATGGATGCGGGAGGAGCGGACGGGATGAGCGGCATCCGGCTGCTCGTGACGGGGGCGGGCGGCTTCTGCGGGCTGCACGCGTGCCGGTATTTCGCGCGGAAGGGGTACGATGTGGCCGGCGTGCTGCGGTCGGCCGGCGATCCGCGGGCGGCGGCGCTGCGGAAGCTCGGCGCGAGCGCCGAGTTCTGCGAGCTGACGGACCGGCGGGAGGTGGACCGGCTGATCGCGCGGGTCCGGCCGGAGCGGATTCTGCATCTGGCGGGCCTGAGCTCCGCCGGACCGTCCTGGCGCGACCCCGCGACATATCTGGAGGTCAACGTGATGACGGCCGTCTATCTGCTTGAGGCGGCGCGGCGGGAGATGGGCGACGGGGGCTTTCGCTTTGCGGCCGCCGGGTCGTTGCTGCGCTTCGACTGGCCCGCGGACGGCGGGGCGCCGAGGCCGCCCCACCCGTACAGCCTGAGCAAGACGCTGCTGACCGCGGTCGTCCGCAGTTGGCACCATCTGTACGGGACGGCGGCGGTCGTCGCCGAGCCGGCCAATCTGATCGGCCCCGGCCCGTCCGCCGGGCTGCCCGCGCTGATCGCGGCGCATATCCGCGCGCTCAGGCGCGCCCGGATGGCCGGCGTGCCGGCTCCGTCGCCGTTTCGGTTGAGCAGCCTGACGGAGCGGCGCGATTACGTCGATGTGCGGGACGCGGTGCGGGCGTACGCGGTCCTGCTGGAGCGCGGCGAGCCCGGGCGCGTCTACCCGATCGCTTCGGGCCGGCAGCGGACGCTCGGCGAGGTGGCGGCGGCGTATGAGCGCGCGGCGGGCTTCCGCGTCGAGTGGTCGATCGGCGACTCCCGCGCGCCTTCGCCGCCGCCGGCCGATCCATCGGCGCTGTTGGCGCTCGGATGGCGTCCCGAGATCCCGTTCTCGCTGTCGGTCGCGGACACGCTGGACGATGACGCCGGGAGCATCGCCTGGTTCATGCGTCCGGAGCGGGATGGCGGGCCGCAATCCGGGGTTAAGCGGGAATGACGGCATTATGGCGGTCGAGCGGGGCAAAGGGGAACGACCGGGGCGGACGTTCGAGCATCGGACGGCGGCCGCGGAGGGCCGAAAAGCGGGGATTGCGAGGTAAGCAAAGCGCAAATGGAGGCGAGCGGACGTGGCGGATGCGACGATCGTGATTCCTTTCCACAACGACCGGTATGTGGCGGAGGCGGTGGAGAGCGCGCTCCGGCAGACGCATCCATCGATTGAGGTCATCGTCGTCGACGACGGCTCGACCGAGCATGCGGAGCTGCTTCGGCCTTATCTGGACCGCATCCATTACATCGGCAAGGCGAACGGCGGAACGCCCAGCGCGCTCAATACGGGCTTCCGGCTCGCCTCCGGCCGGTATGTGGCGTGGCTCAGTTCGGACGACCGGTTCCGCCCGGAGAAAATCGCCCGCCAGATGGCGGCGATGGAGGCGGCGGGCGCATGGATCGGCCATACGGCGTTCGCGGTCATCGACGGCGAAGGGCGCGTGACGAACCCGCATGTGTCGCTCGCGGGCGGCCGCATGGATCTGTTCTATCGGGCGTTCGTGGACGGCAATCCTGTGAACGGCTGCACGGTCATGATGCGCAAGGCGCTGTTCGAGCTGCTGGGCGGCTTTGACGAGGGGCTGCCGTACACGCATGATCTCGATTTCTGGTATCGGGCGATGCTGGCGGGGTTTCCTTTTCATTGCCTCGATGAGCCGCTGACGGAGTACCGGATGCACGACGCGATGGGGACGGTGCGCCACCGGGAGGCGATCCGGGCGGAGGCGGCGGCGACGTTCGCGAAGTATGCGGGGCGGTGGAACGCTTTTCTGCGGCGGCTCGGGATTGCGGGGTAAGGCTCGGGACCGCGGCGCAGAGTTCGGGATTGCGGCGCATAGTTCGGGACCGCGGCGCAGAGCCCGGGATTGCGGCGCCGGACTCGGGATTGCGGTTCAGGATGCGGCGGCATTGAAGCCCGTGCGCAACCGAACAGCTCGAGAGCGCTTCAGCCGAAGCCTTCGGCGGCTTGACGGACGGCGTGTCCGGAGCCGCCGGAGGCTTGCCTTTTTGGTGCACCTGAACAAATTGCCGGGGCGCGGGCGCCGCTTTTTTTAGATGTTCGCACGAAGATATCGGTCGGACAGTGTGCTTAAATGATGGTGAAAATGAATCCGTTTCCAGGCCTGTGCTGCGGTTTTCGCGCGAACTCCGTGCACGGCCGAAGAAGGGTGTGTTCGTTGTGTTCCCCGACATCAGCAGACTGATGAAGCCCCGCGAGATCGTTCTCATCGGAGCTTCCGAGAAAGAAGGCAGCCTGGCCAGAACGACCTACGAGAACATCGCGGAAAGATCGAACTTTGACAAGGAGAAGCTGCATCTGGTCAATCCCCGCTACGACCGGTTGTTCGGCCGAAAGTGTTACAAGCGGGTCTCGGACATCAAGAGCCGTGAAATCGATGTGGCCATCCTGCTCATCAAGGCCGATTACGTGCCGGAAACGGTGCGCGAGTGCGCCGAATGCGGCATTCCGTTCGCGCTGATCATGTCCGCCGGGTTCGCCGAAGCGGGAGGGAAGGGCGTCGAGCTGCAGGAGCAGCTCGTGCGGGTCATCCGCGAGACGGGCATCCGGGTGTACGGCCCGAACTGCCCGGGACTCACCGACCTGAACAACCGCCTCGGCATGACGTTCTCCGGAGGCTACGCGTACGACCATCTGTCCGGCGGCATCGGACTGGCCAGCCAGGGCGGCGGCATGGGACGGTGCGTCATGCAGGGCCAGAAGCGGGGCATCGGCTTCGGCTATTTCATCTCCACGGGCAACGAGCTGGACCTCGAGTTGTCCGATTTCATTTATTACATGCTCAACGACCCGCAGATCCGGGTCATCGCGGCCGTCGTCGAAGGGTTCAAGACCGGCGAGAAATTCAAGGAAGCCGCGAAATTCGCTCTGGAGAAGAAGAAGCCGATCGTGCTGCTGAAGGTCGCGCGCACCGATCTGGGGCAGAAGATCGCGCTGTCGCACACCGGTTCGATGGCCGGTTCCGACGAGGTGCTGGACGCGCTGTGCAAGCAATACGGCGTCGTCAGGGTGGACGATCTTGACGAACTGATGGAGACAAGCGCGCTCTTCGCCAGATGCGGCCTCAGGGAACGCGTCAATCTGGCGATCGTCTCCGGATCGGGCGGTTCGAACACGCTGGCCGCCGATCTGTGCGGACAGATGGGCCTGGAGCTCGCGGAGTTCAGCGAGGAGACGATCGGGAAGCTCAAGCGGATCGCGCCGCCCTATGTGGCGATCTCGAATCCGGTCGACCTGACCGCGGCCATCTTCTCGGACACGGATCTGCACATCAACAGCGTCAAGGCCGTCCTGGAAGACGAAAACATCGACATGGTCATCGTGCCGGTCTACGCCTACTACGGGAAGGTGACGGACAAGATCTGCCGCGATCTCGTCGACGCGGCCGCGCATACGGACAAGATCATCGTGCCGATCTGGATGAGCCCGATGGAGGCGGACGGTCTCAAATTTCTGGAAGAAGGCCGGCTGGTGCCCTTCCGAAGCATCAAGAGCACCATCCTGGCGGTAAAGCGCTACATCGATTATTGCCGCTTCATCCACGGCAATCATCGGGCCGGAGATCGCGCGGAGGCGGGCGCAAGTCCCGCCGTCCGGGCGGCGGCCGAGGAAGCGAGACGCATTGTGCGCGTGCCGGGCAGAAGCACCCTGGATGAATACGCCAGCAAAAATCTGCTGAAATCGATCGGCATCCCGGCGACCAGAGAACAAATCGTCCAGGAGCCCGACGAGGCCGTCGCCGCCGCGCGGGAGATCGGGTATCCGGTGGCGCTGAAAATCGTCTCGCCGGACATCCCGCACAAGACGGAAGCCGGCGCGGTGAGGCTGAACGTCAACTCCGACGAGGAGCTGGCGCAGGCGTTCCGCGAGATCAAACAGTCCGCCTCGGTCTACAATCCCGCCGCCCGCATCGAAGGGGTCCTCGTGTCGGAGATGGTGACGGACGGACTGGAAATGATCCTGGGACTGAAGCTCGATCCGCAATTCGGCAGCGTCGTGCTGATCGGGATGGGCGGCATCCATACGGAGTTGTTCAAGGATGCGGTCATGGGGATCAATCCGATCTCGAAGGCATACGCCCGGTCGCTGATTTCGCGGCTGAAGTCCGCCCCCTTGCTGAACGGTTTCAGGGGAGGGGTCAAGTATGACGTGGACGCGCTGGCAGACGCGGTCGAGAAGCTGTCCGCGTTCGGAGACGCGATGGGCCGGGAGATCGCGGAGCTCGACATCAATCCGCTGATCGTGCTGCCGGAAGGGCAGGGCGTCAAGGCGCTGGATGCTCTGATCATTCCGAACACCACATCCAGGGGAAAGGGGTTGCAGCCATGACGTTACCGTTGAAGGGCATTCGCGTGGTCGATTTCTCCACTTTTGTTCCCGGGCCTTATTGCACGATGATCATGGCCGATCTGGGCGCGGAGGTCGTCAAGATCGAGCGGCCGGATCTCGGGGATCCGACGCGCGTCATTTTCTCGGACCGCATGTTCGAAGCGCTGAACCGGAACAAGAAAAGCGTAACCGCGAATCTGAAAAACAAGGATGACCTGGAACGGGTCAAGTCGATCATCCGGCGGAGCGACGTGCTGGTCGAGGGATTCCGGCCCGGCGTCATGGACAGGCTGGGGCTCGGTTACGAAGCCGTCAGGGCGATCAACGGGAAGATCATCTACGTGTCCATCTCGGGATACGGCCAGACCGGCCCGTACAGACACGTCGCCGGCCACGACATCAATTATCTGGCGATCTCGGGAGTGCTCGGCATCAGCGGCGATCCTTCGGGATCGCCGGCTCCGTGGGGCGGCGTCCAGGTCGCCGATTTCAGCGCGGCCATGTACGCGGCGGTGGCCATCCTGGCCGCTCTCCGGCGCAGGGACCAAGACGGGCGGGGCGATTATATCGACATCTCGATCACCGATTGCGCGTTCTCCTGGATGTCGCTCCGCATCGCGGAATATTTCGCCAAGAACAGGCCGCCGAAGAACGTGTTCATGGGAAGAGGGGCTTACGGCGCCTTCGCGACGAAGGACGGCAAATACATCGCCATCGGGTGCCTGGAGGACGTCTTTTTCCGCAATCTGTGCGACGCCCTGGGGCTTCCGGAGCTGAAGGAGAAGGAAGAGTACCGGACCTGGCCGCTGAGATGCGCGAATTACCGCGAGCTCAACGCGGCGCTGGAGCGGAAGTTCGCGGAGAAAACCTTCGCGGAATGGATGGACATCCTGGCGAACTACGATGTTCCCTGCAGCCACGTGAACCGGATCGACGATCTCGTCCATGAGCCGGTGTTCCGGGAGCGCGGCCTTATTGAGACGTACGGCGGCAATCCGGAGGAAGATTTCTTCATCAGGTTCCCGGCGATATTCAGGAACACGGAGCTGAACGGCCTGCGGCGGGCGCCCGGGCTGGGCGAACACAACCTGGGCTGGAGCGATCAATGATGGAAACCGTGAAAAGAATACGGATTACGGAATCCGAGCTGGACGAGCTGGGCCACGTGGGGTATTTGCAATACATCCTGTTCCTGCAGGACGCGCGGCGGGAATGGTACGAACAGGCGGGATTTCCGCTTGCGAAGAAAAGGGAAGAAGGCGTCGCCGTCACGATGAAAAAACTGGAAATCGTGTACCTGAAAGAAGCCGCATTGGGGGAGACGCTGAGCGTTGCGACTTCTCCGGCGCGCCTGGGCACCACCAGCTTTACGCTGAAACAGGTGATCCGCAACCGGCGCGAAGAGCCCGTCGCGGAAGCCGCGGCGACCATGGTATGCTTCAATCTCGCAGGAAGGACGAGCATGATCGTTCCCGAAGAGCTTCGCCGCCATTTCCGGGCCGGGACATGAGACCGGGGGATCGGAAATACGGCGATTGAAGGAGGGAACAGTCCATGGCGCAAAACATGAAACAGCCGAAAGCGCGGTCGGCCGGAATATGGCGGCCGTTCCGGAAATGGCACGATCTGAGACTGCTTGTCAAGCTGTACAGTTCCTATGCGGTCATTCTGCTGATTCTGCTGATTCTGAGCGCGTTCAGCCTGCTCGGCATGAACCAGATCGGGGACAAAACGAAGGAGCTGTATGAGGAGAGGCTCGCCGCCGTCACCCAAATCCTCGCGCTGGCCGGCGATTTCCGGACGCTCAACGCGGACACGGCCGCGTTGATGCTGGATTCCGCGGATGTGGCCGCAAGCAAGCTGGAGGGCATGGTCGAGCGAACCGCCGAAATCTCCGGCCGCCTGGAGCAATTGGCCGCCGAAATGGCCGATTACGGGATCAGCGAGGACAAGTTCCGGTCTTTCCAGTCGAATTGGAACCAATACATGAGTGACTGGGACGAACTGAAAGGGTACATCGAGACCGGAAACGAGGACTTCGGGGGATCCACCGGAATGGAAATGGCCGAACTCAAGTACACGCGGGACATGCAGTACAAGGTTGCGGTCCTCGGCGGCTTCCTGAACGACTGGGTGGAGACGAACAAGGCGCTCGCCGACGAGGCGTACCGGAGCGTCGAGCGGACGCGGAACGTGCAGGTCGCGACGCAGGCCGCGCTGGTGGCGGCGGCGGTGGCGCTCACCGGTCTGGTGGGATGGATCGTGGCCCAATCCATTCTGTCGCCCTTGTCGTCGGTCATGCGGGCGGCGGGCGAATTGGCCCAGGGCAAAATCAGCCGCCGGGTTGATCTGCGGCGCAGGGACGAGCTGGGCGTTCTGGCGGAATCGTTCAACGCCATGGCGGAAAATATCGGCGCCCTGATCTCGGAAGTGAAAAAAGCCGGAGACATGGTGGCCGCGACGTCCCTCGAGCTGTCCCGGATCTGCGAAGAGACGGAGAAGATGTCCCGCGAAGCGGCCCGGGAGATCGCCGGAATCGCCGAAGGCGCGGAAAGCCAGATGAGAACGGCGGACGAAAGCGCCCGCGCGGTGAACGAGATGGCTCAGGGCATGCAGCACATCGCGGAAAGCACCGCCGAAGTGAACGAACTGGCCCAGACGGCGCACCTGGACGCCAGCGCCGGAAACGAAGCGGTGCTGCACGCCGTGCGCCAGATCGAGGCGATCCGGAGCACGGTGGAAGGTTCCGCCGCCGTCATCCGCAGGCTGGAGGAGCGTTCCGGAGAGATCGGCCGGATTGTGGAGCTGATCACCGAGATCGCGGATCAGACGAATCTGCTGTCGCTGAACGCTTCCATCGAGGCGGCCCGCGCGGGCGAGCACGGCCGCGGCTTCGCGGTGGTGGCCGGCGAAGTGCGGAAGCTGGCGAAGCAGTCCAGGGAATCCGCCGATCAGATCAGCGGCCTGATCCGGGATATTCGCAAGGAGATGGAGCAGGCCGCGGAAACGATGAACCGCGGCACGCGCGAGGTGCAGGAAGGCGTCGTCGCGGTGAAGCGGGCCGGGGAGGCGTTCGGGAAAATTTCCGCGTCCGTCGAACGGGTGTTTGCCAATATCGAAGGCGTGACGGCGGTGGTGGAAGAGCTGTCCGCCAGCACGGAGGAAGTGGCGGCTTCCGCGGACGAGAGCGCCCGGCTGGCGAAGACGGCGTCCGCCAACACGCAGAACGCGGCGGCCGTCACCGAAGAGCAGCTCGCATCCATCGGGCAGATATCCGATTCGGCCGGACACCTGAACCGGTTGGCGCAGAACTTGCAGGCCGCCATCCGGAAGTTCGAAGTGTGACCTGCGGATGCGGCTGATTGTCGCGGCCTGGCGGAAGTCCGCGCCGTTTGGTGCGCATGCACAAAGATTGCGGACGGCGACCGGCCGATCTTCAGGCCGCCGTCCAATGTCCGCGCCGGCTGCGGCATTTATAATCGGTTATGAAAGTGCTTTCGAACCATCCATCTTGTCAGGGAAAAGGGAGGAGTCATCCAGATGGCGGATTTTGCAGAAGTTCCGATTCGTCATGAGGCCCGTCTGGCGAAGATCGCGGGCAAGATGAGCGAGACGGGTTTCGATTTCCTCATGCTGACCCGGCTGCCGTCCCTCGCGTACGCCGGCAATATCTATCAGAGCCTCGCGTGGTACACGAACACCTGCGTTCTGCTGTCGCGCGACGGAGACAGCTGCCTGGTCGCTCCGCTCGGCGATGTAGACCGGATCTCCACGGAAACCTGGATCAAAAGGATCGAACCCTGGAATCCGCAGCTTCGCTCGCTGAGGGAAAGGAAGTTCGAGAAGGTGATCGGGGACTTCGTCCGCGCGAAGAACATCCCCAATCCGGTGATCGGCGTGGAGGACAATCTGTCGTGGACGCAGTACGCCAACCTGAAGTCGGAGCTGCCGAACGCCGAATTTCGTCCGTGCGCCCCCGTGATCAACTCGGTCATGGTCATCAAGGAAGAAGAGGAACTTCCGCGGATCCGCAAAGTCGCGAGCCTCTGCGACATCGGCTATGAGGCCGCCGTCCGGAGCATTCGGGCCGGCATGTCGGAAGTGCAGCTGGTGGGCGAGGTCGAGTACGCGATGCGCAAGGCCGGATGCGAAGGCTATTGGGTGCCCAATCAGGCGGGGACCGGCGAGATCGTGCTGACGGACCACTATCCCGGCCAGGCGGTGATTCGGGAAAACCATATCGTCAAATTCGGCATCCATCCGCAATACAAACTGTACTGCGGCGACATCGCGGTCACGACGACGCTCAAGAAGCCCGATCCCAAATTCAAACATATGGCCGACGTCTGCACGGAAGCGACCCAGGCCTGCATCGACATCATCAAGCCGGGCGTCCGCGCGTGCGAGATCGATGCGGTGTTCCGGAAAATCATGAACCACTACGGTTACGGCGACGAGTACACCGGCTGGTACATCGGCCACGGCATCGGAACGGGGCATCAGCCGCCGTTCATTTCGGGCGACGATCAGACCGTGCTGGAGAAGAACATGGTGATCGTCGTCAATACGATGGCCGTGAAGAAAGGCCAGCCCGGGGTCGTCTATGAGACGATGCTGCTCGTTACGGACAACGGCTACGAAAGACTGAATCGAAATCCCATGCATCTTGTGGAGTTGTGACATGACAGCGAAAGTGAGATTGGATTACCCCGCCAGACTGGCGCGTCTGCAGGCCAGAATGCGGGAAGAAGGCATCGGAGTGTATGTGGCGACCCGCCAGGCCAGCCTGTCCTGGCTGCTCGGCGCCTTCGCGCCCTGGCGCACGGCGGTGGTCGTTCCGGCCGACGGAACGCCGCGGGCCGTATTCTGGAGGTCGGACGCGAGCCGGCTCCGTTCGGAAACCTGGCTTCGCGATGTGCGGGAATGGGGCGGCGAAAGGCGGTTCGTCGACGTCGTGGCGGAAGCCGTTCGCGAGATCGGAGGCGAGCGGGAGCGGATCGGCGTCGATCTGGGCAGCCCCGTTTCTCCCCAGGTGGCTCCCGGTCTGCTGCTCGCTTCGGAATATCTGGAACTGATGCGGCAGCTTCCGGACGCGCATTGGGTGAATGCCGTTCCGATGATCGAAGACGTGCTGGCCGTCAAGGAAGATGAAGAGATCGAACTGCTCAGGCGTGCGGCGCAAATCGCCGACATCGGCATGATCGCGGCCAGGTCGGCGCTGAAGCCGGGCGTGACGGAGAACGCCGTGGCCGGCGAAGTCGAGCGGGCGATCAGACTCGCGGGCAGCGAATGGTCCTGGTCGTCCACGCAGGGAACCGAGGTCGGTTCCGGCTATCGCACCGCCTACCCCGGCGGCGTCACGCAGCCGGCGACGGAGAAAAAGATCGAAGCGGGCGAGATGGTCATCGTGGACCTGCACCCGATGTTTCAGCTCTATCTGTCCGACCTGGCCGGAAATTTCTATATGGGCGAGTCGCCGCCCCCGCGCGTCCGCGCGCTGGCGGATTGCTGGGAACGGACGGTTGAGACGCTGCTGAACGTGCTGCGTCCGGGCCTGGTGATCCAGGAAGCGGTGGACCTTGGTTTCTCCGTCATGCGCGAACACGGATTTGAAACGTGGGGATTGCGCGCGTTCGGCCACGGGCTCGGAACCTGCGCGCGGACGCCTCCGTACATGGTGGACGGCAATCGCGCCGAGCTGCGCGAGAAGATGGTGCTGGCATTGGGGACACACATCTACGAGCCCGGCGTCGGCGGCATGCGGCTTGAATATCCGGTGTTGATCACCGCGTCGGGCTGCGAGCCGCTATGCCGGTGGCCGGCGAAGCTGCATTGCGTGAAATGCTGAATGAGGCGGACGGAAGCCCGGCTTTTCAGCGCAAGCTGTCAAGAACGGGCTTCTTTATTTATGACGCTTCAGGAACGGCATTCCGAACGCCGCGCAGCGCGGCAATGGCGATATCCGAACCGGCCGGGGCATGATCACGATCGCGATTGAGGATGTGAATGGATGAACATTTTGGTTGCTCCGGACTCCTATAAGGGAAGCCTCACCGCCGGCGAAGTGGCCGCCTGCATGGAAGACGGGATCCTGCGGGTGTTCCCCGACGCCCGCGTGGTGAAAATTCCGATCGCGGACGGCGGGGAGGGGACGGTGGAGGCTTTGGTGAACGCCGCAAACGGCAGATTCGTTCACGAACGGGTCATGGGACCGCTCGGCGATCCGGTAACGGCCTGCTTCGGCATTCTCGACGACGGACATACGGCCGTCATCGAAATCGCCTCGGCTTCCGGGCTGTCGCTCGTTCCGGCCCGCAGCCTGAACCCAATGGCGGCAACGACTTACGGTACCGGACAACTCATTCGCGCGGCGCTGGACCGGGGGTGCCGGAAGCTGATCATCGGGCTCGGAGGCAGCGCCACGAACGACGGCGGAGCCGGCATGGCGCAGGCGCTGGGCGTGAAGTTCTACGATGCCTCGGGATGCGAGATCGGACTCGGGGCCGAAAGGCTCGGGGAGATTGCCCGCATCGATGTCTCCGGGCTCGATCCGCGCGTCGCCGAATGCGAAGTGCTGATCGCCGGCGACGTGACCAATCCCCTCTGCGGTCCGGACGGCGCATCGGCCGTTTACGGTCCGCAGAAAGGGGCCACCGCGGAGATGGTGCGGCTCCTGGACCGCAATCTGCTGCATTACGGCCGCTTGATCGAGGCGCAGCTCGGCGTCCGGGTTGTCGACGCCGAGGGTGCCGGGGCCGGCGGCGGTCTGGGGGCCGGCTTGATCGCCTTTCTGTCCGCCGACATGCGCCGGGGAATCGATTTGATCCTGGAAATGGTTCAGTTTGAGAAGCGGGTGCGCGAGGCGGACCTCGTGCTGACGGGAGAGGGACGCACCGATTCGCAGACCGCGTTCGGCAAGGCGCCGCTCGGCGTCGCCGGCGTTGCCAAAATCCACGGCAAACCGGTCATTTGCATCTCCGGGGGCGTCGCGTATCAACTGGACGATCTGCACGATCTGGGCCTGGACGGCATTTTCGGCGCCGTGCAGTCCCCGATGTCGCTGCAGGAAGCCATGGCCAACGCGGCCGAATTGGTGCGGCACACGACGGCGGAGATCATGAGGGTGATCCGATTGTCGAAGCATGTTCTGCGCAACTGAACAACCGGATGGCGGCGAACCATCCGACGGAGGTGGAAATCAGGTCATGAACCGTCACCGCTTGTATATTGACGGGGAATGGAAGGAGAGCGCTTCAGGCCGATGGAAGGAGGTCGTCAATCCCGCAACCGGGGAAACGGCGGCCGTTACGGCGTACGGAGACGAGCAGGATGCCGCCTTGGCCGCGGACGCCGCGCATCGGGCTTTTGAGGAATGGGCGTTTCGGCCCGCGCCCGAACGGAGCGACGTGATGATGCGGATCTACAGCGGCATGCTGGAACGATCCGAAGCCATCGCCCGCGCCATCACGGAGGAAATGGGGAAGCCGATTCGCGAAGCCCGCGCGGAGGCGCGTCTGGCGGCGGAATATATCCGATGGAACGCGGAGGAAGCAAGGCGCGTTTACGGGTACACGATCCCTTCGCACCACGCCGGGAAGCGGCTGCACACGCTGCGCCAGCCCGTGGGACCGGTCGTCGCGATCACGCCGTGGAATTTTCCGATTTCGATGGTGACGCGGAAAGTCGGGCCCGCCCTCGCGGCCGGCTGCACCGTGGTGCTGAAACCGGCCAACCAGTCGCCCGGAGCCGCGGCATTGTTCGTCAAAATTGCGGAGGAAGCCGGTCTTCCGCCCGGGGTCATCAATCTGGTCACGGGAGATTCCCGGAGCGTCGCGCAGCGGTGGCTCACCGATCCCCGGATTCGCAAGATCACGTTCACCGGATCGACGGAAGTCGGCAAGCATCTGCTGCGGCTCGCGGCGGACCAGGTCAAGCGGGTTTCCATGGAGCTCGGCGGACACGCGCCGTTCATCGTATTTGAAGACGCGGACCTGGATATGGCCGTCGAAGGGGCGGTCGCGAGCAAGTTCCGCAACAACGGGCAGACCTGCATCTGCGCCAACCGGATCTATGTGCAGCGGGGCATCCGCGAGGCGTTCGTGCGGAAGTTGAAGGAACGCGTGGAAGCGCTCCGCGTCGGGAACGGCATGGATGAAGACGTCGACCTCGGGCCGCTGGTCGATGCTTCGGCGGTCCGGAAGGTCGAAGAACAGATTCGGGATGCCGTCAGCAAAGGGGCCGTGCTGGTGACGGGCGGACGCCGGATGGTCGACTCGCCGTACGACAAAGGCTGCTTCTATGCTCCCACCGTGCTGGACGGGGCCGACGATTCCATGCTGATCTCCGTCGAGGAAACGTTCGGGCCGGTCGCTCCGGTCTATTCCTTCGAAACCGAGGATGAGGTGATCCGGCGGGCCAACAATACCGTGTACGGGCTGGCCGCCTACGTCTACACCAACGATCTCTCGCGGGCGGCCCGCGTGACGGAAAGGCTGGAATACGGCATGATCGGCGTCAACGATTGCGTCATGACGACCGTTCAGGGACCGTTCGGGGGGATGAAGGAAAGCGGATTCGGCCGCGAAGGCGGTCCCGACAGCCTGCATGATTTTCTCGAGACAAAATTCATATCCACCGTGATCCGCCCGGATCCGTCGCAATAGCTGATTGCATTGCAATGCCGGAGCCTTCGGCCGGCTTGCGCCCGCATGGCGGGGCGCAGCGGCCGGGGCCTTTATTTTGCGGCTGACAATTCACGTAACGGCGTGCCGGACCGTGCATCGCGCGCCGCCGTAACGTGGCATCCACGTTACAGCCGCGTTGGAGTTCCTGTTGATCATTGCCATTTCTCTTCACGCCATCTGTGCGGTCATGTTGCTGCCCTTGCTCGTGATCTCGGCCGCGGGTGTTCCCGCCGCGGTGTTCGTGCCGTTGTTCATCCTTTTTTTCCGGAGTTTGCAGCGCCAAAGCCTCGGGACCGGCTCCCGCCCGCAAGCGGAAGCGTCCGGAGGCTTTCTGTGTTACTGGCGGCCTTCTGTTCCGATTTTCTTCCTCACCCCGGCATCGCGTTCACGCGATGTTCGAGCAGCCAGCGATACTTGTTCTGCACCATCTGCACCTCGGCCATGATGGCGGGGTAGTGGCGCATCGTGCCCATGCCGGGGTGGCGGCGGTAGATCGTGAGCGGCTCGTTGATGAAATGAAAGTCGATGCCGGAGAGCAGCGCGCGGATCCACAGATCGTAGTCGTGGGTGTAGGGCAGCGATTCGTCGAACCAGCCGAGCTCGGCGACGAGCGATTTCGCCATCATGACGGTGCAGCCGTTGATCGGGCAGAAGCTCAGGAACGCGGCGGCGAATTGCTTCGCCGTCGGGAACACGGCGGCCGCGTTGCGCTGGACGATCGCGCCGCTCTCGTTCATGACGTGGAAGTTGGTGTGGCAGATGCGCGCGCCGGTACGGGCCATGTGCGTGACCTGGCGCTCGATCTTCGTCGGCGCGAACCGGTCGTCGGAGCTGAGCCAGGCGACGTACTGGCCGGCCGCCATCCGGATGCCGTGGTTGAGCGCGCTGGCCGTGCCGCCGTTAGCCTTGCCGAGATAGTGGATGTGCCGCCGGTACGGATCGAGCAGATGCTGGTACATCGTCGAGCCGTCGTCGACGACGATCACCTCGGTGTAGGGGTAGGTCTGGCTCAAGGCGCTCTCGACGGCCTGCGCGATGTACGGATCGTTGTGGAACGGGATGATGATCGATACGGTCGGTCCCATGCGCTTCGTTCCCCGCTTTGATGCCATTGCGCATCAACCCGGCGGCCGGATGCCGAGCGCAACGAGCACGTTCTGGAAATCGGCGGCGTACCGCGAGGCGGAGAAGTTCTCCTGCACATACGCCTCGCCCTGCAGCCGGATGGCGGTGCGCAGGGCGGCGTCCTCGATCAGCGAGATCGCCTCCTGCACGCCGGCGTTCAGATCCGGCGGAAACAATTTGCCCGTAATGTTGTGCATGATCGTGTTGCGCACGCCGTCGGAGTCGGTCGAAAGCACCGGACAGCGGCAGGCGGCCGCTTCGGCGACGGCGTAGCCGAAACCTTCGATGTGCGAGGTCGAGACGAGCATGCCGCCGGAGTCGCCGATCGCCGAGTAATAGTACGGCATATGGTCGTGCGGGATGTTCGGAAACATCCGCAGCCTGTCCTGAAGTCCCAGCGCATGGACGGAGGCCTCGAAGGCGGCCCGCTGCCACGGCTCGCTGATGTTCGGGTCCTCGAACATCCAGAGCTGCAGCAGCGGATAGCGCTGCGCCAGCGCCGCGCCGAGCTCCAGGAAGAGCTGCCAGTTCTTGTTCGGCTCGATGCGTCCGACCCAGGCGAGAATCGGCGCGTTCGTCGGATTGAGCCACGGAGCGGGACGGTAATGGAACAGGTTCCGGTCGACGATGTTCTGCAGGAAGAACCGCGGAAAATCCGGGAAGATCGCGTTGACGAGCTCCAGCATGTGCGACGACGGCTGGGCGAGGACGGCGTTGCCGTACATCCGCACGAAGAAGGAAGCAGCGTGCAGGGTGCCGACGGCGGCTTCGCGGCTGCCGTACCCTTGCGCGTCGTACAGGATCGGACCGCCGTAGCCGAGGCCGCGCAGCCGCTGCAGCATGAGGTGGTCGCAGACGGTGACGATCGCGTCATAGCGGTACGTGTTCAGGATGTTGACGATGTCGGGATCGTAGTTCGTGATGAACAGCGGAATGTCGCGGATGTTCTGCCGGCCGGCGCCGTCGTGCAGATAGAGCAGATGGCCTTCGATGCCGATCTGGCGGAGCGCGACGCAGCGCGTCCGGTTCAGCGTCTCGACGCCGCCGCTTGGCACGAAGTAGGTGAACAGCATTCTCATCGCATGCAGTCAGCCCGCTTTCGCATAAGGATATGAACCATTCGGTTCATCCTATGCGGACAGGTTCCGGCCCGCAAGGGACGGGAGTCGGAATCGCCGAGATTGGACGGAGCGGCTGTTTTATTCGGATACGTATACGGGAACAAAGGAATCCGAGGACGCGTTACGCCAGCCGCCACTCAAGCAGCAATCCCGCCTGCGTGAGTCCGCCTCCGAACCCTTGCAGCAGAACGGTGTCGCCGCGCTTCAGCCTGCCGTCCCGGACCGCGAGGTCGAGGGCGAGCGGGATCGAGGCGGCCGATGTGTTGCCGAACCGCTCGGCGCTCGTCAGCGTCCGCTCGCACGGAATGCCCGACCGCTCGCAGATGGCGGCGATCATCCGCAGATTGGCGCTGTGCGGCACGAACCAGTCGAGATCGTCCGGCGTCATGCCGCAGACGTCGAGCGTAGTCCGCACGGCATTCGATACGTTCTCGACGGCCCAGCGGTACACTTCCGGACCGTTCTGGACCAGCTTGCCGTTCCGCCTGATCGGCGTGCCGCGAACCGCGGGCGCGAGCGAAGACAGGTACACGTGATGGCCGAAGCTCCCGTCCGTCGACGCGCCGCCGGCGAGAAATGACGGAGGTTCGCCGTCCGGCAGCGCTTCGACGAGCGCGGCGCCCGCGCCGTCGCCGAACAGGATGCAGGTCGTCCGGTCGGTGTAATCCGTCACTTTCGACAGCGTGTCGGCGGCGATGACGAGCACTTTGCGGTACAGGCCGGACAGGATCAGGCCGCTCGCCATTTGCAGTCCGGAGACGAATCCGGCGCAGGCGGCCTGAAGGTCGACGGCCGCGGCCGCCCGGATGCCCAGCTCGGCCTGCACGAGGGCGGACACGCCCGGAAACACGGCGTCGGGCGTCGAGGTGGCGGTCAGGATGCAGTCGACGTCGTCGATCGTTTTGTTCCAGCGGGAAGCGAGATCGCGGACGGCCGCCGTCGCGAGTCGGCTTGCGTATTCATCCTCCGCGGCGATGCGCCGTTCGCGGATGCCGGTGCGCCTGACGATCCATTCGTCGCTCGTGTCGACCATCCGCTCCAGATCGGCGTTCGTCATTACCCGGTCGGGCACACAAGTTCCGATGGCGGTCACGATGGCGTTGGAACGCATGCGCGCGGCACGGTACATGGGCGTCACTCCTCCCGAATCGTATTATAATCAGATATTAGCATCTGGTACTAATACTAGATATAAATTATCGGCCTGTCAAGCAGGCCCGAATCGGAGGTCTGCCTTGGCAGACCGAGTACGGCGCGATCAAACCGCCGGATATTGATTTTCTAGTAATTTCCGGGCTATTAATAATAAGTAGCATCAACGAATTATGATTAATTAATTCATATGATATGATTATAATCGTTATAAATTAGTAATTTACAACATAGCCATATTATAGTTTCAAACAATCAGAATTTCATCCTCATCCGCCACATTGTTCCAAATTGGAGGTTCGGATATGGTCCTGGGCACCGGCGACGTCATTCTCGAAGGGAAGCGAATCAGGCTGGAACCGGCCGGGTTCGGACATCTGGAAGGATTGTATCATGCGGGCAATCACAGCGAGATCTGGACCTACAGTCCGACCTGCGTCAGAACCATCGAAGACATGGAGGAAGTGCTGAACGGATGGATGAAGCAGAAGGAGCTGGGCACGCGGTATCCTTTTGTCATCATCGACAAGGAAACCTTCGAAATCGTGGGCAGCACCAGCTATATGGATATTTCGCTTCAGCACCGGAAAGCCGAGATCGGCGGCACCTGGCTGCACCCCAAGGTATGGCGGACGAGGGTGAATACGGAGTGCAAGTTTTTGCTGCTCCGGTACGCGTTCGAGGAACTGAAGCTCATGCGGGTTCATTTTCGCACGGATGTCCGGAACGAACGCTCGAATCAGGCGCTTGTCCGCATCGGCGCGAAATATGAAGGGACGCTGCGCAAGGACATGATCCTGCACGACGGCCGGCTGCGGGACACCAATGTGTACAGCATCCTGGACGATGAGTGGGAGGAGGTCAAGGCAAGGCTGCTGCGCTATCTGGCCGAGTAGGGTTGCGGAGCATCTCTCCCTGACAGCATTGTGATCGTTTTTTGATATGGAAATTGATCGTCGCGGAATGCCAATATTCGGATGTAGCCATGCTGACAGACGATCATGAACAGGGAGAGTGTTTTCGGATAAAGAAATCGGGACACAAAATTCTCGTGACCCTGCTGTCGGTGTTTCTGGCCATCAGCGTGATGCTGAACGTGGCGAGCGCCGCAAGCCTGGTCGAAATCACGGCGTATCTGAACAATGAAATCAAGATCATGCTGAACGGCAAGCCGTTCGAGCCGAAGCTGGCCGACGGCACGAAGGTTGTGCCGATCGCGTACAACGGCACGACCTGTCTGCCGCTGCGGGCGATCTCCGAGGCCGTCGGTCTGGAGACGACCAAATACGGCAATTACAAGTCCTCCCCGCCGGTCATCGAGTTCAAGGAAGAAAGCTCGCAATTGCTGCTGAAGCGGAGCCGACAAAAAATGCCGACGAAAGTCGGCATTTTTCGACACAAACCCCCTTTACGAATCGGCGCGAACAGGTTATAATGGGGTCAAACCGAATAAGAAAGCCTTTTCATTGAACATAAGAAAAGCAACCCTTTTCTTATACGCCTCAATGGAAAACCTGATGAGTCCAGACCGTAGGATCCGTGTGTCCCTGTGACGCCATGTCTGCATGGAATCCTGGCTTGGACAAGTCAGGTTTTTTCTATTTCTCGGGATTCTCGGGAGTGTGGCTTCATGAGCAAACTGAAGAGAGTGGAGGAAGTGCTTCCGTCCATACGATCGGGAAGCACGCTGATGGTGGGCGGCTTCGGCCTGGTCGGCGCTCCGCTGACCTTGATCAAGGCGCTCGAGGGGCACGACGCCCGCGACCTCACCATCATCAGCAACAACATCGGCGAACCGGGCAGAGGCTTGGGCAAGCTGCTTCGCGACGGCAAGATCAAGAAGGCGATCGGCTCGTACTTCACCAGCAATCCCGAAGTCGGCGAGCTGTACAATCAGGGGAAGCTGGAAGTGGAGCTGGTGCCGCAGGGAACGCTGGCGGAGCGGATTCGCGCGGGCGGCGCCGGACTGGGCGGGTTCTACACCCGGACGGGCGTCGGCACGCTGCTGGAGAACGGAAAGGAAAGAAGGGAGATGAACGGCGCAACCTATGTGCTCGAGTATCCGCTGAGGGCCGATGTGGCGCTGATCAGGGCGCACAAGGCGGATGAACTCGGAAACCTGGTCTATTACAAGACGGCGCGCAACTTCAATCCGATCATGGCCAGCGCGGCCGATCTGGTGATCGCCGAAGTCGACGAGATCGTGCCGACGGGATCGCTGGACCCGGAGAGAATCGTGACGCCTCACCTGTTCGTGGATTACATCGTCAAGGCGGAAATCTTCATCGGTGAGGTGTTGAAAGATGGCTGACCTGTCCGTGTCGGACAAAATTGCAAGACGCGCCGCCCAGGAGCTGCGGGACGGCGATGTCGTCAATCTGGGCATCGGGATTCCGACGCGCGTGACCGATTTTGTGCCGGAGGACCTGAACATCCATGTGCATACGGAGAACGGCATGCTGGAAGTCGGGCCGTCTCCCGCCAGGGATGAGGTCGATCCGAATCTCGTCAACGCCGGAAAGCTTCCCGTGACCGAGCGGATTGGCGCAAGCTATTTCCACAGCGCCGACTCCTTCGCGATGATCCGCGGAGGCCATATCGACGTGGCGATTCTCGGGGTGCTGCAGGTCGACCAGGAGGGGCGCATCGCCAACTGGGCGATTCCGGGCCAGACGATTCTCGGCGTGGGCGGCGCGATGGATCTGCTCGTCGGCGCCAAAAAAATCATCGTCACCACGACGCATACGACCAAAAAAGGCGAACCGAAGATCGTCGACAAATGCACGTATCCGATCACCGGCGATCGGCCCGCCGACCTGATCATTACGGACCTGTGCGTGTTCAAGTGCGAGAACGGCCGGCTGATTCTGACCGAATTGATGCCGGGGGCCACGCTGGAACAAGTGAAAGCCAATACGACAGCCCGTTTCGACATCGAGATCCGGGAGAAGGAGTAGAAATCATGCGCGATGCGGTTATTGTGGCGGCCAAACGCACCGCGGTCGGCAAGCTGGGCGGCGCGCTCAAGGATGTGCAGCCCGAGGATCTCGCCGTCCCCGTGGTCCAGCGTTTGCTGTCCGATCTGAATCTGGAGAAGGAAACCGTCGATGAGATCATTTTCGGGCACGCCAAGCAAAGCTCGGACCAGCCGAACATCGCCCGCCTGATCGGCCTGAAGGCGGGACTGCCGGTGGAGCTGCCGGCCTATACGGTCCACCGGCAGTGCGGTTCGGGCCTGCAGGCGATCGTCAACGCCGCGCAGCAGATTTTGCTGGGTGAAAGCGATTGCATCATCGCGGGCGGCGTGGAAAGCATGAGCACGGCGCCGTTCTATATCCGGAACATCCGCTACGGCGTCGGTTCGGGGAACCAGCTCATCCTCGATCCCAATACGGAGAGCCAGCCCCGCTCGCAGCCCATTGAAACTTACGGAGAGCTCACCATGGGGATGACGGCCGAAAATCTGGCCGAGCGATACGGGATCAGCCGCGAAGAGCAGGACGAGTTCGCTTTGAACAGTCAGATGAAAGCGCTTCGCGCCATCGCCGAAGGCCGGTTCAAGGACGAGATCGTGCCCGTGTCCATCCCGCGGCGCAAACAGGAACCGCTGATCTTCGACACCGACGAAAATCCGAGACAGACGTCGATGGAAGCGTTGGCAAAATTGCCGCCGGTGTTCAAGAAGGGCGGCACGGTGACCGCGGGCAATTCGTCGACGCGCAACGACGGAGCAAGCGCCGTCGTGGTGATGTCCGGGGAGAAGGCGCGGCGGCTCGGATTGAAACCGCTGGCCCGCATCGTCGCCTGGGGGGCGGCGGGCGTCTCGCCGGACATCATGGGCATCGGACCGGTTCCGGCGACGCGCAAGGCGCTCGCCCGCGCCGGCCTCAAGCTCGAGGACATCGGCCTCATCGAACTGAACGAAGCGTTCGCCGCGCAGTCGCTGGCGGTGATCCGCGAACTGGGACTGAACCAGGAGATCCTGAATGTCAACGGCGGAGCCATCGCGCTCGGCCATCCCATCGGCAACAGCGGCGCCCGCATCACGGTCACGCTGATCCATGAAATGCTTCGCCGGGGGACACTGTACGGCATGGCCACACTGTGCATAGCCGGTGGGTTGGGCATGTCGGTTATCATAGAGAATTTGCAGGCTAAGCCGCACAGTGATCAGACATAATCAACATCAAGGAGGTCTGTAGACATCATGAACATGAAGAAGGCGTTGTTGTTGGTCATTGCGTTGGTGCTGGTGATTGCGGCGGGATGTTCGGCCAGCAATTCATCCGGCGGCAGCTCCGGCGGTTCGGGCGGTTCGAGCAGTTCCGGAACCGGCGGCGGATCGAACGCCGGCGGATCGGGAAGCGCGGGCGGCAATCTGCCGGAAGAAATCACGATCGGCGCGCTGATCCCGATGACCGGTACCGGCGCGTCCTACGGCGTCATGGACCAGAACGGCGCCGATCTGGCGGTCGAGCAGATCAACGCGGCCGGCGGCGTCAAGGGCATCAAGCTCAAGGTGAAATATGAAGACCATCAGGCGAAGCCCCAGGTCGCCGTCAACGCGATCAACCGTCTGATCAGCGTCGACAAGACGCCGTATGTGCTGTCCAGCTACAGCTCGGTCAGCCTCGCGGTGGCGCCGATCGGCGACTCCAACAAGGTCGTCGTGATGAATGCCGGCGGCCAGAGCGACAACCTGGCGAACGCGGGCGAATATTTCTACAACAACATCCCGCTGGTCGGCGGCGAAGTCGAAATCATCGCCGATTATCTGTACAACGAACTGGGCTTCAAGACGGCGGCGGTTGTCTACGTGAACGACGACGGCGGACGCAGCAGCCTGAACATCTTCAAGCAGGAATTCACGAAGCACGGCGGGCAGGTCGTCGCCGAAGAAGCCACCGAGCTCGGCGGCGCCGACTACCGCGCGGCTCTGACCAAGGTCAAATCCGCCAATCCGGATGTCGTGTTCGTCGGCGCGTACGGCCAGGACACCGCGCTCATCATCAAGCAAGCCCGCGAACTCGGCATCGAGGCGCCGATCGCGGAGACGTCCTGGTCCGTCATTCCGGATGTGTATGATCTGCCGGAAGCCGAAGGGCTTATTCATACCGCGCTGCATTTCGAACCGGAACAATCGTTCAAGGACGCGTTCGTGGCCAAGTATGGCATCGAGCCCGCCCTGTACAACGTGACCTTCTACGACGGCGTCATGATCTTCGCGCAAGCGCTTGAATGGGTCATTGACAACAACAAACCGATCAACGGCGAATCCATCAAGGAAGCGATCGACACGCTCAGGAGATTCGACGGCGTGGCGGGCGACATCGTCTTCCGCGATGACCACACGACCCTCATGGACGTCGACATCAGCGTGCTGAAGAACGGTACGCCTGAAGTGGTCAAGACATACAAGGTCAACTGATTCCCAGGAACGGGCGGCTGGTCCGCCCGTTCCCCTTTCCGCATTGGAGGGTAGAGCATGGAACTTTTTCTTCAGCTGATGGTCAGCGGGCTTGCGATGGGTTCGCTCTACGCGCTGCTCAGCATGGGCTACGGGCTGATCTACGGCACCACCGGCGAGTTTCACGTCGCGCACGCGGGCATCTTCACCTTCACCGGATATTTCGGCTATATCGCATACGAGAAATGGCAGCTCGGACTGGCGCCCGCGATCCTGATCGCGACGGTGTTCGCCGCGATCATGGGCGTCGTGTTGCAGAGCGTCATCTATGAACCGATGCGCAGGAAAAGCGCTTCGCACCTGTCGATTTTCATCGCGGCCCTCGGGCTCATGATCCTGCTCGAGAACGTCGCCTCGATCCTGTTCGGCTATTCGCCGCTGCAATTCACCGACAACGGCCTGAAGAAGCCGGTCCGTCTCGAGCTGTTCTCGTTCACGCCGCTGCAGCTCGTCATCGTGCTCACCGCCGCGGTTGTCGTGGCCGCCGTGCTCCTGTATCTGAAGAAATCGCGCATGGGCAAGGCGATCCGCGGCGTCGCCGACTCGCCGGAAATGGCGCGCATCATCGGCATGAGCCCGCAGAAGGTGTACATCGCCGTCTACGCCCTGGGCTCCGCCATCTCCGCGCCGGCGGCGGTCCTGCTGGCCTTCGACTCGGGCGCGACGCCGTACCGGGGGACGATGCTGATTCTGCTGGCCGCCATCGCGATGATCCTCGGCGGGATCGGAAGCCCGGGCGGCGCGGCGCTGGCCGGCCTGATCCTCGGCCTGTCGCAGAACCTCGCCCTTCTGTTCGTGCCGGCGGAATGGGCGAACATCGTCACGTACACGCTGTTCCTGGCCATCATCTTCCTGATCCCGACCGGTTTCTTCGGCGTGAAGATGGCCAAGAAAATATAGGAGGCCTGGCATGAACTACTTGTACGATTTCGTGACGCTGCTCTCCATATACAGCGTCCTGGCGATCGGTCTGAACCTGATGATCGGCTACACGGGGATCTTCTCCATGTCGCACGCGGCGCTGCTCGGCGTCGGCGCGTACACGTCGGCCCTTCTGTCCATGAAGGCCGGCTTTCCGTTCATCGTGTCCATGATCTGCGCCGTTCTCGTCGCCGCCCTGTTCAGCGCCATCATTTCCGTGCCTTCTCTGCGCATTGCCGGCGACTACTTTATCGTCGCGTCGATGAGCCTGCAGATCATCATCTATGAAATCTTCGTCACGTGGATCGACGTGACGAACGGCCCGGCCGGCCTTCCCGGCATTCCGCGGCCGAACATCTTCGGCTTGGAGATCCGGACGCCGCAGGCCTACATGTGGTTCGCCATCGTCATTCTGGCGCTGGTCGTCATGGCGGTCTACTGCATCATCCATTCGCCGTTCGGACGCGTGCTGCGGGCGATGAAGGAAGATCCGATCGCGGTGCAGTCGCTCGGCGAGAGCGTCGTGCGGGCGAAGGTGACGATCGCGATTCTGTCGAGCGCCATCGCCGGGCTCGCGGGCAGCCTGTACGCGCACAAAATGATGTTCATCAACCCGGCGACGTTCGATATCCACGAATCGATCACGATCGCGTCCATGGTCATTCTGGCCGGCGCGGGCCGCGTCTGGGGACCGATCATCGGCGTGTTCGTCATCCAGGCGTTTCCGGAGCTGCTCCGGTTCCTGGAAATTTCGGGCTCCCACATCGGTTCGATCCAGAAGGCGCTGTACGGCCTGATCCTCATCCTGCTGATGATGTTCCGCCCGCAGGGCATCTTCGGGAAATTCAAAGATACCACCCTTGGGGTGAA
>NICF_comb_assmDRAFT_10000832_pt1 | contig 25850 bp, 21 predicted proteins | sample NewIslPassag4_SG_FD_11279 | JGI IMG/M metagenome (IMG submission 11279) | reverse complement strand
TCATATTCACGATGTTTCCACTCCTCAAACCAATGCGGGGCATTATGTTTCAATGCAGCGATCAAGCTTTGATGACGGAAGCAACGGCTCCGTTTCAACTTTTCAAGCAAGTGAACATCGAGCAGCCCCTCATTCGCCTCATCCTCGTTTTCATAATACAGGACAAAGGCAATTTTCTTGTCAAATTCATCAATTTGTTTTGTCGACATACCGCTGATTTTCACGACCGCACTTTCAAAGAAGTTCCCTGATAGAACGTCGACGCCGCTAAACGGCCGTCTCGGCTTGGACAAAATGATCGGGTTGTTTTCGACGTTCTCGGCTGACAACTGCGCTTGATTGACGGCGAGTCTTTCCCGCCAAGTCGTCCCGGTGACAGTTGGGGCATCGATATCCATCGGCACCCCATTGCTCATTAATTCATGGAATACGGTTTCCATTCCCCTTATTTTCCCGCTGCAGCATTGAACCGCCAACGCGAAAATATCTCTTCCTTCCGTTAAACTGTAGTCAAACAAATCAGGAACCGGTACTTCATGGTGGATGCGGTCGTACTCCCACAAATCGAACCGATATCCCCCATACAGCATGGCTGCCACAATATGCATCATAATGTTCGTTGATCCGCCGGTGGCGCTATGAATGCGAATCGCGTTTTTAATATTGGCCGCCATAAGATTGGCCACACCATACACCGGATCATTCATTAAATCGACAAAGCTGTCGAGGGCCGCGTTAATCTGTTCTTGTGTCGGCGGGGCCGTCAACAGTTCCAAAGCAGGATGGACCAAGCCTAATCCGGCGATTAAATGCCGAGAGCTGTTGCCGGTTCCGTTAAAGGCGCAAACGCCGCCCTGGCTGTCACATGTCGCTACAGCCAATCGTTTTTCATAGTCTTCGTGCTGCTCTTTTGTAATGATTCCTTTTCCTCTCGCCCGCTCGAGCACTCCTTGAAAAGCTGTGTTGGAAGAACATTGTAAAATATATGCCAGTGCATCCCGCAAATCATACGCGATGTCTTCTTCCCCGGCTAATTCCGCCCGTCGGGCGACTTCCTCCAGTTCGGCATACAGCTTGGGTGGGATCGTCCCTCCTTGTAATACATGGGCTGGCGCAAAGGTGGCGAAGAAAGGCGCCTCTCCTCGCTCCCGACGGACACGGTCAAGATGTGCCAAAGCGCTGACGACGCCGAGCGGCTGCTTGTCGCATCCTTGAATGACAAAAGCACCGTGGTAGCTATGGGCTTCCAACTGGTTCACGATCATTTGCGCCACCGCATTGCGACTTTGCAGCGAATAGCTCATTCCCTGGTTGCTCTGCGCCGTTCCGTCGCACATGACCGGTGTCGAAAACTGAAACGGCACTCCCCCGTTTTGCCAAATCCGAATGGCTGCCCGGGCAATCGTTTGAAAATCCATGATGTGCGCGGGATGGTCCGGCGATCCCCCTATGATCGCAATCCGGGGGGCGTTGTGGTGCAGCCGATCGTAGATTTCCTCTAACGTCCAGTCTGGCTGCATCCCTTTTAACTCGGAACCTAAAATTTGTTTTGAACGGTCGAGCAATCCGGCTACACATATTGGCTCATTCGCCTTCCCTTGAACATTATCGCGGTATGGGTTGATCTGGCTTTCAATACGTGGATAAACAACCGCCGCCATTTCAAATCCTCCTCGCCCCATATGATTTAATTTGAAAAGTCCATCGCCATTGGCGCTGATAAAATCTCAATTCCTTCTGTTCGATATGCCTCATCTAAAAGACTTTCAGAAATCCAAATCTCCCTAAGTGCCAATGTATTTTTGATCCTGACCATTCTTACTTTTTTGATATCAAAGGCATTACATGTTTTAATCGCTGCTTTCACTGCCAGTTCTTCTGTGTCTAAGAACATGGGCAATTTGACGACGGAGACGACCGTGCTTGTCAGAGCGTTTGCATACCCTTTTTCCCAGATGATCTGTTCTTTTACTTTTTTGGTTGTAATATCGGCTAGACCGATTCCGTTGGCATTGCCATCTGTTTTTTCCGACAGCCCCAACACGACGATCCGCGCAATGTCCGGACCGCCGCTTGCATAAGGGGTCGCATACCGACCTGTAATGTTTGGGTCCATTCCGTCTCCGGAAATATCTTTTCCGATTTCATCGACGACAAGCACGTCAATCGGGTTAAACATAATTCTCGGCATAAGCGATTTGGCCTCAATGAGCAGTTCAGGCTCCACCGTTTCAAATTGCTCAGCTGGCACCGTCACAATTTTGGCGGGACGGTCATACGCATTCTCTAACACTGCAACGCCAAAAATAATCGGCGCCTTCTGTATTACAATTTTCGCCATATCCACCACATGCCGTGCCATGTATTTGAAACTATACTGATGGGCTGCTTCCGCACCTTTTTGCTTGCCGAGACCAATCGTAATCATCTTCATCAACCCGCTTTCAACAGGTCCACGAAACGCTGTATGGGGCTTGACCCGATTGACGACGATAATTTTGTCTGCTTCGTATGCCAGTTTGTCTATGTAGACAGGCAGTCCATTTTCCAACCTTCCGACTTCAACAACATCCATATTTGAACGGATCGGCGCCCTAACAAACTCTTCCGTCACCCCTAAATGGGCCAACACCTCTTTCTGCCCTTCCGCTGTCGCCCCACCGTGGCTCCCCATTGCCGGCACGATAAACGGGTTGCCGCCCGCCTGCTTGACTGCGCTCACGACTTCCCGGACAATCGTCGGTATATCGGCAATCCCGCGGCTTCCGACAGCGATGGCGACTTGGTCGCCTGGGGAAATCCGCTCGAGGACGTCAGCCTCCTTGATGCTTTGGCGGACTGCCTCAGGAACATTGGAAATCTCCGGGGCATAGAAATGTTGTCTTACCTTTACCATTTTAGGAATGGGAATATGTTTGAGCATATCATTAATGATTTTCATCTATTCTTCCCTCAACCTTTGAATTGTTCGCTCGATCCCTAGCACATTTTAGAAAGGGGGAGGGCAAATACAGCTCATTGCCCCCTCGACCTAACAACCACCAACTTCACTACTGCTTACTGGCGAATTTTATCCAACTCGTTGTATAGTTCGTTTACAAGATCGTCTCCGAATTTTTTTGCATATGTTTCAACAACCGGTTGAATGATTTCCGCCATTTTTTGACGTTCTTGATCGCTAATTTCATTAATTTTTACGCCTGTCTTTTTCAACTCATCCAATGCTTTTTGATCCTCTTCCCGGCTTAGCTGCCGTTGATATTTCCCTGCTTCGATGGCAGCTTCCTGCAAAATCTTTTGTTCCTCAGACGACAGCGTATCCCAAAACTTCTTGCTGACAAGGAACACAAACGGAGTATAAACGTGTTTGGTTAAGCTTAAATGTTTTTGCACTTCGTAAAACTTGTTCGATTTAATCGTTGCCAACGGATTTTCTTGACCATCAATCGTATGGCTTTCCAATGCAGTGAACACTTCCGAGAAAGGCATTGGCGTCGGATTGGCACCAAGTTCTTTAAACGCATCAATATGCACTTCGTTTTGCATTGTCCGTAATTTCAATCCTTTAAAGTCATCCGCTGTCTCGATAGCACGTTTGCTATTCGTTACATGACGGAATCCGTTTTCCCAATAGCCAAGCCCTATCAATCCATATTCAGGCAGTTTTTCCAATAGTTTTTGGCCTATCGGTCCGTCCAAAATGGCATCCGCTTCTTCGGGACGTGTTAAAGAGAAACGGAAAATCAAAAATACCAAATTCCTTCATAATTCCAACCAATGGCGAAGTAGACGGGATCGTGATTTCTTGTGTGCCGGCTTGAAGCGCTTCCGTCATTTTTAAGTCATCGCCCAAAGTAGCGCTGAAGTATGTTTGAACTTTTAATTTTCCGCCACTTTTCTGCTCAACAATCTCTTTGAACTTAAGCAATCCTTGGCCTTCGGGATGGTCTTCGTTTAGGCCGATGCCCGCCTTTATTACCCGTTGTTGGATCCCCTTGTCTGTACCGCTCCCTTGGGTCGTTCCTGAGCTGCAGGCAGTCAGGAAAAGCAACCCCATGGCCATACAGCCAGCCATCATCTTTCTAAGTACATTCCTCTTTTTCATCGGTTTCAATCCCCCTAGTTATAAATGGCATTTATCAATTGCCCGCAAACCACTCAAGTGGCACAGTGACGAGCGATGGGAAGAAAATGAGCAACAGAAGCAAAAGCGTTTCCGCTAATAAGAACGGCCAAATCCCTTTCAGAATATCTTCCATCCCGATTTTCCCGACTCCGCAGGCGACGTTTAGCACCGTACCAACCGGCGGGGTGAGCAACCCGATGCTGCAGTTTAGAATAAACAGCACCCCGAAATACACCGGATCGATCCCTGCTTTTTCGATAATCGGCATAAGCACCGGAGTTAAAATAAGCACCGTCGGTGTCAAATCCATCGCCGTCCCGACCAACAGCACCAGCGCATTAATGGCTAACAAAAGCACCAACGGATGTTCTATAAACGGCGCCAACACATCCGTGACAATGGACGGAATATTGGCAACTGTGATCAGCCACGCTGACACCATAGCTGCCGCCACCAAAAACATGACGACGCTCGTCGTTTTTGACGCGGCCACGAGCACATGGAACAAATTCCGGACTTTCAGTTCCCGGTAAATGCACAAACCGACAAACAGGGCGTAAAAGGCGGCTACTACCGCAGCCTCTGTCGGCGTAAACACCCCTCCGCGAAGCCCACCGACGATAATCACCGGCAACAACAGCGCCCAAAATGCTTCACGAGCCGCCTGCCAAATCTCTTTCGCCGACTGACGTGGAAGCACTTCCAATTGATCTCTCCGGGTCACCAGCCACCAGCAAACCGCCAAGATAATCCCAAGCAAAATGCCTGGGACGATGCCGGCCATAAACAGTTTCGTAATCGACACCCCGCTAGTCACCCCGAAAAGGATCATCGGAATGCTCGGCGGAATGATCGGAGCAATGATGCCCCCGGCGGCAATGAGGCCTGTCGAACGGTTGCGATTGTATCCAGCCTTGACCATCATCGGGATGAGAATGGCGCCGAGCGCTGCCGTGTCAGCTACTGCTGAACCAGACAGGCCGGCAAACAAAACGCCAGCGATAATGGCAACATACCCCAACCCGCCGCGGATGTGGCCGACAAGCGCCAAGGCAAAGCGGACGATCCGCTTTGAAATGCCACCAGCGTTCATCAACTCCCCAGCGAGAATAAAGAATGGAATGGCCATCAGCGGGAAGTTGTCCGCTCCGCTGATTAAGTTTTGGGCGATGATTTGTGTATCAAAAATATTCAGGTAAAACATGAGTGCAACCCCGCTGACGAGCAACGCAAACGCAATCGGCATCCCAAGCGCCATCACGCCAAGGAGCGATCCGATAAACACAACTAACGCCATCTACCTCTCACCTCCAACGGCGTCCTGTTTTCGTTCCTGTGGCAGCTCTGTTGCCTCACTGTGAGTAACGGCGATGATTTCTTCTTCCGATTCTTTCATTCTCGTCAGCTCATCAATCGCTTCGGGACGAAACAGCGCCTGATAAATATGAAACAAAGTGACGATGCCCATGCCAATACTCACGACAAGCCCGGTTCCATAAATAAACGCCATCGGCAAGCCGGTCGCCGGAGCCCGGCTTCCGATACTGCTGAGCGTAATTTTCCAGCTTCCGTCAAGAAGCAAGTAGAGCACGTAAAGGATGATGGCATTGCTGATGATAAAAACAACCTGCTTGGCGCGGGGCGGTAGTTTCTTCAGCAAGATGTCGACGCCCAAATGGTTGTTATCCTTTAAAGCACCAATAGCTCCAAAAAACGACAGCCAAATAAAAAGGAAGCGAGACATTTCTTCCGACCAGGTGATACCGGAGTTGAATCCGTACCGCAACACAACGTTGCCGAATACTAAAATACACATAAAGGCAAGCGCTACCGCCATCAATACATTCAACGTGGTATCTAATATTTTCCCGATTCTTCTTAACAATTTAATCACCCTTTTAACTGTAGCCTGGTTTATTTCGCCTCTGCTTTGATTCTCTTATACAGGTCTTCGGCCCAATCGTATTTCTTGAACAGCTCATCATACAACGGCTGTACTGCTTCTTCCATTTGTTTTACAAACTTATCATCAGGAGTGGTGAACTTAATGCCATGTTCTTGTAAAAACTTCTTGTCTTCTTCGTAGCTTTTTTCCATCAACTCAAATTCATAATCTGCCGCCTCTTTGGCTGCTTCTTGAATGATTTTCCGCTGTTCGTCAGTCAAGCTGTCCCAAAACTTTTTATTGACCACATACACATTCGGGCTAAACATATGTTTCGACTCTAATACATCCGTTTGAACTTCGTACCATCCCGAAGCTCGTAATGTGGCGATTGGATTATCCTGTCCGTCTACTACCTTTTGCTCTAAGGCGGTGAAAACTTCCGAAATCGGTAGCGGGGTGACGTTTGCTCCTAGAAGTTTCCCGATCGTAATATAATTCGGAATGTTTGGCATTCGCAGACGTAATCCTTTAAAATCTTTGATTGAGTCGATCGTTCTATTCGATGAAAACATGCGAAATCCATTTGCACTCCACGCCAACGGAACAACACCATGTTTTGTCTCGAGTTCTGCGGTGATTTCCTCCCCGATCGGGCCGTTCAGCACGTTCTTTACATGCTCAAAATCTTTGAATAAAAATGGCCATTCTGGAACTCCCATTTTCGCGATATCATTTTGCATAATCAATCCCGGAATCCCCATTTCAATTGTGCCGTTGCGAACACCATTGTAGAACTCCTGCTCTGCCCCTAACGCACTGTTAGGGTAAATCTCCACTTTGAGACTTCCTCTAGATTTTTCCTCAACTATTTTTTTAAACTTTTCACGCAAGGCGACATTTTGCGGGTGATTTTCAGCAAAATAGTTGGCTACTTTAATCACTTTGGCTCCACCTGATCGTCCATTTCCGGCTGTCGATTTTGTGGTTTCTGAGCTTCCACAACCTGAAAGCAGCAAAAGCAGTACAGTAAAAAATAGAAAGAGAATTGCCCTCCTCTTCACTAACTATCAACCCCTTTCTAACTTGTTTTTATATTAAGATTGAAAAGACAACCCACGGCAAATTTTTAAGCGCTTTCAAAATATACTTTTTATGACTCCATAGCACATAGAAAGGGAACTATTCGGATGGACATAAACATTTCAGTAGTTTTATATAGTAAAACATGGTTTTGAAAAAGATATAAAAAAATATAGTTTTATATTATAAAACTATATTTTTTAATGTAATACAATTCAACCGTTGTTTTTATATTAATTCAAATTTTCTAAATAGTCAACAGATAGAATGAGTTTTTTTTCACTCAACTTTTATATATAACGTTAGGTTATAATCCTTATTCGAAGCTTATTACGAGAAACCTAGAAAAGATGCAACCCTGCTTTTCAACATACTTTTTCATATATTTATAAAAAATGCCATCCTCCCGAATACCCTGTGGTCTTCGAAAGGATGGTCTCAATCTTTTCTTATAGTGCCTTTTTACGCCAAAATCCCCTCGATTTTCTCAAGCACCTCTTCGCTAAGCACCACATCGACCGCCTTGACGTTTTCTTCCACTTGTTCCGGACGGCTGGCGCCGATTAAGGCGCTGGCAACGTTCGGTTGGCGCAACACCCAAGCGAGAGCAAGCTGCGATAACGTAATGCCGAGCTCAGCAGCGACTTTTTCCAGCTGTTCTACTTTTATTAACACTTCGTCATTCAAGAATCCTTGGATAAACGTGTTTGCTTTCGGATCGGCGGCGCGGCTGTCAGCCGGCAACGCTTGTCCTCGCTTGTATTTGCCGGTCAACACCCCTTGCGCAAGCGGTGAGAAGACGATTTGGCTGATGCCGTTTTGTTCACATACCGGGATGACTTCTTTTTCGATGTACCGATGGAGCATGTTGTACTGTGGCTGATTGACAACGATCCGGTCAAGCAAGTAGTGATCGGCTACGCCGAGCGCTTCTTGAATTTGCTGAGCTGTCCATTCGCTGACGCCGACATAAAGCACTTTCCCTTGGCGGACGAGATCATCGATCGTGCGCAGCGTTTCATCGACCGGCGTCTCTTTGTCATAACGATGGCAGTAGTAAATATCCACGTAATCAAGCTGCAGCCGTTTTAAGCTCGCATGAAGCTGCTCAAACACATGTTTGCGCGACAAGCCGCGGTCATTCGGTCCGTCGCCCATCGGCCAAAACACTTTCGTCGCGATGACGTACGACTCACGCGGATATTTGCGCAGCGCCTCGCCGACAATCTTTTCCGCTTCCCCGCGTGCATACACATTCGCCGTGTCAAACGAGTTAATCCCAAGCTCATACGCTTTGTCAATGACGCGGACCGCCGTTTCTTTTTCCACCGAGTTGCCATATGTAAGCCAGCTGCCTAAACTGATTTCACTCACTTTGAGCCCGGTGCGGCCGAGTTTTCGGTACTTCATTTTCCTTCTCCTCCCCTTTAATGCAATCAATGCCAAACAGATTACTCTCTCATTATAATCCTCAGCTGTTTCTTTGCAAAGGAATTTGCCTGACTATTCAAAATGATCAATGAAAGGGAAACTGACGCTGCATCCTCCGGCCGCCTACGGAAACGAGCAAAGAAGCACAATGAATGGAACAGCACATCCCGTGGGCTCATCTTGCAGACGTTTCCCCCTCTCTTCCCTCGGCCTCACCGATGATAGTAACCTGACATGTGAGCACTTCGCGTCAAGGTCGTTCGATTTTGCGGATATCCGTCAGTACATGAAAAAGCTCCAATGAATATATCGAGAGACAGAATGCCTCATGAATGTACGGAGGTTTTTCATGACTTTTTTCTCGAACGGAAACACGTCTAACTGATGATGACACCGTCTTCAACAGTGGTATCATCGTTTTCTCTCACCGTGCCAGCGGCCGACGGTGTCTCCTACTAGCAACGAATGAGACAAAACCGTCGGCCGCCGTGAATGTATCGAAGCAACGGCATATCTTCCTCGATCACCTGACCGATGACATTGACTCTATCGTCAGCCGGGAGATCGACCAAAGTAATTTGCAGTTCGCCGGCGTAACGGCCATACCGTTCATTGTCAATCGTGATGCTGCCTGTTCGGCGAGGCGCGGCGGGGATAGACTGCAGCGCTTCTTTCGGCCAAACAAGGGAGCGGCGCGATTCAGCGGAGCGGATCACATCGCGGGCAGCATCGCGCCGATTTGTATGCACCGTCTCGACAACAGACAACCACTCCACTCGTACGATCGGCCGGTAGCGGATGGGGATAACGCCGGACCGCACCCAATCCATGCGCCTAAGCACCCCATCCGATACGGCGAGGTCGCCGATAAACACCTTCTTTATCCCATAGGTTTCCACAAGCTCGATATAGGCGTAGACGGGATCAGCTTCCCGGTGAGCTTCTAACGTTGGCAACCCTTCATAAAGCGGTCCGCGCTTTTTGGCATCACCGGGAATAAACGCGCCAATCTCCTCAATGCCATACCGGCGCAACCGTTGATTTTGCGCCAACACCGTCTCTCCTCCCAGCCCTGTTTCCGGACGAGGATAAAAATTATGCCACGCTTCCACATTGGATTTGTCTGCTTGATAAGAAGCAAGCTCTTTACATTCCCACTCTGTCATCGTGCTGGCGTTCAGCACGACTTTCACTTGCTTGGATAACGAAGCGGCTTCTTTCATAGAAAAACCGTCATCCAGCCGCAGCCCGACGATTCCCCAACGCCTGAGCACCGCCGCAATGTCGGCATCAGCTGACAGACGTGACAGGACAGTGGGGGTGACATCGGCCACGACACCGATTCCATAGCAGGAAGCGAACTGGCCAATGCGATCAAGCTTTCTTTGCTCCTCAAGCTCTTGGCCTTTTGAAACATGCAACGAAGTGAACAACTGTTTCGCCCCAAGCCGCGCTGCAAGCTGAAATGTTTCTTCGATTTGCTCGAGCGGCTGAAAAAGGTAGAAAGAAAAGGAAAGCATCGCCATCCCCCATTAAATATGTGCCGCCATTTCTTCTTTAAACCCGAACCAATACGTAAATAGGAAGCCAAACGTGTATGAAATGACGAGTCCGATGAAATAAATCACATACTTTGTATCAGCAATGAGCGGAATCAGTGACAGCCCGGATACGCCGATGCCAAGCGCCGCCGTTTTCATCACTGCTTGAAATGCACCACCGACCGCCGCCCCAAGGCACGCGGTAACAAACGGCCGCCCAAGCGGTAATGTTACCCCGTACAATAGCGGCTCCCCAATACCTAAAAATCCGACCGGCAACGCCCCTTTGATAATGTTACGAAGCTGTTTATTTTTTGTTTTGACGTACACGGCAATCGCCGCTCCAACTTGACCGGCTCCAGCCATCGCCAATACCGGCAGTAGCGGTGTCGAGCCCAATTTTTGAATCAATTCCATGTGAATAGGGGTTAATCCGTGATGCAGTCCGACCATCACAAGCGGCAAAAACGTTCCGGCCAACACAGCCCCAGCGACTACTCCACCGATATCGAGCACTGCTTTCAGCCCGCTGGTAATCGCTAACGACAACCAACCGGCAAGCGGCTGTACAGCGATCAAGGTAAATAGACAGACGATTAATACGGTAATGAGCGGTGTGACGATAATATCGACCGCATTTGGCACAAACGAACGCACCCGTTTTTCGACTACCGCCATGAGCCAGGCGGCAAGCAAGACCGCAAACAGTCCTCCCCTTCCAGGCGTAAGCGCTTCCCCAAATAATTTTATATCGCCCATCGCTGGGTTGAATACGAGAATACCAGCAATCGCCCCTAATACAGGAGTGCCGCCAAACTCTTTCGCTGTATTATATCCCACTAACACGCCAAGCGAAGCAAAAATTCCGCCGCCTATCAAAAGCAACAGTTGCAGCCACGTCGTCTGCGGATCAACGCCGGCGTTTTTCGCAAAGTTGGCAATTCCGTTAATAATCCCCGATGCAACCAGCCCAGGAATAAGAGGGATGAAGATGCTGCCGATTTTGCGAAGCAATCGCTTTAGCGGCGTTTGCTGACGCGCTTTGACTTCCGCTTTTGTCCGCTCCGCGATGTCCTCGATTCCATCTTCAATCACTTCTCCAAGTTCTAAACCGGTAAGCTCGCATAACGCAGCCGCTACTTTATTGACAACGCCCGGGCCCACGACGATTTGCAACGTCTCATCCTCAATGACTCCCATGACCCCTTCGATCTGTTTTAAGGAGTCAATGTTCGCTTTGCCCGGATCGCGCAACGATACACGCACCCGCGTCATGCAATGGGCAACGCGGGTGATGTTTTCTTTCCCCCCAACATACTGAAGTATCGATGCTGCTATTTGTTGTTCTCGAGTCATGATATTTCTCTCCCCCTTATTCGTTATTCAAGCGCTTTACGTACAAACCCTTCGGCTTGCTGCAGTCGTTCTTTTGCTTCTTCATAACCGCATTGGCGCAAAATCATAACGATCGCTGTTTTCACCTCCCCTTTTGCTTGTTCATAATAGCGGGACGCTTCTTCGGCGCTGACTCCTGTCGCCTCTATTAAAATGCGCTTTGCCCGCTCTTTTAACTTTTCGTTTGTCGCCTGTACATCGACCATCCAGTTTCCATACACTTTGCCAATACCGACCATCGATGCAGTAGAAATCATGTTGAGTACCATTTTTTGGGCTGTCCCAGCTTTTAACCTCGTTGAACCAGCCAGCACTTCCGGTCCTGTTTCAATTTCCACCGCCGCATCGGCATACTGGCTAATGACGGCTCCTTTATTGCAGGCAATGCTTCCTGTCGCCGCACCGATTTGTTTGGCATAGCGAAGTGCGCTGACTACATATGGCGTTCGGCCGCTCGCTGCAATGCCAATAACGACATCGTTTTTCGTCAAGCCCACTGCCTGCAGATCGCGAACAGCGGCCTCTTCATCATCTTCGGCTCCTTCCACGGCCTCCGAAATCGCTTTCAATCCTCCGGCAAGAATCGCCTGCACCATGGACGGTTCGGTTCCAAACGTTGGTGGGCATTCTACCGCATCAAGCAATCCGAGCCGGCCGCTCGTACCCGCCCCAACATAAATCAATCGCCCCCCACGCCGAAATGCGGCGATGACAAGATGAACGATTTTTTCAATACAATCAAGCTGCTTGGATACCGCGATGACCGCGGCTCGGTCTTCCTCGTTCATGACGTGTAAAATTTCTCTTGTCGTCATTCCATCCAAATGTTTCGTCTTTTCATTTCGTTGTTCTGTCGCAAGATGCTCAAGCAATCTGGTCACCTCTTTAACGAAATTATGTTTCATAATTATATTATAAATTTATGAAATAAAATATCAATCTATTCTTTTTTCATTTGAAACATTCCTACAAAAAAAGCGGGCTCGCCTCAAGCCCGCTTTACCTTCGCAACCGCACCACTTCTTCTCTTGTCTGGTGAAATCGTTCAATGACTCGGCTCCCCACACGATGGAACATGATTAAATAGAGCGCATCGATCACGTTGAGCTGCACCATTCTCGATGCCATACTGCCGATGCGATGGTCTTGCTCGACATCCGGCAGCGCAAGCCGAATATCCGCTTCCTTATATAACGGCGAGGCCGGATCAAGCTTTGTAATGGCAATGACCGTCGCCTGTTGCTTTTTTGCAAACCGGGCGATCTCCAATACATCTTTCGTCCGCCCTGACGTCGATATGGCCACGAACACATCTCCTTCTTTCAAATGGGCCACCAGTGGCAGCATCGTATGAAAATCAGGCGACGTTGCCGCCATGTAGCCAAGCTTCGTAAACTTATAACTAGCGTCCACCGCTGCAGCTGCAGAACCGCCGACTCCATAAAACACCACCCTCTCGGCTTTCATCATCGCCTCAGCAGCTTTTTCCAACTCGCGCTTATCGAGTGTTGTCGTTGTCGCCTCAATGGCCGCCTTATTCACATAGGTCACTTTCATAAACAGCTCATACGGCGCATTCGGTTTGTCAATGATGGAAAAATCATTAATGTTCATATCCGCCATCGTCAACTCGCGGACAAGTGCCAACTTCAGTCCTGGAAAACTGCCGATACCGACCGCCTTGCAAAAGCGGGTGACGCTCGCCTCGCTTGTATCAGCCGCCTGCGCCAATTCTTTTGTCGTCATATTCGGCACGAGCTCAGCATAGTCGAGGACATAGAGGGCAACCTTTTTTTCCGCCGGCGAAAACCGTTCCAATTGCTGCTCAATTTTCGCTAAAATACTGATTTCGTTCATCGTTTTCTCCTTTCCCGCTAGCCATTTTTATTCTCATCTTATCATGGATAACTCTTGTTCTCCACGTGCCGGCTTTTTCTCATTTCTCGCAAACATAAAAAGCACCGTATAAGGTCGCCAACTATTTAGAAAAATAAATACTCGAACAAAAAATGTTTGAATTCGAGATATATATTTGCTATGATAATGATGTGATGATAACGATAACAAGAGGGGGAGAACGATGACGACATTTCAACTTGACAAAGCGCACAGCTCGGTCACTTTCCAAGTCCGACATATGATGATTTCCAAAGCAAAAGGGGAATTCACCAACTTTGACATCGATGTGCAAGGAGATATCAACGAGCTCGAGTCACTGAAAGTAAAGGTAACGGTCGACGCTGCTTCGATTGATACAAAAAATGCCGACCGTGACAATCATCTCCGTTCGGCTGACTTTTTCGATGTCGAGAACCATCCGACGATCACCTTCGTCAGCGATTCGGTGCGCAAACTGTCCGACACGGAATATGAAGTGACCGGACAGCTGACGATTCGCGGCGTGACGAGAACGGAAACGTTCAAAGTCGAATACAACGGTCAAGTGAAAAACCCGCTCACTGGTGGCATCACTGCCGGTTTTGACGTCGAAGGAAAAATCAATCGCGAAGATTACGGATTAGTATGGAACGTCGCGCTCGAAACCGGCGGATTCCTCGTCGGGAAAGAAGTGAACCTTGCCGCTAGTTTTGAGTTTGCTCTCAGCTGAACAGCCAAATCGAAGAAAGGTGTCCCGAAACAACAACGGGACACCTTTTCTTGCTATGATCAAACAGCTTCGCCATTGTACATTTTGTTCCGCTTCATTGCGCCGTATATCCACCATCAATCACGACGGCCTGTCCAGTGACGCCTTTCGCTTGTTCGCCCGCCAAAAAGAGAACGTAATGGGCGACTTCTTCAACGGACAAGAGCCGCCGCTGCGGCACAAGCGGATAAATCACTTCCTCAAGCACTTTCTCAAGCGGCACCTTTCTTGTCGCCGCCAAATCGGTAAGTTGGTTACGGACGAGTTCCGTATCGACATAGCCCGGACAAAGTGCGTTCACCGTAATGCCGTACGGTGCCCCTTCTAGCGCCGCCACTTTCGTTAAGCCGATCACTCCATGTTTTGCGCTGTTGTAAGCTGCTTTTCCAGCAAACCCGATCAATCCGTTGATCGACGCCATGTTGATGATGCGGCCGTAGCGCTGCTCCTTCATGAGCGGAAACGCGTGCTTGATCGCCAAAAACGGGCCGATGAGCATGACGCGGATCAACTGCTCAAACTTCTCGGTCGGAAAGTCTTCGATATTGGCGACATATTGCAAACCAGCATTGTTCACGACAATATCGAGATGTCCCCATCGTTTGACCGCTTCATGGATGGCTTGCTTCACCTCTTCTTCCACCGTCACATCACATTTGACACCAACGGCTTCGCAACCTAGTTGCCGCAACGATTCAGCAGCCTGTCCTACCTCGTCCTGCCTCAAGTCGGCAAGCACCACTTTTGCGCCGTTTGTTGCCAACGCTTTCGCCACTTCATAACCAATTCCCCGCGCTGCCCCAGTGATGAGGGCTGTGCGATTTTCCATCATTCCCCATCCCCCTGCTTTATTTGTTTATACACGTCATCGTATTGTTGGGCCAAGTCAAAATCAAGCTTCGTCAACCCTTTCGCCCGCCATGATGACAGTTTTACTGTGATGAGCTTGTAGTCGATCGAAATGAACGGATGGTGGTTCGCGTTTTCGGAAATCAAAGCGATTTGACGGACGAACTCGATTCCTTGCAAATAGTCTTGAAAACGGTATTTTTTCACGATCCACCGCTCGTCAGTGAGCTTCCAGCCATCGACTTTCGCGAGCAGCGCTTGCACTTCCGTTTCCGGTAACCGCACCTTTCTCCCTCGCTCTCTATATGTTGAAATATGCCGATCTGCGAAACCGGCAAATCAGCGATCGCAAGGTGACATCCTATTCACCTGCGATGGGCTGATGGATAAACAAAGAAATCGGTACCACGCGACAAGAGCACTCCATCATCCCAGTTGACATTCTCTTAATACGTATACCGCTCGTTTGGATTCCCGGACGGTTCTCAGTCTATTTCCATCAGTTTTGCCTCTATTATACCATCAGACGGCTGCGGCTGGCATAGAACAGAGACGTTTCACACGTGAAACGGGGCGCGTCATCTCGGGCGGGTGGAATCATCCTTTCCCCAGTTAAAAAAGCCCTCTCCCCCTCTCACAGTATCCTAAGCAACAGGAGCACATCGTGGGAAATAGCTAGCGATCCCGGTGATTGAACCTCTCGTTTCCTTCAGGCAGCTGTTTATGTTTCGATTTGATGACGCAGCCATGGGGAACGGATGACTTCCAAATCGATAAGACATTGTCCCATTTCGTCAGCTGACAGCCAGACCGGCACTTGACCGTACAAGCACAACGACCTGCCCTTCCTGTTCAGTTCCATGGCGCCGTCGGTATTCTTCCAGCTGCTCAAGCTCGCTTCGCCAGATCGTGAACTCGATCGGGAACATTTGAACCGCTGCATGGAAAAGGAGGTACTTTGTTCAGCGTAGGTACCGGTAATCAAGTGCCGCTTGATTTTCGCCATGCCGTCGTTTGCCTCTGTTGCTTTTTTGTTAATGTAGCCAAAAAGACAAACGGCAGGTGCACGGTTAATCGTCAAGCGGCCCGAACTTTTGCTCGTAATGAGCCAGCGCTAACAGCGGGAAAATGTAACGATAGCTATGGTAGTGGATGTAAAAGGCGCCGGCCATTCCTTGCCCGACCGGATAGGAAGCCGTCCAGTCCGGATGATGAAGCAAACGAAATAAGGCGCGAAAGCCGGCTTTCATTTCCAGGGTTGGACGCTCGGCAGCGGCGACTAAGGCATCAAGCGCCCAAGCGGTATGAACTGGCGTGCTGTCGCCAAGCGGCACGTACGTTTTCGCTCCGTCGCTTTTGCACGATTCTCCCCAGCCGCCGTCATCGTTTTGGATGCTTAACAACCAGCGGACAGCTTTTTGCAGGGCGGGATGGTGAGCCGGGACGCCAACGGCTGTAAGCCCGGTGATGGCCGCCCATGTTCCATATATATAGCAAATTCCCCAGCGGCCGTACCACGAGCCGTTTCTTTCTTGATGGCTCAGCAGCCAGTCGACAGCGCGAGAGACGGCGCGCTGGTCTTTCGTTAAGCCAGCAAATGTCCCGAAATATTCGAGCGTCCGCCCGGTTAGGTCGGCTGTTGACGGATCCATCAGCAAAAACTCCGCCCCTTCGATCGGCAAATAGCGCCAAAAGCGGGAGCTCACGTTTTTTTCAAACGCCGCAAAGCCCCCGTCATCATTTTGCATCGAAAACAGCCATTGGTTAGCTCGGTCCCACGCATGGCGAAACGCCGTCTCTTTCGCTGCCGCCTGACGGATGGCACGCAATGCGGCGGTCGTATCGTCGACATCTGGATTCATTGTATTGACATCGGAAAACCCCCAGCCGCCTGGTGTGCTGTACGGGTTATGCACCGCCCAGTCGCCGTAGCGGACGTTCTGGCGTGACAACAAATAACGGTTCGCCTTTTCGATCGCCCGGTCGGTCATCGGCACGCCTGCTTCTTGCAACGTATAGCTCGCTAACGCCGTATTCCAAACCGAAGCAGTCGTATATTGCAGATGCACATGTCCATCGATCGTTGTACGCAATGAGCGCAACCCGCGGACAGCCTGCCTAATGCGCGGATCGTCGTTCCGATAGCCGAGCGCAAGCAGCGCAAAAATGAATAAAAAAGTTGAACTGAAATAGCTATACAGCGTTCCGTCCGGTTCGATATGCTCGAACAGATAACGAACCGCACGCTGTTTGGCAGCTTGATGAAGCTGGGCTGGAAGCCCGATGAGCGACCGCTTGACGTACGTTAGCAGCGATCGGCTTTCCGGCATCCCCCAATCACCGCGGGAGGCAAACAAATCAGAAAGATCCGGACTTTTGTCCGTTTTCCGGCTGTAGCGGCTGTCGGCCGCGATCAAAAGCGGGATCATATTCGCTCTTCCGTAGACAGATAGATCATACATATTGAGTGGAAATGACGGCGGAAGCAAGAAAAATTCAAGCGGCAGCGGGAAACGGCCTGGCCACGGGTACTGCCCGGTCAACGCGAGCATAACCTTTGTAAACAAGTGGACGCGGTCGAGGCCACCCATGTCTAAAATTCGCCTTTTCGCTTTTTGCATATGCCGATCGGTTGGCTGGCGATAGCCGGAGTAAAGCAGCGCATAGTACGCTTCCACTGTGGCGGTTACGTTGCCGTCACCTTCATCCGCAAACAGCTTCCATGCCCCATTTGCCTCCTGCCGGCTCTCAATCCGCTCGACGAGCGCCTGAATCAACGGTTCATCATTTATGTCAAGCGTCCGCAATAAAATGATCATATAAGCGTCTGTCGAAATGCCTGTTTCAAACGGAAATCGCCACGATCCGTCAGCCGCTTGCGACCGTTTGAGCGCGGTAATCAACGCACTTCGTTCACCGGCCACCGTGCATCGCCTTCCTTTTTCACGAAACTCCGTTTCCTTCCATATTTATTCGTCTGGCGGGCCGTCGATGCACTGAAAGGGGGATCGCTATGCGCTGCCTGAGACCGAAAACGTCATCCCTTCCCCTTTCCCTTGTTGACGTCTATCAGGAATTAAAGAAAAAACGAAAGAAAGGACAAGAGACTGTATCCGAACGCGACTTAACTGCCAAAGAACGGCAGTTAATCAGCCGCATTCGGGCGGTGACCGCAGAACACAACGAAAACAATGTGACCCGGACGGCGGCGTATCTTGATTTTTACTTGCGCCATCGCGAAATTCATTGGGCGTTTTTAGGACATATGGTGTCGCGCAACGGTGGTTGGAATATGACTGACTTAAAAGGGGAGCTGCTCATGCGGCTGCTTTCTGAAGACGAGCAGCGATCATTTTTTTCCTTTTTGGAGCGCGGCAACTGGCTTATTTTCCAAGATATTTATCCACAATTTTTGTTATACGAAGAGAGCCAAAAGCAAGACCGGCCGCTCTTCTATTTATTGCCGTATATTGGCGTTTCAACGTTCATGGAAACGATATGGAACCATTTTTGGCAGCGCGGCGATCCATACGTGCTGGCAATCGCCCTGGTGATTAACGAACAAAGCTATTTGGAACAACGAGTCATTCAACATCCTGTATTTCAGCAAACAGTCTTTCAGACACTCAAGTTTAAACTGCAAGAGCTGCTCCATTTCAGTCACATCTTGTTCCCGTATGACGACGGCCAAGGCGGCACCGCCCTGATCGGCGAAACGCTCCATCAGTTTGAATCGCTCCATGAACGCATTTTGCTCGGTAAACGGCTATACTCGATTTTGTTTGATAATGAAGAAACGCTAAAAAATACGGTGTGCTGGGCTGTCAACCGACCACACACCGGCTCACGCAAAGATTATTGGCCGCATTTATTTAATGATGTATGCGAATCGTTTCCAAGGGAACCGTACCGCCGCCGCATCCGCGACTGCCAAATCGTTCCCGGCGCCCCGCGCCTGTACAGCCCGCAGCTTCGTCATGCGTGGAAAAACGTCGCCCACGAGGTGGCCGAGCCGGGCGACTGGTTTACAGACCCGCACGTTGTCCGCTATCTCATTAAAACGGAACAACCGATCAATGGGGAGATCGTTCATGCGTATTGTGAAACACTTGAAAAAATCGAACTGGCAATCATCGCCAAAAATGCCTTCTTTCATGCGCGCTAGGCGCCGCGCCTATATCGCCTCGGCGCTGCTTGCCTCTTGGGTGGGAACATACCTGGATTTGTATTTGACCGGAAAAGGGTTGTACGCCTTTCCGAAGCGCCCGTTCCCATCCGTCTTCTCCATCGATATTTTCTTTACGATGGTCGTTCTTCCGCTATGCACCGTCTTGTTTCTTTGGCTGATGGAGCGGCTTAGCCGTCTCGGCCACCTTGGATTGATCATTGCGTCGGCCGCGCTGATGGCAGCATTCGAAACGAAAGCGGAAGCGTACGGTTTGTTCGTTCACTCTGCTGCGTGGAGTCATTTATATTCTTTCGCCGGGTACGGCTTGTTTCTCACGATCATCTGGAATTTTTATCAACGATTTCATCGGATTGACTAGCACAGCTGCGCATAAACAAGCGGCTCGCAAGCCACGATAACAACGAAACGAATCGCCGGTGAACAGCAAGCAGACTGTTGTCGAGTAGGAGGAACTTGATTGAAAGGAAAACAAGCGGCTTTTTTGTGCTCCGTCATCATCGCCATTGGTGTCGTTCTAATGGTGAGGACAACAATCGTCGGAGACGCAGCCAAAACAAGAAGGGAAACGGTCATCGTCATCTATTTGGCCGGCGACTCCACTGTCGCCGCCGCCCCCCGCTCCCGCGCTCCGCGAGCTGGATGGGGGGAGATGCTTGACGACTGGTTTGACGATCGCGTGATCGTCAAAAACATGGCCGCTTCCGGGCGAAGCGCGAAAAGTTTTGCCGAGGAAGGATGGCTCGACCACATTTTGCGTGACATCAAAAAAGGTGATTATTTGTTTATTCAGTTTGGCCATAATGACGAAAAAATGAACGATTCAGCTCGTTATACCGAACCGTTCACCTCTTATCAAGCGTACTTAAAACGGTATATTGACGGCGCCCGCGCCAAAGGGGCGATTCCTGTTCTCATTACTCCCGTCGAGCGGCGGCGCTTTTCTGCTGATGGGCGAGCTCTCGATTCCCACGGACTTTACCCTGCTGCCATGAAAGCACTCGGAAAAAATGAACACGTTCCGGTCATTGATTTGACGGCAAAAAGCAAACAGCGGTTTGAACAGCTTGGGCCGGAACGGACGAAGCGGTGGTTTTTATGGCTTAAACCAGGCGAACACCCCAATTACCCGAAAGGCATCAAAGACAATACCCACTTTCATGAACGGGGGGCGAAAGAAATCGCCCGTTTAGTCGTTGAAGGGATCGTTGAGCTTGATCTCCCTCTTCGCCACCACCTCATCCGTTCGCCGAAACAAGAATCTGTACGAAATCGTTAAGCCGAGCCGCCTCCTGCCCTTGGCCGCACGCGTCATGACATCAACAACGCTCCAAGTGCATTTCCTCCGCACTCGCCCGATCCACTAGGACGGGCGCTTTTTTCTCCCTTCGCTCCCGCTAGGCACTGTCGATGACTGGCGTACCACCTGTCCTTTCCGCCTACCGGACGCTTCCGACGTATGGCGCTTTGCTTTTCATAGGTGAATGGTATGTTTTATTCAATAAGCGGTGGTATAGGGACGCGAGCACTTGCTGGAACAGCATGCCGAGCACGACCGGTACGCTTACCGGTGGCGGAAAATAGGTCATAGCAAGCACGGCACCGGCGCTAATGTTGCGCATCCCCCCGGTAAACGTCAACGTAATAATATCCGGTGGGGCAAATTTCAGCCAACGAGCCGCCATCCAAGAAAGAAAATAACCAGAGCTTGCAATCACCAAGACGAGAAATGCCATAAAAAACAGCCGGACGTCAACACGGCCAAAATACGGGGCAACGACCGCGCTGTTCATCATGACGACAAGCGCAAGCGCCAGTTTGGAAAACGGAGACAACACGGCTGCGAGCCGCTCGTTCGCTCGGACGGACAGCCGCTCCCCTACGAGCATGCCGCTTAGAGAGGGCAAAATGATCATGAAAACCAGGCCGAGCATCATCTGTCCAACATCCATCTCCACCGCGCTCCCTGCGAGCAACAACAACGTCAGCGGCACAGCGAGGGGTGATAAAAACGTATCGATTAAAATGATGGAAAGGGCGAGCGCCAAATTCCCGCGGCCGAGCGATACCCAAATAAAGCTTGTTACCCCAGTTGGAATAGCTGCAGCCAACACAAACCCAATCACTGTTAACCGGTCGCCGCCAAAAAACAGATGGCCCAGCCCAAACGCCCAAAGCGGGATGACGAAGTGAAGAAGGCACAGCGCCGCAACGATCGGGCCAGGATGGATGAGCACTTCTTTCAACTCAGCCAAACGCAAGCGCAAACTGCCGCTAAACGTCATAAACGCAAACAGCCACGGCACAAGCGCGGCATGGCTGCTCAATTCATCCGATAACCAAATGCCGGCCACCACGCTCGCCGGCGTAAGAAACGGCAACGCTTTCTCAAGACGGCGGTTGATCGATTGCCACATTGGTTTCATCTCCAAATCTAATCATGAGCGATGATCATTCACTTACATCTTTTAATTATACATCGTCATCGCCTAATTGAAATGCCCCATTTTCCCATGAAACCGATAGCCGACAATGAGGTGGTGGCCGCACGTGACGTTGCTTACTTCACTACTTTTTCCCCGATCTTTTCAGCCGGCAGCAAAATCTCATTTCGTTTGACGTCGTACAACCCGTATGGAATTAACCGAAGACCCGGCAAAAAGTCGCATGTCAAAAACAACAACGTATACAAAATATCATGGAACGGAAACCCACGTTCTTGAAGAGCGGACAGCAGCTCATCATGGAAACGGACGGCCGTGTCAAACGAATCATCGGTTGTCATCATGCCGGTAAACGGCAACGGAATCTCCACCACCGGCCGGCCACCATCGATAACAACAATTCCACCGCCCATTTCGAGCACCCGTTTCGCTGCTGCGGCCATCGCTTCCGGTTGTTTACCGATAACGAGAAGCTCGGTAGTTGTATTGTAGGTCGACGCCATGCCATCAATATCGAGGGCAAACCGCTCCAAAATAGCTTTAGCGACCCATTGCCCGTTGCGGTCGATGAGCGCAGCATACAACAGCCCCGGATGGTGGGACAGATCTGCATAGCCATCAACAGACGGAAGAGCTACATCTTTCCGTTCGGTAATGACATTGCTTTTAAAATACATAACCGGCACCGGCTGATCGGATTCCGAGTGCGGATAACGATATAAACGCTCGTCATCAAGCCGTTGTTTCGCAAATAAAAACGGTTTTTTCGATACGTATCGCTTCCAATCGATCTCAGGCAACGGCGCAAGCAGCTTGCCATCACGGGCGACGATACGGCCTTTGGCGATCACAAGCGACGGTTGGAAAGTAACAAGATCCGGAAGCAGAAGAATGTCCGCCAGTTTTCCCGGGGCGATGCCGCCGATTTCATCGTCTAGCTGCAAATACGTCGCCGCATTGATCGTCGCCATTTGCAAGGCTGTCATCGGCGGAACACCAAGTTCCACAGCCTTCCGTACCAATCCATCGACAAACCCTTCCCGCTCAATAAATCCTGGGTGCGGTCCATCTGTAGTCATCGTAATCCGTTGCGTGCTCACTTTTTTCTCGGTAATTAAGCGGATAATTTCCGGAAAATCCGGGCGGAGCGAGCTATGGCGAAGCGTCGTCCACATGCCGAGTCGGAGCCGATGGAGCGCTTCTTCAGCCGTGATGGCTTCATGACAGGCGCTGACGCCGCTGGCGGCAATGCTGTTTAGTTTTTCATACGAACAGCCGGCTGTATGGCCATCAACGACCTTTCCGGCGCGTTTCGCCGCTTCAATCGTTTCGAGTAAAAATGGGTCACCTTGATACAACAGCGGCCATCTTGTCACTTCGGCCGTCCCAACGACTTCGTCCATTGCCAGCAGTTCTTGGATGTGTCGTGGATCAAACCAGTCGCGCTCGCCAGGGAAATCTGCTTGCGACACGAGGCGGACAAGCCAAAAGAAATGACCGGGCAGAACCTGCAAATCCTCGATCAGCTGTCGAAATCCATCGACGCCAAAATGCAAGTAAAAAAACAAGTTGTCATTTACGGTAGTTGTCGTACCAAGAGGTAGTACTTTGGCGGTCATGCTGACGGGATTGTAAAGCACCCACGGATGGGCATGCGGCTCAATAAACCCGGGAGACACATACATCCCTTCTGCATCAATCACAATCGTATGCTCATCGACCGCGACTTCTTTTTCCCCAACATAGGCGATCGCATCATGATAAATAGCGACGTTTTGGCGCAAAAATTCACCCGAATAGACGTTGACAACCGTTCCGCCTTTGATGACGATATCGGCCGGGCGGCGCCCTTGTGCCACTTCAATCAGTTCGGTTCGCTTCGCTGTTCGAATCAAAGAACCTCCCCCTTTCGCAGCTTATCGCAACGATAAGCCAAGACGCAACGATGCGAACTTGGCTTTCAGCACCCATTAGGCATTGAGCAACGGGTTAATGTAGGCGCACTCCCCTATGCCGTCTTCTTCAAGCAGTTGCCGGACGTCATCCGGAATGGGAACCGCAAACATGCGCCCGTTTTCCTCTTTCACCCAGCCTCTTAGTTCAAAACCGTGGCCGGTTCTTACTTCTTCGCGGAATACCTCATGGCGCAGCTTAATCGTTTTGCGACTCACTTCTTCCACCGTCGTTTTAATCGTAATAATGTCATCGTAATATAGTGGACGTTCAAACGTACAGCCGACATCGAGCAGTGGAAGAATGATGTTTTGTTCTTTCATCAATTTCGCCGGCGACAGCCCGATGCTGCGGAAAAATTGATGACCGGCAATATCAAACCATTTAAAGTAATTCGGATAATAAACGATGCCGGCTGCATCCGTGTCACCAAAATTCACACGAACCTGAAATTCGTTCCGTTTCATGGTCAATCGTTCCTCTCACCTTATTGATTGATGCTCTGTTGCTTCAACAATTGCCGCAATTTAAAACGCTGGATTTTTCCTGTAGCTGTTTTCGGGAGTTCGTCAATAAATTCGATGATGCGCGGGTATTTATAGTGGGCTAGCTGTTGTTTCGTAAACTGTTTCAGTTCTTCTTCCTTCTTTGCGGATGGTGTTACTCCGTCTTTCAGAACGACAAACGCCTTCGGAACGGTCAATCCTTTTTCATTGTCTACCCCGACGACCGCGACTTCCAACACATCTTCATGCTGCAGCAGGCAGTTTTCAATTTCAATCGGGGAAACCCAAATGCCTCCGACTTTCAACATATCATCGGAACGTCCGCAATACCAGTAGTACCCTTCTTCATCACGGTAATACTTATCCCCAATATACAGCCATTCACCGACGAATTTTTGTTTGTTTTGTTCATGAAGATTCCAATATCCATGAGCGACCGAGTCGCCGCGAATAATTAAGTCTCCGACCTCATTCGGCGGCAGCTCATTTCCTTGTCCATCGATGATTTTCACGTCGTAACCTGGCACCGCTTTTCCGGAACTGCCTGGTTTGACATCACCAATGCGGTTGGAAATAAAAATGTGCAACGCTTCGGTCGAACCGATGCCGTCTAAAATGTCAACGCCAAATAACTTTTTCCATTTATAATAAAAAGAAGGAGGTAATGCTTCACCGGCAGACACGCAAACGCGCAATGAACGAACATCAAATTGCCGACCTGTTTTTTCCACATAATCAATCATGGCGCCATACAACGTCGGCACGCCGAAAAAGATCGTGGGCTTGTACGTTTCAATGGCCTGAAACATTGTTTCCGGCAACGGACGTTCTTTGATGAGTACGGTCGAGGCGCCACTGCCGAGCGGAAAATACATCCCCCCGCCAAGACCATAGGCAAAATACAGTTTAGATGCAGAAAGGCAACGGTCATGTTCGTTCATTTCCAGCACTTGTTTGGCGTATGTGTTTAATGCATACTCCATATCGTGCTGCAAATGAATGACCCTTTTGGCTCTCCGGTGCTTCCTGAACTGAACAGCCAAAACGCGGCGTCATCCTTATTCGTCGGAGCTGCGGTAAGCTCTTTAGCGGCACGTTGAATCAATTGATGGTACGAGAGTGTTCCTTCCAACACTTTGTTGGCGCTTTCATAAATGACAATCACATGCTCCAAAAAAGCAAACCGCTCTCGAGCCGGCTCGAGTTGTTCCCATAAGTCTTCGTGAATGACCAACCCTTTCGCCCGGCTGTTGTTTAAAAAGTATTCATAATCCGACGACTGCATCATCGTATTGACCGGGATCGGCACCGCCCCAATTTTAATGGCGCCGAAAAACGTGTAAATAAACTCCGGCGTATCATGACAAACCATAATCAGCCGGTCTTCAAGCTTATAGCCAAGCTCCCGCAGCATGTTGCCGGCCTGGTTCACTTTTTCTTGCAAAGTTCGGTACGAAATTTGCTCGTCGCGGTAATAAATCGCCGTTTTATCTCCTAATCCGCTGTGAACATGATGATCAATGAACAGCCCTGCCGCGTTGTACAGCCTTCCGAACCCGCGCAATTCCATCGCTCACCATCCCATTTCTATAAAAATTGGACTGCTTGATAAATATGCATGAGGAAGCCCTTGGAAATGGATGAACCGGCTTCCCATTTCAAGGGCTTCATAACAGTGTCGCTTAAACTCCTTTCCAATTCGGTTGGCGTTTTTCCAAAAATGCACTCAATCCTTCTTTGGCGTCTTCCGAACGGAACAACAAGTTTTGCAGCTCGCCTTCATAGCGGATCGCCACGTTCAGCG
>NICF_comb_assmDRAFT_10000830_pt1 | contig 25867 bp, 23 predicted proteins | sample NewIslPassag4_SG_FD_11279 | JGI IMG/M metagenome (IMG submission 11279) | reverse complement strand
ATAGCCGAGAACGAGCCACGCGCCGGCCGGCCCCGCCGAGCCCGCCGCGGCCGCTTCGCGCAGAGCCGGATCGGCGGCGAGCACCGCCGCCGGTTCCGCCGCGACGCCCCGCTCGCCGAGCCGAAGCAGCCGCTCGAGCCGTCCGTCCGCGCCGCCCGTCCCGCTCCGCCTCGCGCGTCCGTCGAACAACTGCACGTTGTTCACGCGCAGATCGCGCACGATGAGCTGCGGCTTGCGGCGGCCGTTCCATTCGTTCACGCCCAGCTCGCCGACCAGATCGGCCCGGGCCGTATCCGAGAGCCGGGCCGCCCAATCGCCGAATCCGAAGCCGACCGCCTCGAACGTTCCCGGCGGCCCCTGCGGCGTGATCTGCAGATGCCGGCCGTCCTTGCCGATCGTCCGCGCGCTCCGGACAGGCACGTCCGCCACTAGCAGCGTCGGGCGGGGGTTGCCGATGCCGTAAGGCTCGAGCCGCCCGAGCTGCTCGGCCGCTTCGAGCGTCGCCTCCTCCGGGGAGCAGACGAGATCGATCTCCAGCTTGCGGATGAAGTCATCCGCCGTCAGCCATTCGGCGGCGAGACCGTTCAGCCGCGCTTCAAGCTCCGGCAGGCGGTCCGCCCGAAGCGTCATGCCGGCCGCCGCCTGGTGGCCGCCGTAATGATCCAGCAGCTCGGCGCAGGCCGTCAGCGCCGCGTGCAGATCGAAGCCGGGGATCGAGCGCGCCGAGCCCTTGGCGAGGCCCGTCTCCGGATCGATGTCGAACACGAGCGACGGACGGTAATGCCGCTCGATCAGCTTCGAGGCGACGATGCCGGCGACGCCGACATTCCAGCCCTCCGCCGCGGCGACGATGACGAGCGGTTCGCGTCCGCCGGCCGCTTCCGCCGCCCGGACCTTCTCCGCCCGGATCGCTTCGGCTTCTTCCACCATGCGCTCCACGAGCCGCTGCCGCTCGCGGTTCAGCGCGTCGAGCTCCGCCGCGCAGGCGGCGGCTTCGGCCTCGTCGTCGGTCAGGAGCAGGCGGATCGCCGGATCGGCGTGCTTCAGCCTTCCCGCGGCGTTGATGCGCGGCGCCATGCCGAAAGCGACCGCTTCCGCGGTCATCGCCGCCGGATCGATGCCGCTCACCGACGCGAGCGCGCGCAGCCCCGGTCTCCGGGTCCGCTTCATGAGCTCGAGCCCGTGCCGCACGATGAACCGGTTCTCATCCGTAAGCGGCATCAGATCCGCGACCGTGCCGAGCGCGGCGAAATCGGCCCATTCCAGCGGCGGGCGGCCGAGCAGCGCGTGCGCCAGCTTGAACGCGACGCCGACGCCCGCGATTCCCTTGAACGGATAGGGGCAGCCCGGCTGCTTCGGATTGACGATGGCGCACGCGTCCGGCAGTTCGGGCGGCGGCTCGTGATGGTCGGTCACGACGACGTCGATGCCGAGCTCGCGCGCGCGGGCGATCGGCTCCACGGCGCTGATGCCGTTGTCGACCGTCAGGATCAGCCGCACGCCGGCCTCCGCGGCCGCTTCGACCGCCGGCACGCTCAATCCGTAGCCTTCCAGCGTCCGATGCGGCACCGCATGGTCGAAATCGGCGCCCAGTTCCTTCAGCAGCAGCGAGGCGAGCGCCGTAGCCGACACCCCGTCCGCGTCGTAATCGCCGTAAATCCGGATCCGCTCGCCGCGCCTTGCGGCCTCGAGCACCCGGTCCGCCGCTTCCCGCATTCCGAGCATTTCAAACGGATCATGGAGCGTCTCCGGTCCGCCTTCGAGGAACGCGCGCGCCGCCTCCGCGTCCCGGATGCCCCGCCTGACCAGCAGCCTGGCCGCAAGCGGTTTCAGGCCGAGGGCGTCCGCGATCCGCTGCGCGGCCGCTTCATCCTCCGGACCGGGGCGCTCCACGATCCAGCGATGGTTCGATTTCAGCATGCATGATTCCCGCTTTCCGTGCCGCAGCTTCCCGTACGGCAGGGTCATTGCAGCAGCGTCGGCACGTTGTCATGCCGCGCGTCGCCGTGCATTTTGTAGGGATAGCCGCGGTCGTACGGCTCCACCTTGACGCGCACGTCGAGCACATACGGGAACGCGGCGAGCAGCCGTTCCCGCGCCCGGCGGCCGATCTCCTGGCCTTCGTACACCGTGATGAACGGATTGACCCGGATCGTCAGGCTTACCACCACATAATGGCCGTGTTCCCGCGTCTGGCACGATTCCACTTCGATCACGCCGTCCACGCTGCGCACGGCGGCCCGCATCGCCGCAAGCTGGGCTTCGCCCACTCCGGACCGCGAATGATCGCCGAGCGCTCCGAGCGCGCTCCGGAAGCCCTGCAGCGCCATCACGGCGCCGATCGCGCATCCCGCCGCCTCGTCCATCACTTCGAGCATCGGTTCGCCCCAGCGTCCGCCGATCAGAGCGGCGGACGCGCCCAGCAGCGCGACGACGGACAGATACGCGTCGTATATCCGCTTCCGGCCGGGTCCGTCCATCACCGCCCGAATCGCCCACAGAATCGGAACGGCGATCAGCGCCGCCCAGTGCGGCGCGGCCGTCTCGTTATCCCGCACAATGCGGAACGCCGACAGTACCAGCTCGATGCCGGCGACCGCCGCGGCGACCGGCAGCAGCACGACCGCGGCGCTGCGTCGCGGCTCCTGTCCGCCGGACTGAACGGGACGTCCGCGGGTCTGCAGCGCGGCAAACCCCGAAACCGCCGCCTGGCGCAGGCTTTCGGCGAGCAGCGCGTGGCTTCCGGCCATCAATCCCCCGGCCGCCGCGAGCAGCGCCGCCGCGGAAGCGGTCCAGCGAACGCCGCTCCTGCCGAATACCGGCTTACCCACATCTCGTCACCCTTCCGTTATGGAGCGATCTTTGGCTTCTCGTTGACATTCCCATTATAGCGACGGCGATTTTGGAAAGTCAAAAAACAAAACTCCCGCCGTTTGCGCGGGAGCGGCAGTCCGATTCGCATGGCTTTCTCGTCAGAAACGCATTCCCCGATACGCGCCCAGCGTGACGTAGTTCATGTACTGCGTCACCTTCAGCGACAGAATATCGTTGACCACCCGGTGAAGCGGCGGCTGACCGTTCTCGCGGTAATTCACGCTGACGCATTCCCAGATGTCCCGGCCCGTCACATTCTCGTAGCCGAGCAAGCGAAATTCATCCGCCTTGTTCTCGCACAGCTCCTCGATCATCGCGTTCAATTCTTCTTCCGTCATCTGCCGCACCTCCCAGCCTCGCTGTCCGATTGCCGGAATAATTCGCTCCGCTGCCCCCGAATTCCTGCCGCTCCGGCCAATCCGGTTCGAGGCATGCCGCCGGACAGGCCGCATAGATATGGATTAAGCCCGCCGCATGCAGAGGGGGAGAAAAACGTGACCAGGCAATCGTTCATCCAGGGCGCCATGATTCTGCTCGCCGCCGGCATCATCAACCGGATCCTCGGCTTCATTCCCCGCATCATCCTGCCGCGCATCATCGGCGCCGAGGGCGTCGGCCTGTACCAGCTCGGCTATCCGTTCCTGACCGTGCTCGTCACGATCGTCACGGGCGGCATTCCGCTCGCCGTCGCGAAATGGGTCGCGGAAGCGCGCTCGATCGGCGATAACCGGAGCGAACGGAAAATTTTCCGCACCGCGATGGCGCTCGCGGTCGGGCTTGCCTTGCTGCTCGCCTGCCTCGCCGCGCTGGCCGCGCCGTGGGTGACGACCCGGGTGCTCACCGATCCGCGCGTGTACGCCACGTTCATGTGGATGCTGCCGGTGCTGCCGATCACGGCCGCATCGGCCGTGCTGCGCGGCTACTTCCAGGGCCGCCACAACATGATGCCGACGGCGGTGTCGACGGTGGCCGAGACGGTGGTCCGCATCTCGCTCGTGCTGCTGCTGTCCGCCGCCCTGCTGCCTTACGGGCTTGAATGGGCCGCCGCCGGCGCGATGATGGGCGTCGTGGCAGGCGAATTGTTCGGCCTGATCGTGCTGCTGACGCATTATGTACGAAGCCGGCGCTCTGGCGGCGATCCGGACAGCGCCGCCGCCCGCCGCCCGTTCCCCGCGCTCAGGCGGCTGCTCGGCCTGGCCGTTCCGGTTACCGGCAGCAGGCTCGTCGGCTCGTTGTCGTACCTGCTCGAATCGATCTTCACCGCGCGGAGCCTCGCGGCCGCGGGCATCGCGACCGGCATCGCCACCGCCCAATACGGCGCGCTGCAGGGGATGATCATGCCGGTCGCGCTGCTGCCGACCGCGCTGACCTATTCGCTGGCCGTCTCGCTCGTGCCGTCGCTGTCGGAAGCGGCGGCCGGCAGGGACCGGGCGCTCATTCACAAGCGGCTGCACCAGTCGACGCGGATCGCCCTCGTCGCCGGAGCGCCGTTCGCCGTCGCGATGTATCTGTTCGCCGAACCGATCTGCCGCCTGCTGTATGATCACGCGGAGATCGCGCCGATGCTCCGGATGCTTGCGCCCGCCGCCCTGTTCATCTATCTGCAGGCCCCGCTTCAGGCCGCGCTTCAGTCGCTCGGCAAGCCGGGCGTGGCGCTCACGAACACCTTCGTCGGCGCGGCGGTGAAGCTGACGCTCATCGTCTGGCTCGCCTCGCGGCCGGACCTCGGCATCTACGGCGCGCTCATCGCGATCATCGTCAACATTCTGCTCGTCACCGCGCTTCACGGCGTCGGCGTCGCGCGGGCGATCGGCTTTGCGATGAAATTGCCGGATTTCGTGAAGGTCGGCGCCGCGATGACCGTCATGGGCGCCGCCTCGCTGTTCGTCATGAAGCGCTGGCTGCTGCCCGCCGAGTGGATGAACCTGATGCTCGCGCTCGCCGCCGGCACCGCCGTCTATCTGTTGCTGATGGTGCTCATGCGGATGATCGACCGTCAGGATATGGTGCGCATTCCGTTCATCGGCCGGATGTTCCGCTGATGTGTCGGCCGATGCGCCATTCGCATTGTCCGTCTCATTGTCCGTTGGAGTGCCAATTTGTGGCGTGGCATGCAATCTGCGGCACCTTCCGTTCGGTCCCGCTGCCTCTGTAACGCGGTATTCTCGTTACAACGTGCCGAACCGGGCCCCGCTCGCCTCTGTAACGTGATATCCACCTGCAGCCGATTGGACTCACTGCAGCGGACATAATAACAGCCCGCAAACCGCCGAACTTTCGCTACGAATGCGGCTTGCGGGCGGCATCGACGAACAGCCGGCCGCGATGGTCGAGCGTGCACAGGAAGACGTCCTTCACGTCCGCGATGCCGCGCGAGCGCAGTTCGCTCCGCAGCCAGAACTTGTTCTTCCCGAGCTTCTCGAGATTTTCCTCCAGCACGGTCCCGTCCATAATAAGAGGCACGGGCAGCATCTCGAACCGGTATTTCGGCGGAAACTGCACCGTCCCGGAATCGGTTTCCCGCGCTTTCTCCCGGTTCGTTCCGCCCTTGTCCTTCTGCCGATTCTCCTCCTGCCCGTCCTCTTTCTTGATGACCGACAGCTTGCCGTTCGGCTCCAGAACGGCGAATTCGACGTCTCCGACCGACGCGATCTGCTGCTCCCTGAGCTGCAGCAGCAAATCGTCGAGCGTATACCGCTGCTTCTTCATCACATCCCGCCGGAGTTTCCCCTTCTCGATCACGATCTGCGGTTTGCTGTCGAACATGAGCCTGAGCTTGCGGGACTTCAGCAGAATGAGCGACGTTCCGAACTGGATCGCGAGCAGCGTGGCCATCGGCACGATCGCATGCAGCAGCTTCTTGTCGGGCTCGACGATCGAGATGATCGCGATCTCGGCGATCATGATCGAGACGACGAAGTCAAAGACCGACAGCTTGCCGATCTCCCGGCTGCCCATGATCCGCATGATCGCGAGCACGACGAAATACGTGATCAAGGTTCGCAGCACGACAATGCCGAATTCCTGCAACGCAGCCTCTCCTCCCCGCATCCGTCTTCCCGTCCCGGGCGGTATCCGTATTATGCGCGCCCTGCCGGAACGGGCATGCGGAGAGGAAACCGTTCAATATGTGGATGGCCCGCCTGTCGTTACAACAGGACAAGGGCGACGTATGCGGTGGAGACGGCGAGCGAGAGCAGCGTGATCGGCGCGCCGACTTTCAGGTATTCGAGATATGAAATTTCGCTGCCTTCCCGCGCGGCCATTCCGGCCACGACGACGTTCGCGGCCGCGCCGATCAGCGTGCCGCTGCCGCCGAGCGACGAGCCGAGCGCGAGCGACCACCATACGGGATCGAGCGCCGACGGATCGGAAAGCTCCATCTGCGCGCCGAATTCCTGCACGAGCGGAATCATCGCGGCGACGAACGGCGTATTGTCGACGGTCGCCGACACAATGCCCGACAGCCAGAGCGTCAGCACCGACAGATAGGCGATATCGCCATGCGCAAGCTGCAGCGCCATTGTCGCGAGCCTGCCGATGACGCCGGTCTCGGTCAGACCGCCAACCACCGCGAACAGGCCGGCGAAGAAGACGACGGTCCGCCATTCGATCGTTTCCAGCGTCTCGTCGACGTCCTTGCCCTTCAGCCCGACGAAAAGCAGCAGCGTCGCCCCCGCCAGCGCCACCGCAGCCGCCTCGATGCGCACGCCCGTCCATTCGGACAGCGGCCCGTGCAGCACAAATCCGAGCGCCGTCAGGCCGCACACAACCAGCGTCTTGACCGCCAGCGAGCGGTCCGGAATGGCGCCGGCGGCGTCAATCGCCAGCAGTTCCTTCCTCTCCGCTTTCCCGGCGGACAGCTTGCCGCGGTAGAGACGCAGCAATATCGGCATCGTCAGGATCAGAATCAGCAAAGATACAAGTCCGGTATGCGCGAGAAAATCGTTGAACGTGAAGTCCGGGTTGGCCCCGCCGATCATCATGTTCGGAATGCTGCCGATCATGGTGGCGGCCCCGCCGACATTGACGGCGACAATTTCTGCGATCAGATAGGGCATCGGGCTGACCTTCAGCACGCGGGCGATCGAGATCGTCAGCGGCACGATGAGCAGCACGGTCGTCACATTGTCGAGCAGCGCCGAACCGACCGCCGTCGCGGCGGTCAGGACGGCCAGCGCTCTGACCGGACAGGCTTTCATCCGCTGCACGATCCTGAGGGCCGCATATTGAAACAGCCCCGTCCGGCTCACCATGCCGGTCAGCAGCATCATGCCGACGAGCAGGAGCAGCATTCTCCAAATGATATGCCGGCTGTAAGCCTCTTCAAGACCGACGGCGCCAAGCAGCACCGCGATGACGGCGCCGGCCAGCGCGGCGGCCGCGCGGCTCCATTTCTCCGTTATGATGACCGCGTAGATGACAAGAAATACGGCGACCGCCGCGATCACCTGCCAACCGGGCGTGACCGCAGCCATTGCCGCAGCTTGTTGACCCAATCCGGTCCCCCCTGTTCATCCAGCCGAAATCCCATTGATTATAGCGCATTGTTTCCTGTTTCGTCCATGGGATTCTTACATTTATTGTTATTTCCACAAAACTCCGGGCTTCCCGAACGGCGATTCCGCCCGCGGCGGCTTCGGGCGCAACGTGCAGGGGGCGGTGACGCCAAGCCGGTCCCGCCCGCCGAACCGAAACCGGCAAACCGCGACGCCGCCGGAGATCCGAAACCCGCAGATCGGGACACGGCGACGCGGCCGGAAATCGGTTCTATTTCCGCTTGTCCCGCATACAGTGTACAAACGATTGCGGAATCGCCTGACGGCGGGGAGGGATGAACGATGGAACCGATCCGTACGGTAACGCGGTCCGGCGGACGGCTGGCGCTGCTCTACGGCCTGTTCGCCGCGATCCTCTGGCTGGCCGCCGGAGCATTGCTGATCTCGCTTCTGCTCCGGTACAGCGGGCTGAACGAATCGTCGCTGCCGGCCATGGCGCTGACGGCGCACGCCGTCTCCGCGCTGGCCGGCGGATTCGCGGCGGGAAGGCGCGCGGGACAGAAGGGGTGGTACATCGGCCTGCTGCTCGGCATGGTGTATGCGCTGACCGTGCTCGCGATCGGGTTTCTCGCGGCGGACGCGCCGATCGGCCTGGAATCGCTGTCGCTGCTCGCGGCCGCGGCGGGCGCCGGAACAATCGGCGGCATGTTCGGCGTCGGCACGCGCCGCTAGACGGAAGCCCGCGATCAGGACGGAAGCCTGCGATCGGTCCGGCCATTTCCCGGGCAATGATCGGCATGACAAAACCCTCTGCCCCGAGGACAGAGGGTTTATTCCGTTGCATGCGGATGCATGACATGGTCCGGATCAGGAATCCGACGACGGCGCAGGCGCCGATTCGATGACCGTATTGATGGCGCTGCGGTCGAACGTCATTCTGACCGTATCGTTGACGCGCAGCACGACGGTGTCGTCCGTCAACTCGACGATCGTGCCGTGCAGGCCGCCGATCGTCGTCACCTTGTCGCCCTTCTTGAGCTGGGCGAGCATCAGATTGCGCTGCTTCTGCCTCTTCTGCTGCGGCCGGATAAGAAGAAAATAAAGCACCGCGAACATCAGCACGAACGGCAAAATCAGACCCCAGATGCTGCCGGTCCCTGCATTGGTCGTCGTGGTGAGCCACATATCCGCTCCTCCTCTCTAGAACCCTTTCTCATTGTCAAACAGGCCGTACTCGGCAAAAAACCGATCGCGGAAATCAAGCAGACGGTCTTCCATAATCGCTTGCCGCACGTCCTGCATGAGCTTCAGCAGGAAATGAAGGTTGTGGATCGTCGTGAGCCGAATCCCGAACGTCTCGTCCGCCTTGATCAGATGCCGTATGTAAGCTCTCGAATAGTTCCGGCAGGTGTAGCAGTCGCAGGCGGGATCGATCGGTCCGAAATCCTCCGCGTATTTGGCGTTGCGCACGACCAGCCGGCCCCGGCTCGTCATGCATGTCCCGTTGCGCGCGATGCGCGTCGGCAGGACGCAGTCGAACATGTCGATGCCGCGGATCGAGCCTTCGATCAGCGCGTCGGGCGAGCCGACGCCCATCAGATAGCGCGGCTTGTCGGCGGGAAGAAGCGGAACCGTATAATCGAGCACTTCATACATGACCGCCTTCGGTTCCCCGACGCTCAACCCCCCAATAGCATACCCCGGGAAATCCAGGGATGTCAAATCAGCCGCGCTCTGGCGCCGCAAGTCTTCGTACATGCCGCCCTGCACGATGCCGAACAGCGCCTGGTCCTTCGGGCGGGCGTGCGCCTTCAGGCAGCGCTCGGCCCAGCGGCTCGTACGCGCCACCGATTGCCGGACATAATCGTAGTCGGCCGGATACGGCGGGCACTCGTCGAACGCCATCATGATGTCGGAGCCGAGGGCATTCTGGATTTCAACGGCCAGTTCCGGCGACAGAAACAGCTTGTCGCCGTTCAGATGCGAGCGGAACTCGACGCCTTCTTCCCTGATCTTGCGCATGTTCGCGAGACTGAACACCTGGAATCCGCCGCTGTCGGTCAGGATGGCGCGGTCCCAGTTCATGAACCGGTGCAGCCCGCCGGCCCGCTCGATCAGTCTGTGACCCGGCCGGAGGAACAGATGGTACGTGTTGCTGAGAATGATTCCCGCGCCCATCTCCTTCAACTCTTCCGGGCTGACCGTCTTGACGGTCGCCTGCGTGCCGACCGGCATGAAAGCCGGCGTGTCGAAGGAGCCGTGCGGCGTATGCACCCGGCCGAGCCGGGCGCCGGATTGCTTGCAGACTTTGATCAATTCATACCGAATCGCCACAGTATCGCTTCCCATTCTCCCCGTCAATAGATGAACATCGCGTCGCCGAAGCTGAAAAACCGGTATTTCCGCTCGATCGCTTCACGGTACGCGCGCATGATCAAGTCCCGGCCGGCGAAGGCGCTCACAAGCATGACCAGCGTCGACCTCGGCAGATGGAAATTCGTCAGCAGCGCGTCGACCAACAGGAACTTGTAGCCGGGATAAATGAAAATGTCCGTCCAGCCGCTGCACGCCTCGATCTTCCCGGGTCCGAACCTTGCCGCCGCCGTCTCCAGCGTCCGCGCGGACGTCGTGCCGACGGCGACGATCCGCCCGCCCCGCTCCCGCGTCTCGCCCAGCAGCGCGGCGGTCTCCGCGCCGATCTCGTAATATTCGGCGTGCATGACGTGGTCCTCGACGCGTTCGGCCGTCATCGGGCGGAACGTGCCGAGTCCCACGTGAAGCGTCAGGAACGCGGTGCGGACGCCCGCCGCGCGCAGCTCGTCCAGAAATTCGGGCGTGAAATGAAGCCCGGCCGTCGGCGCGGCCGCCGAGCCGTCGCGCCGCGCGTACACGGTCTGATAGCGCTCGCGGTCTTCCAACCGCTCGCGGATATAGGGCGGCAGCGGCATTTCCCCCAGCCGGTCAAGCAGTTCCTGGAAGATGCCCCTGTACCGGAATTCGACCGTGCGGAGGCCCGCTTCGCCCTCCTCAAGCACGACCGCCTCGAGCAGCGGCGCGCCGGTCTCATCTTCGCCGAACGCAAGCAGCGTTCCGGGCTTCAGCCGCTTGGCGGGCTTCGCCAGCGTCTCCCATCGGTCGCCCTCGAGCTGCTTCAGCAGAAGCAGCTCGACCCGCGCGCCGGTCTCCGGCTTGATCCCGTGCAGACGCGCCGGCAATACGCGCGTGTCGTTCAGCACGAGCGTGTCGCCGGGCTTCAGGTAACGTTTCAGGTCGGTGAACGTGCCGTGATCGATCCTCCCGCTCCCGCGGTCGAGCGCGAGCAGCCGGGAGGCCGTTCGTTCGGGCAGCGGCGTCTGCGCGATCAGCTCTTCGGGAAGCTCGAAATCGAATTCATGCGCGAACACCGCTTTATCCTTCCTTCTCGATCGTGACATTCTTGAAATAGTATTTCAGAATCGATTGATAGTCATACCCGCGTTCGGCGAGCCCGCGCGCTCCCCATTGGGACAGCCCGACGCCGTGGCCGTTGCCGGTTCCGCTGAAGTAGAACGCCGGCTCGGCGGTGGCGGCGCGGACCGTGCCGTCTCCGCCCAGAATGTACAGATTCCCGCTCAGCCCGACGGCCTCGCCCGAGGCGCCGAGCATATAGACCGCGCCGCCGTCTTGCGGCCGCTCGCGAACCTCGCCGCTCGCGCCGAGCATTGCGAGGCGGCCCGTCTCGTCAATCTCGAACCGGGTGCTCGGCAGACCGCCGAGCGCCGAACGGAGCGTGTCCGGCGTGCGGACATCGTACCGCTTGCCGTTCACGAGCAATTCCGTGACGCGGCCGGAGGGACCGCGCTTCGACGCCTCGAGCGTCAGGATCTCGCCTTCGATCGGCGTCGCGCTCCGTCCTTTCATCGTCTCCATGAGCTGCGCCGGCGTGAACGGGCCCCTGATCCACGACATCTCGTTCGACTGCACCACGGTTTCGAGGAGCACGACCCGCGTTCCCTTGTCGACCCGGGCGATCGGCTCGACATTGCTCTGAATAAGCGGAATCGGCCGGATTGCCACGCCGTCGCCGGTGACGCGCAGCACTTTGCCGCCGGCGGCCGTCGTCTCGCCGGTGTCTTCGACGAGATCTTCCCGCACATATCCGTTCCGTCCGTCGGGCAGCACGACCCGATGCCAGCGGTACAGCCCCTGCTCCGACAGTTCGTCCGGGCTCGGCACGCTGGCCAGATAATCGACGCCGCTGCCCCAGATCTCGGCGGCGTCCGCCGTTACGCCTCCCGCGCTCGACGAGAATACCGCCTCGACAACCCGGCCGCCGTGCATGAGCACCTCGCCGCGCGTCGCGTCGACCGCGGCGTTCGTCTGCGGCTTCTCCGTCCCGATGCCGCCGTACACCTGGCTGTACGTGCTGTCCACCACATGCGCGATCTGGAAGCCGAACCCCTGGTACAGCGCATAGCTGCGCGCGGCAACGGCCTGCGCCTTCAGCGCCTCCTCCGGCCAGGAGGCCGGCATTTCCGCGCCGACGACCGAATACAGATACTCTTCGAAGGGCAGTTCATTCACGACCGCCAGCCGCTGATTGAGCGCGGTCACTTCGAAGGCTCCCCGGTAGGTGCGGCCGTAGCGTTCGTCGAGCTTGATGCCGACGCCGTCACCGGCCGTGCTGATCCAGGCTTTCACGGAGCCGTCCGCCGGAATGAGCACATGCGTGGAGCGCGCGCCGTCCGCTTCATAACCGTCGCGCAGCAGCAGATAGGGCCGGCCGGGATCAAACGATGCGAGGGCGCCGCCCGCCGCGGCCCGGATGGCTTCGAGATCGGCTTCGCCGGCCGCCGCGCCGACGAGCACCCGATATTCCGGAAACGCCGACCCCGCCGGCACCACCGCCGCCGCGTAGGCTTCCAGTCCGGCGTCGCCGAGCGCCCGGGCGGCCGTCCGCGCTTCTTCGAGGGTCGCATAGTTCCCCGCGTCCAGATGGGCCGGACCGGCCAGCGCAGGCTGCGCGCCGCCGAGCAACGGCTGCAGGTCCGCGCTCGAACGCCATTTCGCCAGCGCCGCCTCCGCTTCCTCGCGGGTCGGATAAGCGCCTTCTTCGACGATGTAGACGGTCTTCCCGCCGAGCTGCGCGACAGCGGCCGACCCGCTGCCGGACAGGCTTTGCAGTTTCTGGAGCAGGGCGGAGGCGGCCGCGCCGCTCTCCGTCGTGAGCAGGCGAACCCTGTAACCGTCAATGCCCGCCTTGACCGGCACGCCGGCGGCAGCCTCCAGCACCGGCACAACGCCGTCCGGCAGCCGCGCGCCGACCGCAAGGCCGGACGGCGACGAGAACGTGGCGAAAGCGGTCCTGAGCTGGTATTTGCCGGGCAAGTCAATGAAGATGGCCACGCGGATGATGTCCAGCTTCGGCACCGCGCCGTACGACAGATTCGCCGCCAGCGCCGCGTTCAGCAACAGCAGGGCGATGGCCGGCGCCAGGACGCGGCGGAGCCGGAACCTTCTTCTGCCGGCCGGCGCGCCCGCATCTTGCGGCAAGCCTTCGCTTGCGAGACTAACCTTCGTCATCCGTTATCGTTCCCCCGTCTCCCTGGTGCTTGACTTTGCGCGTTCGGCCGTTCCCGCGCCGGCCGCTCCGCCGCGGAGCGAGCAGACGCCTTCGGCGCACCCTTCGTCCGCCTTGCCGAACCAATCGTATCTGCGCCTTGCGACATAACGGTATAACGCATCGGCGATCCGCTTCATGCCGGGAATGCGGTGGAGCGGCGACAGAAGCCGCCATCCCGCAAGCTCGCGCATGATCCGCACGACCGCTTCCGCGCCGGCGAAGACGGCGCCGTCCGCCTGCACGACGTGCAGTTGCGAGCGCAAAGCATCGGGATCCAGACGGTTCAGCTGCTCCGGCAGGCCGGAACGATCCTCCGCACGGCCTTGATCATGCCCGCCGGCCGCTTTCGCCGCCAGCGCCTGAAGCGGCACGAAACGGAGTTCCGCCCGCGCGCCGCGGGAGGCCTGAAGCTGCCGGACCGCGCGCGTGCACAGCGCGCACTCCGCATCGTACACGACAACGAGCAAATCGCCGCCGTTCCGGACGTACGGCATGTCGCATCCCTCCCGTTCGCGGCATGTTCCACTTGTCTGCGGAAGACCCGTCGACTTGCAAATGCGGCGCCGCAGATCCGCAACGAGAATGCCGCGCCAATCGGCACGAGGCACGGAGGCGAAGACTCCGGCGTGCACATCACGAAAAAAGGTCAGAAGAGCAATGGCTGCCCGGGCTCGTCCTTCCGGCCGTCCGGATAGGGCAGCCCAAGGTGGCGATAGGCCGACTGCGTCACGACTCGGCCCCTCGGCGTCCGCTGGAGGAAGCCGATCTGCATCAGGTACGGCTCGTAGACATCCTCGATCGTCTGGCTCTCTTCGCCGATCGTCGCCGCGATCGTATCCAGCCCGACCGGACCGCCGCGGAAATGCTCGATCATGGCGCGAAGCATTTTGTGGTCGATCTGGTCGAGCCCCATCGGATCCACCTGCATCCGCTCCAGCGCCTCGCGCGCCAGTTCGGCGGTGATGATGCCGTCGCCCGCGACCTGGGCGAAATCGCGCACCCGCTTGAGCAGCCGGTTCGCGATGCGCGGCGTGCCGCGCGAGCGCATCGCAATCTCGCGCGCCGCTTCGCCGATCAGCCGCACGCCGAGGATGTCGGCCGACCGCGAGACGATGAACGCCAGCTCGTCGACCGCGTAATACTCGAGCCGGCTGACGACGCCGAACCGGTCGCGCAGCGGGGCGGACAAGAGCCCCGCTCGGGTCGTCGCGCCGACCAGCGTGAACTTCGGCAGATCGAGCCTGATCGACCGCGCGCTCGGCCCCTTGCCGATCATGATGTCGAGCGCGAAATCCTCCATCGCGGGATAGAGCACTTCTTCCACCGTGCGGCTCAAGCGATGAATCTCATCGATGAACAGCACGTCGCCCTCCTGCAGATTGGACAGAATCGCCGCCAGATCGCCCGGCCGCTCGATGGCCGGACCGGACGTCGTCCGCATGTTGACGCCGAGCTCGTTCGCGATAATGGCGGACAGCGTCGTCTTGCCGAGCCCCGGAGGGCCGTACAGCAGCACGTGGTCAAGCGCTTCCCGCCGCATTTTGGCCGCTTCGATGTAGACTTTCAGATTCTCCTTTACCCGCTCCTGCCCGATGTACTCGGACAGATAGCGCGGCCTGAGGCTGTATTCCGCCGTCTGGTCTTCCATCATCAGACGGGCGGATATGATCCTGTCTTCCAAGGCGCTCCGCCTCCTCCCGTCAGCCTCTGAAGAGCAGCGCCAGCGCCCGCTTCACGAGGGCGTCCGCCGTCTCTTCGCCGGTGAGCGCGCCGCCGATCGCCTGCCATACGCGGTCGATTTCCGCCGCCGTATAGCCGAGCGCGGCCAGCGCCTCGCGCGCCTCCGGCCAGGCGGTGCCTGCGCCTTGCCCGCCGGCCGCGGCCGATTCGGCGGCCGCATCGCCCGGGATGCCGGATGCGGGCGTCAATCCCTCGCCGCGGCCCAGCTTGTCCTTCAGATCGAGAATCATCCGCTGGGCGGTCTTGCGTCCGATGCCGGGCAGCTTCGTCAGGAACGCGATGTTTTCCTGCCGGATCGCGGCCGCGATCGCATCGGGCCGCGCGCCCGCCAGGACGCCGAGCGCAACCTTCGGGCCGATGCCGGACACTTCGAGCAACGCCCGGAACAGCCGCTGCTCCTCGCGCGTCGCGAAGCCGAACAGCAGCGCGGCGTCCTCGCGCACGTGATGATGCGTGTAGACGGTCACCGGCTCGCCGGATACGGCGAACGCGTACGGATTCGGGGTGAAAACGCGGTAGCCGACGCCCGCGACGTCGACGACGATCCATTCCTCCTCGATATGGGCGACGGTGCCCCGCAGAAAATCGATCATGTCCGGTTCACTCCGTTCATCCGGTTCAGCAGCACGGCGGAATGGGCGTGGCAGACCGCGACCGCGAGCGCGTCCGCCGTGTCGTCCGGCTTCGGCACGGCGGGCAGGTTCAGGAACATGCGCGTCATCTCCTGCACCTGGCGCTTCTCGGCTTTGCCGTAACCGACGACCGCCTGCTTCACCTGCATCGGCGTGTATTCCGCGACGGGAATGCCGCGCTGGGCCGCCGCCAGCACGATGACGCCCCGCGCTTCGCTGACCGTGAAAGCCGTTGTGACGCTGCGGCTCCAGAACAGCTTCTCGACCGCCGCGGCATCCGGCTTGTACTTGTCCATCAGCGCGCCGGCCGCTTCATACACCTGCTTCAGCCGGATGTCGTGCGGCGTGCCGGCCTCCGTCTCGATGCAGCCGTATTGGACGGGAACGAGCCGGTTCCCGATGCTGTCGATGATGCCGAACCCGACGAGCGCGATGCCCGGATCGATCCCCATTACCCGCACGGCTCTCTCTCCCCGTCATCAATGTCCCTATTGAAGCTTCACCCCATTATAGCAAAAGTCGGGACGTATGAGAACGGATGTTTCCGGTTCGGGAGCATGCGGACGGCTCCGAAAACAAATCAAGGCCGCCCCGCCCCATCCTTCCGGATGGCCGGGACGGCCTTGCCTTGGCTCGCCGCGCGCTCAGGATGCGCCGGGATTCGCCGGCGCCGCGAATTCGCTGAACGATGACACGATGCTGTTATATTCATCGAAGTCCGAGACACGGATGCCGCGCACCAGCGCTTCGAACCGCTCTTTCGGCAGGCTGGTCTCCAGATGCCGGACATCCAGTTGATAGAAGGTCCGCAGCACCTTGCTGCGCTCCGGCGGTCCGTCGAACAGCGACAGCCGGCCGTCCGCGTCGATTCCGAACACCGCGCTCTCCTTGCAGGCCGGCGACAGATCGTTGATCCGCTCCTCCATGATGACGGCGCCGCTTCCCGCGGCCACCGCCCGCCAACCGGGATGGCGCCGCAGCAGTTCGATCGCCTGTTCCGCGGTCATCCGGCCGAGCCGCCGCGTTTCTTCGCCGCAGACGAAGCTTCGGCGCAGCGTCACGTCGACCGGCGAACCGGCCGCGCGTACCGTTTCATACCGCCGGTCATCGGTCTCGTCATGTTTCTGATTCAAAGCTTGCGGCGCTGCCTCGGCGGTTTCAGGGACGGCGGTCATGGCGGCGCAGACCGCCGCGGCCAGCCAGACGGCAAGCCTGAGTCCGCCCGGCCGCATGCCGCGCCTCAGCCGTCTGCGAAGCTCTTTCCACAGGCTGAATCCCATTCCGCGAGACCTCCCATAAGGATGCGTTTGTCTTATTGTTCCTTCCCGGGAGGCGTTTATTCCGCCCATGCGCGGATGCGCATCAAACGCCCGTTCATCCGGCAACCCGCGGCCGATCGCGCGCCGCCCCGCGAATGCCGGGCGAACTTTGCGGTCCGCGCGATGAAAAAAAACCGATCGGCAAACCGCGTGCCGATCGGCCTCAGGCTGACCGCCTGTTGCCGGCTGTCGCGTTGTTTATCGGCCGTTGATCCACGGCAGCCCCGACGACTTCTTCCGATCCCGGGTCTGCTGCTTCGGCCGGCTCGTGCCGCGGCCGGAGACGGAGCGGACGGACGCCTTCTTCGCCTTGCCGCGATCCGCCGGTTTCGCCGCCGTGCGCGCGCGCTCCCCCGCGGCATCATCGGTGGAGCCGGCTCCGCCGTCGCCCGGACCCGCGCCCGACCCGTATCCATCTCCGGACAGTCCCGCGTCCCGCAGCCCGGACTCCCCGCGCTCGTCCGCGTACTTCATATCGCCGATCCACTGCGGGTACGGAACGGGCCAGCCATGCCCCCAATCCGGGCCCGCCCCGTGCATGGCATGCGGCGTTCCATAGGGCATGCCGACGGCATTGTATGCCGCAAGTTCAGGCCAGCCCGGCTGGCCGTGGACCGAAGCGTGAGGCGTCCAATCCTGGCCGGTCCAGACCGGGTCCGCGCCCCACGGCGCGCAAGCTCCGGGCAGCGGCCATCCCCCCGGATGCGCTGCGCCATGGCCCGGCCCCGCCCCGTAGCCCGCTTCCGCCTGCAGACCGGCCGCGCCGGCATGGGCATGCCCGGCCCAGGCCGTTGCGGCGGGCGCATAGCCTGCGCCTGCGGCCGCCCCCGGCTGCATGTACGCCTCCAGCGCCGGAATCTGGATTTGCTGGAACGGATGCTGCGCGGGCCAGTACGGATGCTGCGGCTCGGGACAGTACGGTTTGGCCGGCGGACAGACCGGTTCCGGTATCGGCAGAGGCACCGGCTCCGGCAGTTTCGTCCAATCGACAGGCTGCGGCTGCGCCTCCATTTTCGGCAGCTCCGCCGTCTTCGGCTGCTCGATCGGCTGCGGCGCCTCCGGCATGGGAACGGCTTCCGGCAGCTTCGACAGATCGATCGGCTGCGGCTGCTCGACCGGCGCCGTGGACTTCTTGCCGGGGATGAAGCCGGTGAACGCCTTGCCCGGAACCGGCCCCTCCGCGATGTGCTGCAGTTCCTGCGCATGGCCCGGACCGTGGCCGCCATGCGAGCCGCCGTCCGCCGCCTGCCAGCCGGGCTTCGGAATGTAGACGATCTCCCCGGTCATCAGCGCGTTCGGGTTCTTGAGCTGGGGATTCGCCTTGATCAAATCCGCGAGCGAGACGCCCCACGCCTTCGACAGCTTCCACAGCGTATCGCCCTGGACAACCTTGTGCTGATGCAGCCAGCCGCCGGCGGGCGGGCTTGCCTTCGCGGACGGAATCTTGATCTTCATGCCGACGTCGATGACGTCCGGATTCTGGATGCCGGGGTTGTGCTGCAGCAGATCCTGGACCGTCACGCCGTGTTTGGCCGCGATGCCGGACAACGTATCGCCTTTTTTGACCGTATAGATCTTCACAGACCGTATGACCTCCCGTCACGTTCTTCAAGCGCAGCGGCGATGGCGTCATGGGCGGGCGTCCCCGCTGCCTGTCGCTAACATCCTATGCATCGGCTGGGCGGGTGTCCCCATCCGCGGGCAAAAAAATGTGCTCCGCCCGTCCGGCGCAACGCCGGAAGGGACGGAGCAGAACATGAAACCGATACTTCACTTGTAAACCTGAACGCCTTCGACCGTGACGATCTTGCGGAATTCTTCGAGCAGATGCAGCGTGATCGGGCCCGCCTTGCCGGAGCCGATCGTGCGGCCGTCGACCTCGCGCACGGCGATGACCTCCGCGGCCGTGCCGGTGAAGAACACCTCGTCGGCCGTGTAGACGTCATGCAGCGTGAACGGCTCTTCCTTCAGCGGGTAGCCGAGCTTGCCGCACAGCTCGATGATCGCGCCGCGCGTGATCCCCTCGAGCGCGCCGACCCAGCAGGGCGGCGTATAGACAACGCCCTTCTTCACGATGAAAATGTTGTCGCTCGAACCTTCCGCCACATACCCTTGCGCGTTCAGCATGATCGCCTCGCCGACGCCCGCAAGGTTCGCCTGAAGCTTCACGAGAATGTTGTTCAGATAGTTGAGCGATTTGATCTTCGGGTTGAGCGCGTCCGGAATGTTGCGCCGCGGCGAGACGGAGATCGACACGAGCCCGTTGCGGTACGCTTCCTCCGGATAGATCGAGAGCGATTCGACGATGATGATGACCCAGGCCTTCGGGCAGCGCCGCGGATCGAGGCCGAGGTCGCCGGGGCCGCGCGAGACGACGAGCCGGATGTAGCCGTCCCGGCGCTCGTTGCGCCGCACCGTCTCCACGACCGCCTCCTGCATTTCCTCGTACGTCAGCGGAATCTCGAGCTGGATCGATTTCGCCGAATCGTACAGCCGGTCGAGGTGTTCCTTGAGCCGGAAAATATTCCCTTCATAGATGCGAATGCCTTCGAAAATGCCGTCGCCGTACAGGAAACCGTGATCGTAGACCGAAATTTTGGCATCCTCTTTCGTGACGAAGTCGCCGTTCAGATAAATCCACTGCTGAGCCATGCGTGCGTAGCACCTCCACCTAGTGTTCGTATGTTCGTTGTTGCGCCTGTCGGGTCACGCTTCCCATGCGAAGCAGGGATAGCTGCCCAATATGCGAACCTGGCAGCCGATCGCCTCGATCTCGGCGATGGCCGCAGGCAGCAGAACGGTGTCGATCGACATCTCCACGTCAATGTAGAAATAGTAGCTGCCGAGCTTCTTCTTCGTCGGCCTCGATTCGAGCCGCGACAGGTTGATCCGGCGCCACGCGAACGCGGACAGCACTTGATGCAGCGCGCCCGGATAGTCTTCCGGCAGCGTGACCAGGATGCTCGTCTTGGGTCTGCCCGGCCCCCGCAGCGTGAACGGCTCGCGGCCGACCAGCAGAAACCGGGTGAAATTGTTGTCGTGGTCCGTCACGTGCTCGCGCAACACATCCAGACCGTGCAAACGGGCGCCACCCAGGGTGCCGATCGCGGCCCAGCCTTTGCCCGGATTGTCCTTCACGATGCGGATGCCTTCCGTCGTCGAACCGACGGTCTCGCGTTCGGCGTGCGGCAGATGCTCCCTCAGGAACCTCGTGCACTGGGCCATCGCCACCGGATGGCTGAACACCTTCGTAATCTTCGAGAAGTCGGGCTTGCCGTCCGGTCCGGCCGTCTCCGACAGGAAGCCGATCAGATTCTGGACCGAAGGGTAGACCCATTCGGCCTGAATCGGCAGATCGACTTCGTGGACAAGCCAGTCCATGTGCAAGCTGACCGATCCTTCGATCGTGTTCTCGATCGGAATGACGCTGTAGTCGGTTTCACCCGACTGGGTGGACAGGAACACGTCCGCGATCACGTTGTGATAATGGTATTCGACGGCGGTGTCGCCGAACAGATGCCGCGCGGCTTCGTCCGATGTCGATCCCGCGGGAAGCAATGCAACCTTGATCATTTGCGCGCCTCTCCTTTGATGCGTTCGACCAGCGGCGCCCGGACGGCGTCCGCGCCGGTCTCGACAATTTCCGGACCGCTTGCCGCCGGCTTCAGCCACAGCGTCCGCGCGGAGACATCTTCCGCTGCGAACGTCTGCAGCAGGAACCGCTCCAGTTCGGCCTTGCTCGGGCTGCCGCTGTCGACGAACGCGAGCATCGTCGGACCGGCGCCGCTGAGCGCCGCCCCGAGCGCTCCGTGCCTGGGCGCTTCAGCGAGAATCTTCGCCATGCCGGGAATGAGCTCGGCCCGGTAAGGCTGGTGCAGCCGATCCTGCATGGCGAACCGCAGGAGATCGAGCTTTCCCGCGGCCAGCGCCGCCACGAGCAGCGAACTGCGGCCGATGTTGAACACGGCGTCGGCGCGGCTGTACGCATCGGGCAGGGCGTGCCGCGCGCGCTCGGTCTCAAGGGTGAAATTCGGAATCGCAACGAGCACCTCGAGATTCGGCGGCGGGTCCAGCCGGATGTGCTCCGCCCGGACGCCGTCCCAGGAAGCCGCCACGATGCCGCCGAACAGGCAGGCGCCGACGTTGTCGGGATGGCCTTCCAGACTCGACGCGATCTGAAACAGCCGGTCGTCCGTAAGCGGCGAGCCGATCAGCGCGTTCGCCGCCGCAAGGCCGCCGACGATCGCGTTCGCGCTGCTGCCGAGCCCGCGGGCCAACGGAATATCGGTGTACAGCGCGACATGCAGGGCGGGCATCGGCACGCCGGCCTCGTCGAACACTCGCCGCGCCGCTTTCCAGATCAGATTGCCTTCGCCCGCGGGAAATTCCGGAGCCGTGAATCCTTCGGCGTACAATTCAAAGCGGTCCCGGCCGTCTTCGGCCTCCGCCATTTCAATCCAGGAATAGAGCGACAGCGCCATGCCGAGCGCGTCGAATCCGGGGCCGAGATTGGCGGTGCTGGCCGGCACCTTCGCGAGGACGCGGCGCATCATCGCTCACCCGGGAAGGGAGCCGCGGCCTCTTGCGGCTTGTGATTCCCGCCCGGCATGCGCGGGTTGTCCATAGGTGACATGACGGAATGATAGACTCCTCTCGCTCGTTTCGCGTTGTCTCTCTCGTATCGCGTTATGGTGATGGTACGGCGTCCGCAGCCGGAGCGCGCGGGTCAGTCCTCGACCCGATAGACGCTCTTGATCTGCTTGATCACATCCAGCGATTCAAACGCCCGAAGGACGCGCTTCATGGCGGCCCGGCTCGCGTCGTGCGTGATGATGACGAGATCGGCCGTCCGATCCGACGCGGTCGGCTGCTGCAGCACCGACTCGAGGCTGACCTCGTGCTCGGCGAACACCTGCGTGATCTTCGCCAGCACGCCGGCGCGATCCAAGACGTTAAGCAGCAGGAAGTTCTTGTACGCCACTTCCTCCTCGGACTTCAAGATCTTCTCCTTGAATACGGCCGCGGACTGGCGCCCGTTCACGCCGAGCTTCATGTTCTTCGCGACGGCGACGATGTCGGCGACGACCGAGGTGGCCGTCGGCAGCTCGCCCGCTCCGGCGCCGTAGAACATCGTCTCGCCGACCGCCTCGCCGCGCACGAACACGGCGTTGAAGACGCCGTTCACCGACGCGAGCGGATGGCCGAGCTTCACCATCGTCGGCTGCACGCTGACGCTGATCCGGTTGTCCTTCCGGTCGGCGATGCCGAGCAGCTTCAGCTCGTACCCGAGCTTCTTCGCGCAGGCGATGTCCTCCTTCGTCACCTTCGAAATGCCCTGCACCTCGACATCCTTCAGCTCGACATTCATGCGGAAGCCGATCGTCGCGAGGATCGTCATCTTGCGCGCCGCGTCGAGTCCCTCGACGTCCGAAGTCGGATCGGCCTCGGCGTAGCCGAGCTGCTGGGCTTCCCTGAGCACTTCCTCGTAGGAAGCCCCCTCCCGGCTCATCTTCGTCAGGATGTAGTTCGTCGTGCCGTTCACGATTCCGATGATCCGGTCGATCCGGTCCGACGAGAAGCCTTCGATCAGCGTCCGGATGATCGGGATGCCGCCGGCGACGCTCGCCTCGTACATGACGTCGCAGCCGTGCTCGCGCGCCGTCGACAGAATTTCGGAACCGTAGAGCGCCATCAGATCCTTGTTCGCGGTGACGACGTGCTTGCCGCTCCGCAGCGCTTCAAGAATGTATGCTTTCGTGTGGTCGACGCCGCCCATCACTTCCACGACGACGTCGATATCGGGATCGCGCACGACTTCCCACGGATCGTCCGTCAATTTCGCCGGATCGATCGCGACGGCGCGCGGCTTGTCGAGCTGCCGGACGGCGATCCGCCCGATCTCGATCGGCGAGCCGACCTGGCCGATCAGATCTTCGCGATGGCCTTCGACGATGCGCACCACGCCCGTTCCGACGGTGCCGAGTCCGAGAAGCCCAACTTTTACCGGTTTCATATGACTCTCCTCCACTGCCTTGATCTCTCTTGTCATCCCTGCCCCGCCACGGCCGCGCGCCGGACGCCGTCCTGCTTCCGGATGCCTTCGATCAGCACCGGCAGCGGCGCGGACAGCCCGGAAATGTCGACGGAAATGACGACGTTGGCCAGCCCCTGCAGCGGGATGCTCTGATGAATGGTCAGCACGTTGCCTTCGCACTCCGCCACGTATGCGAGCACCTTCGACAGAATGCCCGCGCGGTGCTCCAGATCCATGGAAATCGTGACGATCCGCTCCCGGTCGAGCTGATCGAGCGCGTAAACGCCGTCCTTGTACTTGTAGAACGCGCTGCGCGACAGACCGACCCGCTCCACCGCCTCGTGAACGGTCTCCGCTTCGCCGCGTTTCAGCATGTCGAGCACCCGGAACGTCTTGACGATCGCCTCCGGCAGGAGATCCTCCCGAACGACAAAATAACGTTCCGTCATCGAACGTCCTCCCTGCGAAGACAAATGTTCACCCATAGTGGACATTATACAGGATCGGACCGCCGCCCGCAAGGGCGATTCGACCGGGCGGAAAAATCAAGAAAAGGAGCCGCTTCACGGCTCCGTCAATCTTCGGCATAATCTGCGCCTTCGAAAAATTCAAACGCGAAATCGCCGATCCGGACCGTATCCCCGTCCCGGCATCCGGCGTCGCGCAGCGCCTTGTCGACGCCCATGTTGCGCATGACGCGCGCGAACCGCATGACGGCGTCATAGGAATTCAGATTCATCCGCTTCACGTAGCGTTCGATCCGGGCGCCCTCGACGACATACACGCCGTCGTTCTCCCGGCGCACCGCGAACGAATCGTCTTCCTTCTCCTCGAACTTGAAGACGACCCGGTCCGACGTCTCCTTCAGCTCCCCGGCGGACACCGTCTCCGGCGCGCGCTCGAGCATCTCCGCCGCCTTGAACATCAGCTCGCGCACGCCCCGCTTCGTCAAGGACGAAATCGGCACGATCTCCGGGGCGTCGTCGCCGAGTTCCGCCCTGATTTTCTCCCGGAAGACGGCGAGGTTCTCCTCCGCTCCCGGCACGTCCATCTTGTTCGCCGCGACGATCTGCGGCCGCTGCGCCAGCTTCTCGTTGTATTTCGCGAGCTCCGCGTTGATCGTCTTCCAGTCCTCGAACGGGTCGCGGCCTTCCGAAGCGGAAATGTCGACGACGTGAATGATGACCCGCGTCCGCTCGACGTGGCGCAGGAACTCGTGGCCGAGGCCCACCCCTTCGGCTGCCCCCTCGATCAGCCCGGGCAGGTCGGCCAGGACGAAGCTCCGCCCCTCCTCGACGGACACGACGCCCAGGTTCGGCGTCAGCGTGGTGAAGTGGTAGGCGCCGATCTTCGGCTTCGCCGCCGATACGACCGACAGCAGCGTCGACTTGCCGACGCTCGGATAGCCGACCAGGCCGACGTCGGCCATGACCTTCAGTTCAAGCACGACCCACCGCTCTTCGCCTTCCTCGCCCTTCTCCGCTATGTACGGCGCGGGATTCTTCGGCGTGGCGAAGCGGATGTTGCCTCTGCCGCCCCGTCCGCCCCGGGCGACGACCACTTCCTGCCCGTGGCGGGTCAGGTCCGCGATGATCTCCCCGGTATCGTCGTCAATGACGACCGTTCCGGGCGGCACGCGGACGACCAGCGGTTCGGCGTTGGCGCCGTTCATGCCCTTCGGCTTTCCCTTCTCGCCGCGGGCCGCCTTGAAATGCTTCTGATAGCGGAAATCGACCAGCGTGCGCAGCCCCTCGTCGACGCGGAAAATCACGTCTCCCCCTTTGCCGCCGTCGCCGCCGGACGGGCCGCCGTCCGGCACGTGCAGCTCTCGCCGGAACGCGATGATGCCGTCTCCGCCGTCGCCGCCTTTTACATAAATTTTCGCTTTGTCGACAAACATGGCTTCCTCCGTTCTCAACCCCCGAGTTCGGCGACCAGCAGCACATCCTTGAGATCCGCCTCAAGCCGCTCCGCCCGGAACGGCGACCGCTTCAGCCGCCGGCGAATCTTCTCCTGCGCTTCCTTCGGCTGGATGAACTCGCCGTCGAATCGGAGCTCGGCCGTAAGGCGCGCTTCTTCGCGGTCCAGCCGCACGGCGAGCCGCGCCGGCTCGTCCTCTCCGGGCTTCGCGCCGTACCGGTACACGTTGATCACGTCGATCAGCGCTGCGGCCGCCTTCTCCGCGTCGAACGGCAATTCGGCCAGATTCAGTTCATCCGGCAGTTCGAAACGCAGCGCAATCGGACCGGGCGTCGTCCCGAACGACTGCGCGTACAGGATGAGGGAAGGAACGCCGAGCCTGGCGATGCGGCTTTCTTCATTCATGCGCTGTCTTATTTTCTCCACGCATTCCGCGGACTTATCCGGTTTGTTCATGCGGATGTAACCGTACAAGACCTGCAGATCGTTCATCCAGTCGTGACGATGATGATTGAGCGTGCGGATCGCCGTCCATTGCACGGTTCGCAAGGCGCGTCCGTGCGCGATATCCCGTTCCTTCCGGTCCGCCAGCACCCAGAGCAGCGCGGCGGCGGCGACCCAGACGACAAAAGCCAGATGCGCCCACCATTCCGTCCGCCAGATCCATACGGCGGCCGCGGGCAGCGCGACGGATGCGGCGCCGTAAATTCTCGCCATGCGATAGCGATTCATGTGACCGTCCTCTCCCGGCAACAGCCAAACGGCGCATGCCGCCGCGAATCAGCGGCATGACCATGCGCGCCGCGTCAGGCTGACGCGTCCGTATGTTTGATTCCCGATCACTCCGGACAACGGCAATCAAATCCTGCCAATTCTTGGCATTATAGCAAAAATCCCGGCCTGTCGCCAGACCGGGATTGCCCGTTACTCTGCTGCCGCCGCTACAGGCGCCACTTCCACCGGATATACGCTGACTTTCTTCCGATCGCGGCCGTAGCGTTCGAATCTTACGACGCCTTCGATCAGGGCGTACAGCGTGTCGTCCTTGCCAATGCCCACGTTGCGGCCCGGATGGATTTTCGTGCCGCGCTGACGGACCAGGATGTTGCCGGCCTTGACCACTTGGCCGTCCGCCCGCTTCACGCCGAGACGCTTCGATTCGCTGTCGCGGCCGTTCTTCGTCGAACCTACGCCCTTCTTGGAGGCGAACAGTTGAAGATCGAGTCTGATCACGGTGTCTCCCTCCT
>NICF_comb_assmDRAFT_10000824_pt1 | contig 26014 bp, 21 predicted proteins | sample NewIslPassag4_SG_FD_11279 | JGI IMG/M metagenome (IMG submission 11279) | reverse complement strand
AAGTCCCCGCGTAAGGGCGGACGCCGCATGCGGGGCTGCGAGCGGCGTCCTCGCTCCTCCCTCGCCTCACGTACCTTTCAGTACGCTCGGCTCGGTCGTCGCTGCGGTTGCCGCTCTCGCCTGCCGCCTGCGGCGCCCGCAACCTCGGCACCCGCTGCGCCGCATGCGGGGCTGCGAACCGCTCCAACGCGAGTTCGCGGCCCCGTTCCCGTTCTGGGGAGGTCGCTTGCCGCCCTTCGAACGGCGCGCGCATTTTCCAGTTGACGAGGCGGGGCCGGTCGGGTACATACGCGCGCGTCTCGTCGGGGCGCATAGCTCAGTTGGTAGAGCATCGTCTTTACACGGCGAGGGTCGCAGGTTCGAGACCTGCTGCGCCCACCAACCCGACGAAGAAAATCGAGCCTTCTGGGGCGTTAGTTAAGTTGGTTATAACGCCGGCCTGTCACGCCGGAGGCCACGGGTTCGAGTCCCGTACGCCCCGCCAAGCGTCGCCCCCGAAACCGTGAACGGTTTCGGGGGCTTTCCTTTTTCTGGCTGCGGCCGCTCGCCCGATTGTCACACCTCTGTAACAGCTCGCTCCAGGCCTCAGGGTGCCGGGGTGAGGTAGAGGCCGGCGATCCGGTAGGGCGATCCCACCTCGACCGTGACGCGTGCGGCGGCATTGCCACGGGCGCACCGCAGGTGGAGGGCGAAGATGCCCCGGCCCCGATCCTCGACGAGCTCGTAGGAGGTGCAGCCGCCGCTCTCCCGCGCGATCTGCTCGAAGAAGCGGAGGCTCTGCTCCAGGGGGATGGCGTCGAACCACGAGGGCGCGAAGGCCGTCTCGAGCACCTCGCGCGTGGGGGCCGTGGTCAGCTGGAGGAGCTTCGCGCCGACCGCCTCGACCACCGTCTCCGGCGTCCGGCTCGGTCGCGGCATGCGTCCGGCTTCGCGAACGACGAGGTGGGCGAGGATGGCCAGACCCAGGCTCTGCATCTCGTCGACGTCACCGAGGGCACCCGTTCCCCCCAGGACCACGACGGCCAGGTCGCTGGGGCGGTGGAGCGCCAGGAAGGCGCCGTAATCCTGAGTGGAGCCGTTGTGCCAGACGACCTCGCCGAGGTCGGGATCGTCCAAGAGGAGCCAGCCCAGCCCGAATCCGAAAGGACCCGTCGTCGGCGACTGCCGGCGCATGCTCTCGCCGAACGTCTCGGCCGTGAGAAGCTCGAGGTGGCCGAGCCCGTAGGCAGCCAGCCGCCCGAGGTCGCGGGCGGAGGTGAAGAGGCCGCCCGCGGGCTCGAGGATGCCGAGGCGCGGCGAGGAGAAGGAGCGCTCGTAGCCGCCGCGGGCCGAGACGAGATGTCCGGGTGCGAGGCCGTGAGCCGGGGGATCCCAGGTCGAGGCGCGCATCCCCAGCGGCTCGAGCACGTTCTTCTGCACGAAGTCGCGGTAGGGCATTCCGCTCGCCCGCGCGACCACCAGGCCGGCGAGGACGAAGTTCATGTTCGAGTAGGCGTGGTTCGTCCCCGGCTCGAAGAGGAACTTTACGCCTTCCAGCGAGGCGAAGACGTCGGCCTCGGTGAGGCCTACGCCGGAGAGCGTGTCGAGGCCCGGATAGCCCGAGGGCGGCAAGCCGGAGGCGTGGGCGAGCAGGTGGCGGAGTCGGACGGGCTCCTTCCCTGGAGGCGAAAGCCGTTCGCGCACCTCGGGCAGCCACCTCGCGACCTCGTCGTCCAGCGAGAGCACGCCCTCGTCGAGCAGGCGAAGCAGCGCCGCCGCGGTGACCACCTTGGTGATCGAACCGGCGCGGAAGACGGTATCCGCATCGGGCTCCCGTCCCGCACCTTCGCCGAATCCGGCCTCCCAGATCGGCTCGCCGCCGCGGACCACCGCGACGACGAGGCTCGGATGGCCCTCGGCGGCGACGAAGGCGCCGACCATGCGCTCCAGGTGCGCGGCCTGCGCGGCGTCGAGGGCCGTCGCCCTCTCGGCGCGAGGTGGCGCCGCCGGCGTCGTGGCGCAGGCGGCGAGCAGGGCGGCTACGGCGACGATGGGCGTGCGTGGATTCATGGTGCCTCCAGAGGCGGGTCGGATGCACCATACCACCGCGCGTCCGCGCTCCGTCGCCGGGCTAGCACGCGTCGCCGGGAGGGCGGGTCAGACGAGGCGGAGCTGGTCGGGGTCGGGCTTCAGGAGGGAGGGGTCGTCGTTTTCCACGGAGTTGAGGCGGCGGGAGACGGGCGAGGCGACGAGGGTACCATCGGCGACGGGGCCGGGGGTGAACTCGCCGGCGAGCCAGGGTTCGATCTCGTCTTCGGTCAGCACCACCGGCATGCGATCGTGGACGGGGGCGACCTCCTCGTTGGCGGCGGTGGTGAGAACGACGAAGCGGGGGTACCGGCCGCCTTCTTCGGCAGGCTCGTAGACGCCGGCCAGGGCGATCAGACCCCCTTCACGACGTGTGAAGCGCAGCGGTCGCCGGTCGCGGGCGGGGCCGGTCCACTCGTAAAAGCCGTCGGCAGGGACGATGCAGCGGCGCCGGGCGAAGGCCTCGCGAAAGGCGGGGCGGGAGCGCGCCGACTCGATGCGGCCGTTCACGAGGAAGCGCCCCGTGGTGGAGGGGAAGCCCCAGGTGGCGGGCACGAGGCGGCGCTCGCCCAGCTCGCGCTGGACGATCCAGTGCCGCTGGCTCGGCGCGATGTTGTAGCGGGGCCGATAGAGGGGAACGTGGTCGGGCTCGATTCGCGCGCCGAAGAAGGCGGCCACGTCGGCGACCGAGGACTCGCCCAGGCTGATCCTGCCGCACATGCTCCGAGCTTAGGGGCAGGTTGCGGCGATGCAACCTGCGGCGACCGACGCGGGCGCCGTGCGAGCTTCGCCCCCAGCGGGATCCACATCTTGCATCGGGGACCTCCGGCTGTTACGAGGGGACCGGAGCCTTTCGATGGATTTCCCCCTCTTTTCCCTCCTCGGGCTCGCTGCGGGCCTGTCGATGGATTGCGCCGCGGTCGCCGCGGTTCGCGGGTTTTCGACCCCCCGCCTGCGCTGGCGCGACGTCCTCTGGATGTCGGGGATGTTCGGGGGATTTCAGGCGCTGATGCCGTTCCTCGGCTTCCTGCTCGGAGNNTCCCTCGGTCCGCTGGTCGAGCGCTGGGACCATTGGATCGTCTTCTTCCTGCTGACGGGGATCGGAGGAAAGATGCTCCACGAGGCGGCGCGCGGTGAGGAGGAAGAAGGCGATGCGGCCGATCCCTTCCGCTGGGGCATCCTCTTCGGGCTCGCGGTCGCCACGAGCATCGATTCCTTCGCCGCGGGAATCGTCCTTCCCATGCTCGGAGCGCCCCTGTTTCTTTCCGTCACCCTGATCGGGGCGACGGCTTTCGCACTCACTGCCTTCGGGCTGTGGGCGGGGCGACGGTTCGGCGGTCTGCTCGGTCGGCGCCTCGACGCGCTGGGCGGCCTGGTCCTCATCGGCCTGGCGGTCAAGACGCTGGTCGAGCACTTGTGATCGCGGGGGCGAAGCCCGTACGCTCTCTGGATGAAACTCCGCCGCCTCCTCCTTTTCCTCCTTCTTTCCGCCGCATGCGCCACCCGAGGCCCTTCGCCGAGGGCGAGCGGTCCCGAACCCGAGGCGGTCCGGTTGGTCTTCGACTGGTCGCCGGGTGGAGAGGCGGTGGTGGAGGCCTTTCGCACGGCCACGGACGTGTCGCCGCGCGGGCGCTACGTGGACGAGGCGAAGATCACGTATCGGCTGAAGGTGGAGGAGGAGGGCGATGGTCTCCGCCTGATCTGGGACCGGGCCGCGATCGAGACTCTGCCGCAGCGCTGGATCCCGCGGACGGTGGAGATGGTGGCGGTGGAGCTGGGCCAGGCGGACTTCCGCGTCAACTCCAGGGGAAACTTCGTGGAGCTCACCGAGCCCCTTGCCGCCCAGGCGCGCGTGGCCTCCTGGGCGACGCGGACCTTCGCGGAGCGGAGCCCGTCGCCCGCGGTACACGGGCGCCTGGCAGACGTCCTCTCGGAGGAGGCGATCGCACGTCGCATGGCCAGCTTCTGGGGCGGCCTGGTCGGCTACTGGACCGGCGGCTGGCTCGAGCTCGGCCGCACNTACACCGCCTGGGACGAGATNCGCGTGGCCGGGCTGGGGGGGATCCCGGTCAACATGGAGGTGCGAGTCACCGCCCGAAAGTGGGTCCCCTGTGGCGAGGAGTACCAGGACGCAATCTGCATCGAGCTGCACCTTCGGGCGCGTCCGGCGGAGGACCAGGTTCCGCTGCTGCACGAGTTCGCCACCGCCTTCTTCGCCTCGGATCCGGCGCGCGAGCTTCGCATCGAGCACGACGTGGTGGTGATCACCGAGCCGCGCGGCCTGCGGCCGCATTCGATGCTGGAGCGGGAGGTGGTGGAGATCCCGCTGGCGGGAGGCGAGTCGATCCTCATCGCCGACGAGCGGGTCCTAGACTTTCGCTGGTCGGCGTCCCAGCCGCGCGAGCCACGGGTAGATTGACGGCAGCACCAGCAGGGTGAGGGCGGTCGAGGTGACGAGCCCCGCCACCACCACCGTGGCCAGCGGGCGCTGCACCTCGGCGCCGATGCCGGTTGCCGTGGCCATGGGGACGAAGCCGAGGGAGGCGACGAGCGCGGTCATCAGCACGGGATGCGAGCGGGTGCGCGCCGCTTCCCTCGCGGCCTCGGCATGCGAGAGGCCGTGGCGCTCGTTTTCCAGCAGCCGGTGCATGAGCACCACGCCGTTGAGCGTGGCCACGCCGCTGAGCGCGATGAAGCCGATGATCGCGGAGATGGAAAGCGGCATGTCCCGCAGCCAGAGCGCCACCACTCCTCCCACGGTCGCGAACGGGATCTGCAGCATGAGGATGAGCGCCGGCCGGAGCGCGCGGAAGGTGAAGACGAGCAGGGCGGTGATGGAGAGAAGGACGATGGGAACCACGACCGCGAGCCGTCGCTGGGCGCTCGCCAGGTTCTCCATCTGCCCGCCCCACTTCCAGCGGATCCCCGTCACCTTCGAGAGGATCGGCTCGACCGCTTCGCGGCTCTCGCTGGCCACCGCACCGAGGTCGCGTCCGCGGACGTTGAAACCCACGACGATGCGGCGCTGACCGTCGTCGTGGCTGATGGCGCTCGGCGTCTGCACGGTCCGGATTCGGGCCACGCGGGAAAGGAGAACGAGCCGCCCTCCCTCGCCGACGACGGGGAGCCTTTCGAGGTCGAAGGCGCTGGTCGCGCGGCCGGCCTGGAGCACGATGGGGATCTGGACGGGGCCTTCCCACGTGGTTCCCACCTCGATGCCGGCGCGGATGGCGGTCACCGCGTCGAGGATCTCCTGCGCGGTCAGGCCCGCCTGCGCCGCGAGGATCGGGTCGGGGACGACCTCGATCAGGGCGACGTCGGGAGGAATCATCACGCGCACGTCGGTGGCGCCCTGGATCCGGGCGATCGCGTCGCGCGAGGCCTCTGCGAGCTGGCGCAGCTCCTCCAAATCCTCGCCGTAGATCGACAGCGCGATGTCCGTGGTCTCGCCGCCGACCATCTCGTTGAAGCGCATCTGGATCGGCTGGGTGAAGCCCATCTCGCCGCCCGGCGCGCGTTCCAAAACGGCCTGCTCCAGCTCGGCGATGAGCGCCTCGCGCGTCAGGCCTTCGCGCCATTCGGTCCGCGGCTTTAGACGGATGAAGACGTCGCTCTGGTGGAGCCCCATCGGATCGGTCGCGACCGCGGGGCTGCCGATGCGGGAGGCGACCTGCACCACCTCCGGCGCCGTCTCGAGGAGAACCGTCTCCAGGTGGCTGGCCTCTCGGACCGCCGTCTCGACGGAGATGTCGGGGGAGCGCACCATCTGCAGGACGAGATCGCCCTCGTCGAGCTGAGGGATGAACTCGGTTCCCAGGCGCGAGAGCAAAAATCCGCTTCCCGCCAGGGCGAAGCCGGCCACGACCGCGACGACCGTGGGGCGCGAGGTGACGGCGGGCAGCGCCTTGCCGTAGACGCGGTCGATGAGGCGGACGAGGAGCGGATCCTTCTTCGGAACGTCCTCGGGGCGGAGGAGAAGACTCGCGAGGGCGGGGACGACGGTGAGCGAGTAGACGAGGGCGCCGGCGAGGGCGAAGACCATGGTCAGCGCCATGGGCCGGAACATCTTCCCGTCCACGCCGGTGAGCGTGACGATCGGCGTGTAGACCAGGAGGATCACCACCACCGCGAAGAAGACGGGCCGGGCCACCGAGGAGGCGATCTCGGCGACGAAGTCGCGCCGCGCGCCCGCATCGCGGACGACGCTCGAGACGTGTGGATCCCTCCGGGGGTCGAGGCGGCGGAAGATCGCCTCCACCATCACGACCGCGCCGTCCACCAGCAGGCCGAAGTCGACGGCGCCCAGGCTCATCAGGTTGCCGGGGATCCCGAAGACGACCATCCCCGCCGCGGCAAAGAGCATGGAGAAGGGGATGGCCGTGGCCACCAGCAGCCCCGCCCGCAGGCTGCCGAGCATGGCGAAGAGGACGATCACCACGAGGAGGCCGCCCTCGACGAGGTTCTTCGTGACCGTGGCGAGGGTCGCGTCGACCAGGTGGCTGCGGTCGTAGACCAGGCGCAGCGTGACGTCCTCGGGGACCGCCCGGACGAGCTCGGGGATCACTTCGCGGATCCGGCCCACGACCTGCAGGGCGTTTTCGCCCCGCAGCATCTGCGCCATTACGTAGACCACCTCGCCCCGGCCGTCGGCGGTGGCGGCGCCGAGGCGGGGCCGCGCACCCCAGCGCACCTCGGCCACGTCGCCCACGCGCACGACCTCGCCGCCCTCGTCGCGCCGGATCACCGCGGCGGCGAGGTCCGAAGGGGAGGCCGGCCGCGCCATGCCGCGCAGCAGCGCCCGCCCTCCTCCCGCGGGGAGGCTCTCGCCCGCGGCGCTGCCCGTGGCCCGGCCCAGCGCATCCCGAAGCTCTTTGAAGGAGATCCCGCGCGCGGCCAGACGCTGAGGGTCGGCCTCCACGGCGAGCGTGCGCTCTTCGCCGCCCCAGGTGTTGACTTCGACCACGCCCGGGACCGAGCGGAGCACGGGCGCGATGCGGAAGCGTGCGATCTCCAGGAGCTCCGCCGGCGTGCGAACCGGAGATTCGAGGGTGAACTGGAAGATCTCCCCGAGGCCGCCGGAATGCGGTCCCATCTCGGGTGCCTCCACGCCCTCGGGCACTTCGACGGTGGCGAGGCGCTCCTGGACGAGCTGGCGCGCCCGGTAAGGGTCGGCGTCGTCGTCGAAGATGGCGACGACCGAGGAGAGGCCGGCCTGGGAGGTGCTCCGCTGCGTCGCCAGTCCCGGCATCCCACCCAGCGCGGTCTCGATCGGCCGCGTGACGAGCCGCTCGACCTCCTCGGGTGTCAGCCCCGGCGCCCGCGTGAGGATCTGGACCTGGTTGGGCGTGACGTCCGGAAGGGCGTCGAAGGAGAGGCGAACGGCGAAGCTCGCGAGCGCGAGGCTCACCAGCAGGGCCAGCACCAGCACCAGGCGCCGATGCACGACGGCGGCGTGGACGAGTCGCTCGATCATTCGTGCCCGACCTCGCCCTCGGCTTCCGCCTGGCTCGCGGCGTACCGGCCCGCGTCGGAGGCCACGCGCGCACCGGGGACCAGTCCCTCCACCACGGCGTCCGTCCCCGAGGCGGTGACCACCCGCACCGGCACCTCGCGGACCCCTGCGGCTTCGAGCGCGAAGACGCGCGCCTCGCCGTCGCGGAGGAAGACAGCGCGCGCCGGTACGGCCGCGTAGGCGGTCCCCTCTGGCAGGCGGATCTGCACCTTGCCGGTGAGCCCGGGCCGCAGGGGAACTTCGGGATCGAAGAAGACCTCCCGCGTGCCGTCGCGGGGATCGATCAGCGGCGAGCTCGCGCGGAGCGAAAGGGAAACCTCGGTGCCGTCCGAGCCGATCCAGACGAAGGTGGCGTTCTCCGGGATGGAGGCGCTCGCGCGACCCACGATGCGCCCCGTCGACGCGGCACCGATGCGAAAGAGGGGCGAACTGCCCGCCTCGTGCACCGAGCCGAGCGGCGCATCGACCGAGAGGACGACGCCGTCGATCGGGCTTTCGAGGGTGGTGGCGCCTCCGCGCGCGAGGAGCTTGCGGGCGTCGGCGCCGGAGATCCCCGCGCTTCCCAGCACCGCCAGGGCCGCGACGCGCTCGGCGCGCGCCTCGGCCAGCGCGGCCTCGGCCTCGGCGAGATCCGCGGTGCGCACCAGGCCGTGCTCCCGCAGGCCGAGGAGCTGCTCGCGTCGCCGGCTCTGCGCCTCGATGCGGATCTCCGCGGCGGCGAGGCGGCCCGCGGCCTCGAGGATCTCCGGCATCACCACCTCGGCCAGGGGCTGGCCGGCCCGGACCTCGTCGCCGACCTGGACGAAGACCTGCAGGATGCGCGTCGTCGCCGGCGGAGAGATCGTGGCCTCCGCGCTGGCGGGCGCGACGACCGCGGCGGGGATCTCGAGCAGCGGATGGCCCGCGGCGTCGCGCGCCGCGACCCAGGGGACGCTGTGGCTCGCGGGCCCGGGGCCCGGCTCGCGTTCGCCAAAGGGATCGTCGGCCCGGGGGCAGCCCGAAAGCGCCAGGAGGAGGATCGTGGTGGCGAGGCGCGTTCTCATCTCAGTCGGTCCTCGGGCCGTCGACAGCCTCGAGCAAGAGGGCGAGCCTGAGCCGTGCCAGGGCACGGTCGGCCTCGGCGCGGTGGAGTTGCATGCGAAGCGAGACGAGTTGCGACTGCGCGCGCAGCACGTCGAGGACGGTCTGCTCTCCGGCCTCGAACGCGAGCCGGGCGAGGCGCAGGTTTTCCTCGGCCAGCGCGACGACGGTGTCGCGAAGATGCTCGTAGGTCGCCTCGCTGTGCTCCACCTCGTGGACGATCGAGGCGACGTGGCCCGCGGCCGCCTTCCGTTCCTCCGCGCTCGTTCCCTCCTGCAGACGCGCCTCGGTCGAAAGCTGGCCGCGATCCCGCAGGCCGCGATCGAAGAGGGGGATGGTGAAGCGGAGCGTGCCGAGGAGCGCGCGTTCCTGGCTCTCGCGCAGGGCCGTGGCGCCGATGCCGACCCAGAACGCGCGCGCCTCCACCTCCCGCTCGCGCAGTCGCGCCCGGGCCGCCTCGGCTTCGAGGATCGGCAGGATGCTCGACGGGAGCTTTTCGGTGGAGAGTTTGCGGGTCCACTCCTGCTCGGGAGGAAGGGCGACGAGGGGAAGCGGGCCAGAGGTGACGAGCGGATAGGGCCCGTCGTGGAGGACGGCGCGGCCGAGTTCGACGCCCAGCTCGAAGGCCTCGCCTTCCGCCGCCAGCAGATCGAGACGGGCCTCGGCCACGTGCAGACGCGCGAGCGCCACGTCCTGCGAGGTGAAGACGCCGGCCCGCTGGCCCCGTTCGACGGCCACGAGGATCTCCTCGGCGAGGGATACGGCATTCTCCGCCTCCTCGCGCGCGCGCTCCGCCGCGTGGAGGCGGCAGAAGGCGCTGGCCACCTGCAGGCCCCGTTCGAGCCGCAGCGCCCGCGCTCGGGCATCGAGGAGCCGGGTTTCCGCGCGTGCCGCGTTTCGCCGCCCCGCCCCCACCGGCGCGAGCGGGAACGGCTGGATCACGGTGACCTCGCCATCGAAGCCCTGGTCGACCTCGCCCTTCCGCACGCCCGCCACGAGCTCGACCTCGGGGTTGCCCAGCCCGGAGATCTTTCCGTCCAGCTCGCGCCGCTCCTGCACCGCGGCTCGGACGGCGGCGATGCCGGGCGCCTCGAGGGCCCGCCGAAACGCTTCCTCCCAGGTGATCGCCGCGCGGGGAGCCGGCTCGTGGGGCTCGGTGGCCATAAAGGCCAGCATGGCGACNAGGGCCAGCATGCTTCGAAGCTACCGCGCAGCCCCCGGCGAGGGGTACGAAAAAACGAGAAGCGACTCCCGCGTTTAGCCCGCGTTATGCCCTGTATCCGGAATGGTGGCCTCGCAGGTGCGCCGCGTGCCGGTCGTGCCCATCCTTGCCGTCGCGAGGTGGGAGATGGAGACGACCATCGAACTCGGGGGCAGGGCACTGGCCCGGCGAGGCACCTTCGCCGCCGCGCTCGTGGCGGGCCAGCTCGGCGGCCTCGCCTTCCTCGGCGTCTGGCTCTTCGCCTATGCGGTCTGGTTCCGCGGGCTTCCCTGGACCTGGCCCTTGCGCGTGATCGCTTCGTTTGCGCTGGGGTCGGTCGTCCTGGAATCGCCGACCGCGCTCACCTACGTGGTGGCGGTGATTCTCAACCAGCTCGTGGCGCTGTTCTGGTCGGGTGCCTTCGGATGGCTGGTGGTGAGCGCGGTCTTTCGGCCGAGGCTCGCCACCAACGTGGTGGCGGGGCTCGGCCTGGGCCTGGCGGCCGCCATTGTCGACACCATCCTCCTCGTCCCGCCCTTCTTCGGCATCCTCCAGGACATGGATCCGTGGTGGCGCCTCCTCGACCGGGGATGGGACCTGGCCGCTCACGTCGCCTTCGGGATGACGACGGGCTGGTTCTTCGAGGTCTTCCGCCCTCGTACGCTCGCGTGAAGGGCGGCCGCCATCAAGGCGGGGGCGAGGGGAGGGACCGGTCGACGGGCGGAACCTCGAGGGGCGGCGGTTGGCGTGTGTAGACGTCGACCACGGTCAGGCAGACCAGCAGGAGGACGAAGAGCGGCGCGACCACGGCCACCACCCCGATCGAGCGTCGGCTTCGAAGAAGCTCCATGGAAAACAGAGCCACCACCAGGGTCTGCAGGCCGGCGATGGACACCGCCACGAAGAGCGCCCAGAAACCCGAGACACCCGCGAGCGCGACCACCAGGTTGCCGACGACGAGCAGGTAGAGAACGGCGTAGGTGATCGCGATCGTTTTCAGACTGGACCGTCCCTCGTTCATGCCGGATTCCTCAGCAAATAGAAGAGCGGCCACAGAAAGAGCCAGACGATGTCGACGAAGTGCCAGTAGAGGCCGACGATGGCGAGCTTGTAGGCGGCGGCCGGGCCCACTCGTTCGCGGTGCATCCACCACGCGGTCCAGGCGAGGATGCCCACGCCCACTGTCACGTGGATGGCGTGAAATCCCGTCAATCCGTAGTACGAGGTGTAGAAGATCGCCCACGCCGGCTCCGGGTTCTCCACGAAAAAGCGTCCGCGGCCACCAGGAAAGATGCCCTCAGCCATGTGGTGGGCCCACTCGGTGGCCTTGATGATCAGATAGACGAGACCGGCCAGCCCGGTGGCGGCGGTGAGGAGGACCGAGAGCGCCCGCCGTGCTGCCCGCAGCGCCCAGAGCGCCAGGGAGAGGAACAGGCTTCCCGTCAGCAGAATGAAGGTATTGACCGTGCCGAGGACGAGGTCGTTGTGCGCCACGCCCTCGCGGAAGATCTCGGGGTAGTGGGCACGGTAGGCGGCGTAGAGGGTGAAAAGACCGCTGAAAAAGAGCGCCTCGCTCGCCAAGAAGAGCCACATCCCCAGCCGGGCGGCGTGGGCCTGCTTGGGGAGGTCCTCGAAGTGATGCTGGAGCTTGGGGACGGCGAGGTTCATGACGGCTCCAGGGGGAGGTGATAGTCGTAGGGGCCCCGCACGAAGCGCGGCGTCTCCGGGAAGTTCTCCTTGGGAGGCGGCGAAGGCGTCATCCACTCGTAGCTACGGGAATTCCAGGGATTGGCGGGCGCCTTCTCGCCGGCGACGAGCGACCAGATCAGCGTGACGAGAACCAGGAGCAGGCCGAGGGCGAGGACCCAGGAGCCGGCGGTGGAGAGGACGTTCAGCGCCTGGAATTGCTCGGAGTAGTGGTAGTAGCGCCGCGGCATCCCCGCGTTGCCGAGGAGGAACTGCGGAAAGAAGGTGCCGACGAATCCCAGAAAGACGAGAATCGCGCCGGCCACTCCCCAGCCCTCGAAGTACATCTTTCCGGTGATCTTCGGCCACCAGTAGTGCAGCGCCGCCAGGAAGGCGGTCAGCGAGGCGCCGACCATGATGAAGTGGAAATGCGCCACCACGAAGTAGGTGTCGTGCCAGTGCACGTCGAGGCTGGTCGCCGCCACCGCGACGCCGGTCATCCCGCCGAAGATGAAGAGAAAAAGAAACGCGAAGATGTAGACGAGCGGCGTCCGTATCCAGACCGAGCCACGGTATAGCGTTCCGGTCCACGTGAAGACCTTGATCGCCGAAAATACTGCCACGCCCATCGAGAGGATGCCGAAGATCCCGGCGTTCAACTCGGACATCCCCGAGGTGAACATGTGATGGCCCCAGGTGAGGAAGCCGACGAAGGCGATGCCGAAGGTCGAGTAGGCGATCGCCTTGTACGAGAGGGGATTTTTGTGGGCCATGCTCGTCACGATCTCGGAGACCACGCCCATAGGCGGAAGGATCATGATGTAAACGGCCGGGTGCGAGTAGAACCAGAAGATGTGCTGGTAGATGAGCGGGTCGCCGCCGCGCGCCGGATCGAAGAGGCCCCAGTCGAAGCTGTGATCCATCACCACCATGAGAAGGATGATCCCGAGGACTGGGGTGCCGAGGATCTGGATGATGGACACGCCGTAGAGCGCCCAGGCGAAGAGGGGCATGTCCATGAAGCGCATGCCTTTGGCCCGGAGCGTGTGGATGGTGGTGATGAAATTCACCCCCGTGATGATGGTGGACCACCCGAGGACGAAGACGCCGAGGAGGACTGGCGTTGCCTTGGTGTAGGTCTGGCTCGAGTAGGGCGGATAGAAGGTCCAGCCGGTGTCCGCCGCGCGGTCGAGCACGCCGTAGATGGTCAGGATGGCGCCGATCCAGAAGATGTAGAGGCTGGCAAGGTTGAGGCGCGGGAAGGCGACGTCCTTCGCACCGAGCATGATGGGGAGGAAGAAATTCCCGAAACCTGCCGGGATCGCCGGGATGAGAAACAACCAGACCATCACCACGCCATGGAGGGTGAAGAGCTGGTTGTACATGTTGGGCGAGACGAGGGTGGGGCCCGGCGTGAGGTGCTCGAGCCGAAGGATCAGGGCGAAGACGCCGCCCACGAGAAGAAAGAGCGTGACGGAGACCAGAAACATCACGCCGATGCGCTTGTGGTCCTTCGTGGAGAGCCAGGACCAGATGGTCGTCTCGCAGTTGAGGTAGTTTTTCATGGCGTGACCCTCTCACTGGTCTCGCGGATGAATTCGAGAGCACGCGCCGGATCCACCCGGTCGAGAGAGCCAGGCGGAAGCGGCGGTCGGACCAGCGGCTCCGGCGCTCGCGCGGGCGTCGGGAGCGGCTCGGAGATGCTGCGGATGAGCTCGAGGATGGCGCCGACCTCTGCGGGCTCCAGCAGTCCCTGGTATGTCGGCATCACCGGCGCATAGCCCTGCACCAGTTCGAGCATCGGATCCATCATCGAGCGGGTGAGGTAGGCCTCGTCGGCGATGATGACGCGGCCGTCGGCGAGGGGCGTCTCGCGGTACCAGAGGTTTCGCCAGGTGGGGCCGATGTGCGGCTGTCCGTCCAAGGTATGGCAGGCGAGACAACCCTTGAGGGCGGCGACCTCCCTACCCCAGTCGGCCATGCTGCGGGGCTGAGAGGCCTCGGCGATCCCACGGGGATAGGCGGGGAGATCCGGTCCGAGGCCGGTCGCCACGCGGGCCATCGGCGGCCCCGGGGGGAGCTGGACGAAGTTCTCCAGCGGTTCGCCCTCGAGCCATCGCTCGTAGTCGTCCGCCTCGAGCGCCACCACGTCGCCCCACATGGCCGAGTGGGAGAGGCCGCAGTACTCGGCGCAGTAGATCCGGTAGGTGCCGGGTCGCGTGGCCCGAAACCACGTGGTGTAGTAGCGGCCGGGAAGGACGTCCTGTTTCACGCGGAATGCGGGGACGTAGAACGAGTGGATGACGTCCCGTGATGTCATCACCAGCTGGACGTTTCGATTCGCCGGGACGACGAGGGTATTGATGGTCTGCTTCCCCTCGGGATAGGCGAATTTCCACATCCACTGCTTGCCGGTGACGTAGACCACCATGGCGTCGCGCGGGGGGATGCGCATCCGCAGGTACTGCGAGAAGCCGACCACCCAGAAGACGATGAAGAGGACGACGAGGAAGGCGAGCAGGCCGCCCTCCACGGCCAGGCCTGCCTGCACCTGAGGCGTGGTGGAGCTCGCCTCGAACGAGCGCGCCCGGTAGCGGATCGACCACCAGAGAGCGGCGATGAAGACTCCGGTCGCCCCCACCATGGTGATTCCGATGACGAAGTAGTGCAGGGTGTCGATCTCGCGGGCGACGGAGGAAGCCTGCTCGGGCAGAAAGAGGAGGCGCCGGAGAAAGTCGTTCATCGCTCCTCCTCCACCAGCCAGTCGATGGCGTCGTCGATGGGGATATGAACGATTCCGCCTCGGCGATCGACCCAGCCGAAGGACTCCAGGCGCCGGAGCTGTTCCTCGCGAAGCCGCTGGCCGCGGCGGTCGTACAAGATCGGCGTCTGCTTCACGCCCGAGATGTCTCGGGGCGCGCGCTCGATGGTGGCGGGGACGGGAAAGCCTCCGAGCGCCGCGGCGCGATCGTGATACAGGATCCACGCCCAGCCGATTCCGCCGAGGAAGAGCAGGGTCACCACGGCGATGATCACGAAGATGTACGCCGGTACCGCGTCCTCGCTCAGCCGGATCTCTGGGTTTCGGGGATCGATCGCGCTCACGGCCAGCTCACGTAGCGAAGGGACTGGTGGAAGTAGGGATCGGTCTGCGCGACCAGGCTGCGGTTGCGAAAGAGAAGGAGAGCCGAGAGGCCGAGGGCACCGAAGAGAGCGAGGAGCGCCGCCAGGTCGAGCCAGTGGGGCGCGATACGGCTCGGTGTCAGGTTCGGCATCACCAGCCAGTAGATGTCCACGTAATGAGCGAAGAGGAGCCAGGCGGCGATCGCTGCCAGCGCGATGGGGCTGCGCTTGAGGCGTCGCGAAAGAAGCAAGAGGAAGGGGATTCCGAAGTGGGCCAGGGCGAGAACGAAGCTCACCCACCCCCAGGCGCTTCCCGAACGGCGCTGGTAGAAGCCCACCTCGGCGGGCAGGTTGGCGATCCAGATGATGAGGAGCTGGGCGAAGCCCTGATAGGCCCAGAAGATGACGAAGGCGAGGAGGAGCCGACCCACCGCCGTCTGTCGTTCGGTCGCTCCTTCCTCGGGAAGAGCGCCAGCGCGGCGCAGCACGGCCGAATTGATCGCCAGCAGGGAGAGGGCTCCCGAAAAGCCTCCGGCGAAGAAGTAGACGCCGAGGATGGTGGAGTACCAGGTAGGGTCCAGCGACATGATCCAGTCGAAGCTCGCCCAGGTGAGGACGAAGCCGAGGATCACCAGGCCGCCGCAGGAGAATCGGTAGAGGCGCTGCCTCCGCGCCGGATCGAAGGCCCGGTCGAGGGCAATGGAACCGCGCACGAGCACGACGGCGGCGATCGCGAAGAGACCGATCCACACGAGGGTGCGGACGACGAAGAAGGGGATGTTGAGCCAGCTCTTGCGGTGATCGATGACGTGGAGGGCTTCCTCACCGAGCTCCGGTGAAGGGTGAACCCAGGGGTAGAGCTCGTCGAGGCCGAAGAAGATCGGGAGGACGAGGAGGAGAAAGAATGGGAAGGTGGCAGCCGGGATCTCGGCGACGCGGCGGAGGGCACCGAACCACCGCGCCCGCGCGGCATGGCCGGTCATCACCAGCAGGACCGCCCCCATTCCGATGCTGACGAAATAGAGCCACGCCGTCAGGTAGGAAAAATAGAAACGCCGTGGATCGACGAAGACGCCGATCACCAGGCCCAGCACGCCGAGCCCGAGCGCGATGACGAAGAGGATCGTCCACCGGCGCCTCATCGTACCTCCGACTCGAAGCGCTGGTGCAAATGCGGCGGTAGCTCGGCGAGGCGAGCGTTCTGGCTACGCTGCAGCGCCAGGATGTATGCGACCACGGCCCACCGCTCCTCGATGTTCAGCGCGTAGGAAAACGAGGGCATCAGGCCGTAGCCGAAGGAGATGACCTGGTAGATCTTGCCCGGCGGGAAGGCACGGATACTCGGATCGTGGAAGGAGGCGGGCTTGACGAAGGGCATCTTGTCGGCCACCTCGCTCTCGCCGTCCCCGAGCGTGCCATGGCAGGTGCCACAGATGCGCTCGTAGCGCAGCCGCCCCGCCTGTACGAGCTCGCGGGTCAAAGGAATCGGGATCCGCTCGACGTATGCGCCGTTTTCGTCGAGGCCGAGGGTGAGGGCCGTGGGAACGACCGCGCGCTCGCGAGGGACCGAGCCCGGAGGCGGTTGCTGAAGGACCTTGCCATCGGGAAAGCCGGGGCCCGGATCGAAGTCGCGATAGGCCGCCTGGCGTTTCATCCGGTTGAGGGAAAAGTCCAGCGGCACGAGGTTCTCCTCGTCGTCGCAGGCGACGAGAAGCAGGAGGAGCGCGGGCGCGACGAGCCTTCTCATCGCTCGGCCTCCTTTCGCGGCAGAAGGCCGAAGGCGCTGACCGAGAGCGCGCCGCTTGCGAGGAGGATGTTTTCGGCCTCGATCCGGTCGAATCGCGGGTCGGTGGCGTCCACCGCGAGAAAGAAGCGGTCGGAGGTGACCCGGGAGAATTGCGGCACCTCGTCCACGGGGGCCCAGAGCCTCGGTAGCCGGGAAAAGCCGAGGAAGGAAAGCAGAGCGCCGAAGGCGGCGAGCAGCACCGTCCCCTCGAAGGTCGGCGGAATGAAGGCGGGGGCCGCGCCGAGGGGGCGCCCGCCCACGTTCAGCGCGTAGTCGAAGCCGTTGGTCCACCACTGCAAGAGATAGGCGTAGGAGGCTCCGGCCAGGCCCCCGAGGAAGCAGTAGATGGGGACGCGAGAAGGCGGAAGCTCCAGCGCTTCCAGTACCTCGCGCACGGGATAGGGCATGTGCGCGTCCATGGCGACGATGCCCTCGCGGCGGAGGGCCCGGATCGCGCGGACGAGGATCTCGGGGTCCTCGTACTCGGCGAGCAGACCGGACCTCATCGTGCCTCCAGACGGCTCTCTTCCTCCACCAGCGCGTGTCGGAGTTCCTTCGTCTCGGAAATGGGAATGAAGGGAAGAAAGCGCAAGAAGAGGAGGAAGAGAAAGCCAAACAAGAGGAAGGTGCCCAAAAAGATCGCGCCGTCGACGTAAGTCGGGCGGTACATCGCCCAGCTCGAAGGCAGAAAGTCTTGCGACTGCGAGGTGATGATCAGGAAGAATCGCTCGAACCACATGGCCACGTTGACCAGGACCGAGGCGATCCAGAGCAGCACCGGCCTCTGCCGAAAGGCGCGAAACCACATCAAGTTGGGGACGACGAAATTGAGCACGAAGGTCAGCCAGACGGCCCACGCATAGGGGCCGGAGAGGCGTAGCCAGAGGAAGAGTTGGCTTTCGAAGATGTTTCCGGTGTACCAGGCGATGAAGAGCTCGACGACGTAGGTGTAATAGACGGCGGTCCCGGTCACGAGGATGAGCTTCGCCATGGCGTCCAGGTGCCGCGTGGTGATGATGTCCTCGACGCCGTAGAGCGCTCGCAGCGGGAGCATCAGGGTGAGCACCATGGCGAAGCCGGAGTAGATGGCGCCCGCCACGAAGTAGGGGGGGAAGATGGTGGAGTGCCAACCGGGAAGCTGGGTGATGGCGAAGTCGAGGCTGACCACGCTGTGCACCGAGAGCACCAGCGGCGTCGCCAGGCCCGCCAAGAGGAGGTAGGCGACCTGCCAGTTCTTCCAGGCGCGTCCCGAGCCTCGCCACCCGAGGGCGAGGATCCCGTAGAGGCGGCGCTTGAAGAGGGTGGGCGCGTGGTCGCGGGCGGCGGCGAGATCGGGGATCAGGCCCACGTACCAGAACAGGAGCGAGACGGTGAAATAGGTGGAGATGGCCGCGCCATCCCAGGGAAGCGCCCCCTTGAAATTCGGCCAGACGTTCATGGTCGAGGGGTAGGGGAAGATCCAGTAGGCGAACCAGGGGCGCCCGAGGTGAATCAGGGGAAAGACGGCGGCGTTGATGATCGCGAAGAGCGTCATCGCCTCCGCCAGGCGATTGATGGAATTTCTCCAGTTCTGCTCGAGGAGGAGCAGGACGGCCGAGATGAAGGTTCCCGCGTGGCCGATCCCGATCCACCAGACGAAATTGGTGATGGCGAAGGCCCAGGCGACCGGGATGTTGTTTCCCCAGGTTCCGATTCCGGTCAGCGCCGTGTACAGCAGCGTGGAAAAGAAGAAGAGCGCGCCGAAGCCGGTGACGAGGAACGAGAGCTTCCAGAAGGGCCCGCCTCGCCAGAGCGGTCGGAGCAGCCGCTCGGTGAGGTGGGCGTCGCTCGCCCTCGAGATCAGGACCGGCGCGCCATCCTCCACCGACTTGGAGTAGGCGGGGCTGAACCGGTAGGACTCCTGGAGCGGCGGTTCTCTCACACCTCCTCCTCCAGGCGATTCCGCAGATGAGCCAGGTAGCGGGTCCTCGGCTCGGTCCCGAGCTCGGCATTGAGCACGGCGTAAGAGCGGGGCGTCCGCCGCAACCGTGCGACCTCGCTCTCGGGTTCGGAAACGAGACCGAAGGTGATGGCGTGGGTGGGGCAGGCGACCTGGCAGGCGGTCTTCACCTCGCCGTCGCGCAGCGTCCGCCCGTGGATGCGCGCCTCGATCTGGGCGGCGCGAATTCGCTGCACGCAGTAGGTGCATTTTTCCATCACGCCCCGCTCCCGGACCGTGACTTCGGGATTGTTCATCATCTTGAGTGTCTCTGGCTCGTGCGGAACGTTGTATCGGAAATAGTTGAAGCGCCGGACCTTGTAGGGGCAGTTATTGGAGCAGAACCGCGTGCCGATGCAGCGGTTGTAGATCATCTCGTTGAGCCCATCCGGGCTGTGCACGGTGGCGTTGACCGGGCAAACGTATTCGCAGGGCGCCATCTCGCAGTGCTGGCAGAGCATCGGCTGCGGCAGGTACTGCGCCTCCTCGCCCTCCCCCAGGTAGTAGCGATCGATCCGCAGCCAGTGCATGGACCGGTGTTTGCGGCTGTTGGTCTTGCCGACCACGGGAATGTTGTTTTCCGCCTGGCAGGCGACGACGCATGCCGCGCAGCCGATGCAGGTGGCCAGGTCGACGATCATTCCCCACTGCGGTCCCTCGAAGGTCCACGGCATTCCGTAGACGTTCGGAGCGGGGCGGTCGTGGTGGGCGACGAAGTCGGGGTCCGCGCGGAACTCGGCGTCCGTGGTGGAGAGGAGGATGGGCCGTCCGTGCAACTCGAACTCCGACTGCTGGAAGACGAGGGTCGCGTGGAGCGGCTCTCGGCTCCCGATCGGCTCGATCGTTCGGAAGGCGGGCTCGATCTCCGCCTGCAGGGCGATCCACGGGGCGTCGCTGCGACGGAGCGGGAAGACGTCGACGCCCACGGCCTCTTCACGGGAGGGACGCCCCCCTGCCCACGCGGGACCGGGGCCGCCCCAACCCAGGTGGAGGGTGACGACGTCGTCGGCCATGCCGCGCAGCGGAAGCGCGGGGACGAGGATGGCCTCGCCCCCGACCTGCACCCGGATGACTCGGCCTCTGTCCACCCCGAGGCGCTGCGCGGTGGACGGGCTCATCAGCGCGGCGTTGCCCCACTGGAGCGAGGTGATCGGATCGGGGAGCTCGACCAGCCAGCCGTTCCTCGAGAAGCGGCCGTCCCGAAGCTTCGGGTCGGGTCGGATGGAGATCTCGATGGTGGCGGAGGGCTGGCGGCCCGCGGCGCGTCCCACGGCGGCACGCAGCGCGCCCTCGTCCGGTGTTGCCTCGAGGGAAGGCAGGCTGCCCTGGAGAAATCCCCACTGCAGCGCCGTCTGCCAGGGGCCGAGGCCGATGGAGGCGTAGCGCTGCCGGAGCAAGGCCTCCGACGAGGGAGAGGACTCGCCGAGGAGCGCCGCCACGATCTCCACCGGCGCCCAGCCTCCCCACAGCGGGCGGATCACTGGCTGGACGAGCGAGATGGTGCCGTCGTGCGCTCGCGCGTCGCCCCACTGCTCGAAGGGGTGCAGGCCGGCGAGGACGAAGTCGCAGAGCGCGGACGTGTCGTTGGCGTGGGTGCCGAGGTAGATGCGCCGCCGCGCCCGACGCATCAGGCGGGCGAGGCCGAAGTCCGCCGGCGCGGCACGAACCGGGTCGCCGCCCAGGATGAGGAGCGTCCTCACCTCGCCGCCTTCGAGGGCGCGGACCAGGGACTCGAGCCGATGGCTCTCCTCGCCCCGCTCGAAGACCACGGGCGCCGTGACTTCCACGGTGTTCCCCAGGTTGCCGAGGATGCGGTTGGCGAGGAGCCCGCAGAGGTGCGCCTCGGCGGGCTGGCGTTCGCCGACGATCACCGCGGAGGCGCCGCGGTTCTGCCAGAGGTCTCGAGCGAGGCGACGGATCCAGTCGGGTGCGGGAAGCCGGGGCAACGCCGGCTCGCCGGCGAGCTGCCCGAGCTCGCCCACCAGCGAGGCGAGGAGCGAGGGAATGGCGGAGGGACGGATGCGCATCCGCTCGTCGGCGATGGCGCCCGTGACGGTGAGATCCCCCTCGGCCACCCAGAGGCGGCTGCGGCGCTCCCCCGGCCGCAGCGCGCGTCGCCTTTGGGAGAAGTCGTGCGCGAACCGGATCCGCTCGGGCGGATCCATGAAGAAGTCGGCGTCGAAGGCGGCGATCGCCCAGGCGCGATCGAGCCGGAGCCGGAGCTGCCGCGGGCGGCCGAAGGCGGTCCGGAGCGCCTCGTCCTCTCCGGCCGACGCGAGCGGATCGAAGAAGTGGATACGCGCCGCGGGGAGGGCGTTTCGCAGCCTTTCCAACTGGGTGACCAGCAGGGGCGAGGTCGTCGGTTCGAGGAGGAGATGCAGACCTCTTCCGTCGCGGAGGTCCTCGCGCAGCGCCCGGTAGAAATCCGTCCAGGCGATCTCGGCGTCGCCGTGGCGAAGGCCGCGTAGCCGCGCCGGATCGTAGAGGTCGTAAAGCGATGCCTGGAGCTGCGGCGCAGATCCGCCCCCGAGGGTGGTCGGGTGGTCGGGATTTCCATCCACCTTCAACGGCCGCCCGGCCCGCGTCCGCACGATGACGCCCCAGGCGATGCCGCGGTCGGTGAGCGTCGTCGCGTACGAGAGTTCCTGACCGGGGACGATCTCGCGCGGCTGCCGGACGTAGGGGAGGATCTTGCCGCGCGGCGGCTCGCAGGCCGCCAGGGCCATGGCGGCGCCGACGAGCTCGAGCATCTCGCGGCGGAGCAGGCCCTCCTCCTCCTCGACGATCACGGGCAGGGGATGTCTTTCGTTTTCGGACACGGCGGCTCCTACCGGTGGCAGGCGGTGCAGGTGGTGGGCGGGGAGATGCCGAGCTCGCGCGCGATCTCCCGGCCGATGCGAAGCTGCTCGAGGGGCGGCGGGTTCCAGTTCATGTCGGTGATGCGGTCGAGGGGACGAAGGTGGCGCTCGGGCTCCCGGTGGCAGTCGAGACACCAGTCCATCGTCAGCGAGGCCACCGGATAGACCACGGCCATCTCCGCCACGTTGCCATGGCAGCTGGCGCAGCCGACGCCACGATTGACGTGCGCCTTGTGGCTGAAGAAGACGAAGTCGGGGACGCCGTTGACCCGTTCCCAGGGGATGGGGATGTCTTCGAAAAAACTTTCACGGACCGTCTGGAGGATGGGCGCCTCGATCCAGATCTGGCCGTGACATCCCATGCAGAGGTCGGTCGGAGGCAGTCCCGCCTGGTCGCTTCGATCGGCGAGGTGGTGGCAAAAGAGACAGTCGATTCCGTCGTCGAGGACGTGGTGTCGGTGATCGAACTGGATCGGTTGCTCGACCGCCTTGCGAACGTTGGTGGAATAGGGCGTCCGCACGTAGATCATCAGGCCCAGCGGGATGGAGACGATCCCCAGACCCACCGCAGACGAAAGCAGCCAAAAGAGAGAATTCGCCCAGGGTGGATAGATCGAACTCATTCGGCACCGACGACAGGTGACCGGACGTTATGAATTGGTGCCTCCGAGGCGAATGCCCCGCCGGGGGAAGAACGTGCAATACGCTTCAGAGCCGGGCGGGAGCGCCGCGCCAGAGGGGAAGGTAGTGAAGGAACCAGTCGGCGGTGGCTCGCGCGACTTCCTCCAGTGCGCCGGGCTCTTCGAAGAGATGGCCGGCTCCCGGTACCACCTCCAGGCGGCAGTGGCCGCCCAGTCGCGCCAGCGCGTCGCGATTGAGTTCGAGAACCAGGGGGTCCTCGCTTCCGACCAGAGCGAGGGTGGGAGCGAGCACGAGCGAAAGCGCGTCGCCGGCGAGGTCGGGGCGGCCGCCGCGGGAGACGATCGCGCCCACGGCGTGTGGGCGAGCGGCCGCGGCCACGAGGGCCGCCGCCGCGCCCGTGCTCGATCCGTACAGCCCGATGGGCAAGTCGGGCTCGTTGCGCTCGAGATGGTCGATGGCGCTGACCACGCGCTGGGCGAGGAGGCGGACGTCGTAGCGGTAGGCCTCTGTCTGCGCGTCCTCTCGCTTTTCCTCCTCGGTGAGGAGATCGAGGAGAAGGGCCTGGAGGCCCCGGCCGGCGACCACCTCGGCCACGTACCGATTCCGCACGCTCTTGCGGCTGGACCCACTTCCGTGGGCGAAGACGACGATCCCCCGCGCGGTCGTGGGGCCGAGCCGGTCGGCGACGACGTGGACGCCGTCGACCGGGATCCGAACTGGAGCGAAGACGAGGCTCATCGCCTTCAGGGTAGGTGCGACGGCCCCCGGATGGGAGTCGTCCGGTCTTCGGGGTGGGATGCTTTACAGTCTCGCGCGGATGGGCTATCGGGCCTGCGCCGGTTCGGAAAGGAGCGGATTTCGTCCGAATGGGCTATCTTCCGGGCCGGTTCGTTCGCCTCGGAGCCAGGGTGAAATGAAGTTCGGTCTCGCCTCCCTTCCCAGCCACAATCTGCCCTTCGTCGAGGAGCTGTACGCTCGTTACCTGCAGGACGAGAACTCGGTCGACGAGAGCTGGCGCGCCTACTTCCGCAGCCTGGGGGAGAGGGTCTATCCGACCCCGCCCTCCTTCGAGCCGCGGAGCATCTTCGCCCCCCGTGCCGTCAACGGCGTGGCGGTGACGGTCAGCGCGGAGACCAAGCAGGACCGGGTGGCGCAGCTCGTGGAGCGCTACCGGCAGCGCGGCCACCTCTTCGCCCACCTCAACCCGCTCCAGCCGCGCCCGGAGCGCGTTCGGCCCTGCTTCGACCTGGCGGAATTCGGGCTGGGAGAGGAGGACCTCGACCGGAACTTCGTCGCGGGCGGTCTGCGCGGGACGCTCCGGGAGATCATCGACCACCTGGAGGAGACCTACTGCCGCACCATCGGGGTGGAGATCGCCCACATCGACGATCCGGAGATGCGCCGCTGGCTGGTGGAGCGGATGGAGTCCACCCGCAACCACGTGCAGCTGACGCGCGAGGAGGAGCTGAAGATCCTCACGGACCTCACCGACGCGGAGGTCTTCGAGCGCTTTCTTCACACCAGCTTCGTCGGCGCCAAGCGCTTCTCTCTGGAGGGCGGCGAGAGCTTCATCCCGCTGGTCGAGCTGATCCTCGAGCGGGCGGCGAGCCACGGAGTGGAGGAGATCGTCATCGGCATGGCGCACCGCGGCCGTCTCAATCTGATGGCCAACGTGCTCAAGATGCCGGCCAAGGAGATCTTCGCGGAGTTCGCCGACGAGGATCCGAACCTCTACATCGGTCGGGGCGACGTGAAGTACCACCTGGGCTACTCGGCGGACCGCGAGGTGAACGGGCGGAAGGTCCACCTCTCGCTGACCTTCAACCCGAGCCACCTCGAGTACGTCAACCCGGTGGTCGCCGGCCGGGTTCGCTCCAAGCAGGATCGGAGGGGCGACGTGGAGCGCAAGCGGGTGATGCCGCTCCTCGTCCACGGCGATTCCTCGTTCGCGGGCCAGGGCGTGGTGGCCGAGCTCTTCAACGCCTCGCAGCTTCCCGGCTATCGAGTCGGCGGCACCATCCACATCATCATCAACAACCAGATCGGCTTCACCACCACGCCGTCGGAATACCGCTCGAGCCGCTATTCCACCGACGTGGCGAAGATGCTTGACGTCCCCATCTTCCACGTCAACGGCGAGGATCCGGAGAGCGTGGTCCAGGTGGCACGCCTGGCGGTCGACTTCCGCGCCCGCTTCGGCAAGGACGTGGTCATCGACCTGTACTGCTACCGCAAGCTCGGTCACAACGAAGGCGACGATCCCACCTACACCCAGCCGCTGATGTACAAGGCGGTGGCCAACCACCCCTCGGTCCGGGAGCAGTACGTCAAGAAGCTCGTCGAGATCGGCACCCTGACGGAGGAGCAGGCGCGGCAGATCGAGGAGAGCCGCAGGTCCCTTCTCGAACAGCACCTCGCCGAGCAGCGCAACGGGCTCAAGCGCAAGCCGCCCTCGGCCTTCGGAGGGCTTTGGGCGCGCTACGCCGGCGGGCGCGAGGATTCCGTCCCCGACGTGGAGACCGGGGTCCCGAAGGAGAAGCTGCAGGCCTTCCTGCACGCGCTTTCCAAGGTGCCCGAGGGCTTCCATTTGCACCCGCGCCTCGAGCGCTTTCTCTCGGCCCGCGCCGAGATGGCCGAGGGGCGGCGCAAGCTCGACTGGGCCGCGGGGGAGGCGCTGGCCTTCGCCAGCCTGGTCTCGGAGGGCGTCCGGGTGCGGATGACGGGCCAGGATTCCGAGCGCGGCACCTTCAGCCAGCGCCACGCCGCGCTTCACGATCAGGTCACGGGGCAGAAGTACTTCCCGCTCAAGACGCTGGAGGACAAGGGAGGCGTCTTCGAGGTCCACAACAGCCCGCTTTCCGAGGTGAGCATCCTCGGATTCGAGTACGGCTACAGCCTCGACACGCCGGACGGCCTGACGATCTGGGAGGCGCAGTTCGGCGACTTCGCCAACGCGGCCCAGGTGATCATCGACCAGTTCATCGTCTCGGGCGAGGACAAGTGGCACCGGCTCTCGGGGCTGACGCTGCTACTGCCCCACGGCTGGGAGGGCGGCGGCCCGGAGCACTCCTCGGCGCGCCTCGATCGGTGGCTGAGCCTCTGCGCCGACCACAACATCCAGGTCGTCAACACCACCACGCCGGCGCAGTTCTTCCACCTGCTTCGGCGGCAGGTCCTGCGGCCCTACCGCAAGCCGCTGGTGGTGATGGCGCCCAAGAGCCTGCTCCGTCACCCGGAGGCCACCTCGGACCTGGACGAGCTGACCCGCGGCACTTTCCGGCGCGTCCTCGACGATCCGATGTTCGAGGGGCAGGACCGCAGCGGCGTTCGGCGGCTCTTGCTGTGCACCGGCAAGATCTACTACGAGCTCGTCGCGGAGCGACGCGAGCGCAAGCGCGAGGACGTGGCCATCGTTCGGGTCGAGCAGCTCTACCCGACGCCGCTCGGGGAGATCGAAAAGGCCATCGCCGGCTATCCGGGCCTGCGGGAAGTGCTCTGGGTGCAGGAGGAGCCGGCCAACCACGGCGCCTGGATGCACATGTGGAGCCAGCTCACCCAGAGCGGCATCCTCAGGGTGCCCTTCGCGCGGGTCACCCGGCCGGCGGCGGCCAGCCCGGCGACGGGGTCGCTGGCGAGCCACCGGCTCGAGCAGCGCCGCCTCCTCGAGGCCGCTTTTGCTCCCATTCAGTTCCCCACTCCGTGATAGGAAGACGCCCACGCGACTGGCGAGGAGTTCGAGATGTCCGCGATGATCACCGTTCCGCCTCTCGGCGAATCCGTCGTCGAGGCGGCGATCGACCAATGGCTCAAGCAGCCCGGCGACTGGGTGGCGAGGGGTGAGACCGTCGTCACGGTGGAGAGCGACAAGGCGACCGTGGAGGTCCCGGCTCCCGTCAGCGGCTACCTTCGCAAGATCCTGAAGGGGAAGGGCGAGACGGTCACCATCGGCCAGGCGATCGGGGAGATGGAGGAGGCGGAGCCGCCCGGCGCCGCCGCGCCGGCGGCCCCGGTCGCCGCCGCGCCCGCCCCTGCGGCTCCGGCTCCCGCCGCACCGACTCCCGCTCCGTCCGCGGCTCCCGCC
>NICF_comb_assmDRAFT_10000822_pt1 | contig 26022 bp, 19 predicted proteins | sample NewIslPassag4_SG_FD_11279 | JGI IMG/M metagenome (IMG submission 11279) | reverse complement strand
CGGGCTGGATGGAGCGGTCGTCCCTTGGTCGTTTCGCGAATGGCCAGGAAATTCCAGACAGACGGGGATGATGGCGTCACTGCGGGTGATCTGAAACAGCTCGATGAGGCCACGTTCCACAGGTTTCCGCGAGTAGACCGTCACCTGCACGGGCAGACTGGCGCCACCTTTCAGTGCCCGATAGGTGTGAATGGCGAGGAGCCAGCAGAGAATGCCCAGCCCGAGTGCGGCACGTCGGAGCTGAATCGCAGGCCAACGGCTGTTAAGCATGGAACACCACATTTATGGGAAACAGCACACATTCTTTCATGTGTGCTCACGTCAGAAACGATAGTCACGCTCGGGGCTGTGAGGTACACTGATTGATTTTCCGCCCCACGAGAGGGAAATGCCACTGTACCTGTTGGCTGAGTCCCCCCGGGTGTTGATCCGTCGATAGGATCGGCATACACACGTTTTGCTGGGAGCTTTACAGCCAGAATGGGTGCCAAAGGGCATCACCCGTCTTGGGGCATGCGTTCTCGGACTCCCGTGTGGTATGGTCGGCAGCCGTCCAGCTCGATAATGCTTGATAATGCGAGTAAACTCTGCCGATGCTGCGGCGGCGACTTTTGGGGTTGCCCGGGTCCTTGACCTGGTTATATAATGATGCAGTAAGTTGCTCATATTAGTGAAGATTAAAGCTGAGAGCCAAACTCGGGGAAGTCCGCGTTAGATCAGATCAGGAAGAGGTCAAGTAAGGATCGACCGGATATGAGTGAATCCGCCCATCAAAAGCCCGAACGCAAACGAAGTGGTGTCGAGGAAATCAAGGAGGCCAGCCAGTTTCTCTATCACATGCTGGCTGAGGAGGTTGCCAACGATCAGCCCGCCTTCAGCGAGAAGGCGCTCCAGGTGCTCAAGCACCATGGGACGTATCAGCAGGACGACCGCGACAAACGGCGAGAGGGCAAAACGTACATTATGATGGTACGCGTCAAGGTGCCGGGCGGGGTGCTCACCTGGCAACAGATGCTCGCGCAACTCGATCTGTGCGACGAACTGGGCAACACCACGGCGCGAATCACGGACCGCCAGGACCTGCAACTGCACGGGGTTTTGAAGCGGAATTTGCGTGAGGCCATCCGGCGGATCAATGAAGTTCAGATGACGACGCTGGGCGCCTGCGGGGACGTGGTCCGGAACGTCATCTGCTGCCCCGCCCCGTTGCGCCACGACGGGGTTCGTGAGGAACTTCAGGAGCTGGCCCGCGCTGTGACCCGCCATCTCCTACCCCGCACGCCAGCCTACCACCAGATTTGGTTGACCGACCCCGAAACACAGGAGAAGGAACTTGTTGGGGGTCAGGCCGACCCCGAGGAAGTGGAGCCAATCTACGGCAAAACCTATCTTCCCCGCAAATTCAAAATTGCCTTCGGTCTGCTGGATGACAACTGTGTTGACGTGTACGCGAACGACCTCGGGTTTGTTGCTATCGTGGAGGACGGCCGAATTGCCGGCTTCAACGTGCTGGCGGGGGGATCCCTGGGTGTGACGCCCAGCAACAAAAACACCTTTCCGGCTCTGGCCAAACCCGTGGGCTTCATCAGTAAGGAAGAGGTCATCCCCATCGCCGAAGCGGTGGTGAAGATCTTCCGGGATTTTGGCGAGCGAGGTGACCGGAAGCGGGCACGCCTCAAGTATTTGATTGCCGACCGCGGCGTCGAGTGGTTTCGTCAGACCCTCGAACAGTATTACGGTCGGTCCATCCGAGATCCGTTGCCCGTGAGTGTGCGTGGTTTCGATGACCACATTGGCTGGCACGACCAGGGTGACGGTAAATGGTTTTACGGATTGAATGTGGAGAACGGCCGGATTCTCGATCGCGACGGCTTTCGGTTGAAGAGTGCCATCCGCGAAATCTGCCGAAGATTCCAGCCGGGAATTCGTTTCACGACCCATCAAAGCATTCTCTTTTGCGACCTGCCGGAAAGCGCTCGGCCGGAATTGGAGGGAATCCTCCGGGAACACGGGGTGCCCTTGAGCGAAGAAATCTCGCAGGTCAGACGCTGGTCGATGGCGTGTGTCGCCCTTCCGACCTGCCCCCTGGCGGTCACGGAGAGCGAGCGGGTTTTACCAGGGCTCATCGACCAACTGGAGGTCGAGCTGGCACGGCTCGGTCTGGATAAGGAGCGGTTCACCGTTCGCATGACTGGCTGCCCCAATGGATGCGCCCGGCCCTACAACGCGGATATCGGGTTGGTTGGGCGAACGGTCAACAAATACGCGATCTACTTGGGCGGGCGATTGCTGGGGGACCGTCTTGGGGAGCTGTACCTCGACACTGTTCCGTTTGCCGAAATTATCCCCACCCTCAAACCGGTGTTGGAGTTATTTGCTACGCAGCGGCAGAATGGAGAAACACTGGGGGACTTCTGCCACAGAGTAGGGATCGAGAAACTTCGCGAACTGTGCGCTGGAAATGGCGGGCAACCGGTGGCCGTTGCTCAGGGGCCGGAGACCGAGACGTGTTGAGTTGCCGTTTGGCACGACAGTCAAGCTGCGAAAACGTAGTTGGGACTCCCCGAAGTGGTGTGCTGCGCGAAGGCCCCCGAGAACTCGGCCAACACACCAAAGGAATCCGCTCAGGTGCGTTGGTTGGGTGATGATCCCGCAGTGGATGGGGGATGGGCTCGCACCTTTTCGTACAGCAAATTGATAATGCCCTCGATGACTTCGGCCTGATTGGTTTCCAGGAGGATGGCCAGCTTCCGCTCGAGGTCGCGTCGTCGGTTGGTTTTCTTGGCTACGGCGATGACCCCTTCCTCGGTGAGTGCTCCTCCCGTGCCAAAACGGCTATAGAGCTCTTCAAATTCTGCGGTCGTCCAGTCCTGAAAGAGTTCGGGATGGGTCTGGATGACGCGCTCCACGATGGGGTTTGTCTGACGATCGAACCGGCGATAAAGCAGGCGTGTCGGATCGATAAAGAGCTCATCGACGGGGACCCCCAGTCCCTGGGCCAGTTGGCCGATCGTTCGGGGATGGGGCCGTTTGCTGCCTTCCAGGATTCCCCGAATTGTCCGTTTGTCCAATTTGGTGCGTTCCGCCACCTCATTGATGGTGAGTCCGAGCTGAGACATGAGGCGCCGCAGATTGTCACCGAGTAGATTGTCCATTTTTACAACTCCTCCCGCAGACGCTGCGCCCCGCGTGAATGTGCCTTGAAGGCCGGTACTACCGTGGTCATTCTTATCGCTTCCCTACTACTACACAAAAGGAAAGGTGTCAGTGCTCGGATGCCATCCCGCTTTCGTTCACCGCACAGGCTCGATACAAGCTATAATGTGTACCAGGCGACGTCAACAATTTATACTCGATAAACGACGAAATTTTGCATTGACCCTCCCGGCCGCACGGAGTAGGCCTGATGGCTCGGTGAAAGGCCTGACGAAAAGTACACGATATCCCTCGCATCCTTTTTGAAATTATGACAATTTTCCCCCAGAAAATATAGGGCCATGAGCAGGCAATACGAAATCACTTGCGAGTGCGGTCGGAAGATCCCCGTTACTGCGGGTCAGTCGGGAACCACCATTGTCTGCGAATGTGGCCGTTCCGTGACTGTGCCCTCCTGGGGAGAACTTTCGCGCAAGGCGGCCGCGGGCGCAGATGCCAGCGCGGGTCAGGAGATTCCCTACAGTCCTCTGGCCGGTTGGGTGACGGGCTTTCGGTGGTTGGGCCTTGGCCTCATTCTCCTGGCGGTGCTCGGCATGCTCTACCTTTACAGGACCATGCCCTCGCTCCCGAATCTACACAAGGTTCCTCCTGCGGCGGCCTACGATTATTTTCGCATCCTTCGCACGGGAGTTGACGGGCCGATGCCGCGATTCGAGAGAGACTTTATCGAACACGAGAGAATCTGGCGCGGGCTGTGGGACCTGGTCATCCTCGTTGCCATTGTCGGGGCCATCCTTGTGACGGGAATCACTGTCGCAGAATGGTGGGAACAGCGGCACCAGAAGAGGGTGGCCGAGGCCGAGCACGGGGATGAGGAGAAAACTCGCTCCGAGTGATGCTCGACCGGGATTTCTGCCGCAGCTCATTTCGGCAGATGGATGGTGAAAGTGCTTCCCCGGCCGACTTCGCTGGTGACCGTCACATATCCCCCGTGCACCTGAGCCACGTGTTTGACGATGGAAAGGCCCAGCCCTGTTCCGCCAAGTTCCCGGCTTCTTCCGGGATCCACGCGATAGAAGCGCTCAAAAATGCGGGGAAGGTGCCGGCCTTCGATCCCCCATCCCTCGTCGGTCACAGAAAAGAGGATCTCCTGTTCGTTCATTTCCACACGGAGGGTGATTGTTTTTCCCGGATCGCTGTACTTGATCGCATTGTCGATGAGATTGACGATCGCCATCTGGAACAGGCGGGAATTCACGTTCAGGTGTGGGTCTACGCCGATTTCCGTTTTCAGCGTCATGTTTTTTCTTTCCGCAGCGAATTGACACTGCTCGATCGCCCCTTGTATCAAAGTACTGGCCGTAACCTGCTGGCGTTCCAGGGGTTGATCCCTTTCACTGTCCAACCGCGTAAGGACCAGAAGATCGTCCACAATTCGTTCCAGCCGCTCGGTCTGTTCGAGGACGATCTGGGTGAAGTGTCGGGCTTGCTCCGGCTCTTCAATCGCACCGTCGAGTAACGTTTCCAGAAAGCCTTTCATGGTGGTCAGGGGAGTTTTCAATTCGTGACTCACATTGGCGACGAAGTCCCGACGCACGCGGTCGAGCACTTCGGTCCGCGTCACATCCCGGATGACCACCAGATAGCGGGATTGCCCTGAGTCATCGAGGCAAAGCGGCACGGCTCTCAGTTCCAGGTGTTGTTCAGGCGATTCGTGAGAAAGCCGAAGTGGAGGCGAGGCCTCGCCGGAAACGACTCGCTCCCACCACGGTAAAAAGGCCGGGTGTCGAATTCGCTCGGACAGCACAACCTGGCCGGGAGACAAATGAGGCGGCAACCGAAGGAGTTGAGCCGCCGGAAGGTTCCACTTCTCTCCCCTTCCCTCTCGATCTGTAATCAGAATGCCGTCCAAAAGATGTTCGAGAACGGCTTCAAATTCCATCTGGATTCGGCGAAGCGCTTGCCGCTCGTTTTCACGCTGGATCGCGTACGCATTCCACTGTTGCGCCAGTTGGACGATTTCCTGGGGACACCACGGCGGCAGGGATATGCTGCGGCTCTGGGCCAGCCGCTCGGGCAAAAGCCGACCGATCGTTCTGCTAAGCCACCCCCCCGCGAGGAACCATCCCACAGCGCCCAGGAGGCTGCCCACGCCGATGCTTCAAAAGCCGCTCCAAAGAATCGTATCCGACAGAGTCGCCGAGCTTAACGGAATTTCCTGCTCGAGCCAGAGCACGGCGGGGGGAGAAAGCTGTGATATGGGGAAAGCTGCTACCCAGCGAAGATGGCCACCCGACCGAGCGTCCAGCCACCGGACCACCGGGCGTCCGGTGTTTCGGCACAGTTGAATCTCAGGCGGTTCTGCCGAGGGATGCTCGAGAAGGGGCACCGTCGTTGTGAGGACGCGTCCGCCTTCGTCGAAAATGGCGAGCTGGAGTTCCAGCATAGCGGCCTTTTGACGCAGCGCGTTGGTCAGCGCCTGGAGGTCTGTCATCTGTTTGCCAGTATCGTCTGCGAGAACAGTCCGCGCAAGATAGTGTGCCCGTTCTTCGATCCACGCGTCCACCAGCCGTTCGTGTGTGGCCGATATTGTGAACAACCAAAACAAAACAATGGGCACAGTTGTGACGGCCCAAAAAGCAAGCAGGACAAGAGGTAATCTCAATCGAAACAACCGAGACATGATTGCAGTTCCCAAATAGCTGGCTCTGGGGGAAAGGTTGGACTCACCCAGTCTGATCGATTATCCGATCGGTTAACTGAACAAACGCCCGAACCCACGCCCCTGGATACCCAGATACAAATTCCCATGCCATCGTTCGCTGCAAATTGATCTTGACTGTTTTCACTCGATCAATCTACGCTACAGCTTATGGTGTGTCCAAGTGGACGGACACCAGAACATCTGGAGAGACCCCCACGGACGGTGAGCGAAGAAGGGAATCCCATGGCACCAACTCCTCGGCCAATGGAGAGCACGGAAGCATCGTCACGCCCCCAAGCTTCGGTTCCGTTTCTTGATCTCGCTCGTGCCCAGGCGCCTCTGCGGGACGAAATTGTGGCAGCGCTGGCGAGGGTCGTCGATTCGGGAGTGTTTGTTCTCGGAAACGAGGTGGAAAACCTCGAGCAGCTTCTTGCCGAATACTGCCATTGCCGGTACGCCATAGCCTGTGCTTCGGGCAGCGACGCCCTGTTGCTTGCGATGATGGCTCTCAATATCGGGCCGGGAGACGAAGTGATCGTTCCCAGTTTCACGTTTTTCGCGACCGCCAGTGCTGTCACGCGGCTTGGGGCCAAACCGGTCTTCGCTGACATTGATCCGCGATCGTACAACATATCGCCCGACCACGTTGCGCGGCTGATCAGGAAAAACACCAAAGCCATTATTCCTGTTCATCTCTTTGGTCAGGCCGCGGACATGAGCCCAATTCTGGAGCTGGCGGAACGCTTCGGCGTGACCGTCGTGGAGGATGCTGCCCAATCGATTGGTGCGGAGTATAGCGGAAAACGCGTCGGTTCGCTGGGCCGGATGGGCTGTCTCAGCTTCTATCCCACCAAGAATTTGGGCGGGATGGGAGACGGGGGAATGTTGACCACCAACGACAGCCAGCTCAACGACCAACTTCGCATTCTCCGTGTTCATGGAATGCATCCCCGGTATTATCATCGCATGATCGGTATCAACAGCCGGATGGACGCGTTTCAGGCGGCGGTCCTGGCGGTCAAGTTCCGTCATTTGGAAGAGTGGGTGGCCCGTCGCCAGGAAATCGCACAACGCTACACCTCCTTCTTTCGGGAAGCCGGTTTGGAACGGCACATTGTTTTGCCGGAAATGACCGTAGAAGGCCGCCACGTGTGGAATCAGTACGTCATTCGGATACGCAACGGACGGCGGGACGCCCTTCGCCGGTATCTCCAGGAACGAGGAATAGGTACGGAAATCTATTATCCGCTTGGCCTGCACGAGCAGGAGTGCTTTCAATTCCTGGGTTACGCTCCCACCGACTTGCCTGAGACGTTTCTGGCCAGCCGAGAGGTGCTGGCGCTTCCCATTTTCCCGTATCTCACTGAAGAAGAACAGCAAACAGTGGTTGGGGCGATCGCTGAGTTTCTGGGGACACAATCACATACTTTCCGGATTGGGCCGCCCAAATTTCTGGAAAGAACATCTCAACCGACGACGGAAACACACGTAGAACGCCGGCAACGGTGAGCCCGAGATCTCTGCGCACGGCGGCCGGATGCCTCTAACCCCACTCCCGCTGTGTGTGGCCAACTATCCGACACAGGTCGGCAGACCGCAGCCGCGGAGCCCAATTCACGATGAATTCAAACGGCAACCACCGGGGCACGGGCGCGAGGACCCGTTCGGCAGGGACGGCGAGGAGCCCCGACGAGCTCACCCGCGCTTTTTCGCCATCTGAGCAGGAGCAAAGACGCCGGGGGGAAGCCCTTCCGGCCCTTTCTTCTTTTCTGTCTCTGAAGTGACGACTTTACCCCAGGACGTGCCCTTAAACTCAATTCCCTTGACTTTATCTGACCTGCGGCTGGGGGCCAGAGCGATCATCATGACAAAGAGCGTGGCCAGGATGACCACAAGATATCCCGGTGCCCACGCCGGGCTGCCTCCCCCGCTCGCTTCCTCAGCGATGAGCAAGGCTTCTCCTACGTTCAAAATCGCCAGCCACAAGCCCATCACGCTTGCTCCTTTTTTTATCTGCCTACTGGTCAGTGTTTCGCGCAAGAACCGCCTCTTTCGATTGTAGACCGGCACGGCGGTTTTGCCAATTTGGCGTCTGGTTGACTCATTCCTGGTTTTTCTCTGGCGACAGCAAGGCAAACCTTCACAGGAGTTCGCCGGGGAGCGAGATTCCATCCCCCGAGGGACCTGCCTTTCAGGTTCGCTTTTGGATGGAGCTGCTTGTCGGGTCCGCTTTCCAACCTTAAACCACCCTTTGGATTTCGGCAGGCACGACGAGCGTGCCCTTCTGAAGGATTTCCTTCCGATGGGGACGAACCTTATCCAAAGCGTCCTGTCACATAGGCTTCCGTTTCCGGCAACCGTGGGGCGCTGAAAATATTGGGAGTCGGGCCGTATTCGATCAGACGACCCAAATAGAGCAGAGCCGTGTAATCACTCACTCGGGCAGCCTGCTGCATATTGTGGGTCACGATGACGACGGTATATTCCCCAGCGAGTTCTCGGATGAGATCTTCGATCTTATTCGTCGCAATAGGATCAAGGGCCGAACAGGGCTCATCAAGTAGCAGCACTTCCGGGCTGCCTGCCAGTGCTCGGGCGATGCACAAACGTTGCTGCTGTCCGCCGGAAAGCTGGAGAGCATTTTGATTGAGATGGTCCTTGACTTCGTCCCAGAGTGCAGCCGCCCGGAGACACCGCTCGCACTGTTCCTGAAGATACTGCCGATTTCGGATTCCCTGAATCCGCAACGGATAAACGACGTTTTCAAAAATGCTCATGGGAAAAGGATTGGGCTTCTGGAAGACCATGCCTGCCCGCTTGCGAATTTGGGTCACGTCCACCGCGGGGTGGAATACCGACACCATCCAGCCGGATATCACCTTCCGTGCGCACATCATCAATCAGATCATTCATGCGATTGACGCAGCGGATCAGGGTGGATTTGCCGCACCCACTCGGGCCGATAATGGCGGTCACTTTTCCTCTCGGAATGTTCATGCAAATGTCGAAAAGCGTCTGTTTTTTCCCGTACCAAAGGCTGAAGTGCTCTATTTCAAGAACCGCGGGTTCTGCCAGAACCTGGGGATGGATTTCGCTTTCAAACGGTTCGCCTCGGGCGATTGCTGCCAAGCGAGAAGCACCGTGGAGGAGCGACTCCTCAAAAGAGAGGGGGCTTCCGTCACGGCTCCCATTTGTTTGGGCACTGCTCTGCCGGACTTTTCCAGGCGGACTTCCCGGTGTTGAGGTAGTCTCAGCGGACGAGGACGCGGAATGGGGGTCCATGGAAGACATGCGCTCAATGAACGAATCAGTAGTCGATTGGGACTGTTTCGACTCTTTTTTCTTTCGCAACACGCCACACTTGCGGTCGAGATTCATCGCAACAAAGGCTCGCAGGTAACTCATTTTAGTAAAGCCATCTCTCGTCATATATGCAAGACATGAGAGGCCCGGCGTAGTCGGGCACGCAGCGCGAAGGCCCAAAGGTTGAGCGCCAGAATAAGCAGAATCAGCACCAGCGTTGTGGAAAATACCATCGGCTTGGCGGCTTCGCTGTTGGGGCTTTGAAAACCGAGGTCGTAAATGTGGAAACCCAGATGCATGAAACTCCGCTGGAGATGAACGTACGGGAAGCGATGATCAATGGGTAACTCCGGAGCCAGTTTGACGGCGCCGGTCAGCATGAGTGGGGCAACTTCCCCAGCACCGCGAGCCATTGCCAGAATCGTGCCGGTGAGGATCCCGGGAAACGCCTGGGGTAAAACCACGCGACGAAGCGTCTGCCAGCGCGTGGCACCACAGGCGTAGGAACCTTCGCGAACCGATCGCGGAACGGCAGCCAACGCCTCTTCGGTGGCCACGATGACCACCGGTAACGTGAGCAGGGCAAGCGTCAGGGAGGCCCAGAGGATTCCACCGGTCCCGAACGTCGGGTTAGGAAGCCGGGCCCGAAAGAAAACGCTATCGATCGATCCGCCCACCAGGTAGCAGAAAAATCCGAGACCGAAGACGCCAAAAACGATGCTGGGCACCCCGGCCAAATTGTTGATGGCAATCCGCAAACCACTGACGAGCACGCCCCCTTTGGCGTACTCCCGCAAATAAAGTGCGGCCAGTACACCCAGGGGAACGACAGCCATGGTCATTAAAAGGGTAAGAAATGCTGTCCCGAAAATTGCCGGAAAAATGCCGCCTTCCGTGTTGGCCTCTCTCGGTTCGTCCGTTAAGAACTCCCAGACACGGCTGAGATAAACCCGGCATCGCCCAGCCAGATCAAGTTGGTTGGCCGGATAGGCACGAACGATGTCCGCCAGTGCGATGTCTTTCTCCTGGCCATCGGCGGTTTTCAGGCGAAGGGTGTAGCGAGCATTCTCGGCTCGCAATTGCTCGATCTCCTGCCGCACCGATTCGTAACGTGCGTGGAGTTCCTTTTCTGCTTGGGCGACCTCCTCTTCCAACCGGCGGTAACGTGGAGACTGTTTGCCCTCTTGCATTTCTACGGAGCGCAGTCGCAGACGGGCGGTCTCCAGATCGTGATTGATGTCGCCCAGAACGCGCGTTTCCAACCGCCTGATGGTTCGGAACCGGCGTCGAACCTCCGGATGCCAGCGGAGAAAGGTGTCCCATATCTCGGGGGCCGTCGTGGCCTGGGGCTTGCCATCGATCAGGAAAGCCACGGGAAGTCCATAAAACCGTCCCCACGCCACACGCTCTAAAACAAGAGCCCACTCCGGCCAGGTCGTCTTCCCCAAGCGAATCTCAGGATCGGATACCCACCGGAAGTGTTCGTTGGTGAGTTCGTAGTTACCTGTTCTTACCAGATACCGGAGGACCCAGCCATTGTGCTTCTCCAGCGACTCCTGGAAGGCTTTCCGCAGCTCCGGTGGCATGTTCTGAATGGATTGGGAGTCCGGGCGAAACCATTCACTCCGGGTGATTTCACCCATCACCACGCGCTCCGGCAGTTCCCACCGGACGACACGAAGCGGCCAGAAAGTCCGCGTTCCCTCGACCAGAATGAGGGCCAGCAGACCGAACATCATGGCGAGCGCGATGACCAGCGCGCCACCGGTCAGCCACAGGGAGGGCTCCGCATAGGCCGAAAGCAATCGCGCCGGGCTGTCCCGGAAATCCGGCGGCTCACGAGAAATCTGTGTTTTTCTCGGGCTTAAAACCTGTGTCATCGACTTGAACCGTTAGGCCGTTTTCGTTTGCGGAAGTCTTGGAATTGATATCACAGCTGAAATGCCTTCTTGCGGAACCGGAGACGCACCAGCTCCGCAACCGTATTGACGATGAATGTGATGACAAAAAGGCAAAGTCCGGCCAGGAACAGCATACGATAGTGCGTGCTGTACTGGACCGCCTCGGGCAATTCCACCGCGATGTTGGCCGACAACGTTCGAAAGCCGCTGAATATGTTCCAGTCCATGATGGGCGTATTTCCGGCGGCCATGAGGACGATCATCGTCTCCCCGGCAGCACGCCCCAGTCCGATCATCAGGGCCGAGAAAAGCCCGCTCATGGCAGTGGGAATGACCACGCGGATAGCAGTCTGCCAGGGCGTTGCACCCGCTCCCAAAGACGCCGCACGGAGGTGATCCGGTACGGCCGTTAGGGCGTCGTCGGCGATCGTGTAGATGATGGGAATGATGGCAAAACCCATCACAAAACCGACGATGAAGGCATTCCGCTGCACGTACGTACCAAGGAACAATCCGCGTGGATCGATCCCCAGGACATGCGTCAGCAGCCACCCCAGAAGGAAACTCGCAAGGAACGCCGCCACGATCCCGACGAGAAACAGACCGAGCTTGGTCCATGCCCAAAGTCGATGGGAAGCAAGCGGCAGAAGTCTTTCAATCGCTGGTTCGATCCAAAGGATCAGACCTGCCGCGACGAGCATGCCCACGAGGGGCAACAACGCAAAAGCCCAGCCGGGAGTCCCGGTTCCTACCCTCCCGTTCAACCATGCCTTGATATCTCCGTGAAAGAAGGCCTTCTCGGCCAGTGGACCCGCATAGTTGGCCAGAGCAACGCCCACCGCGCAGGCCACCAGGATCGTCCAGAACCGATACCGCGACACAACGAACTGCCAGGACCTGGGCAGAAGACGAATGAGGTGGCCGCCCAGCAGCAGCGCAAAGGGCACCGTGTAGAACACAGCCAGGACCTGAGGAAGGCGTGTTTCCACCCAGGGAGCAAACACAAGTGCCGCCAGAAAACCCAGCACCACGCTCGGCAGTCCCGCCATCAGCTCCAGGCTGGGCTTGATATACGCCCGCACACTTTTGTGAAGTACCTCGCTGGTATAAACGGCGGCCAGAAGAGCCAGTGGTACGGCAAAAAGGAGGGCGAACACAGTGGCTTTCACCGTTCCGAAAATGAGCGGAGTGAGGCTGTACTTGGGCTCGAAATCGTCGGTACCGCTCGATGATTGCCAGACAAAATCCGGTTTTGGATAACCTTCATACCAAACCCGTCCGAACACCGAACGGAGCGTGATACCGGCGTGAGGAGCGGCTAGGCGCCAAAGGCGGGCCTCGTGTTTTCCAACGGCGACGAGGGCGTCTTCCTTGGGACCGATTGCCACAGCAAGAGCGTGTATCTTCCGGGGGTTCGCAGCATCCCTTGAGTCAGCACGTTGCCGCGAGGCTTGAAGCGTCGGACCGGTTCCCTTTGGAACGAATCTGTCTTCGACGACGAGTTGCTCGCTTGTGGCTTGAAATACCCTTACTGTTCCATCGGAGTACGCGACGGCGAACAGGCGGCTCCGCTGCGACGGACCGAAACACACGGCTGCGGCCGGGCCCTTGCGAAAAACATGCCCCCGCACGAGCTGAACACCATCCGGGGTGTTGGCATTGTCTGGCTTGATGGGGAACCAGGCCGAGACACTGCCCTCGCGGGTTCCAATGAGGAGGGTGTTCTTTCCGATGAGCTGACCGAATGCGGTGACGGTATCGTTTCCCTGGGTGACTCGGAGTTTTTCCGCGACCTGCAGGGAGTCCACCACACGGCAGTCAATGCGGAGCAGTCGTCCATCTTTCCATAGAAGGTAGAGCGAATCGCCGACCCCCGACATGCAAAGATAACTGGGAAAATTGCCCCCGAGCTCCGTTTGCAATTCCAGCGAACCCCCGGAAAATGTCACCGTCTCCTCGCCGGTCAAAAAGTTGAGCTTCTTTTCCGAAGTCCCCACGTGGAGGACTCCGTCGTCAGTGAGAGCCGCTACCAGTCGGGTGTCACCGCGAAAAGAGGAGTCCACCAGCAAGACGGCTCGGTCACCGAGGGCAACCGGATCTTCCCGCGAGACCGAGACACGCAGGCTTTGCCACATCCCATGTCCGGTGGGCCACCAGGCGGTATCGCCCTCGATGAGTACGATCTTTTCGGCGGCCCCAGCCGAGTGGGATCTTACTTGATCCGGTACTTCTTTCTCAGGAACGGTGTTCAAACGGATCGAGAAACTTCCTGGCAACAGTTTACCATCCTGTGTTCCCAATACAAACGAATGTCGTCGAGCGTTTACCGTGGCGCAGGCAATGTTTTCCGATTCGGTTAGCGGAGTTTGCCAGACCAACTGTCCGTGCTGGAGTTCCCAAATAGAAAGAATGCCCGTAGGCGAGACGCCCCAGAGTATGGAAACGGACTCATCTAAGCCAAACTCCCCAGCGTTTGAAGAAAGAACGTCATCAAGCGATTGACCGTCAGTCTGCCCAGCTTGCAGCCCTTGTTGCGGGGCTTCAGAAGTCGGACGCGCGCCGGGTGCCTCCGCAACCATTGAGGCGGCACCTGACATTTCCATCGCAAGGGGCACAAGCGCCTGAGGGGTCAAAGACGCCGGCCAGAACAGCGGAAGCACACTCCACACCAGAAACACAAAAACCCCCAGGACGGCGACGATCGTGCTGACGCCTCCGAGGGTGATGATCCAGCCAGCGGTTCGATCGATCCAGTGGACGACGTGAGTTCTTCGCCGTGATGAACTATCCACCATGCTTGTTAACGCTAACCAAAAGGATGCCGCTCAAGTGAGGTTTCATAGCACGGCTTGCTGGTGTCAGCTGTCAGGCATTTCAGCCAATTTCGCTAGAGGAACCGCCTCCACCCAAACTGCCCATGGGCGCTCATTCCCCAGCGTATAGCCTATTCTTTTAAAATTGACGCGAACCTCCATGAGAAGGCAGGGGCCCCCTACTGGCGCCCCTGCCCTGGTCTTTCCGGGATACTACGAACCAAGCTGCGGATGTAGTCAGTAGCGCGCTCACTGTTGTCAAAGATTCATTCACCAGACACCAGCGTAGGCCTTCAGAAGTCAACAGGCAGCCCCACGGCCTGGAGAGCTTTTCGGGCAAAGACTGCCGGGACAGGGTAGTACCCGTCACGGATCACGTCGCTTTGCCCCTGCTTACTAAAAATGTATTTGATGAACTCGGCCCGCAGTGGGTCTAACTGTGTTCCCGGCTTGTAATTCACGTACACATACAGAAACCGGGCGAGAGGATAATCCCCCGTGTAGGCGTGCTCAAGTTCGGCTGGGACGAACGATTGGCCCGGCTTGGCAGCGAGCGGGATCGCTCTCACGTCTGCGGTCTTATATCCAATTCCACTGTAACCGATGGCGTAGCGGTCACTGGCAACGCCCTGCACGACGGAGGAACTGCCGGGCTGTTCTTTGACCTCATCCTTGAAGTCGCCCCCAAATAAGGCATGTTCTTTAAAGAAGCCGTAGGTCCCCGATGCCGAGTTTCGGCCGTAAAGACTGATCGGNTGGGAGGCCCACTCTCCGGTCAGTCCTAGCTGACCCCAGGTTCGGATATCCGTGGGATAACCGCCACGCCGCGTCTTTGAAAAAATGGCATCCACCTGTTGAAGCGTCAACCCTTTGATGGGATTGTCCTTATGCACATACACGGCCAGGAGGTCGATTGCCGCGGGCAAGGCAGTCGGCTTGTAGCCGAACTTGGCCTCAAACTGGTCGATTTCTGCGCCCTTCATTGGCCGACTCATTGGCCCGAATTGCGCTGTCCCCGCGATGAGAGCGGGAGGTGCCGTGGACGAACCTTTCCCTTCGATCTCAATCTGCACATTGGGATAGTAGCGTCGAAACCCTTCAGCCCAGAGGGTCATGAGATTGTTCATTGTGTCAGAACCGACACTTTTCAGATTTCCCGAAACGCCCTGCACAGGTTTGTAATCCGGGAGTTTAGGATCAACCTGTACCTGCGCGAAACAAGCCGTAGGCAACACCCAGATGCCGCACAGGGCCAGCGCCAACCCGGCAAGCCAGTGAGCTGCAAGTGATCTTCTCATCGTCATCATTGGTTTCCTCTCATTTTCGCGGAGCGTAACACACGGCACATCGTTAGACCGCACTTTTGTCCGAAAAATCTCTTTCGGGGAGCTCGGAATCGTGCCGCCCCTTTTGGGTCTTTCTATCGTGGCCACGGTTGCCTTGATTTTAAAGACGCTCTGTTAGGCATTTGTTAAGGAATTGTTAAGAATGTGTTAAGATGGAATGTTTGGAAATGCCTGCGACGAGAGTGTTTGGGCGGTATCGCAGCCGGGGGACGCTTTCTACGGGGTCCGCCGAACCCGGAGGGGCACGCCTGTCGTGTCCGGGGCTTTAGCCCCGCTTTCCGCGCGGGACTTCAGTGCCCGGCGAAAGGGAAGGGATGGTCGTACGTCGAACAAGGGATCCGACAAGCGGGGCCCTCCGAGGGATGTTGCGGAGGGGCACACTTGTGCGCCCGGCGATGGAGCAAAACAGTCGGGATGACTCCGGTATCGCATGTGCTTGACGAAGGCTTTGCCTCGGGGTTAGACTCCATGATTTGGGTTTTGTGCGACGGCTGAAAGACAAGCCGCCGGGGACCGGTTGCGCCAAGGAAATCTGGGACCCATCATTGGAATGTTGTGTTCTGAGGAAAAAAGGACATCATAACCGTGACCGCTACTGCCGTCATTGGACTTCAGTGGGGGGATGAGGCCAAAGGGAAGATCGTCGATCTTCTCACTGAAGAGCACGATATCGTTGTCCGCTACCAGGGGGGAGCGAACGCTGGCCACACGGTCGTGACGGGTGGAAAAACGTTTAAACTTTCGCTTGTGCCAAGTGGGATTTTCCGCCCCCACGTCACCTGCGTGATTGCCACCGGTGTGGTTGTCAATTTCAAAACGCTCTGTGAAGAAATCACCACTTTGCGGGCTCAGGGCGTCATGATTGGCGAAAACCTGATGCTCAGCGACCGAGCACACGTCATTCTCCCTTGGCATATTGAGGAGGACCGGATCCTCAACGAATGTCCCGGGGGTGAGGCGATCGGCACAACCTTGCGGGGGATTGGGCCGTGCTATCGGGACAAAGTCGGCCGCTCCCTCGCCGTGCGAGTAGGAGATTTTTTCGAGCCCGGCTTGAAAGAACGGCTCCTGGCCATCGCATCTTCCAAGGCCAAAGCGCTCATTCCTCTCGGCTTGGCGCCGGACTCGCCCGCCCTTGATGGGGAAGCTGTCTATCGGGAATACTCGGCATACGCCGAAAAACTTCGTCCTCATGTGACGGACACAACCGCATTTCTGCTCGACGCGGCTGAAACCGGGAAAAAGATCCTTCTGGAAGGTGCGCAGGGAGCGCTGCTCGATATCGACCATGGCACCTTCCCCTATGTGACGAGTAGCAATAGTTCGGGTGTGGGGATTTCCGCTGGTTCCGGCCTGCCTGCCAAGTACGTGACCAAAGTTGTTGGGGTTATCAAGGCTTACACGACGCGGGTGGGCGGCGGGCCCTTTCCTACCGAGCAGAGCAACGAAGTCGGCCAACTCATCCGCGATCGCGGTCATGAATACGGCACGGTGACCCGGCGACCGCGGCGCTGCGGGTGGTTCGATGCCGTGGCAGTTCGTTACACCGCGAGACTGAGTGGCGTCGACAGCCTGGCCATCATGCTGTTGGATGTATTGAGTACACTTCCCGAAGTCAAGATCTGTGTCGCCTACGAACTAGATGGTGAAAGGATCGATCGGTTTCCCAGTCACACCGAACAGTTGCGTCGCGTGCGCCCAATCTACGAAACACTTCCCGGCTGGGAACAGGAACTTCGTGACATCCGGCGGTTGCAGGACCTTCCGAAACCCGCCCGGGCATATGTGGAGCGGATTGCCGAACTGGTGGGAAGACCGGTCGACATTATTTCAGTGGGACCGGATCGCGAGGAAACGATCTTTTGCCAGTAACGGTCGTTCGGGCGAACAGGCCACCAGAAGTTTGAATCGCCCGTTCGGCAGAGTAAGTGGACAAAGAAAAAAATCTGGTTTAGAAAGATTTTCGCACTGTTGTCGCCCTGAGCCGTTATTAACGTGTGCAAGCTGATAAGAGATTGGGTTTTCTGAGAGAGGTGGGTGCTCCATGAAATCGTCGCCAGCCAAAAGTGATTCACACTTTGAAGTCCCTCCCGAGAAGCGACCCCGTCACATAGCGGCGATCATGGACGGGAACGGGCGCTGGGCTCAGCGCCGTGGTCTCCCGCGGATTGAAGGGCACCGCCATGGTGTAGCGGCTGTGAGACGCACTGTGGAAGAGTGCGTGCGGCTGGGGATTGAATATCTCACGCTTTATTGCCTTTCCAGCGAGAACTGGAAAAGGCCCAAGGGCGAACTCGAATTTCTCCTGCGACTGTTGGAGCAATACATCGTTGAGGAACGTCAGACCTTTCTGGAGAACAACGTCCGTGTGGTGGTTATCGGAAAACGGGAAGGCATTCCTCCTCAGGTACAGCGGGAAATCGACAAAACGATCGAAATGACCGCTGATCAAACCGGGCTGTGTCTGTGTTTAGCAGTCAACTATGGGGCACGGGCCGAGATTCTCGATGCAGTCCGCGCCATTGCCATCAAGGTGGCCGAAGGACAGCTGAGTCCGAAAGACATCGACGAAGCAACTTTCTCCGCCCATCTTTACACGGCAGGGATGCCCGATCCTGATCTGCTGATTCGAACAGCCGGTGAACTGCGGGTCAGTAACTTTTTACTTTGGCAAATCAGTTACGCCGAGCTTTGGGTGACCGACGTCTGCTGGCCGGATTTTGATGAAAACCTCCTGCGACAGGCCATCCGCGATTATGCCCGACGGGTGCGCCGGTTCGGAGGGCTGGCGGTTACTCCAAGTTGATCACAAGAAGCGATCGACCCGTGTCGTGATGACTTGATTTCCCGGGGCGGGGAACAGCTTTCTCGTGGCCCGCTTGCTCTATTCCAGTTCCACCTCGTCCATGTATTCCGGAACGCTTGCCCGCCATCCGAACTGGTTGCGGATCGTTTCGGCGAAAGCCAGCGACGCGTTTTCTTCGCCGTGGGTGACGAATACCGATTTTGGTGGTTGCTTGATTTCCGAGAGCCAGCTCAGCAGGGCCGGCCGATCGGCATGTCCGGAAAGACCGTGGATTTGCTCGATCCGGGCACGAGTTGGCCACTCTTTGCCGTGGATTCGAACCTGAGGATTACCGTCAAGTATTTGCCGTCCCAGTGTTCCCCTCGCCTGGTAACCCACAAACAGGATGGTCGATTCTGGCCGGACGATATTGTGCCGCAGATGAAACTTGATTCGTCCCGCGGTGCACATCCCCGATGTGGCCATGATGACAGAGGGAACGGTCATGGTGTTGATCTGTTTCGACTCCTCCACTAAGGAAACGAGGCGCAGGTTGGGGAAATTGAATGGTGATTCATCCGCATCGATGAGCGCCTGCGTCTCCTCATCAAGACATTCCCGATGACGTCGAAATACCTCGGTGATGCGTACGGCCATTGGGCTGTCCAGAAAAATCGGCAGGGGTGGGAGTTTACCCTCGCGGTACAGGCGACTGAAGTAGAAGAGGAGTTCCTGTGCGCGTTCAAGAGCGAAAACAGGGATGACGACGTGGCCTCCTCGGGCCGAGGTTTCCTTGACCACTCGCGTGAGCTGTTCCATGACGCTCGGGCCGTGATCGTGCTCCCGATCACCGTAGGTGGATTCTATGATCAGGTAGTCAGCCTGGTCGATGGTTTCGGGATCCCTGAGAATGGGGCGGTCCCGCATGCCGAGATCACCGGAAAAGACGATCCGACGCCGCCGACCGTTCTCCACCGCATCAAGCACGAGAAATGCCGAGCCGAGCACGTGACCGGCGTCCAGAAAGCGTACGGTAACCCCGTTTAACTGAATAGGTTCGTGATAAGGAATCGGCTGAAAATACGGCAAGGCCCGCTCCACATCGGTTTCGTCGTAGAGGGGAATTTCCGGATGTTTGCCCGTGCGACCTTCCTTGCGGTGGCGCTTCTTTTTGTAGGCGGCATCTTCCACCTGGATATGGGCTGAATCGCGGAGGATGATCTCGGCAAGATCGGCTGATGCCGCCGTCGTGTAAATCTTCCCGCGGAATCCTTCGCGAACCAGTTTGGGGATCAGGCCGCAGTGATCCAAATGGGCATGTGTGAGAAGGAGCGCATCAATTTCTCTGGGGGGAACAGGCAGGGAGTCCCAGTTGCGATCGAGATACTGCCGTTCCTGGAACATGCCGCAATCGATAAGAAGCCGTGTTTGTCCTACCCGCAGATAATACTGCGACCCTGTGACCTGCCTGTTTGCGCCAAGAAATTGAAGTTTCACGGGGATCCTCGACGAGTGCGCACACGTGACTGCGTGACTGAACGATCAACACCCGCTGACCATTGTTAACACGGGACATCCGACTCTCTATTGAAACAATCGGCAGGAGCAAGATGCAACTTGCTCTTTCCGAACGCGTCAGTTGATACGCCCGATGGTACCACAAATGTTCACCCAGCGATCGGGCGGACGCTCCTTTCAAATCTAGCTTAAGGAACCAGACGGGACCAACTCGGGGAGATCCCAAGTGCCGGGGTTGCCGAAAAAGCTCCTGCCCGCAAGAGACCGGCCTGGACGCACTCATTCGGCGACCAGATAGGTCGGGCTGTCGGTCACCTCCATGGCAAGCGGCTGGGATGTAACCTCAAGCACGCCTTTATCTTGCCCCAACCAGTCTGTCACGTGGTAGCGTCCCCGCGGTATCGGCAATCGGACGGTAACCGTTCTACCGTCCTCCTGACACCAGGCGGCGACGGCCGGCCTGTTGTCCTTTTCAAAAAGAATCGCCCAGCAGGGGACCCCATCAACTCCCTCAGCCTGCAAAGTTTTCACAAATCGGAAACCCTGGAGAACCCGGGAGAGTGTTTGCGCCGCCCGGTAGGCAGGTTTGGGGTCATACACGGGATCCCGCCCCGCGTGATAGGAATGGGCGACGATTCCGAAATGGTGTTCGGGCTCTTTGGGGTCCGGGCCGTCGTCGTGCCAGTCGTACCAGATCGAGACCGGGATCCCCGCACTGATGTTGATGAGCCACTGGCGGGGCAGATACTTCCCCTGTCGCGTCTCATCGTAGTTTTTCCATACAGCCGAATATCCCCACTCTCCGGAAATGATGGGGATTTTCTTCCCTGCTGGCGCGTATTTATCAATGAGTTGTCGCAGTTTTTCGTACTCGGGAAGAACGGTTTCGGGGGGCGTCTGCCGATAAGGGTGCACCGAAACGGCGTCCCAGTATTCTAGTAGCCCGCCCTGGAAACAGGCTTCCAGGAACTTCAAGTCGATCTGCGACGTGGCAGGACCTATGTAGAGCTCTTCCGGGGCTTCTTGGCGTAGTGCTTTACCGACTTCCAGAGCCAATTTAATGTAATCCTGGACGTTGGGCTTGGGTTTCCAGAATCCTATATTAGGTTCATTGTACATCTCCCAAAGTATGCCCTTGCCGCGAAAATGTTTGGCGGCCGCCGCCGCCCAGCGTGCGAAGGCCTGACGCCCTTCGTCGGTGTGGGGGGCCAGACCGTCGTCATAGAGTGGATTACCGTAATCGAGGATAAAGAGGGCCCGAATGCCGTGCTTTTCCAGCGAGTTCATCAGCCGCTCGTAGGCTGAGAAATCGTATTCTCCACGTTTCCGCTCAGTAGCTCCCCATGCAAAATCCATCCGGATCCATTTGACTCCGGAAGCAGCGAGCATCTCCATTTCACCCGGTCGGGCATCCGTGAAGTGAATATTGACTCCGAAACCCTGCGGTACCACAAGTGGCGGGAATCTTTCCTGTCCTTTGCTCGAAAGCGCTGCTCCGGACAGAATGCCTCCGAACGCAGTTATTCCCAGAAGTGATCGAACAAGAAAAGAAATCGAAGTGGATCGCCGCATGGTGAAACCTCCTCTGTCCTGGGGAATCTTGTAAAAACGTGTGACTTGCGTCGGCTGGTTGTTCCAGAGTATATTTTTGGCTGATTAAATAAACCTGCTTGCCTTACCGTGAGCCAGGAGTGTTGAGTTTGTGCCACTGGTGTTGCAGTCAGCACGCCCCAAGCAATTGCCGAGTTGCTTGGGCCGGTGGCTGATTTCGGTGAAAAACTTCATTATGACCGCTGCAGAGGATCGTGCAATGGCTGAGCTATCGCGACGCAGCTTTCTGAGAGCGGGAACCGCCGCCGTTTGTGCGACGCACGGAACTGGCTGGCTCACGGCACGGGCGAGTGAATGTCTGGCCTCGGAAGAGAGCCAACTTCACGTAGCCACGAACGTGTATCCATGGTTCACTTTCTATCGCCGGGAGAAGAAAGACTTCAACGCAGATCTGGACGCGGGCCTCGCAGAGGTTGCGGCTGCCGGCCTGAACGGTTTCGAGCCCATTCTCAACACTGTGGAGGACGTGGACAGGTTGGCACCACTGCTGGAAAAACACCATCTGGAGATGCGATCGTTTTACATGAATACTGTGCTTCACGATCCACAGGAAGCCGACCAGTCCATCGAGCACGTCCTCGCGGTTGCTGAAAAGGCGCGGTCGCGTCTGGGAACTCGGTTTGTTGTCACCAACCCCAGCCCGATCTCTTGGAATCGGCAGGAACCGAACATCGACAAGAACGACGAACAACTGGAAATCCAGGCGCGCGCCCTGGACCGGTTAGGCGCGGCTCTGAAAGAACGCGGTCTGAGGCTGGCGTACCACAACCACGACATGGAACTTCGCATGGCGGCGCGAGAGTTCCACCATATGATGCTGGCCACCAACCCCGAGAATGTGGGTTTGTGTCTAGATGCGCACTGGGTTTACCGGGGGTCGGGCAATTCGCAGGTGGCCCTATTCGATGTGATCAAGCTTTACGGAACTCGGGTGTGTGAGCTGCACCTTCGCCAGTCACAGGATGGAGTTTGGACCGAAGCCTTTGGTCCGGGTGATATCGACTACGTTCGTCTGGCAAATGAGCTCAAGCGCTTGGGCGTGCGTCCCCATCTTGTGCTCGAACAGGCTGTGGAACAGGGATCTCCCAACACGATGGGAGTCCGCGAGGCTCACCAGAAAGGGCGGGAATACGTCCTCAAGCTCTTCGGCGGATGATGCGGCTTGAACGGGGCACAGCGAACGGGATTCGTCGCTGCGGAGGGGCGAAACTTCGTGCCAGGTTGTCTGGCCTTTTTGATCGGGACGAAGGGTTCTATCGGTTAAATCGGAGCGGTTATCGCGGCCGGGATCAGCCGGGAGCCGCGACGGTTGGGCGTCTTGCTTCCGGGAGGAGAGACAATGGGAACGGTCAAGACGATGAATCGCTGGTGGGTTGTCCTGGGTGCCATTCTCATCCAACTGGCCCTCGGTGCCATCTATTCCTGGAGCGTGTTCACCAAGGCGTTGACGGCTGAACCTTACGCCTTCAGCAAAACCCAGACGCAGATCATTTTCAGTGTGGGGCTGGCGAGTTTCGCCTTTGTCATGGTTCTGGCTGGACAGCTCCAAAGACGCTTGCCGCCGCGCGTTATCGCTCTGTTGGGCGGATGGACGTTGGGGCTGGGGTATATCTTGGCCCGTTTTGTAGGAACCAGTTTCTGGGGACATGTTCTGACGATTGGAGTGGTCGGGGGGGCGGGAATCGGGCTGGCCTATGTGATCCCTATCGCGGTCGGGGTGCGATGGTTCCCCGATCGCAAGGGGATGCTTACCGGATTGGCCGTCGCGGGTTTTGATTTTGGGGCATTCCTTTGGATTCAATTGGCAGGTAATCTTGGCCAGCTTATTGCACAATTGGGCGTGGCCAACGTCTTCCTTGTGTACGGCATTCTCTTTGCACTGCTGGTCACCATCGGCGCGATTTGGATGGTCAATCCTCCGGAAGGATACGCTCCACCCGGATGGACCCCGGAAGCAGCGGCGAAGGTAGCCAGGAAAACGGGGGGAACACGGGAGTTTACACCTTGGGAGATGCTTCGCACACGGCAGTTTTACATGCTGTGGTTGATGTTCGTTGCCGGGGCCATGGCGGGTCTCATGGTGATTGGCATCATCAAACTGTTTGGCATTGAGCGCCTGACGAGCTATTATGAAGGGGCTAACCTGGCGCGGGAGCAGGCCATGAAACGGGCCGAAGTCACTGCCGAACTGGCGATGGCGATTTTCTTTGCCTTGGCCAACGGGCTTGGCCGGATCGGTTGGGGAATTATCTCGGACTGGATCGGGCGAAAGGCTGCCCTGGTGGCCATGCTTATTTCCCAGACGATTGTGATGGCGGGGTTTTACTGGCTGGCTGCCAGCCCGGCCCTGTTCTTTCTGGGAGCCTGTTGGATTGGCTTCAATTTTGGAGGAAATTTCGCCCTTTTCCCCGCAGCAACCGCAGACCTTTTCGGGAATAAAAACGTAGGCGTCAATTACGGGTGGGTATTTACCGCTTATGGCATCGGTGGCATCCTGGGGCCAATTCTTGGCGGTTTCTTCGGCGATGTGGCAAAGAGCAGCCAGCGTTTGGAGGCCTGGCTGGTACCGTTTTTGGTTGCGGCTGCCGGATGCCTTCTCGGTACCGTGCTGGCGGCAATTCTCACTTCTCCGGAGCCGGGTCCCTCTGCAAAGCCGAGCCTGGCATCAACTGAGCCTGAGGCCCAGGGGGAGCCAGCCACGCAGAACTGACAAGTCTTACCCAGTCATCGTTTGGCTGAACAAATGGGTCAGTCGCTGGTTGCTGCTTTGGTCCGATCTCCGAGGAGAACAGTCCTAAGCGGCCTACCGATGTAAGACCTGTCGCTCGGGAGCAGGCTTTTTCTACCGTAAAATTGGTGGTTGCCGACAGGAGGCTTTTCTCTCGCTGGCAGACTGAGTGTGCCCGCGTTTCGAGTGGTCGGCGGGGTTGATTTTCGCTTGGCGCTGGATAAAGTACAGCGCAACGAGTATGCCGATTGGTGTTTTCTGTAAAAACTGACCAGGCGGAGGAGATCGCTCATCATGGGGAATGAGATTGCCGGGTGCCGGCAGCAGACAGATGTTGAGAGGAAAACAGATGTGACTCGCCGCGAGTGGCTCGCCACAGCGGGGATGGGCAGCATGCTCGGGCTGGTCGGACTTTTGGGCTGTCAGCCCACTAAGGTTGTGGATGAGGCTCAAAAAGGCCGTCGTCTGCGGGCTGCGTTTTCAAATGCCGGACTGGCCGGAACATGGAATAAACTGGGCTACGACGCAGCCAAACTATGGGGCGATTTGCTTAACGTGGAAGTCGTCTGGTTCGACGGAGAATTCAACGGGCAAAGGCAAAGAGAAAAGATCGAATTGGCTGCCGCGGAGGACTGGGATTTCTGTGCTTTCCAGGCCCACCAGATTGATATCCTCGCGGAGCCCTGTCGGCGGCTCAAGGCCCGGGGCATCCCCATTATCGGAATGGATACTCTCATCGTCCCGGAAAACCAGCTNTTTGAAACAGGGGTCCTGGTCTACGTGACCCCAGACCATGTGAAAATGGCGGAACAAAGCACGCAGTACATGGTGGACAAAATCGGCGGCAAAGGAAAAGTTATTCACATCGGCGGTCAAAGTGAGCACAGTGGCGCGCAGGATCGTGCCCGAGGATTCCAGAACGTCATCAGCAAGTATCCGGAAATCGAAGTGGTGGGTGGAGGAGTCCGCTGGTGCGACTGGCAAACAGAGAAAGCCCGAAATACGTTTGAAGTCCTTCTGGAACAGACCCAGGACCGGATCTCTGGGGCGTTTTTCCACAACGATGACATGGCCCTGGCCTGTGTGCCGTGTCTCAAGGGAACCCGNCATGAGGGGATGGTNGTCACNGGNGTNGANGGTCAGCGTCCTGGGTTGCTGGGGGTTCGCGACGGATTGCTCGCAGCCACCAGCGTCAATCCCGCGGCAATGATCCACATGTACGCCTTGGTGATCGGACAGTTCATCGTCCGAAACCAGGAGAAGTTTGATCGGCTTCTCAAGATAGTGCTCCCCTGCCCTCTCGTATCCAAGGAATCGGGCAATCTGGACGCGATGCTCTACCTTTCGGACCCAAAACATTGCCTGGTCTGAAAACGACGGAGAATAAGTTCGTTGACTGTTGTTTGATGAACGATATTCAGCCCGCCGTGCGACGAAGAGTGAGCAGGGCAGGAATCTCTGCTGCAGAAGTCCATTCACTCACCAGGTGTTCATAGTGGGAGGAAGAGGCAGTCGCTTAATCCATTCACGAAACCGGGGCTCAGTGGTGGTGCCTGGTCCCTGTTGTGGTTGGTAGCGAGTATGGCGGTGAAGTTTCAAACGATAGTCGGCCGTGGTCAAAGCACTCGCGCTATGGGGAATGCAAAAGGAAGCCGGTCATGCATATCGGGGACAATAAGCTGAAACCCAACCTGTCCGTCCTTCATGACCGAGAGCTGAACGAGGCCTACGCAGCACTGGCGGCTGGAAAGGGATGTTTCGCGTTCTTCGCGAACGGCGGTGTCGAAGCGGGTGTGTCCGATCTGCCCAAAGCGTTACTGGTCCACTGGATCGATGTGAGCGCGGGCAAGTGGGCCAGGAGGTAGTCCCTGTCGGCAACGAGCAGAGGAGTGCTAAAAGCACCGGCAATGGGTCCGCGGGTGGCGGTTATTACGGGAAGCCGGAAGAATTGAAGAAACAGAGATCGCCGTTTCACAATCGGCCTGCCGCTTCTCTTTGTGTAAAAAGACATTATGCTGAAAAGTGTAGGCCATGTCGCGAAGCGTCGTAGCCCATTGACGCGTCCGGAATTCGTGGCAGCTTTTGCTGAAAAATGCCTACAGTTTTTCTAACCCTCTGTCGGCGATTACCAGAGTAGTCGCTTCGCAGACGAACCCG
>NICF_comb_assmDRAFT_10000814_pt1 | contig 26236 bp, 19 predicted proteins | sample NewIslPassag4_SG_FD_11279 | JGI IMG/M metagenome (IMG submission 11279) | reverse complement strand
CTGCATTAGCTCAAAAATTAGATGTTCAGGATACTATTACACTCACTGTTGAAGCAGTTCAACAAGATAATTTCGCTCTAACTATCGTTGGCGATCCTAATATGAGAGTGACACAAACTAAAACATGGAATGCCGTATTGACCAACAGTGGGCGACAGGTTTCAATGCAACCGGCAACGTGGAGTATCGCTAATCCAGAAGGAGGAACAACGGATTTAGTGACCATAATAAGTCAGACAAATGAAAGTTGCACATTGAAAGCTAATAGAACAGGTTACTTCAAGTTGATTTGCACACTGAATGATGGGAGTTTGACAACTGAAAAGCAGATAGTGGTGAAGGGTTTGATTTAGATTGAAACAAACTTTATGAATTATCGGAGATATTTTAGCGACCACTTGACTTCTTATCCTGACTACTATATATTTATGGTAAATGATACTGGAAGTAAGTGGTTTGATATATCGAGGACAAGCCCAGTCATTGATACGGTAACTTTTCGTTTCAGTTTCCTTGACAGGGTGGGGGTCGCTGGTTCGAACCCAGTCCGGATCACCATAACAGAAATGACAAAAGCCTTGGTAATCAAGGCTTTTTTCTATTGTAACAGACTTAATAGATAAACTAGTACAGTTGTAAAATTGTAATTGGGGACGAAAATAATAATACCGCTGTCAGCGTGTTTCCCTGACTTTTGTTGAGAAGCGAATAACGGTATCAAATTGTTTAGCTGCTTCCTAGTCAGCAGTTCGTAGGGCGTGATCGTTGATTTTTATGGATGTCAATATATTGGCATGTCCTAGTCGATCAGAGATAATTTTACTAAATATGCTCAGCTATTTTGATTGAATAGGGGCAGGAAGGTTTGCTTATTCCCTCATTCTTTGCTTGGCGTACATCGAAATCATCGCCCGAAATGTATAGCCTGGTTATGTCACATATGGCGATTTGACTGGGGGGACGCCCACATCTAAAGGTGACTACGCTTTTGTCCTGCATATGCTTCCGTCACACAAGTGAAACAAAAAATTTCACAAGTGACACACATTTTGTTTCGTATGTGATACTGTGATGTGATAAAATTTAAGATGAGGAATGACGAAGAACCTGAAAGGATTCGGTATCAATTTTGCTCGTGTTTAGAGGGAAAAGTGGATACAGAAACCAGAGAGAACTAACCGATTTTTCGGTAGTGAGTCGATCCACCATAAATAGGTTAGAGGCCAGCACTCATAAAGCCAAGCTCGAGACTTTAAAAGCATTTATGCTATTACCAATGAGGAAATATTAGAAAAAGTTAGAGCACTTGATCATAATCCCTTTTTTAAAATGGAAGTACGGAAGGTCTTGATTACCAAAATCTTTTTCCGCGAGAGGGACACAAGTTGTTAGAAGAAGAAAAAGCACGAATTTTTGGAGTTTCAAAGGTTTCTTAGATTATCAGGACGAATAAGAAAACAACAAGACTAACAGCGAGACACGCAACCTTTTTGTAGCGTGTCTATTTTTAAAGATAGTAAAAAAATCAAATGAATATATTGACAGCTATATTTTTTTATTTTAATAAAATTACATAATTATAATTTTAATCGAGGGTTAATTATGGACAGAATAACCAAGAACCTTTTAGACGAATTTGTTAAGGAAAATGGATTAGGTAATCTTTCTGAGGATACTGCATTCGAACACTTTACTGGAGTATTATTGACATCGTCGCACTATTCAGAGTCCTTCTCAACTTATGATATTGCTGTTGGTGCTGGTCATGACTGTGGGATTGATTGTTTTGCAATTATCGTAAATGGCAGTTTGGTTACAGAACCTGAAGAGATTGAGGACTTGGCAGAAAATAATGGCTATCTAGATGTTAGCTTTGTTTTTGTTCAAGCAGAGCGATCAAGTAACTTTGACTCACAAAAAATTGGACAGATTGGTTTTGGTTTGTTAGATATTTTCTCTGAATCCCCTTCATTACCCAAAAACGACAATATAAAACATAAGCTAAAAATAGTAAACGAAATTTTTAGTAGAAGCAGCAAATTTAAAAAAGGTAATCCCCAATGCTTTATTTACTATGCAACGACGGGACGCTGGACTGATGATGCAAACCTAACGATCAGAAAAGATGCTGTGGTTGAGAATTTAAAGCAACTTGGGTTATTTCGAAAGATAGTTTTTGAATGTATTGATGCAGAAAGATTACAAACACTCTATAGAAACCTTCGAAATTCGGTCACGAAAGAAATAATTTTCATTAACCGAACTGTTCTACCTGAAATTTCTGGGGTAGAACAATCATATATAGGGTTTATTCCTGTATCTGAGTTTTTAAAACTAATCGAGAACGAAAACGGAGAAATCTACTCATCCATTTTTTATGACAATGTTCGTGATTGGCAAGAATGGAATCCTGTTAACACAGAAATTAAAGAAACTCTTGAGTCCGAGACAAAAAAAATTCTTTTTCCGTTGCTAAATAACGGAATAACGGTGGTTGCTAGCCGACTACAACCAACTGGCAATAAATTTTTGATAGAGGATTACCAAATTGTGAATGGGTGTCAAACAAGCTATGTCATCCACGAGTCAAAGGAGTATTTGGACGACAGCGTATTAGTACCGATTCGTTTAATAGCGACTAATGACCCTGAAGTAAAGAATCAGATTATTAAAGCTACTAATAGGCAAACAGAAGTGACAGAAGAGCAACTATTTGCCCTATCAGATTTTCCAAAAAAACTTGAAATATATTTTCAAACATTTGATGGAAACAAAAGGTTGTATTATGAAAGAAGATCAAGGCAGTTTAATGCATCGCCTGACATTGAAAAAGTTAGAGTTGTGAACATAACAACCTTGGTTAAATCTTTCGCTTCTATGTTTCTTGACCTACCACATCGGACGTCCCGAAATTATAAATTGTTACTTAAAAGTATTGGTACAGAAATTTTTAATAAAGATCATAGATTGGAGATGTATTATTGTGCTGCCTATGCCCAGTATAGGCTAGAATATCTTTTTAGGAGTCAAGTTATTAATTCTGTGTTAAAGCCGGCTAGATATCACATTCTTATGGCTTTCCGAAAAATTGCTGTCGACGACCAAATGCCTAAATACTTTAACTCAAATGAAATGGCTAGATATTGTCAACGAATAATAAATATTCTATGGGATGACATTCGGTTCAGAGACGTTTTTCGAAATGCAGCTGATTTAGTTTCAACTGTTGCAGCAGGTAATTTTAACCGAGATAACATAAGAACTGAAGTGTTTACTGAAAAAGTAAACTCTGCACTTACTCAAAGAAGCATTCGGGCTATTCAATAATTCCCGGTTGCTATCTACGTTTACATTTCATTTAACTATCCTGCTTAATACACTTTACAAAAATGGTAAAGCGTGTAGATAAAGTACTGAAAGTACAAGGTCTACACGCTTTTTATCCATTCATTGCTGTGCAGATGTGGAAGCATGCTGAATACGCAACAGGACCAAAGTCTCGCAGAACCGGAAAAATAAAATTCTATTTCCATTTATAAATTCTTGTTTTATATTACTACAGTTGACGTGTGGCGTCCTGGGGGTCATCCCAGGAGTTATAACGAACATAAGAGATTCAAAAACTCGTTGTTGAGTATTCGAATCCTCATATGCCAATTGTGTTGCTGCAAGCAAGTGATCATTAACCTGTATACGGTCTTGAACGCTGTATTAAGTTTGTTCTAACTTATGTGGAATCACACCACAATTAAGAAAATCATACCCTGGGGTCTAGTTTAACCTAGATGGTCCCCAGGGTTAAATATAAAAATAAAAAATACGGGGACAAAAGTCCCTCCTTATTGCCCGCTCCAGCCGTACGGAATGGACGTAATTTCCACCATTTTAAATTCTCCCCTGAATTTACGAACTGGTCTGCACAACCAAAGCCATTGAGAGCTAGGTCACCTAAGGAAAAGCCAATTTTTCTACAGATGAAGACTCTTTTGAATCTAACGGCTAAATGATTTTGGCAAACCTCCCGAACACTAAACTGGCTAGCAAGATCACTTTATTAAGTATGAGAGATTTAACGTTAACAGAATAAACACATACGGTTTCAAAATACAAAATTCTTTCACCCTAATATTATTTTTGAAGGCTCTTATTGCAGGAGCCACTCACCTTGTATATTTATTTGTGTCAACATTTTAATTTCAAAAAACACGATCTTTATTCCAATATTTTTACTAGGTTGTCAGCTTTCGTTCTAAACATTATTTACATTATAAAGAATTCCTACACATGAGAGACTTCAAAATCGTCATCATAGGTTAAACTAAAGCACTCTTCGACTTTTACTTGAATACATTTGTTTATCGATATTCCTAGTATTATTTTTCTAATACCTACTCTAAGTTGGATTTCTAACACTTCCAAATATTTATTGGTCATAGCAAGGTCATAGGGGTTATTTTGCATACCAAATAACTTCAATAAAGTAAGAAATTATAGGAGTAAGGGAGGAAATTAGGGAATGAAATTGTTCGATGTAGTACCGGATCGGTTTTTTCATTTGCTGACCGGCCCCAATAAGCATCTGTACGTGGAAGCTGCACTTCTATTGTATGAACAGTCGCAACGGGAACGCTTCGGCATCAGATATGACGTGATGCGCGACCTGTTTCACGAGTTGATAGAGACCTATAATGAATTAGGCGTGGAACTGATGTTCGATGATGAGGATATTGCGGAGGCGAAGCAGGAGTTTCGTGAAGAACAGGTGACCGTTGATGAGTATGCAAGAACACAGGCCAACGCCCTCATCCGCAAACTGGCTTCGCTAAAGTGGATAGATGTTGAAGTGCGCGACCAATTTCAGCAGTATATTGTTCTTCCCCACTACACAAGCCGCATCTTGTCTGTGCTTCAAGAACTGTGCGTTTCCAGAGCAGTCGAATACCAGCGCTTTGCATTCGTTACCTACCAGCTGTTAACCGGAGAAGAAGCAAAGCGGCGCCCTTGTTTTGCCATTCGTGAAGCAAAGCAATATACACAACAGTTTGTTCAAGAACTGGTTACCCTCTATAACAACATGAAACACCACATGGAGCAAGTCGTGCAGAAAAGTTCTATTCAAGATGTTTTGGACCATCATTTCGACAAATATAAATCAGAAATTGTCGATAAAAGCTATCATCGCTTGAAAACCTCGGATCATGTTTCACGCTACCGTTTTCAAATACTGCAAACGGTACAGCGATGGCTATTGGATAATAAGTTGCTGGAAGAAACCATCGAGGACGGACTCCTCAGCGAGTTTTACCGCGACCGCCAGGAGGCAGAAGAAGATATCAGGGAATCTCTGCTGTACATTGAAGAGACATATAGTGGTTTGGATGAGATTTTTTATCAGATCGACCTGCGGCACAATCAATATTTGCGCTCCTCGTATGATCGAGCTCGTTACCTCAGCCAGTACCAACAAGGAATCAATCAACGCCTCGTTGATCTCATACAGTGCTTGGCTGATTCAAAGAAAGACGAAGAGTTTCTCTGGTCTCAGCTTTTCCACATGCAGTCCATTGCTGGAATAACAGAACAGTCACTTCTTCCACTGCGTCGTAAGAAACCTCCACATCAACCAAACGTTCATGTTGTGGTACCAATCCCTGATGAACTGAAAGAGGAGTTGCGACGTAAAAATCTGGAACGGATGAGAAAAGCGATCACTCGGAAAAAAGTGGAAGGTTACGTATTGGAAAAACTGGGGAATCGCCAGGAATTGGAGCTGCAAGAACTGGCGCCTACGAACATTGAAGAGTTTTTACTGCTTACCTACATTTATTTATACGGCCAAGACGGGGCATCACAGTTTCAATTGAAGCGGAACCAGGAACGCTGTATTTTGCAAATTGGAGACTATAGATTTGACAACCACCTGGTCGTTCGGAAAGGGGGCAGATAACATGATATTCAACGAAATAAGTGAGAGTGAACAAAAAAAGATCAGTGCACTGATTAACCGGTTGCTGGCGACAAATTTTCTGGTCAAAGAAAAAGAGAGAGAAGCATATGGTTTTGCCCGGCGCCATCGCGAAGCCCTGGAACGCTATTTTCGTTTTCTTGGCTGGGATTTGATCATTGACGAACGGCATGAATGCCTGTTCCTGAATGCACCGGAGCAAGGCTTGCGAAGGAGATTGAATAAGGAGCAAAGTTTGTGGCTTCTTATTTTACGGTTGATCTATCAGGAAAAGCGAGAAGGATTGTCTTTAAGTGAGTTTCCCATGACCACCTTGTACGAAATCCGGAGCAAATATGAGACATTTCGCATTCCCTGGATCAATCGAACAAAGTTGACCGAGATGGTGCGGCTGTGTACAAGCTATCAGTTGATAGAGGCACTTGACAGCGATTTTCGTTCTGATGAATGCCGGTTTCGACTCTTTCACACCTGGATATACCTGATTGATGCGGACGAGTTGAATGTAGTGAAAGGAAAAATCGAACGATATGTTCCATCGTTGGAAGGAGGAGTGTTTGATGAAATGGATGAAGAAATTGAGACTAATTAACTGGCATTACTTTACCGATGTGACGATGGAATTCGGAAAACAGACCCTCATTACGGGAAAGAACGGTGCCGGCAAATCGACGATCATTGACGCCCTGCAGGTTCTCTTTGTTGCAGATCAACGGCAGATTCGTTTTAATTCGGCAGCGCATGAGGAAGCAAAACGAACAATGATAAATTACTTGCGGGGAAAAATCGGTAGTGATGACCGGACGTTCGTGCGGGATGACGATTTTACCTCTTACATTGTTTCGGAATTTTACGATGACGAAAAACAAGAATCATTCGTTGTAGGTGTGGTGATTGATGTCTATCAGGATCAATCGCATGAGGAAGAGTATTTTATTTTGGCCAATCGTACACTCGAAAGCCTCTCGTTCGTAAAACCCTCCGGCCAGCTTCGCAACCGCGAAGAATTCAGGCGCTTGTATCATAACGATAGCATGACTCGAGTCCGTACGATATTCGAGCGTAACAAAAACAATTACCAAAAAGCCTTGCTCGCCCGCATGGGACAAGTGCATGAACGTTTTTTTCCCATTTTCACGAAAGCGCTATCGTTCAAGCCCATCCAAAATATCCGTCATTTTATTTATGATTACATTCTGGACAAGCGTGAACTGCAACTTGATTTGATGAAACAGAATTTTGAGATCCACGAGCGGTACAAAAAGGAATTGGAAGAGTTGCAAAAACGTAAGGAAAAATTGCTGGGCATCCGTGACAGCTTTCAGAAGCTTGTAAAATTGCGGGAAACGGTCATCGAACAGGACTATGTGCTCCGCAGGTTAAAGCGAGACATGGAGCAAGAAACGCTAGAGCAATATGAACAGACCTTGAAGGATTTGGAGAAGGCGTTGGACCAATTGACGGACGATATCCGGTTTAATGAGCGGAAGCAGGAGGAAGCGGCTCATGAAAGGGAAGAGGCGTACCAACGCTGGAGAAACCACTCTGCGGAACAGCAGAAGCGGCAGTTATTAGAAGAGATCCAACAGTTAGAGATCCATGAGAAAGAAACGAGACAACATCTTACGCTATGGGCAAAAAAGTTGCAGCAGGAGCTTTCTGCACTTCAGGCATTGACGGATTGGAACGGGAATGAGGTCTGGAAATGGGAACCAGGGGAACTTGAACAGCTTATACGCATACGCGAAACGATAGCTTACGTGCTGTCGTTGATAGAAGAGGGACAAAGCGGTGTTGAACATGATGAGGATGTGCTACAAGCATTTCGCAGCGCAAGTCCGTTGTTATCCGCGCTTCACGAACGATTTTTGGTTGTTAAGACTCGCTTAGAGGATCAACTACAGGGATTGGAGAATAGGCTCTCAGATCTGGAACAGGTGATTCGAGATCTGGAGAATCGTAAACGTCGGTACCCTCCTTCTGTGGTAAGATTGAGGGAATTGCTTGAGAAACGTTTTTCCGGTCGCTCACGCGTGTGGATTTTCTGTGAAGAGATGGAGATAGAGGACGACGCATGGCGGGACGCGGTGGAAGGGTATTTGCATACCCAGAGATTTGACTTGTTAGTCGAACCAGAAGTTTTTGCTGAAGCCTTATCTGTATACGAGAAAGAGAAGTTTGCTCACAAATTGGAAGGAGTGGGGTTGGTTGACACAGAGAAGGAACGAAGATACCTGGGGAGTGCGAGACCAGGTTCGCTCGCTGAGGCAGTAAAGGCAGAACATCCTGTCATTCGTGCGCACATGGAGCACTTGCTCGGCAAAGTAATGAAAGCTGCAAACGAACAGGAACTGCGTGAACACCGTACGGCCATTACGAGTACATGCATGCTGTATCATAATTTGATTGCTCGTCAAATTCAGAAAGATCGCTATGCGATTCCGTATATCGGCGCCCAGGCGATCATTCGCCAACTTGAGATCATGCGCGCGGAATTGGACCGGGTGAAGGCACAGCGGAAAGCGATGAAGCTCGCTATGGAAGAACTGTCTGGCTGGGCGACTCGTTTAGCGCAAAAACACGTTCACTACGAGCGTTTGTTGGACCATGTCGATCTTCCAACTCGACTGCGGGTTTGTCTGGACAGATTGGCGTCGAAACGAAAAGAATTAGCTGGCCTTGACATGAGCGAAGCAGAACGGTTGAAATCCGTTTATGAAGAGTGGAAACAGAGGGAAGAAGAATGGAATCAGAAGAGCAAGGAATTGACCGCGTTAAAAGCGAAAAGAGAAGATAATAAGAAAAAATTGTCAGAAGATATCTATTTGCAACAGAGAAGGGTTCACGAAGCGCACCAAGCTCTTGAGAAGTGGCTGCAGGCGTACGGTCCCGAGACAGAGCGACGGGCTTTACTTCGCTGGGAAGAAGCACAAAAACAAGATTTGCCTACGTCCCGCAAGATTGATAATTGGGAAAACAACTGGAAAGGCAATCAAACGCGACGTGATGACGCTTTTCGCGAACTCCAATTGCTCCGCCAGGAATTTAACATTGAGTATTCCTTTAACTCTTCCATTTCGTCTGAGGAGAATGAAGAATACGACGCTCTGTTGTACGATATCGAGCACTTGAATATTCCAGAATATCAGCAGAAGGTGGAGATGGCGTTGAAAGAATCGGAGGAGGAGTTCAAGACACACTTCCTCTTGCGGATGAGGGAAGCGATTCAGATGGCGAGAAAGGAATTTGATCAGCTCAACTATGCCCTCCGCCATTTTCCGTTTTCTGAGGATAAATACCATTTCGAAGTCTCTGCGAGCGAAACATACAAGAAGTTTTACGAGGCGATCATGGATCCTATGCTGGCAGAAAAAGGGTCATTGTTTGATATCCAATACGATGACCGGAGTGAAGTCCTCCATCATCTCTTTGAACTGCTTGTGCGGGGGGATGCTGGCGACATTGAAGAGTTTACCGACTACCGGCGTTACCTCGATTTTGACATCATCGTCAAGACTCGGGACTCGCGTTACCGTTTCTCGCAGGTACTCAAAGAGAAGTCCGGTGGTGAAACGCAGACGCCGTTTTACATTGCGATTCTCGCTTCATTTCATCACTTGTACGCGAGCGGGAAGACGATGCGGTTGGTTGTTTTTGATGAAGCCTTCAATAAAATGGACGAACAGCGCATTCAAACGAGCCTGCGCCTGATCAAGCAGATGAAGTTACAGTTGATCGCTGCAGTTCCGGACGAAAAGATGCAGCACATGGCACCGGAAGTTACGACAACGCTCATTGTCAGCAACCATAATTACGAGTGCTTTGTCGACATGATTGATCGATGGGACGTGGACGATGAGGTTGCAGTAACGTCGGAAGAAGATTCGACACGAATGGAGCAAGATACGTTATTTTAAGAGGGATCAACATGGAAAAGGGTGTAAATGAACAGCGGTTCAAGAACAGGTTTCTCAAACAGGTTCTTGGTTTTTTGCTGGAAAAATACGAACGAAGTCAGGCATTTGTCACGGAACAGCCTGGAAGGTCGAAGCCTCAATTTGCCATAAAAGATAGTCCGTTTCACTTCGACTACTTTGACGAGATGGATTTTCGCAAAAGGGAGTGGATGCACGATGTCCTGATGCATTTGGAGCAGCAGGGCATCGTATCCTTGTCCTGGGTAAAATATAAAGAGGGTACGGAACTTTCGAAGGTTATCCTGTCGTTAGATTCAGTAGAAGAAGCTTACACTCTGGCCGGGATCACGCCAAAAATGAAAAAAATCAAGCGTCTGCAAGAGATTATCAGGCCTTTGGAAGCTCACCCTTGGGAATGGGTGAAAAACTGGTGGAAGCAGACAGATGAAGACCTTTCTCGAAGAAAATCATCCGGCTTGGATCTCGATGACCCCGATGGATATGCGGATCTGGTGAAAGTGTTGATCAAATTGCCGGATATGGAACAGGATACACCAAAACGCCTGTTTAGCCAGGAAGTGTTTCTCGACTCGAAACATTTTGAGCAAAAAGTGGAAAGACGGCTTGTCTCTTTGCTGAAAACATGCGTAGAGACGGAGTTTGAAACAGATCAAGAGTATTTGGACAGCATCGGAATTGTTCAGCACCCAAGGAGTGTCTTCGTTTCGGGAATGCTTCAGTTTCGAGTTGGAGAGACCATCATCCATACAAAAGGACTTCCCGGCGGAATCGGCCTTTCCAGGCAAACTATTGCTCGGATGGAGATTTTGGACCTGCCAATCGAACGAATTATCATGATTGAAAATCTGACCAGCTATCATCAATGGATTCGGTATCGATCTGGAGCTAACGAGCTTGTCATATATACGGGAGGGTTTCCTGATGGAGTGCTGAAAACCTTTCTTTCCAAGCTTGGTACATTGTTTGATAGCTGGCATGTGAATATCCCCGTGTATCATTGGGGAGATATCGACCTGGGGGGCATCAGAATTTTTGAATATCTGAAGCAGATCTATTTTAAAGACTTGCACCCGCTTTGGATGGATGAGCATATACTAGTAAAATATAAAGATAAAGGCATTCCAATAAAAGAATCCTATCTTTCAAAAGTGGAAGCGTTGCTGGACGATCCCCGTTTTTCCACTTGGGAAAATGTCTTGCGCGCTATGTTAAAGCATCGTATCCGGCTCGAGCAAGAAACCGTTTTTGAATACACTGATTTTACTGGTAAGGCAGAGTAGGTTCTTATTCTCAAAACGATCGACCGGATAACAGTTTGCATTCGTACAATAATCTGCAACTGTAGTACTTAAGTTCTCTGACAGTTTCTGTCTTTCTTTGCGGTAAAATCTTAATTTAGAAAAGTGAGTGTTAAAAAACATGTAGATTCGTACAGACAACAAAGACTTACCCTGCCTTTTCTGCGTTACACAGTAAACTGTCCAACGAGGACACCTGCTGATTGTCCCCAAACGTCATGCCGTCACATATGTTCCGCTGAACAGCCAGACCTGTTTGGATTATGCAATAGAGTATGAAGAGTATCACCGTCTGCATCCCTTACTCGTCAAAACGTGGACAGAAACGGAAGAGATTGAATAAAACCAGGGAAACCAGCGGAAACTGTCATTCTATCAAACTCCCATAACCCTTGATTCAAGTGAATTTTCGGGCGCTTTCGGAAACAAGAGGAATGGCTTTATTAAACTTGTCAGGCTGGGCTCGTTGGGCCGAACCCAGCCCAGCTCACCATTACATACAAGCTAAAACCCTTGAATTTTCAAGAGTTTTTTTAAAATATAAAAAAGATAAAGAATTTATCCGTTATTGAGGTTATAAAATGAAATTAATGATCGGGGGGAATTAAAATGGGACTGTTTGATGGTTTGATGGGGAATGCTTCTGAGGTAAATATTGCCGAGGTTCAAAAAGAATTTAGCAAAATCCTGGCCAATGGTGAGAATGTTGAAAGAGCGTACAGATTGATTCGTGATATGTTTATCTTTACAAACAAGCGCTTGATACTGGTTGATAAGCAAGGATTGACCGGCAAAAAGACGGAATATCATTCCATCCCGTACAGAAGCATCATTCATTTTAGTATTGAAACGGCGGGTACCTTTGATTTGGATGCTGAATTAAAAATCTGGATTTCCGGTAGTCCGACTCCCATTCAAAAACAGTTTAACAAGTCGCTCGATATTTACGAGCTGCAGAGTGTTTTGGCCACCTATGTACTGAAATAGTTTGGCTGAGCAGGAGGTTCACATGGCAGTTATAAGATGAAACCAGAACAGACAGGGAAATCCCCTGTCTGTTCGCCTACAATTGATACCTTGTACTATAAATCCGTATCTGATACTTGTAAAAAGGCTTTGGTGCCAATGCCTCGCCGCAAATCCGTTCATTTTATTCTCCCGCACAAATTCAATGCATTTCACTCCAGATTGCTCGTTGCCAAACTCGTACGTTCCCACAAAGTGACCAATACAATGTGCCAGCGAGATTTGAGCGGAAACCTTCACACATGACACCGCGGACTTTGTCTACAGACTGTAACCCCTGGGAACGCAGGGGGTTTTTTTATGGTCCGGCAAAAAAAATCAGGGGGAAGCTGAGAATCATTGCGAACTGCCTTTATGATCTTTATAATCTTTCTGATGGTAGTAGGACGTGCGTAAACATCCAGGCGGGAAGAGGGACATGATGAGTATGGGGAAGCGTCTGCTTTTTTTTGTGTGTAAACTGATGTTGTTTGCCGCATTTGTGGGATTGTGCGTGTTCTTTTTGGATCTGAAGGCGATAAACAGACAGCTCCTCACATTGCTTCACCATCCGTTTACGCTTGCGGGGATGGCGCTCCTCTACGGGATGGCCTTTTGTCTCAGAGCGTTTGCCTGGAAATGGTATGTGAATAAGGATGTCGCGTTTTCTGTCTTTTTGTATGCGCAATTCTACAGTTTGTTCATCAATCACGTTTTGCCCGTCAAGGCAGGGGACGCCGTGCGAATTGGATTGCTGGCGAAAGAAAAGGATGTGCAGTGGGATGAATCCCTGCATTCTGTCGTGGTGATGCGATCGCTTGATCTGTTGGTACTGGCGGCATATGCGGGGATCGGCGTCTTCTGGATGGGGCTTGCATACACGTGGACGACTCTGTTTCTGGTCGCTGGTATCGGGGCAGCAGGTCTGGTTGTTTTGCTCCGCTGGGGGATGAAAAAGTCCTTGCTGAAAAAACATGTGCAGATCGTCAAAACAGCCTTTACGGGCCCCAAAGGATGGTTCATCTGTGCGGCGATTGCTGCCAGCTGGGGGCTGGAAGCGTTTGTTGTGCTGGGAGTGACGAATGCCTTGTCCATCGATCTTTCCGTACTGAAAGGTCTCTGGGTAAACAGCATGACGATCGCAGGGCAGCTGTTTCATTTTACGCCTGGCGGGTTGGGCACGTATGAGAGTGTCATGACGTTTTCGCTGGTGACTGCTGGTGTGGGCTGGCAGCAAGCATACGAGGTGGCATTGCTGACTCACGGATGGAAGTTTGCCTTTTCCTATCTGGCAGGGCTGTGGGCGTGGATCGCTCTCCCCATACCATGGAGCGAATTGAGAAGTTGGATCAGCAAGAATCGGAACAGAGGTGAGAGCAATGGATAAGGTTGCCGTGTTGGGAGCGGGGTATGTCGGTTTGACAACAGCGGTCGGCCTTTCTGCTTTTGGATGGCCTGTCGTTTGTACCGACGTGGACAAGGAGAAGATCGAATCGCTGAACAAAGGGCAGGTTCCTTTCTTCGAACCGGGACTGGAAGAATGGATGGCCCAGAGTATGCAGAAGGGACTGTTGACGTTTACACCCGATGCTTCCATTGCGATTCGATCCGCTGATGTCATTTTTGTCGCGGTGGGAACCCCCAGTCTCCCTGATGGCAGCGTCGAACTGTCCGACCTGTTCGCAGCCGTGTCCACCATCAGCGAACACATGACGGAAGACAAACTGATCGTGATCAAGAGCACAGTCCCGCCGGGCACGACCCAGCGAGTGAAGGAATTTCTCGGGGAACGGCTGGCGGGCATTTGTTCTTTTGAGGTGGCGACCAACCCTGAATTTTTGCGGGAGGGATCGGCCATCGCCGACTTTATGCGGCCTGATCGCGTTGTGATCGGGACGGATCGCTCTGCTCCAATCGAGCGGTTGCAGCGGATCTATCAGCCGTTGATTGAACGCGAGGTACCGTTTATCTATACCAACTTTCAGACAGCAGAGATGATCAAATACAGCGCAAACAGCTTTCTGGCGATGAAGGTAGCGTTTATCAATGAGATTTCCAGAGTGTGTGATCTGGTCGGTGCAGATGTCTTGACAATCGCTCGGGCGATTGGCCAGGACCCTCGTATTGGTCCGGCTTATCTTCAACCGGGTCCTGGTTACGGGGGCTCCTGCCTGCCAAAGGACACGGCAGCCTTTGCGCACTTTTTCCGCGAGAGGGGGATGCCGCTTCCGATCATCGAAGCAGTGATGGAGAGCAACCACATGCAGCATCGCTACGCTGTCCAGAAGATCAGCGATTATTACAACACCCTGGACGGCATCAAACTTGGCGTGCTGGGAACAGCCTTCAAAGGGGGAACCAGCGACATGCGCCAATCCCCGGCAATTCCCATCATCAACCAACTGCTGCAGTTGGGGGCAGAACTGACGCTGTATGATCCGCAGGCGCTGGATGAGGCCAGGCAGCTGTGGGGAGATGCGTGTCTCTACGCCGAAGACGAGTACGAAGCAGCGGCCGGCCAGGACGGAATCGTAATCGTCACAGATTGGCCATCGTTTCGCCAACTTGATTTGGACAGAGTAGCTCAGGCCTTGTCGCGCAAGGTTATGTTTGATTTTCGCTCTCTCTATCAACGAGCGAAACTGGAGCAGATGGGGTTCGATTATATAGCGATTGGCCGATAATTTTTTCTTTGCTAATTGACAACGAGTCTCATTATCTTTACAATGAGTTTTGCTGAGAGTGATAATGATTATCAATAAAACGCACCTTAGGGGGACTTCGTAACATGAAACCGGTAAAAGTTCTTTCCACGACTGCTTTGGTCATGAGCCTGCTGCTTGCTGGATGCGGTGACAAGCCTGCGGCGCAGCCTCAAGACAATGCGCAGACCCAAACGACACAACAACCGGCTGCGCAAGAGGAGGCCAAGAAATCTGCGGTTGCTGATCTTGTCGGTGCAACCAAAGAACTGGTAGGAGTCTTGAAAGCAGAACAAGTGGATTGGGACAAAGCGATCAAACTGTACGACGAAAAATTAAAATCTCATGTTCAATCCATGGATGAAGCGAACAGTGCACAAGTAAATGAACAAATCACTGCTGCTTTGAACGCAGGCAAGGACGGTCAGCTGCCGGCAAAAGTTGTTGCCCAGATCGGCGATAAATTGCTGCAAAAAGTAGCGTTCCTTTCCATTCGCAACGAGTTCAAGGGAGCAAATGATCAATTCGCCAACAAAGACGAAGCGAAAAAGGAATTGGGCGAAGCAAAAGAATATTATGACGGCGTGCTGAAAGCGATGATCGAGAAGCGCGACAATGCGTATGAAACGCAACTCGTCAGCGCAATTGACGCCGGTTTTGCCGAGATGGAAGGCGCCATTGAAAAAGGCGACAATCTCGCGTTTAACCTTGGCAAGCAAGTCGTCGACAAATCCATCATGAAAGCATTCTACCTGGCATCGGGCGCTGAAAAAGGATACGCCTACAAGATTGAGAAACTGGTGAAAGAAGGCAAGGCGGATGACGCGAGAGTAGGTCAGGCAGAAGGCTGGGCGTTTTTCCAATCCCTACAGTCCTACCTGGAGAAACACGACAAAAAAGATGCCGATTTCATTAACAGCCAGTTCGATCTCTCCAACGACGTGAAAAACGTCAAAGGCGACACAATCAATCAAGCGTATGTGCGCGCGATTGCGAAGACAGCCAAGAGTGAATATGAAGCGTCTGTTGAAAACTGGGGCAACGACAAGGCAGCAATCACCGCGCTCGAAGGAGCTCTGTTCATCGATATGATCAAGACAGATCTGCCGAAGGCTCTCGGCAGTGCGGAGAAAGCGGATGCCCTCCATAAACTTGCGCAGCAGTATCTTGACGCCGTAAAAGCTCAGGACAAGGCAAAAGCAGATGAGAGTTTCAAACAGATCAAGCCTGTGCTCGACTTGCTTGAAACATACGGGAAATAATGTAACAGAATAAGAAAAGTGGATTTGCAGGGGGGCTGGGTAATGTCTTATGTACGTAAGTTCATGTCCTCCCTCTTTGCTTTGTTATTGGCGGTGTTTACGCTTGTGCCGCATGCGGCGTTCGCGTATTCATACGGCAATCCAAACGAAGAGGCTGTGGCGGAGAACTACAAACAAGTCGTGGCAAAACTGAATCAAACGCCGGCTGACTACGCAGGAGCTTCCAAGACCTTTGAGAGCATCAAACAGGAACTGGACATGCACATGGGGCCGGAGCCGAGTCAGGCGATCACGCAAGCGTTGCTGGCGCAGGATAAACAGGCTGCAATCAGTGCGTACCAGAAGACGCTTGTGTTAAACGTTGCAAGGCGCCTGGAAAGCGCGGAGAAGGAATTCGCCAACTATCAGCAGAGCAAACTGCTGCTTGCCAAAGCGTTGGCTACCTATGATGCCCTTTCCCCTGTCATCAAGGGAAAAGATGCGGCATTGGATCAGAAAGTACGGGAAAGTTTTGATCTGACACTGCAGGCGTTGGGGAATCCCGGGCTGTTCGGGGTTGGCGTAAAGGAACCGGATCAGCAGGCGCTCATCACTCACAAGGATGAGATCTTGCAAAGCCTTCAGACATTTTTCAACATGCCTGAATTGAAAGTGGGGCATTTCACACCTGGGCAAGGTCCGGGAAATGAAGTGGGGAATGATACCTCCACCATAACAGACAATCTAAAGAATTGGCTGCCGCTTGTCCTGATCGTGCTCGTGATCTTGTTCATCGTTGTTCGCACGATGCAAAAACGGCGCACATAAGAGATGAATGTCCTGCTTCCGTTTGGAATCGCGTGCTTGGCCTTTGTGATCCGCCTGCCATTTCTGGCACATGGACCGGCTGGCTGGGATGATGTTGACTTCGCCCTTGGCGTGGACAATTACGATCTGTCGCTGATGCAGCCGCATTTTCCCGGCTATCCGGTATACATGTTGGTTGCCATTGGCTTCGCGCGTTTGATCGCGAATCCGTTTTTGGCGCTGTCCCTTTTATCTGCTCTTGCGAACGCTTGCACAGTGTTCCCGCTGTATTCGATTGTCAAGCGGTGCAGCCATCAGCGGACAGCTGTCTGGGTGGCGGTTCTTTGGGCAGTAAACCCGCTTGGCATGGTCTTGGGAACCCAACCGCTTTCGGACAGCTTCGGTAATTTGCTGGCTGTCTGGCTCGTAGCTGCCTCATTGGTCGTGGTTGACCCTGGTTTGGCGGAGAAAAAGCGGGCACTGGTACTGGTGTTCTCGGGAATCCTGCTGGGCTTATTGTACGGCGTGAGGATCTCGTACCTGCCATTGGGAGCCGTGTTTGCCTGGGCATTGTACGTGTACGGCAGGGATACCCGGCGGTACGGCGATGTTGTCAGTGCAATCGTTTCTTCATTATTGGTCAATCTGTTGTGGCTGTACGGATTGGTGCTGAATGTGGGAAGCCTCACAGGTTTCTGGAGGTTGGCAGCAGCATTCACAGAAGGTCATTTTTCCGATTGGGGAGGAGCGTACACAGGAAGCCATGCGGGAGAGCGACTTCTCTATTGGATTGGGCGGCAGTGGTTTGCCGCCGGGCTGGGGGCGCCGTGGAACGAGCAGAACTCATGGTTCAGCTGTCTCATCCTGATTCTTGTTTGTGCGGGAATCACGGGGGGTGGAATAGCGGCAGGAAAGACGCGCTGGTTACAAACAGGGAACAAGGAACACATCGTATTGCTTTTCCTGTGGATCGTTCCCTATCTCCTCTGGGCCTTTTTTGCCCAGAATGTCGAGAAGCCTCGTCATATCCTGCCATTGATGATTCCATTGATCTGGGGCATTGTCTGGGGCTTGCAGCAGTGGAGGCGGTTCTCCCCCATCTTGTTGACCGCGCTGGCCGCAAGTACGGCTGCCGTGGGTGTCATCCAGGTCCGTGAGCAGCCGGTGACGGATTCACCAATGGCGCAACTCGCCCATTATGTGGCACAAGCTGATCGTGGTGAATCGAGTATCATTTATACGTATGAAGAAGAACGCGTCATACGTTACCTTTATCCTTCTGTTACAACTGTCCGGCTCAGGAAGTGGTCCGATTTTCAGGCCTCCATCCTTGCGTATTCCGTGCTGCCCGATCATGTTTATTTGACAGATCGCGTATTGGACGGATTTCACAATGAACAGCTGAAGGAATATGTGAAGGAAGCAGCCCGATTTCGGGGAAGTGAGTGGCTCTATCCCACGTACCATGACATCGTCTTGTACGAAGTTCGTCAGGATAAAAGACAAGAGTGGATCAGACTGATCAAGACCGGGCAGCAGCCAGCAGGTTCATGACAGCATGCGGAGGTGAACGGGGTGGAATTGCAAGCATTTTTGATTACCTTTCGAGAAGCGCTGGAGGCATTGTTAATCGTCGGAATTATTACCTCGTATCTGAAGCGGGTAGATCATCCGGAGTACGTCAAACACGTCTGGCTCGGCGCATCGCTCGCGATTGTTGCCTCTTTGGGGATGGCACTGCTCTTCCAGGTCGTGCTGGACGGGTTCGCCTCAATGGGTTCCCAGAACTATATGAAAGCAGGGATCATGCTCGTTTCCGGAGTTTTGCTGACCCAAATGGTGTTCTGGATGGCGGAGCAATCCAAGGAAGTCTCCGGCAAGTTGCAGGGAAAATACAGCCAGTTTATTACCACCGGTAATGTCGTCGGCATGGTGGTTCACGCTTTTCTCGTCGTTCTTCGCGAAGGTGTGGAGACCGTCTTTTTCTTCGCCGCGATTACGGGCGGAGACATCGGCAAAGCCATGCAGACATGGGGCTCGTTTGCCGGTATCCTTCTGGCTGCTGTCGTGACCTACTTCTTTTTCAAAGGTACGATGCGGATTCAGCTCAAGACGTTCTTCAAGATTACGGGTGTATTTATCGTCCTGATTGCCGCCGGTTTAATTCGTCCAAGGGGTTTCCATCCTTCAGGACATGCATGTCATCGGCTCTGTGGCGCCGCAATTGTATGATCTGACGTGGTTTATGCCGGAGCATCCCATCGATGAAGAACATTACATCCGGGATCACGGTCAAGAACCGCTCATTTCCGGGCAGGTCGGTATTTTCCTGAAGGCGCTGTTCGGGTACTCGTCCTCACCTTCGCTCGAAGAGTTCTTGATTTATTGGGGATATTTCCTGGTATTGTATTTGCTGCTGCGCGGTCGCGGAGAGCACAAACCTGAACTGCCGCAAGGGAAGACACGTGAACAGACTGTACAGACAAAGGAAGTAAAAGCATGAAGGTATTAATTACAGGGGGAGCCGGTTTTATCGGCTCCCATGTCGTGGAAAAACTTCACGATCATCAGGTTCTCATCGTGGATTCACTCGACCCCTACTATGATCCCAAATGGAAAAAGGAGCGCCTGAACAAGCTGTTGAAGTTGCCGCATGTGCAATGGCGCCATGTCGATATCCTTACCTTTTCGGAGTTGGAAAAGGTATTTCATTTTTTTCAGCCTGATCGCGTGATTCACCTCGCTGCCATGCCGGGGGTTCAACCGTCGCTTGTCCATCCTGCCAAGTACGTGGACGTGGATGTGAAGGGGACGGTTCATGTACTTTCCCTGGCTGCTCAGTTCGGAGTATCCCGGTTTGTCTTTGCTTCCTCTTCCTCCGTATACGGACCGGCTGTCAATCGTCCTTGCCGGGAGGATGATGAGCTGCAGCCTGTCTCGCCTTATGCCGCAGCGAAGGCAGCGGCCGAGATGTACTGCCGCACCTATCAGAGGCTGTATCATCTGCCTGTGACGATCGTTCGCCCGTTTACGGTGTACGGCCCCGAGCAACGACCGGACATGGCTCTCTGGAAATTTGTCATGAAGATGATGAATGGAGAACCGATTACCTTGTACCGGGGCGCAATGGGACGAGACTACACCTATGTGTCAGATATTGCCGACGGCATTGTCCGCGCCTGCTTTCGTCCCCAAGCTGTGAATCGAACCTATAACCTGGGGAATGGGTGTGTGGTTCCGTTGGAGAAACTGGTGGCAGAACTGGAGAAGGCAATAGGCAAACGTGCCGTGATTGAGTGGAGAGACCTTCCTGCCGGCGATGTGCCGCTCACGTGGGCTGACACGACCCGTGCCGAGCAGGAGCTGGAATTTCGGGCACAGGTATCGCTTTCAGAGGGAATCCGGTTGTTTGCTGACTGGTTTTGGGAGGAAGGAGTGAAGAGATGAAGAAGGCTTCCGCAATTGAGGTTGTCATGGCACGATGCTGGAATGTCTTGAACGAAGGCAAGACATTCACGCCCGTGTTTGTGCTTGGCGTTTTTTTGATGTACCACGCGACGGATCTGCAGGCAGCGTCCTTTTTCCATGCTTTTGTATACATGCTGCCTGTTTTTGTGGTGTATTATTTGTTTGATTTTCCGCTTCATCTGCGCTGGTTTTTGTTGGTTCCCCTGCTTGCGGGCGGCATCCTGTTTGGGGTAGTGGATGGAAATCTCCTCTGGTTTGCGCTTGGTATGTACGTGTTTTTTACGGTCTTTTTCTGGGGAACGCTTTACTATCACCTGCGGATCGGGACCACCTGGTGGAACTTTTTGCGGATATGGCGGCTCTTTTTGATCAACAGTGATTCGACGAGCGGCAATGTACTGGAGCAGGTACCGAAATTCACCCTGCAATTGATCCTGTTTACGGCGCTTTATCAGGCGGAGCCGGGGGGAGGAACGGGCGGAAAGGTACTCGTTTTCACGATCATATTGGCCGTTTACGCGTACCTGGTTCATCGTTTCCTGTTTAACTGGAAGCCCAAGGAGTATCCGCATTATGTCACGCCAAATGAGCTTCCTGAAAAACCCCTGGCCAAGCGAGTGGTGATCGTGGTGATTGACGGTTGCCGAAAGGACAAGCTGTATCAGGCGGATGCGCCATTCCTTCATCAACTCATGCGGGAAGGTACAGTTTATGAGACGATGGAGACGATCTATCCAGCCCGGACCGTGACATGCTTCTCCTCCATGTTCACAGGTACGTATCCACGGGAGCACGGTATCCGATCCAACATGGTGTGGAGCCTTGGGGTGAAGGTGGAGAGTATTTTCGATGTGTTGAAGAAGCAAGGGAAAAAAGGCATTCTGTTCGGCTGCGCCCATCTGATTGATGCGTTCGGTGATGATGTGGAGAGTTTCACGGCTGTTTCACACAACGATATCGTTGACCACAAGATTATGAATCAGGCAAAAGTGATCTATGAACGAGAACAACCGGATCTGTTTATCGTCCAGATGATTGCCGTCGATCAAACGGGGCACAGCCGGGGGGTGCATTACCCCGAATATCTGCAAAAGATTCATGAAGCGGACAAGTTAATCGCAGACTTCCACTCCTGGCTGGGAGAGCGTGGGCTTTTGGATGATACGGCGTTTATTGTCATGGCTGACCACGGACAAGGAAACGGGATTGGCGGACATGGGCATCTCGATGAAGGAGAGCGATTCGTTCCTTTCATGATGCATGGTCCCATGATCAAGCAGGGACAACGAGTAAACGAGTTCCGCAGCATCGTATCTGTCGCTGCCACGATCAGCGCGCTCTTGGGTGTCCCGATTCCAGACCATGCGAGAGGACCAGTATTACACGAAGCGTTTGTACAGGATGGTGGAACACAGCATGAAAAAACTGATCATCGTCATCCCCGCATTTAACGAGGAAGAATCGATTGCCCGTGTGATCGGCAAGGTACCCAGACATTTTCAGCATGATGTCCAGGTGGAAGTGTTGGTGGTAAACGATGGCTCGACGGATCGGACAGAGGAAGTGGCCAAGGCAGCAGGAGTAGAGCACATCCTTCGCTTTTCCACCAATCGGGGATTGGGCGCAGCGGTACGAGCAGGTCTGAAGAAAGCCTATGAATTGGGCGCGGATTTGGCAGTGATGATCGATGCGGACGACGAGTACCCGGCGGACCATATCCCGCGTGTGGTTGCCCCGATTCTTGACGGCCAGGCAGACTATGTATTGGCCTCCCGCTTCATGCGACGGGTCAAAGGCATGAAGCTGCACAGGAGGCTGGGAAACTATTTTTTCACCGCATTGCAGGTCATCCTTTTGCGTCAATGGATCACGGACGGACAGACAGGCTTTCGCGCCTTTTCCCGATCAGTCCTTAGGGACCTGGAGATCATTCACGATTACAATTACGCCCAAGTGATGACGATGAATATTTTGCGTAAGGGATACCGCTTGCGTGAAGTGGATATCCCCTATAAAGTCCGTCAGACCGGGGAGTCATTTATCACCTTCAAAGGGTATGTGACCAACGTATTCCCTGCGATCTGGCGCGAATGGAGAAGGCAATAGCAAACTTGTCGCTCGTCAAACCCTTGAGAAATCAAGGGTTTTTTGCTGTTGTCGATCATTTAACAAAAACCCCCGGGATTAACCAGGGGACGGTNGAGCGGTTGCCGCATCATGGTAATCCGTCATATCAGCGCAAGCCNGTTTATGCTGNTCATAAGGAATTGTGAGGGAAAATGGTCACAGCTCCATTCGTGTTGAGGCAATTCGTGAGAAGAAAAATGGCTGTAATCTGGATGACTGCTGATCACGACACCAAACTTCTGCCGGATAAGGTAAACTTGTTATCAGAGCATATAAAGAGTGAGGAGGATGTATGGTAATAATGATGAAATGCCCTTTCTGCGATACACAGTCTCTTAAAATCATCCTGGAAAACGACAAAGCCATTGCCTTTTATGATAAATACCCGGTTCAACGAGGCCATTTGTTGATCGTACCCAAACGTCATGTGGCCACTTACTTCGACGCTGCTGATGAAGAGATCATGGCCATCCATGAGCTGATAAAGCAGGGAAAAGAACTGCTAGATCGAGAATATATCCCCGACGGCTACAACATCGGCGTCAATGTTGGGGAGTACGGTGGACAGACAGTGATGCATCTTCACGTACACTTGATTCCCCGTTACAAGGGAGACATTGACGACCCGCGTGGGGGAATCCGCAAAGCAATCCCCAATCTCGTACCGTATCCCTAAAGGAGAATGTATTATGCCGATCTACAACAAATTGATCCGAGACCGGATACCGGAAATTATCGCAGCAACCGGGAAACGATATACGACCAGCGTATTATCAGATGAAGAGTACCTGGTCAAGCTCCGTGAAAAGTGCCAGGAAGAGCTTGACGAGTACAACTCTGCTAAATCCGATCGGGAAAGTCTGGAAGAACTGGCGGATGTATTGGAAGTCGTATATGCGCTCGCCCGTGTTCACGGAGCTTCCCCGAGGGATCTGGAAGAGATTCGCAGATCCAAAGCGGAGAAGCGGGGAGGATTCGAGCAAAAGCTGTTTCTTCATGAGGTAGAAGATTAATGGCAGACGTCAGACTTATTACGGAAAATCTGTTTACAGAAATGACGAGGGAGATGAAGAAAGCTTCCTCCATTTACATACTCACCTCTTTTGTCATGTACTCCGGTGTTCGCCTGCTTGAGCCGCATTTGAAAGAGGCAATCGAATGGAGCAGAAGTAAAGGTGCTTGCTGGAGATTACCTGTTTGTGACGCAGCCACATGCGCTGCAGGCACTGCTTGAGATTGACCCGCGTATAGAGGTACGCCTGTGGCGAAGTGGCGGAACATCTTTTCATCCCAAAGCGTATCTCCTCCAATATGAAGACAACGATGGGGTTTTGATTGTTGGCTCATCCAATCTGTCGCGGTCCGCATTAACGTATGGCGTCGAGTGGAATCTGGCGATGCAGGCCAAGGCGGCACCCATGACATTTGAAGAAGCGCAAACCAGATTCATGCACCTGTTTTACCATGAGCAGACAGTTCCCCTGAACAGCGAGACTTGTATGGATTATGCAAGGGAGTATGAGGAGTATCACCGTCTTCATCCCTCCCTTGTGAAGACGTGGACGGAAACGGAAGAGATTGAACTAACCATGCCGGTATACGAGGATGCCGAAAAACGGGATTCTTTTGTGCTGAAAGAAGCAGTCGCTTCCTATGGTGGTATTGTTCCGCGTCCAGCTCAGCAAATCGCGCTCGAAGAATTGGAAAAAACGATGAGTGAAGGCTATGACAAAGCGATGGTGGTCATGGCTACCGGACTAGGGAAAACGTATCTGGCTGCTTTTTTTGCAAGAAACTTTAACAGGGTTCTCTTTATCGCCCATAGGGAAGAGCTGCTGTACCAGGCGCGCCGTTCCTTTGCGGAAGTGATGCCGGAACGAACCGGCGGGATCTATGACGGCCAAACAAAGGAAAGACAAGCAGATTCCGTTTTTGCCTCGATCTACACGTTAAGCATAAAGCGGCATCTGGAAAGGTTTCGTCCAGACGAGTTTGACCTGATTATCGTGGACGAGTTTCACCATGCTGCGGCGAACTCATACAGGCGAGTGCTAGATTATTTTCAACCCACTTTCCTGCTGGGAATCACCGCGACGCCATATCGGACAGACGGGAAAGACGTATACGCCATCTGTGACGGAAATGTTGCCTTTCAGCTCGATTTCATCGAAGCAGTGCAGCGAGGATGGTTGGCTCCGTTTCGCTACTATGGCGTGTATGACGATACGGATTATTCGCAAATCACCTGGTTGGGCAACCGTTATGCCGAAGAAGAGCTGTTACAGGCACAGCTCAAAGAAGAGATGGCGGCAAAAATATATGCGGCGTGGAACAAACATAAGCAAACCAGAACGCTTGCCTTTTGCTCCTCAATCCGTCAAGCGGATTTCTTGAGTACATTTTTTCGGGCTAAAGGTGTTCGGGCGCTCAGCCTTCACTCCAGGACGAGGGAAATGTCTCGGGCAGAGGCGATTCGCCAGATGGAAAAAGGAGAGCTGGACGTCATTTTTACTGTTGATCTTTTTAATGAAGGAACGGATATCCCCTCGGTGGATACGCTCTTGTTTGTCCGTCCGACGGAATCGTTAACGATTTTTACCCAGCAAGTTGGCCGCGGCTTGCGTTTGTATCCGACCAAAGAATACTGCACGATTATTGATTTGATTGGAAACTATCGCAATGCGGATGTGAAACTGACCCTTTTTGATACAAGAACGGGTACGGAAAGAAAGAATCAGGACTGCAAGCCTGTCGTACCGTTTAATTGCAGCATGGAACTGGAAACGGGTGTGATCAACCTGCTGCAAGAAATGGCGCGTAAAAGGCAGCCGCGCAAGGAAAAACTTCTCCAGGCTTTTGAGGAAGTCAAACGCGATTTGGGTCGGATTCCAACCTACCTGGAACTTCATCTGTACGGCAGGGAAAACAGCCGTGCGTACAGACAGGAATTTACGTCGTACATCCGTTTTCTGGATTGGGCTGGTCAATTAAGTCAGCTGGAGAGTGAACTGCTGAGAAAATATGAGCATTGGCTCAACGAAGTCGAAGCGACTTCAATGACAAAAAGCTATAAAATGATCGTCCTGCTTTACATGCTGAATCGGGGAGAGCAAAGATGGTATCACTCCGTGACTCCGCGAGAGGTTGCTCCTTTCTTTCATCGGTATTTGACGGAGAAGGAATTCCGCAAACGGATTGACTTCTCGGACAAATCATCACAGAAATTATGGACCTACAACGAGGAACAAGTGGCCAAGTTGATAGCCGAAAAGCCGATGAGCAATTGGAGCGGCAGCTCTAAGGGATTGGTTGCTTTCACCGACGGTGTGTTTTCCCTGAATTTCGATATCGACCCCCAGGACAGCCCCATTCTCTACCGCTGGACGAGAGATATTTGTCTGTACCGGCTGCACGTCCATTTTGAAAAGAAAGCGGGAAGAGCAGAGTGAAAGAGAGAATGCATGATGAACTGCTCGAGTAAGGGACGGTGGCTATGTCGGCAAGAAGCAGGCGAACTCCACCATCATCCTTTTCTCACCCTGGAAAAACGTGAGAGTTTGACAGGAGGCGGAACAAATGAAGATTGACCGGCTGGACCATTTTGTCTTGACCGTCAAGGATATCGATGCGACGGTCCGTTTTTACACGACAATATTGGGAATGGAAGAGGTCACGTTTGGCAACG
>NICF_comb_assmDRAFT_10000812_pt1 | contig 26240 bp, 21 predicted proteins | sample NewIslPassag4_SG_FD_11279 | JGI IMG/M metagenome (IMG submission 11279) | reverse complement strand
AACAACAGTCAAAACCTCTAAAATATCGAGCTGTGCAACCTCATTTACATAACCCCAGAGACCATAGATGTCGCTCATGGTACTAGGCATCTTCGCCAGCGCGCTGCGTCCTTCGCGGACACGAACGCGAATACGGAGGTGTGAAAGTAGCGGCATATCGACAAACCGCTCGTCGCTCTCTTCGGTGCGCAAGTAGTAAAGATAGGGCTCTCCTTCACGCTGAAAAAGGAGATGCCTACGAGCAGATACTGCTGTGACAAAATTTGCCAACAAGATAACCGAGCGCTCCTGAGGTGCAAAAATGGCATCGCTGTCCTTTTGTGCGCTATCGATCTTGATGCCTTTAGGCGGTAAAGCGGGAATGTTTTCATCTTCTTCGATGTCCCCTTCCCCTTCTTTGTTGGTGCGCTCAAGGGGCCGATAATGGTTTTCGGCTGCTTTGCGAGCTTCGCCTTCCCAAGATCTAAGGCACTGTAAAGCCTTGGAAAGAGAGGGTTCGCTGTTGCTAAGATTGGAGACGGCTACTGCTGAACCCAAAAGTTCAGCCCAGCTGTTTTGCGCGGTACGACGAAGCTCGGCACGCACACGGGGTGGCAAAAGCACCAAGATACGGCTAGCGCTGCGGCGGGCACGGTCTCTTTGGTGTGCGTCCTTGGCTTCATAGCCAAGCAGTTGACAGTGGGTGTCTGCAACGGCCCTAAGCAGCGTCGCTTTTATTAGCGCTTCGCGGCCCTTCCAACGAACACGTTTTGTGCCGGCAACACGCTCAGCTAAAACGCGGTAAAAAGTATCAACATCTCCGCCCTGCTTGTCTAACGCCAGCAGCGCCGACGCCAAGCCCTGGGAAGAAAATGCGGCAATACACCGTCGAATGTTGTTGTTGTACAACAGCGCAAGTGCATTTAACCTCTGCGCGCTGGGCTCTTCGCCCGCCAAAAGTTCACACAGCGCACGGACGGCTTGTTTTTGTAGGCGCTCTTCTTGCAGAAGGGCCTTTTTATCCTTGCGCTCACCGCGAAACAGCCACCAAAGACGTAAAGCGGGCAGCGACCTACGCGCGGCTACTTGACCGAACATCGCTGCACGAGCGGTGGGTGGCGGAGCGTTGCTAGTTTTCCAAGCCTCGCGAGAAATATCGCGCCAACTACCGAAAGCAAACAAGCGTGCTGCCGCGCTACTGACCCGTAAAAGCCATGCGCGCGAAAGTTCTCTCCAACCTCTGCCCTGCATCATAATTTACATTCTCAGTATGACGCTATTCTCGTGCTTTTGAGTGGTGTGTATTGGTGTATATTGGCTTTGTAGCGGTGTATATTACCTTTGCAACCGGTTTCGGCCAATCCATTGCTTTTGAGCGCTCTCTGTTACCTTCGCAACGCCCTCTAATGGTCGAAGAACTTGCTGCTCTCGCGTCCGTGCCGCTGAGCGATCTAAATTACCTTTGCAGCCAAGTAGGTCGCTTTACGGCTTTGGGATGCCGTCTTACGAGCCGTCTTACGAGCCATGTTATGAGCTGTGTTGCGAGCGATAACCGGGATGGCTCAGAGGCATGGGTAACGCTAATTTTGCCCTGGTGGGCAGTGTTTTGATATGGGTATGCGTCGGTGGGTGTGACGGTGGGTAGCGATAGTGTGGTGGGCGATGTAGCGCCTCCTTATTAGAGGCAATCATCGCTGAAGGAAACATTGTAAATCGCTGGAGGAAACATTGCAATGGCCTTGGCGGCAGGGGTTTTATACGCGGCCCTACTATCTTTTCAAAGAAATCTTTCTTAGGTGTTGATTCGGTTTATAAGGAGGGGCACGGATGCCGTTTTACAGACGTTTTCCAGAAACTGTCGTAGAACATATGTGGCCGGTAATCGGCGAAGCTTATGATTGGTCGGCGGCCTGTCGCGTCGCTTGCACACTTCCCTATTTGCCAAACAAGGTGAAGCTAAGCGACACACGGACAGCCGCCGAGGCTATCGCGAGGCTTTGGTCCGAAGACGGCAAACCAAAGACTCAAGACCTTATTGATGCTCGCATCGGGCTCTTGACCCTTTTGGAATGTGGCTGCGGCGCACAAAAGCAGCACGCGAGTCAATCATTGACAAGGTCTCACAATTAGCGTCGAAGCATCGGTACACAGAGCCGCCGCTGCACCAGGTCGCGCTTCTGAGCGACCTCGCTTAGACCTGCAAGTTGGAGAGCTTGATTGCAAGTTCTTAAAATGAAGGTTGTTAACACGGTCTGTAACAGGCCCGGGTGGCGGAACTGGTAGACGCGGGGGACTCAAAATCCCCTGCCCGAAGGGGCGTGAGAGTTCGAATCTCTCCCCGGGCGCTTGTCACACAGCTACAAAGCCGGCGTTTGCAATGTCGGGGGAACAACAGCAAGCTCCGTACTCCGTACCTTTCAGCTAATGGTTGTTGCAGTTTTTGGGAGCGCCAACTACGTGGAAACTAGCGCGTTTAACACGGCGCCAGGCCCCCAACAACACGGCACGAGCGACAGCTTCCCGCTAACTTCCAGTACCAGGCAACTTACTGCTGTGAAATGGCCAGATCGAGCCCTTATCAGGTGTTCGCGCGCTTATTGAGGTTCCGTGCCCGTGCGTGAGGGGTTGCGAAACCGTCTGTGCGGTGGGCCTACCGCGCCTTTGCCGGTGGCCCCCTTGGTTTCCTTGCGGGGGCGCCGGCAAAGGCTGCCCTTTCTGCTGCGGGGCCCCGCGCTCGCCCCGCACAACGGATGGCGCACCCCTGACCAAGCGCCCAACCGGCCCGCTGCACAGCTGCACAACTGCACAGCCCGCGCGCTCGCCGCGCGCGCGTCGAAGCTGCCGCCCCCTCTGCTGCACCTACGACCACACGCGCGCGCACCTGCGCGCTCCATCCACTCTCTGCTCCAACAGCCGCTTCTCCCTACACACTGCGCTCCCTGGGCCCAACCCCGCATTCGCCCCGCCAGCGGCACGCCTAGGTCAACTACGCGGCCGCCGGCCAGCCCGCCGCGCGTGTAGCCACCGCGTCGCCCACAGAGGCGTCTGGCGCGGCATTCGCCCAGCAATCTGCTCGACCCGACACCCAGATCTACGAGCGCGCAGTGCGCGTGTGCGACACATGCGGGTCTAGCCGTAACGCCAGCTGACCAACCGCGCATCTGTGCGCTTTACCAGACCAGCTATCGATGGGGCAGGCCGTTGCACGTCCGCACCGACAGCGAGTCGCTGCACCTGACTCGCGCTGATCCAACGTGACAGCGGCCCGTCCAACCTACGTGATAAACTGGCGCCGCGATGTACGTACTCACTGTCGTAGCGCTCAAAGGCGGGGCGGGCAAAACGACGCATGCGGCGAACCTCGCGGCTGCCGCAGCGCGAATGGGCAGGCGGGTGCTGGCGATCGACCTCGACCCACAGGGCGGACTTTCCTGTGCGCTTGCTGCGAGCGAGCTGGTTCCGCCTTGTGGCAGCGCGGTCACTGCTGCGGACCTCTTAGGGGATGATGCGGTTGAACGGGCGCCGGAGCTCCCGTGTAACGGGCTCATACCAGCCGGCCGTCGTTCACGACTTCTCGCCGTCGAGCATGAGCTGACCGTAACCTTCGCTGCGCACCGCCGCCTAAGTAACACGTTGGCCGCAATCAGGGAGAGCCGCCCGCCGGACGTCGTGGTAATCGATACCCCGCCCAGCGCCGGCGCCCTCACCTACACGGCCTGCGTGGCGGCCGACGGCATCCTCGGCGCTGCGGAGCCTTCTGCCCTCAACTACGCCACGATCGCCGATCTTCAGCGCCTTATTAGCTCGGTTGCCCAACTACATAGCGACAACAAAAAACCAAACTTCCTTGGCCTTATGCTGAGCAAGGTTCATCGAAACCGCAAAATTACCGACTCTTTCCGTCGCTGGGCCGAAGAGGACGCTGTGCCAGTTCTGCCGTTTGCCGTTCCGGCCCTACAAATTGTCGCTGACGCAGCTGTAAGCGGGCGCCCGGTCGTAGAAATCGCGCCGGACAACCCTGCATCCCTGGTTTACCATGATTGTGCCAAGGCTCTATTTAGCGGAACATCTGATGCAACTCCTTTAAGAAGCGCCCCTGGGGACAGCGGGGCTACCTCTGTACCCAGTAAAGCTTTGCTTTCCACCACCGTCCAACGCGCGGTGTCCATTGACTCCATGGCCCACGTTGTCACTGTAACTAAGCCGTCGTAGACGAAGAGGTGCGACGATGAGCAGAACCAAAAACAAAATCGACTACACAAAACCCCCGCATTTACGCCCAGAGGAGGGAGCCACACTTGATGATGATCGCACCCCTTTGCCGCCATTTCTGCTGAGGGAGGGGGAAGGCGGCGCTGAAAAAGAGAGCGGCATCGGACAAATCGCGATCGACACCCCGCCCCCTGCCGCAAGCCTCACAGAGCATGATACAAAACAAGACCCAAAACTAGATAGCGGCATACAGAGCGACAGCGTTTTTATGACGAGCGCTGCCAGTGACCCATACACCGCTTCTCTAGAAAACAATGCCGCCAACGAAGTAGAAAGAACTGTATGGAAGCGGCCCGCGGGAGTAAAGCGATCTGCATCAGGGCATCTGTCATCAGCAACGACAGCTCTCAACCAAATACCGCTTAGTGGAGAAACGGTTGAGCTACAGGGCCGCGTCTTCAGTACTATTTACCGCCGCTACCGCGAGCTTCTGCTAGAAGTGCGCCTACAGCAACGCGCACGAGTACCCCTCACATTGGTGGTCACCGAGTTAATCGCTGGCGCCGATCTTAGTGATGATGGAGTGCGTCAGACCCTAGATTTCGCAAGGGCTGCGGAACAGCGCTACCGCTCCGAAAAGCGGGTACACGTGTTGGCGCGCGTACCCTGGGAGACCGGCTCTCTGCTTATCACAGCCCTCGAAAACATGCGCATTGCCGGTCACAGCGAAGCGACGGTCAGCCGCTACCTCAACGGCCTTCTTGAGGCGGGCCCGCAAACCGCTGACGAGATCTGGCAGATGGTGCATCAATTAATCTAGAACCACCCGCTCCTTGCAGCCTCGGACCCCCTTTACGCCTGTAGGTGTTCCTATTAGCTACCTTTCCAGTTCTTTGTCAAGGGTTCACCGGTAAAGGACAGGACCGACGAAGGCTCAATGCCCACCAATAGCCACACCCTCGCTCTTTGGTCAAAGCTAGCACGTGGCGGCTATAAGCGAGCCAGCCGGCGCATCGCACTTATCGAACGTCTCCTTGCTAGTAGCCGCTTTTACTTTCGAGCAGAAGATGTTGCGGAGCCCAACGAGCCATTAGCTGATCTGCGCGCCGAACTACGCGACCTTCGTCGCTGTGGGGCGATCAACTTCGACGATACGCATCAAGCCTTCTACATTCCGCAAAACAACCTCCTGCCGCTTGCCTTGCTCTGTTTAGCAGTTGCCGAACCGCCGCTCCAAGCAATCGACGGCGCCCTATCACTTCTTCCCTACAGTCGCCGCATTCAAGACAAGTTGGCAGAGACAGCGGCCATCCATGCGATCCTCGACCTTATCGAGCGCAACATCGCAGCTGCCTCGCGTCAACAGCTTTCCCTGGTCGAGCTTGCCGACAGCGCAGCGTTAGTGGTTGCCCGTCTCAAAGAGTTGGCTGCCGATAGCAGCATCGACAGCGTTACGCTGCTCCGCACAAGAAATGTGCTTACGCAACTTTCGGAGCTCATTAAGGCTAAGGCCGTCACGCGTAATCGTAACAAGGCAAGCACAGAAATCGACGTAGGTGGGCTCCCGACACATATATTGGCGCGGTCTCTGCCAATGGAAGCGCTTGCAATACTCCCCGCCAGGCCACTGGTCGTCCCGGATGTTTCGGCAACAGTTGCCGCCTATTACTCCGTTTGTGGCCGCTCTTTTGGCGCAGAACGGGCAGGGGCAGCCGCCGATCGCGCAGACGAAGTTGAGCGCCTCGATGAAAGGGGCGCCAAAATCGAACAGACGCGCACCTGGCTTTCCAGCGCCCTCCGCTCCGCTACTGAGCGCCGCGAGACAGCGCAGCAACTATCTTTTATGATCTTCGCGCAACCTTCCTGGGAAGATGCGCTTATCACACAAAGGCTTTTGGCTTGGGAGCGCGAGAGCATCCCCTGGTGCGCTAAACCAACCCTGGTGGCAATCCGCTCCGGGGACGACGAAAATTGGCTTGCGTCTGAGCTATCTCCAACTGTATAGCTGCGGAGCAGCGTTATGAGGGCGGACAGCATGCACTAGGCCACGTTGTGGCTGCGAGCCTTGCAAATAACGCAAGCTCCGGAAGAGTCTTTGGCAAGGGGCGACCCACAGGCCTCGCAAAGGTTGCGCAAGACTCTAAACCGGACTGCCACCAAAGCGGAGTTGAGCGAATTGATAGTAGCCCGGTCTTGCTCGGTGATTTCAAGCCCCCAGCGATCAGCAAGCATTGTGGACAGCAAGCCGCAGCGCTTACAGCGCCCATCCTCACCGTGAAGCGTTTTAGTTCCGCAGGCTACGCAAGTCACACGGACACGTTGTGGATTTGCCGGGATATCATAAAGGGTCTCCGGTACGATGGTGGGGGCGGCAAAGACCTCCTGACGATCGACAAGGTGCTGGGGCGCCAAACTCAGCATCTCTACCGCATCGGTGGTTGTAGTGGCGGCATGGGCACCCATATTCTCGCCGCTCCGATGTTCATTTGCCGATGCCTCCACAGACGAAAGTCCGCTTGCTGCCGGCCCTTCTTCGGCGAGCGTTGTGCCCGGACCAACCTCAGAGAGCGATTGGTGGTCTGCATCACTCTTGTCTTGTAGCGGCTGAGTTTCGTATTGCACCATATTCTCAGAATGTGAGTTTGTTAGAGGTGTTGCGCTTGATTCCGTTAGCACAACACCAGCATCAGTAGGATTAGAACTGTCTGTAGTGCCCACCCCAACCCCGGCGCCCGCCTCATGCAATACATGATCATCAACCGGCGCCAAGCCAATCTTGTTGATGTCTTCGCTTTCCTCAATATACTCGTGCGCGCTATGGCTGGGGGCAGTATAACCCGGTAAGTTCTTCTTTTCTTTACCGCCCTCTCCTCCACCGTTTTCTCTTACCACGCGTAGCGCCAAAACCAGAAGACTGAGCGGCCCGAGCAAGAACCACAATGCATTCAGCTTCTTAGTTAAAAGTTGGGTGCTCAAAACATAAGCACTAAATACAAACAAAAGATATAAACCCGCTGCTAGAGCGTATAGCTTTGGCCCAGAAAATCCTGCTACATCGATTGCCGCCATTTCTAACACCATGGGTATGTCCATACAAATGGTGATCCTCTCTTACCATTATCAAGGCAGTGAAGCGACGCCAAAGGTTTTCATCTTAATCTTGTCAACGCTAATCTTGCTAATATCCCAGTGCTATTCCGGCACAGGCCCCGTGCCTTTGCGACGCACGCCCACAACCGTGCCGCAGTCTTTGGCGCGGTCAGCTGTTGGTTATTAGCCTATGTGCGTACTGGGATCACAGAGCAATACTGGCGGCTTGGTGCGCCGACCGTTCAGTCAGGTGCCAGCAACCACCGTCATAGTGCGCGGCGGGGGCGCAACAAACCCATTGTCGACCGAATGCACTAAACTCGATAACCGTTTAAGCCCCCGGGGCAATGCCCGTACCTATAGCTACCAACGACCAAGAGGGGCTTTGCCGAGCGATCAAAGCAAAGCTAAAAACGTAAAGCTAACCAAAACCTAAAGCTAAACACATATGCCTATCAAGCTCACTTACTACTGCAGGGAATGGGCAAGGAGTTGTAGGGCGAAAACCCTGAGTCCTTCTTTTGGCAATATTTGCGCAAGAAAAGGTTAGTGCCAACCAGCTTGTTGCCACCGACTACACGCCATGGGCTAGAAACAATATAGTTGCTTTCTAGACGATACTCGCCGTCCCCCTCTTTCTTTAGCTTCAGGTCTGGGTCAATAAGGATCTTGCGTGCAATTGTTTGCGCAACGTCGACATCGACCTTTCCGCTGGGGTAACTGATAACAATGCGACCTGGGCCAGGAACCGCGTAAACGCCTTCCGAACCGCTACTGTTAGGTGCCGGGCCGTTGTAAAGAGAGATATCGGTGACCACATCACTCGGATCGTAAGAAGGCTGCGCAACAATCGAGCTGTCTGTGTACCTAAAAATGGCATCACCATACGTAGCCTTGCCAAAGCTTACAGAGTTCGTGTCTTTGCGATAGACACCCTCGACGTTGACCGTTCTTGCAGCGCCACTATCTTTAACGGGCGACCGTTTTTCTATCGAGGGACGCAAAGGAACGTAGGCAGAAGCAATCTCCTCTTTGGTGATTCCGAAATCCCCTCCGCGCGCGGTTTTATTGAGCACAGCACGCAATACGATGCCGCCCGCAATAAGAGCCAAGAGCACCAGGCCAGCAACAATGATGTAGCGATCGTCCCACAACAGACGCTCTCGTAAACTCGCTATTTTATCCCTCAGCTCGTTCACCGATCCTAAACGCTCCGCTTTGACTTGAAGTTCGGCGCCTTGCTGTTCTCCAGTGTAGCGAAGCGGCGGTGTGTCTAGGCTGCTTTTGCTTCATTTTCGCTTCTTTGTGCCCGTGTGTGATGAATGTTACTTTTACAACAATCAAAACCCCGTGTTGGCATAGCGCACTTAGTTCAGAGAGACTGTGATCGGGTAGCGAGCGATAAAACTGGACGCATACTGTAAACAGAGATATGTTCGTATCGTGTAAGCTAAGGCGCTTAGGGGCCAAAATCAGCTTGCTAGCCGTTTTGTTGCTAGCCCTGCACCCCGTAACCGCTTTTGCGGCTCCTTCAGGGGATGAGCTTCTCTTAAAACCCTGGATTCCTAAAAGCATGCCTTGGGATGGTTCCTGGGGCGCTTTTAACACCAGCGCCCCGGAACGGATACTGTCTGCCTGTAACCTAGCTTCGACACAGGAAGAGGTAAATGCAATTCGCTCTGCACTTAGAGACTTTCTGTTAACCATGGGTGATGACTGGAATAGGATCCGCTCCTCCGACGAATACAAAACCGGTAGACAACGCCAGAGGGCTTGGCAGCAAGACATAAGGTCGAGAATTAGGACCGGAGAAGCGGCCAACACGCCGGCCCTCGATAAGGCGTCGGCTAAGGTGGACTTGCCCAACCGATTGCGCACTGCACTAAACTCCATCCGTGTCAATGAAATCAACGACTACAACGACCTTGTGGCGGCAGTTAACGATGCATCAAAGGGATGCGTGCCCGAGCCCTCTGCGGTGAAGGCTGTCGGTCGTTATTTAGACGGCATAAGCATTGGGGCCTTTTTTAAGGACCCGTTGCTCACATTTGTAAGAATTCTTGCCGGTATTTTTGGCTTACCATTCGCTTTTATTTACGATTTGACAGCAGATTTCGCTTTCCCAGTATTCTTTAGCACGCCACATGTCGAACGTGGAGAGTCTCTTCTTTCGAATGTCGGCTTAGGCCAACCCCCGGGTGGAGCTAAAAGTAGTAAGAGCCTAGGTTTTGATGTCAAGCTCGCGCAAGGTAAAAGCGAAAAAGGAAGGGTGATTATCGTCGATAGTAGTGGCAGAGCAGTCAAGGAATTCCACGATACAGCGAACCGTGACAATATCTGGATAGCAACAGCAATAGCCTTACGCTATCTTGTAAGTATCTTTTATGGTGTTGCATTTTTTGCAGCTCTCGCCCTATATCTTATTAGGCGCGGTCGAGAAGGACAATTTGATATAAGACAGGTCTTTCCAAAGATTATCCTCTCAGTGCTTGCGATGGCCGCCTTCCCGTTTTTGGCAGGGGCGCTAATTACCATATCTAATCAACTGATTAACTCACTGTTTTCACGATTTGGAAATAGCATTCCTTTCGAATTAACACAATCGATTGTTGGCTATACCGCTGGGCTAACCGAGAACGGCGGATTCGGAGCCATACTAGAGATGATTTTGACTGTTTTGAATTCTATTATGCTGGCCCTTATGACTCTTATCTTATCTGTTGTCGGCGCTTTAAGGCAAATCGCTCTCATTGTGTTTATTATCCTTGCGCCGATAGCGATCTTCTCGATCGTAATTAAGCAGCAACCATTCTTTTTCAAGAAGTGGCTATCATCTTTCGTTCAGTTAGTCTTCGTAATTCCTGTGACAGTTTCCGTTGTCTTTGCTATTACCTTAGCCATCCAACACAATCTTTTTGCGAACGGCAGCAATACTATTGCTGGCCTTGGTCGTTTAATGACGCCGCTGTTGCTGCTTATCGTGGCAGTAATCTTTGCCTCGCGGTTGGTGGGATTGTTAGGGGCTATCTCTGGATATCAGCTACCAGTTGCCAGTCAGTTTATAGGCGTTGGAGGGTTACTGGGGGCCAAGGTTGCGGGCAAGCTAATGGGGCCAACGGCTGGCTCATGGGTTCTTAGTAAGACAAATAAAGCGCTAGAATGGGCTAACAGTAAAGAGGCTGAGCAAGCCCGAAAAAGAGGTGCGCGTTTCCTAGGGGGAGAATTGGTGTTAGGTAGGTCTGGCATACAGGCTGCCGCTGAAAAGCACCACCAGTTCAAACGAATGCAAACAAGCTCTAATTACTATGGCAGCCCGTTCATGATAGCGAAGGTTATGGCAGCCAATATGTTGGGAACCGGCGACCTCAACGATCGCGAAGTTGGGCGCCGTGCGCGAGAAATAAGTCCTATGCTAGAAGATTTGTTGCTGAAAGAGGGCCCCGAGAAATTAGCGGAGGTGGCAGAAAAAGAACTTTCCTCTCTGTATGGCACTAATGTTGCGATTGCCGAAAGGGAAATGAAAAAAACCGCGCTTACGGCGGCCATGGTGGCGGCCACGCCTTTTAAGGGAGCCAGGGAAGAGTTGAAAAAGAGGCGCCGCACTATTCTAGCTAATAAGTATGATACTTCGTGGATGAAAGAGGGTCACAGAGATTCGGCTGATTATGTCAGACAAAAGCTGTTCAAAGAATATGGCGTAAAGCTCGATGACACAAAAGAAGAGGCGAGCTCTTCTAAAAACGAGAGTAGAAAAGCCAATGATGATCGCCGCCGGAGATATCGTACGGAGAACAAGGGGCGCGGTCCTGAAAAGGGGCCTCGTTCTAAGAATACCTCTGATTCCAAGAGCTCATCTGAGTCCGGTAAACGTGCTTCGCGAGGCGGAAGGTCTTCGAGTGGAGGGTCTTCTAGTAAAGGGTCTTCCAGCAGAGGGTCTTCTGGCGGGGGGGCTAAGCGCGGCTGACGACCCCCCCGGCTCGCGCTCTTGAATGACTGTTGTTCAATAGTATGCTATGCTCTGTAAAGCAGACAATGTGGCGGACAGTCTATTCAACGCCATATGCGCTATAATGACCATAATACAGGTTGCGGCGGGAGGTGCCCGAGCGGTTAAAGGGGCCAGGCTGTAAACCTGGTGGCTGCGTGCCTACGCAGGTTCGAATCCTGCCCTCCCGACTGCTGGCCGAGCGGCCGCGGGAGAGGCCGGGGAGAAAACCGGTCCTTCCGAGGAAAGTCCGGACACCGCAGGGCAGGGTGGTCGGGAACCCGACCCGGGGAAACCCGCGGGAAAGTGCCACAGAAACGAAACCGCCTAAGCAGCGGGGACCTTTTACCCGCTGCCGGCAAGGGTGAAAAGGTGCGGTAAGAGCGCACCAGCTGCGTGGCGACACGCAGGCTGGGCAAACCCCACCCGGTGCAAGGCCAAGCAGGGGCGTTGACGCTGCCCGCCGAGCCCCAGGTAGGCCGCAGGGCCCTTTGGGGCCCCGTCCGCGGTGATCCGCAGGGATCGGCGCGGGCGAGATAGATGGCCGCTCTCGACAGAATCCGGCTTACAGGCCAGCTAAGGGCCCCCGGCCGACGGCGGGGGCCTATAACATTGCGCACCAATACCTGTGTCTTTAGCTACTACCAATCATTCTCGATACTCCTCTCCACACATCCTTTTCGACAGGGCACTTGCGTCGTGCCTGCAAATAAGGCTGGACAAAGCTAAGGATCAAGGCACAATGTAGTAAGAGGTGCGAAATTGTTTACGAAAGCTTTGGGAAACTTATTTGCTCTGGGTGCGTAAACGCGCCTGGGTCAAGTACACTAACCTACGCCGCATTCGCATGTCCGTCGAGCGCCTGCGGGCTTATTGCCGGCGCGGCTACGCGCGCGTGCGCAGGAAGGCGCCGCGGCCCATTGCTTCTGAGTATCTAGATGCACGCGGAATTTTTGTCCGTATTGCCTTAATTTGGTCGGCGCGTTCGGGTGCTGTCCGGGCCGGGCCGCTGCAAATCCGTGGCAACTGGAAGCTCGGCTTAGCTTTGATAGGCCTATTTGGCGGTTTCGCCTTTTTGGTTATCCAGCTAATCCCCTACATCATCATCCTAGCAGCAGGCTTTTATTGGGCTGGTAAGCTTTTCGATTTGCCGGGCGTCAAAGCAAGCTTTCGCCTGCTCGTTAATCTCTACTGCTCCGGCGGTGGAGGTTTGTTGGTCGGCGGCCTGAGTATTGTCGGCAAAGCACTTAAGTTAGTAGGCAATGCACTTCACTTTGTAGTCGAAAACGCTATTAGGCTTATCCAGGCCCCAATTACTTTGGGTGCAAGTGGTCTGCGGTTGTTCGGCGATGGCCTTAAAAACTTCGGTTCGGCAACTCACGTAAAACTCCTCGAAAACATCGGTAGAGTGACCAGCTCTGGCAGCAACACAACGCTGGAGTACGCCAAAGCCGTTCGCGAAGGTACCGCGGGCATCGTTGGGCTAGCGTTTCAATTGCCGGGCCAGTCTTTAGAAATCCCCGCGAAGGCCCGCAAAGATCTTTGCGATAGCAACGGCATGCTTGCTCAGGCCCTAGATACCTTGTTGAGCGAAAACCCCGGCGTCAAGGCCGCACTCAAAGCCGGGCTAAGCTGCCAACTAGCTGTTCGTAACAACGAGTTTATTCTCCGCGATCCCGAAACGAACCGTCCAGTGTGGTGCTTAGAAGAAGAGTATAAGAACGACTTCAAAGATGGCGAGGTGCCGGATTGGCTGATCACGATTTATCAAGAAGCAGCTGCACGCTATAAGGTTCCGTGGGAAGTGCTAGCGGCCATCAACTGGAACGACACCGAATACGGCAACGCGGGGCTAGTGGGTGAACAAACAGCCCGCGATTACGTCCGAGACGCCCTAGGGGACCTGTCCTTGTTGCAACAAGGCAAACTTAGCATCGATAACTTGTTGGCCAAGAACCGCTTACCGGAAGCGGCAATTTATCAGGCGCGTGGCCAAAGGTCTTATGGTCCGCGGCGCAGCGTCGGTCTCGTTGCAGCGGTGTACGCCCCCTTAGGAGACCGCGAGCGCGCAGCGCGCCTGCTAGCAACCAACAATCCTGACGACTTACCCGCTGATGACGGAAAAATGAAGGAATTCCAGCGTCAAGCGGCGCGCTCCACAATAGGCCTCTATTTCAGCTGGCAGTTGGAGCGCGGCGGGGAAGGCAAAAATCGTGTGGGCTGGATTCCTTTCAATAAAGATGAATGGGATAAGTATGGCGTTGATAGCGGTAATGCTGCCCCCTACTTCAACGCCAGGGTGTTCGAGAAGAGCGCCCTCCAGTCGGTATTCGACGCGTCCCCAAACGCCTATTGCCCGATTCCTCTTTCCCAATCCGGTCAAGCCGGGTCGCTACCCCTGAATATCCCGCCGAACCTGCCGGCAAAGCCGCCGCCGCACATTTATCGCGCCATTGTGCGCGCCACACAAAAGTTCGGCTTCGATTTAAATGTCGCCCTCGCCGTCGCCTATCAAGAATCCGGGTTTAGAACGGGGCTTACAAGCCCGGCGGGCGCAGTCGGTCTTTTTCAAACCCTCCCGAGCACAGCAGCAAGTATTGGTTACGGTGATGTAAACCGCCTTCTCCATGACGCTGAATACTCGGCCGAAGCCGGCGTCAAGTACCTTGTAAGCCTAGCCAAGCAGAACAAGCGGCTCGATCTCACGCTCGCTGCTTACAACGCTGGCCCTGGCGCGGTTGCCGCAGCAGGTGGTGTTCCGCCGTACGCCGAGACACTGCGTTACGTAGAAAACGTCGTAAAATGGTCAGGAAGACCGCGCAACTTCAATCCGCTCACCGCCGCTGGGCCCGGCGGTATGATCGGCGAGGTCGATTTCACCTTCCGCGAAGACGGCGAGAAAGATGTTTGTGATCCCGTCGACAGCATTTTCGCCTTGGCGCGCTTCCTTTCCGAGCACGGCATGCAGGGCACCATTTGGTATGGCGGCATTGGGTCAGCAATCGAATCGGTTGTGGGTAGGGACAGTGATGTCGCTGGTTCGCTGGCGGAGCGCATGGTGGCGATCGCTCGCAAAGAACTGCGCGCCGGTGTAAAAGAGGAGCCACCCGGGTCTAACAACGGCACGCGTATCGCTGAGTATCGTAAAGCAGTTGCGGGCAACCCCGGCCCTGGTCCGTGGTGTGTCTACTTCCTCTCTTGGGTGACAGCGCGCGCGGGACAACCAATCGGACCCGGCGGCACGGGCCTTGGGTCGGCGGCCGCTCTGCTTAGTTGGGCGCGCAGCGAGCGGCTAATAGTCGACAAGCCGAAGCCGGGAGATATTTTAGTGACAGGTAATGGCAGCCACGCAGCGCTTGTTGAAGATGTCAAAGGCGATAGGTTTACCACCATCGACGGCAACTGGTCTAATCGTGTAGCTCGCGTACAGCGAAACGTTAACGACCGCAACATCTCCGCCTTTATCAGGCTAGAGCTGCTAAGCAAAGACAAAGGCGATCGCGGCAGCAACAAAGTTCGCAAAGCCGTTGGGGGCGACGTCGGCGACACCGAAGAAACCGCCGCCCCGCCGCGCAGCTGGATGCCATTGGGCATTCCTAGCCTCAATAAGCGCCTCGATCAAATCAAAGACAAAGATACGATTGAATGGCACGGTCACTTTAGAGACAAGAAGGTCAATAAGAGCGCCAGCGACCTAACAGCAGTGGGTATTTGCACCACAGACAACCCTCAGCCCAGCAAGTATCAACTGGCGCTCTTCAAAGCGGCAGCCTCAGCCTTCCCAGGCGTTGATTGGCGCATGGTCGGTGCGTTGGCCTATGCGGGCAGTCAGTTTGGCTGCAGCGATTCCGACCGTTTTGCCCTCTATAACGGCGACGCCGCGGTTGATTTTCGTGGCGATGGTTATAAGCAAGACGACCCCGTTGACGCAAGCTTCTCTGCCGCTCGCTATCTAGCGCGCTTTATCGGCGATACCCCGACAGAAGTTGTGCGCAAGATCGCCGGCGACGACAAGAGAACGCTGGCGCTGCTGGCTTTTGCTGCCCGCTACATGGGCATTTACGACCCAGATATTCTGCATATGGCTGAGGACCCCGCTAGCAAGGCTGTAGCGGCGCGCGATTTCATAATTAATCGTCGCCTTTGTCCAGAAGCCAAGACGTATGCTGGCTGCATCGCCCAACTATATCAAAAGATTTACCGTCGCTACCACGATCCGAAGGCTTCGACCAATGAATCAGCTGACGCCCAGGGGCGCTGTGGCGACCGTTTGGCCCCGCCCGCCACCAGCGCCGAACCGGATACCAACGCGCGGCTGGTTGTCGATCGTACTAAGCCCGGTAAGTATGTGGTGTTGCGTCCAGAAAAGGGTGCGAAGGCTGCGGTCGCCGCAACCGCAGCGGCGCTCGAAGACTTTCAAAGGTGCTACCCGTCTTATCGCAGTAACTGGCGCGCCTTGCAGATCACGGCGTGGAATGAGCCGGGACACAAATCACACCGCAACGGCGGTGATGTTGACGTTGCGGTGGTTGGGGCTACCATGTCTTTGCCGGACTACGATCGTGAAAAAGCAGTAACGCTGGCAACGCTTTTCTTCCAGCACGGCGCATACTGGATCTTCTATGACGATCCCTATGTGCAAAAGAAGATCGCCAAAATGTGGCGAAACCCAAGGCCTGATGAACGCGACGACATTGCGCGCCTGAAGCCAAACCACTGGCCTAACAGGCCGCCGCTATTTTCCGATGTCGGTACCAACCACAGCGACCACTTCCATGTTCGTTGGTACAACAGCCTTGTGCCCAACGCTACTTACGCCTACCCACCACCGTTCCTGCAGACGTTCCACTAAATTGCATATAACTAGATAGAAAACAAAGCATGTAAACCAAAAACCTCTCTTGGCAACAACGGTCAACGAAGACCATTTTGCTGGAGGGTTTAAACCAGCCGCCGAGTTTGATACATTCGATCGACGCCACTGGCTCCCGACTGAACGGTCAACGCATCAAGCTGCCCATGCTGCTCTGTGATCCCCAATTCTGTGATCCCCAAAACGCAGCGATCGTTGTCGAATATCGCGGTCTGCGTCTGGAAGCCACACTAGTCCAGTAGTAGATCCCATGGTTCAAAGCTTTTGTGTGCCAGGCAAAAAGAGCGGCACAAAGAACCACAAAGTTTGAGTGACCAGTATACCACAACACAGAACCCAAAACGAAAAGCGCCCGCCGACCAAGCACGACACCTAGGAGCAGCAACAAATCAGCCATGCTATGAGCCGCTCAGTGTTCATTTCGACAATCTCACCGGCTTTAGTCTTGGGGCGGTTAGTTGCCGCAAATGTCTTTAATTCTGAAACGACAAGCTGTACGTTTACGCCAATACTTACGTAGTGTGTTGGCGTAACGCTGCACAATAGCGGCCTGGCGCTCCTGCCGCAGCTGGGCTGCTGCCTCCGCCAGCAGGCGCGCACGCGAGGGTCGAGTAGGGCGAATAGCAACCACCCGACTGCCGGCAAACGGGCTACCTTTCCGCAACCGGCCCAACTCACGGCGTGTTGCAGTAAAGCGCCGTCCGTCTTTTAGGCGCACCGCAACATAGTTGCCCTCCTTAGCCAACCTTTTCGCAGCGCGCTCCACCTCGGCGCGGCTAGGCTTAATGTTATCGGCTTTCAGTATTTTGGCGATAACTTCGCTGCGCAAAGCCTGTAAGTAGATAAGGAGCCCCTGTGCGCGTGGATAGCTGTTGATGTCCCGTAAGCGTGCCCCGTTTTGGGCTGCGATCAAGGCGCCTTCCCGCGTGATATCTGCTGGGTCGTAAAGGCCGCGCCGCTTCAGCTCGCCCTCCAGCCACAAGGCCTCTACTAAGCTCGTTTCAGCGCCTTGACGAATGGAGCGTAATAGTTGGCGACACTCGTATAAAACAGCGATCGCGGAAGGAGGATTTTTCTTGCCGCGGTTTTGCTTATCCACGACGCGCGCACACTCTTCGGGGCTGCGTACCGGAGAGCCGATCAAACGCAGGGCAGCATAACGCTCAAGGGCCTCCATGTCACGTAAGCGATAGCTACCCGTGCCCTTGACCGCTACCACTTGATCTTTTTTTAGTCTCGGCAGGTCATCCAAAATTACAGCTTTGAACGCCATCCCAAGTGCTAACGCAAAGGCCGCAAGAGCTACTGACATTGCTGCCACAGCGATATGGTTTAAAGGTTTCGTTGCCGTCGGCTGCTTGCTGCCCTCGCGCTCGGAATCGCACAAGTCAACGTTGTCTTTATGTTCCTTGTCGTGATCCTCACTCATACCCTTTATCCTCGTGCTACCATTCCGCAAATCAACCCCTTTATTAACAGGGATCCAATTGCGAGGCTTTCCCTCTTTCTCTTACTCATAGTAGGGGCCGCTTGCGGTGTCACTCCGCGCCCCTGTGCTATCTATGCTGCCCTTGCAACAAATAAGTCGCATTGCAGTTTTGCGATAGCGACTTGTTGTGGTACGTCGTTGTAATGCGGTGTGCAAACCACGCCGAGGGGAGTGTTATACGTTGCATAGATTGCTAAAGGATGCGCCGATAATGGGGTGGGCCTAGCGAATGCGTGGTAGGCGTCCACGGAGCGCTTCGGCAGCGATCACCTTCTCCGCTGCTAAGGCTATAAGACGCACTCGCTCTAGTCGTGTCTTCTCCCATAGGCGCAGCGTTTCGGAATACAGGCGATCCCAAACGTGCTGCGCGACGCTCGCTTTATCGATCGGCGCCTCCCGCATGTTTTGTGACCACTCGATCCAACTAGCAAAAACGCCTCCCGCGTTAGCAAGCAAATCGGGCACGACAGCGACCCCTTTAGCTGTCAGGATTTTATGGGCTTCCGGTGTGGTCGGTAGGTTGGCGCCCTCTATGACCCAGCGCGCTGCAAGAGCCCGCGCGACATCTTTGTTGAGCGTGCCCGAACCCGCACAGGGAGCAAAGATGTCGTGGCTTTGCGCTAAGAGCTCAGAAACACTTTTAATACTGTAGGGTTGAAGACCGCGGTCCTCCCTTATTTCCTGTAAGTCTTGTAAACTCAGCCCCCCTTCTTTCCACGCCCAGCCATCCCTTTCCAAGACACCAACAATCCGTGCGCCTTGGTGTAGTGCGCGCCTGGGCGAAAAAGAAGCCGACCTTGCCAAGGCCCTGCACGACCACTCGCTGACCCTCTAGATTTTCTTTGCTAGCTTCTAGTGCAGCGGCCGTCGCTGCGGCCAGGCCGATCCCTGTTGCTTCGGTGCGCCCCTCGATCCCCGACAAGAGCGCAGGTTTGCCAGTGAAAGCGGCGGGGTGCCAGCCCTTAATTGAGGAATAGGCGTCGTGCATAGCAGTGATGATTTTTTCGTCAGATCCCATGTCGGGAGCCGGTATGTCGGTGCGCGGCCCGAGAAAATCAGCCAATTGAGACGCCCAGGCGCGCACTACAAGGTCAAGCTCGTAAGGTGTGAGCGCGCTAGGGTCGACATCGATGCCCCCTTTCGCGCCACCAAAAGGAACGTCGACTAGGGCGCATTTCAGGGTCATAATCAGTGCTAGGGCCCGCGTCTCCCTAATATCTACCCCAGCTGCTATACGCACCCCGCCCTTGTAGGGACCGAGGGAGTTGTTGTGCTGTACGCGATAGCCGCGGATTACAAGCAGACGTCCTTCGCGATGCACACGTAAAGTGACCGATATTTCGCGGTCGCTACTTACCAAAGAGGGCAAAAATCGAGCGTGCTCTCCTAAAAGGGGCGCTGCGGCATTGAGGTAGCTAATGGCCGCGTTGGCGGCAACCGCTCCGGTCTTGGTTTGGTGGCGTTCACCGGACGATTCGAAATTCAGTGCCTCTGAAACCTTGCCGATCATCGCGGCTGTGCTTTCAACTTGTGACAGAATGCGCGGAGCATCGATTCCCCGCAGTCAGTGAGACGTGCGCCCTCTTCGCGAGCCTGCGCGAGCTTGCGCACGAGTATGTCTTGTGTCGATTGCTGTAAGCTCCGTTTATAGATTCTATTGTCGAGTTTTGGCGCAGGCGGGAAGTAGAGAACAGCCCAGCCATCGCGCGTCTTATATGGTCCACTTGGACGCCCTGCGCTGCGCGCGGCATTAAGATCCGATGCGGTAAGCTGGAGGTCCCTAATGCCGCTTTCGCCATCGACATGCTTGCGTGCCTTGGGGTGTGCCAAAGGAACGCGGAAACCGCGGCGGAACAGGCGCAGCGCCGCCACAGCATCGGAGCGCTTGCCGAAAAGTAGGCCCTCAGGTTGTCCGCCGTTAGGCGCCGCAATTGCCTTTACTGCATTGGCAGCTTCGCGGGGCGCCACCACCTCTCTGATTGCAGTCTCACATCCGGCAGCACGTTTTACGCGTGGTATCAGTTGTGCCAACAAATCGCTAAACAGGGTCCTTGATTTCGAGGTCCGCGGCTGAATGTGATGTCGTTGACAGTAACTCTCTAGCCACGCTGCCTGCAACAGCACTGCCAAGGCTGATTCTTTAAGCATGCGCTGCGAATAGCCGGAAACCTTTGACAGCGTCGGCAGGCGCACAGCAGCCGCGTTTACTTCTTGCGCCGTAATCGGCGCTGCGCCAGGCACTTTGGCTACATATGGGCGGCCATTGTTTTGGCGTGACAGCGTTACGACGATGGCCACCATTAACGCTAACAAGGCCAGCAACGCCACTGTGCTACCGACCCAGCGTCGCTTTCGAAATGAATTCTCCTTTCTAAGCAGTGATTCTTGTTGATGTGCTGGTTCGTTCATTTTACTGATTACATCCCCTATTTGTCGATCAAACCACCATACAACTTTAGTATGGTTTACTGCTCTTAGTGGATATGCCTTCTATTGCAATGTCTTCTAACACTATAGTAGTGGACAGGTAGTGGAAGGGTAAGGGTAGTGGCAAGATGTTGTTGCCAGGTCCAGTCTTCCGAATTAAGAACTGATCGAAGAGACGAGCGTTAGGGGGAGAGCCACCAATTACAAAATGGCTCCGGCGAGCACAAAATGGCTCCGGAGAGCACAAAGTAGTTCCGGCAATTACAAAGTGGCTTCTGCGCCAACCGCAAGCCGCACCCTACAGAAACGGGCGCAAACTTATCTACCCAAGGCAGCGATTGGCGAAGACCTTCCTCAGATTTTGTTTTTTTGCCGTCTTCGTCTATTCTTGCGGCGCGCCTCTATATCTTTAGAGGCATTGATCGCCAGCTGCCAGCGCCAACCGAAATCCATCGCCACCATACCCAAGAAAATCGCTACACAAACGCGTACCGTGTCGCTCTCTGGTGCAATACCACCGGCAATAGCTAGCAGGCCGACAATCATCAATAACATGCCATACGTCAAACCGCAGTTGCGCCACATTCGCGGGTAGGGCAAGCCGGTTGCACTAACCCATTTTGCACTGGTATATGCCGAGGCCCCCGTACACATTGCCGCAGCGGCATTACTATGTATAAAAGCGAGCAGAAAAACGATCAGAACATATGCAGGGGACTCCCCATGACATACAAGGATGGTGTTGGGCAAGGCGCGCGCGATGGACAAAAAGAAGCTAGGCGAAAAGGCTATTTGCCCGCGCTGTGGCGGCAGCGGGTTTATCGAAATTGACGACGGCGGCTTGCTGCCGCGCGCCGTGCGCTGTGCGTGCATGGTCAAGCGTCAGCGGGAAGAAGCTTGTGCGGCCAAGATCGTGGAAACGCTCGGCCCGCGCTGGAACCTCCTCACCTTGGACAACTACTTCCCCGGCAACAGCGACAAGAACCGCTTAGCGGTGCGGGCGATTCGCAACTATGTCGCGAAATGGCCGCGCCTTGCACCACAGGGGGCGGGGTTTTTGCTGTACGGCGAAAGCGGCGCCGGAAAAACCCATTTAGCCTCTGCTTGTGTTATAGCCATCTTGCAAAACTATCCAGATACCAATGCTTTGGTGGTTTCGGTGCCGTCCTTGCTGCGGCGCGAACGTTTGCGCTTTAGCGAGAGCAGCGGGCGCGAAAAAGACATCATCAGCGCAGCAGCAAATATAGACCTGCTGCTATTGGACGATATCGGTGCGGAGTATCGGCGAACAGCTTACGAGAACAAAGAGGGCAGCGATTTACCACGAGGATTGAATTGGCTTGAGGAGCAACTTTATCTGATTTTGGATTTTCGCGTGCAACGGCGCATGCCCACCATACTCACATCAAACTATTCACCAAGACAGCTAAAGAAGCTTTTTAGCGAGCGGTTACAGCGCCGACTGCTGGAAGCGTCAACTGGTATTGCGATGAAAATCGAAATGGTCCCCGCACAGTTGCGCCCAGACGCCAAGCGGCGCAACGCTATCTATGAAGAAATTTTCTCCGGTGGTGATGGCGATGGCCGCGACTGATCACACCCCACAGGCGCTCAGCGTTTTCGATCGGGTCAAAGAACTGGTGCCGATCGAGCGCTACTTCGAAGAGCAGCACCAGCTGCCGCTTCGGCCCCAGGGGCGCCTTTTGGTCGCGCTTTGCCCGTGGCACGAAGAGCGCGAGCCAAGCTTCCAAATCGACCCTGAAAAACGTACCTTTATTTGTCGCGGCAAATGCGCGATCAGCGGCACCATCATCGATGCGGTAATGATCGACCAAAAACTAGAAACGCCACTGCAAGCAGTGGAGTGGATCAATGATCATTACCAGCTCGGGCTAGACCCCAATGCCTGGAAGTACGCTAGCACCGAGAGACACGCCAAAGATTATATCAAAGAGGCTCATCGCACCTTACTAGAAGGTAAAACCGAAGCTGCCAAACTGGCGCATGAACTTTTACAGCGCCGTAAGTTTACTGATGCTACAATCCGTCATTTCCAGTTGGGCGCTGACGATGACCGGCGCCGCCTAGTGATTCCGGTGCATGATCGCGGCGGCCATCTGGTCGCCTGGTCGGGCCGCGCGCTGATCGACAGCATGGAGTGCCCGAGTTGCCATAAGTCGATCAAACCCGATCAGATCTACGGCAATATCCATAAACACCACGCAAACCGTGAGTTGCAATGGTGGCAGGATCCGGAGGCAGCGCAGTATGCGACGATCTGCCCAGAATGCGGCGCGCGCGATGCTTTCCCCCGTCAATTCGTCCGACAGCACCCCCGTTATCGCGATTCCGGCGGGTCTTGGGGGCCGCCGTTTAATAAGCGACAGATCGTCTACAACCTGCATCGTGCACGCAGCGAACTGAAGCGTTTGTTGCGCGAAGACCCAGGGCATTGGCAGCCGCTCCTGATAGCGGAAGGCTTCGCTGATGTTTGGGCTTGTTACGAGGCTGGCTTTGTCGGCGCGGTAGCGTTTAACTCAGCGGTCATTCATCCAGAGCAGGCCGAACAAATTGTTGCTGCGGCCGTCGAGGCGCAAAGCTGGATTGGTCTCCTGGTAGATAATGACACCACCGGCCACAATCAAGCAGAGCGGAACATTCTCGCTTTGGAAGCGGCCGCCAAAAAGCTCAATGTGCCGATCGAGATACGTGTCAACTACGGAACTTTTCGCGGACCCGACAGCAAAGACATCAAAGATCCAGCAGAATACTTGGAGCGCTACGGCGCCGAAGAGCTGAGCCGCGCGCTGCGCGAGGATTGGTGGTCCTCGGTCGAATATCGTGTGCGGCGCGTCATTAACATGCCGATGAGTGAGCCCGCCCAGCAGCAGGCGGTCAAGGCAATCCTTGCCGAGACCCGCTCTTCCGTCGCCGTCGATGGCATTGTGCCTTTGCTGGCCGAGCACTGGAACGCGAACATCAGCACTGTTCGCAAGTTCGTTTTGGATTGGCTCGGAAAGCAGGCTTCCGTGCAAGACAATCGCTCGCTGCTCGCAACCGTACAACAGGCTTTTCAGGAAGCACGCCTGCGCACGCAGAACGTTCAGATTATTCAAACCGACTTTCAACAACTAAACAAATCTCTAGAAAACGAAGGCTTTGAGCCGGGATGGCTAAACACAATCGCGGCGCGCTCCGGAACCGGCAAAACGACTCTGGCTGTAAATCTCTTGTGGCAATTCTGCCGCCGGCGCATACCATGCATTTTCTTTTCGCTGGAACAGCCAAAAACGGCAATCTACACCTATTTGGCCCAAATTACTCTCAACAAAACCTTTCCCGAGATAAAAAAGATGATCGCCAACTCTGACCCGGCGCTCAAAAAGGTCGATGAGGTTTTTGGGAACTACTTGATTATCGTTGACAATGTGCCGACCGAAGAAAACCCCACCATTCAACCGATGACGCCACGCCGCATCAAAGAGCTGATCCACGATGTGAATATTATGTTTGCCCGTGATCGGCCTATTCAGGTCGTAATGGTAGATCACCTGGGCATGATGAGCGCCGACGAAGACGCGCCCCGCGAGACACGCGAGCATTCATTTGCGGTTCCTGGTTATGTCATGGACCGCTTCTACACCATGGGTAAAGAATTGTCCGTCTGCTTCTTCGTTCTACAGCAGCTGAACATTCGTGGCGCTCCGCCGGGCGAACCAGTCACCATGCAATCGCTGCGTGGCGTTACCCAGCAGGTCGATCTTTCGAATACCATCATTGGTATTTACCGCCCAGAGCAAAAAGAGGATCTTACTGAGGCAGAGCGCGTTCAGTATCGCAATCAATACATCTTACATTTCGTGAAAAACCGTCACGGCCCACAGGAGAGCAAGATATTGCTCTACTTCGATCCAACCACCAAGCGGATTGTCGATCAAGAAGGTAGCCCCCTGATCTTTGGGCCTCGCGACGGCAGCGAGTGGGATGAAACAAGCGCAACTGAAATCGACGAAGAGGAAACATTAAACGTTCATGAAACTGGTGTTGATGACATTGACATCGGTGAGCTATAACGCCTTTCCGCAGAGCTCTTTGCGCGCTTTGCAGATCATGATCACACTGAAGCGACAGAACGATCGTATCGACACCCTTAAAGGGCGTTGAGCTTTTTGGCGTCACTACTATAACCACGAACCCTGAAAGGTGATAATAAGAAGGAACTAAAGAGAAGGTGAAAGAGATACAAGAGAACAATGATCAAAAGCGTAAGCTAGAAAAATTCGAGGCTTACGCTTTGACCATTCTACAACCAGACCCAGCGGAGTTAATCATTGGTTATGATTTGCGCCCACACTACTCTCTGAATTGGTCGATAGTCCTGCAAGCCGAGCATCACCGCGGCCTTTTGCCCTTGTTAGATATCGTCGTACGCAAGCGCTTGCCGGGCATACTGCCGAAAGAAATCATTGCACTTTTGGCAGATTTCTGTTTGCGCGGCGACTACTTTTTGTTGGAAAGGGCCCGCAACCAAGAACCGTTTGTTGAGGAGGAAGACGGCAACCTAAACAATCTTGAGGAGCAGGCGCACAACAAAGAAGAGTTTCAAGAAACCGTTGTCGCTTTAAGCGGCGACAACGCTAATGCTCCTGAGCCATGGATCGGGAGCGCCTGGCTTTGGCAAAGCCCTAACGACCCTTACTGTGCGCTACGCGTTCTAATGTCGCGTGACTGGCAGTTGGCCCAAGGCGAGTTGGCGGACAACAATAGTGGGCGCATCAGCGAAATGTTGTGCATCGAAGTAGAGGATGAAAGCGTAGAGGACCTGATTGTGAACGGCTACCAAAGGCTTTTGGATGCATGCGCGCAGCTCTTGCCAAAAAACACCCCCGCGCCACTTTCGCAACAACAAACCAGGGAGCTGTTTGCGACGGTTGCTGAGTTGGCAAAGCAATCTTCGCGCTAACCTCTTGCTCGCCAGCCGCAACAGCCAGCCCAGCGCAGAGCCAGCGAACTGCGCTTTTTGAGGTTGGCCCCTTGGAGAGACTGCGCTAAGGCCTGGCCAGGTGGGGGTCCTATGCTAGTGCGCAGTCATCAAATAGATAATTGTAAAAGAAACATAAGTTGTATGAATGTAAGTTTTAAGATGAATGCGAAACGTGAATGTGAAATAAATGATTGCAAGCTAGCGCATAGATGAATGAAAGTCGCCCTGGCACTTGCTCCAAGCTCCAAGGGTATGTGTCTTGGCATAGTGTTCGGCCTTTTGGAAGGCGAGGTATTTGGTGAAGGGGCGATGGCGGAACACGTATACGCGCCCGACGCCGGCCCGCAAAATCATCTCCTGGACGGTGATGCGATCATTATCGATCAAGTAGACGTAGCCCAGGTGCCGGCCGTAGCGATCGACAGCGTCCTGGGTGTGATCAGGCACCACCCGAACCTCTTTGTCCAGCAGTAGATGTTTGGTAAATGCAGAGGCTTCTTTTGCCCCACACTCGACAGGAGTCCCTGGGCGCACGCTTTCCGGGGTATCGATACCCAGTAGCCGGACACGCACTGTACGCTCTCTGACGGCTACATCAATGGTGTCACCGTCGGCAACGTGAACAACCTTGCCCCGTAATACCTCGCCGTCACCGCCGCGCGCTAAATCGCTGATATCTCGCACCAAAAGCTTGAAGTGCGTGAAAAGAGCGAGGGCGGCGATCAGCAAAGGCAGCAACGATGTGGCGGTAACAATTGGTCGGCGCATACAAGGTATGGTAGCATACTCCTGCGCCCAGTTTGCGCTTCGGTGCCTAGTCGTTTGCATTTCGGTATCCGGGCCATAGATCTCTTGCGCGCGCCTGATTAATTCGTGCTCCAGTCGGCGCGCCTTCTCCAGCTGGCAACTGTACCTCCCCGGCGATTTATGCACGCCGCAATTTTACGCTTCTAGAACAGGGTTACCGTGCTACTATAGCCCTGTAGGCAAAATTCCTCTGCGCTGGAGGCGTAGAGGGTAGCGGCAAGTAGGCCGCAGCAAGCAGGGGCAAGGAGGTCCCGGTGGGCAAGGAAGCTCAGGCGCTTACGGTCTTTGTAAGTCACGCGCAGCGCGCGCGCAAGGAACAGGACGGGCGCGCTATCGATAAGCGCGCGTGGCAGCGCTCCCCGTGGGGCTGGTATGTCGAGCTGCCCTCGACGAC
>NICF_comb_assmDRAFT_10000809_pt1 | contig 26304 bp, 29 predicted proteins | sample NewIslPassag4_SG_FD_11279 | JGI IMG/M metagenome (IMG submission 11279) | reverse complement strand
GGAGATTTTTTCCTCTATAACCGTCTACAACAACTATTGCAAAAATAATTTGCCCTTGATATAATGGTAACAGTGTTTTTTTAGGGTTTGTAAATAACTCTGTTTCAGTATGATTCAGGGCAGAAGGAGTTGAAAAGGGATGAAAGCAGGTATCCATCCAAATTATAAACGTGTTATGGTACGCTGCGCTTGCGGTAATGAATTTGAAAGTGGCTCCGTAAAAGATGAAATCCGGGTTGAAATTTGCTCGGAATGCCATCCTTTCTATACGGGTCGTCAAAAATTTGCTACTGCAGATGGACGTATTGAACGCTTCAACAAAAAATATGGCCTTAAAGATTAAGGTTTTTCGAAATTCGTTAGGTCAAATTGGACCTAAATTAAAACAGGCGAGAAGCTTCTGAAACTTGCCTGTTTTTTTTGTCGGTTTTTTTGTAAAATAAAAAGGAATTGGTTCATGAATATAAGAAGAACTAGTGAAGGCAGGTATTTTTCCGGCTTTCCAACAATGTACTTAAAAAGGCTTTTTATTTTAGCTGAACCTCATGTGGGAACGGTTATAATGGGGAAAGTCACAGTTCCAGTAACGAAGTGCAATAGACTATGGGAGGAGAGCAAGGTTCCATGCATGTAATGAACAAACATTCTGGGTGGATTGAAGTCATTTGTGGCAGCATGTTTTCCGGAAAATCAGAAGAATTGATCCGAAGGGTTCGGCGTTGCCAATACGCTAAACAAAAGGTGATGGTTTTTAAACCGAAACTGGATGATCGGTACAGTAAAGAGGAAGTCGTGTCCCATAATGGAACAACCATTATCGCAACTCCGATTGCAAGGGCAATCGAAATCAATGATTATGTCACTCGGGATACGGATGTGGTCGCGATCGACGAAGCCCAGTTTTTTGAATATGAATTGATCTCCATTGTACAAAACTTGGCGGATTCCGGCTATCGTGTCATTCTTGCAGGATTGGACCAAGATTTCCGGGGCGAACCCTTTGGACCGATGCCAGAGCTTTTATCCATCGCAGAATATGTGACAAAATTACAGGCGGTCTGTGCGGTTTGTGGCTCTCCAGCCAGCAGAACCCAAAGGCTGATAAACAATAAACCTGCTTCATACAATGACCCGGTTATTCTTGTAGGAGCAAGGGAAAGTTATGAACCCCGCTGCCGTCATTGTCATAAAGTGTTGGATAAACCGATGAACGAAAAAGACGATGCTAGGAAGATGATATTGGAAAGCTAATCGCAAGGAGGTGTGCGCATGCTCGATCGATTACAGGCAATTGAAGACCGATATGAAAGATTGAATGAATTACTTAGCGATCCGGATGTTGTCAGTGATCCGAAAAAATTAAAGGAATATTCCAAAGAACAGGCCGATATTTCCGAGACGGTCCAAACTTATCGAGAGTATAAACAGGTGAAAAAAGAATGGCAAGATGCCCGGGATATGCTTGAAGAAAAGCTGGATCCGGACTTAAGGGAAATGGTCAAAGAGGAAGTCAGCCAACTTGAGGATCGCATCCAAGAGCTTGAAAATACATTAAAAATTTTATTAACGCCAAAAGATCCTAATGACGATAAAAACGTTATTATGGAAATCCGAGGTGCTGCTGGCGGGGAAGAAGCTGCCCTTTTTGCCGGAGATTTATACCGGATGTATACTCGTTATGCCGAGTCGAAGGGATGGAAGGTGGATGTGATTGAATCCCATCCTACAGGACTTGGGGGATATAAGGAAATCATTTTTATGATTAACGGAAAAGGGGCCTATTCCAAGCTCAAGTTTGAAAGTGGCGCCCACCGTGTCCAACGGGTTCCGGAAACGGAATCCGGAGGAAGGATTCATACATCTACCGCTACCGTTGTTTGCATGCCGGAGGCGGAGGATATTGAAGTGGAAATTAACGAAAAGGATATTCGCGTCGATACTTTTGCTTCCCAAGGTGCCGGGGGACAAAGTGTTAATACGACGATGTCGGCTGTTCGATTAACCCATATTCCGACAGGGATTGTCGTCCAATGCCAAGATGAACGTTCCCAGATTAAAAACAAAGAAAAGGCGATGAAAGTTCTTAGAGCCAGAATTTATGATATGTATCAACAGGAGGCTCAAAAGGAATACGATGCCACAAGAAAATCCGCCGTCGGTACGGGTGATCGCTCCGAGAGGATCCGTACGTACAATTTTCCGCAAAACCGGGTAACCGACCACCGCATTGGTCTCACATTGCAAAAATTGGACCAAATTTTGGAAGGGAAACTGGATGAGATTATAGAAGCCTTGCTGATTGAAGAACAGGCTTCCAAGCTTGAGGAGGAAATCTCATAATGTTTGTCTATGAAGCTCTGCACTGGGCTTCTTCTTTTTTACGGGAACGGGGAAGGGAAGAAGGAGTGGCAGAGATTGCATTACGCCATGTTTTGGGCATAAATCAAGCCCAGCTTCTTAGTATGATGCGGGAAGAACTTCCGGAAGCCGATTGGGTCCGTTTCCAGGAAATCCTTTATGAACATGGGAAAGGTAAGCCAATCCAATATATTTTCGGCTATGAAGAGTTTTACGGGAGAAAGTTTTCCGTGAATCCATCGGTTCTTATTCCCCGACCTGAAACGGAAGAACTGGTGCTAGGGGTGTTAAAGCGGCTCAGGTTGCTATTTGCTTTAGACGAACCTTTGGAAGTGGTGGATGTTGGTACGGGAAGCGGCATTATTGCCATTACGTTGAAACTGGAGGAACCTAAACTAGCAGTGACCGCCTCTGATGTATCTCCTGCGGCATTACAGACAGCCCAAGCGAATGCCGCAAACCTGGGAGCAAACCTTTCCTTTGTCCAAGGGGATTTTTTGCAACCCTTTATTGGGAAGAAACGATTTGACTGTGTTGTTTCAAACCCGCCCTATATCGGACTTGCGGAAAGGGAAGAACTGGATCTGTTGGTAAAGGATCATGAACCGGAATTAGCCCTTTTCAGTGGTGAGGATGGTCTAGATAGTTACAGGGTTTTATCCCGCCAGCTCCCCCTGATACTGAAGGAAAAAGCCCTCGTTGCCTTTGAAATCGGGCAAAACCAAGGGGAAGCTGTTAAACATTTGCTTGAATCCTCCCTGCCTGGAGCTAAAGTGGAAGTGGAGAAAGATATAAACGGGAAAGATCGGATGGTTTTTGCCATCATAACTGAAAATAGGTAACAACTTTCCTTCCTTTTATTAATGGATAATTGGTCCGACGAAAAAAGGCATCCGGGAAACCTTGTTCTGGCTTCCGGATGCCTTTGGATTTCAGAAGATGCTTCCTTTTATTTCTTATGACACACACCTCTACGCGACTATTGGATCAAATACTTCAATAATGAATGGAGTTCTGGAGAAAATCTATAGACCGTGTTAAGGTCATCTATTTTCATTAAAGTTCCTTTATTTCCATCCTTACCGATCCAAAGATGGTATCCTTGTTTGGAGCCGTCGGCAAACTCAATGGAAAGGTCATAGTTAGGAAGAACCATGTCAACGATACCATCCAATCTAATAGGAGAAGTAAGCATTTCCTCAAATGTTGCCAACTCTTTTTCGTCTGCAAAAGTTCGGAAATATTTGGGGTTAACCTTGCCAAATCCCTCAGATTTTGATATGGATACTTTTGCGATTGTACCCTTTGACAAAAAATCCGATTCGGGTTTCATCGTTTCCGTAACTTTTCCATTCCGTTCTTCGGTTACTTCTTCCTCTTTCAAGGTTTCTCCCTTTGGATCTAATGATGTTGAATCCTTTACCCCATCCGTTCCACAGCCTAAAAGCAGAAAAGAAAATACGAAGACCATACCAATCAAGTTCGGTAGTTTTTTCATTGTAGCTCCCCCAAATAATGTTGTCAACGATTTGACTTGTTTATTTCAAAAGGGTTCCGTTTTTTTAGGAAAAAGTGTTCCTGGGACTGATGCAGGTATATTCGCTTCTTGCCATTAGGCAAACAAAGAGGTAAAAAAGTCCACAATTCTTTTGATCAACTCAAAGATAAAAAATTTGACCTTAACGGTTTCTTCAGTTCCATCATATATAGGTGGATTCTTTTCCTCAGGGAATTCCTCAATGTTCTTCCTTTCTTGCTCTTTTGTCTCCGTGTATGGTTCATCATCCTCAAAACCATCGCTGACAGCTGTCCCCGTTGAAAAATCCAAGAAGCAAAGGGGTGGGAACAGAACACACCACCAATTGGCGCCTTTCCCTTCGCCGATGGTAATCAATATGGCTTCATAGTCGCCAGCGGGATACAAAAAATTTCCATACAATTTTGTCGGGAAACGAACCTTACCAAATTTTGTTTCAACCCGATGGGCGCTCTTTTTTTCCTCGAGAACCTGCTCTGCAATGGCTTGAATTTCCCCCAAATTTTCCAGGATGATCATTCTTGCTTCCTCAAGGGTAGTGAGGTCTTGAACCCATTCTGTAATTTGGGCATTGACCCGGTCCCGTACGATTCTTTTAATCTCTTGATCTTGAGGGGAATTGCTGTTGGCCAGAATTCTGAGCCGGATGGCTTCTTTTGGAATGAATGTAATATCTTCCCCTGCTAAAGAACCTTTTGGTATATATAAAAATAAGATTGCGACAATAGATACAATTAATATAAACATAGATACCGATTGTTCCCTTAAGCTTAACGTATTCATCTTCGTCCTCTCCCTTCAGTCATCCATTGTTCACCAAAACTATAAATCTTATACATATAAAATTTGAAAAGAAAGAAAAGGATAGAAAATCAAATATCAACAGAATTATTCACAATTTCAATCGATATATTCACAACTTGTGGATAACATTCGGGTTTGAGGGTTTAGAGTTTTGGATAAAAGTTGTATAATAGGCGATATAATCGGAAGGAACATTTTCGTAAAGAAGGAGTCATTTATGGAAACAAAAATATGGAAAGTGGATAAATCTGTGGATAATTTAAAAAATCATCCCCATATTCAAGAAGCTGCTCAAATGCTTAAGAGGGATGAGGTAGTTGCCTTTCCGACAGAAACCGTATATGGTCTAGGGGCAAATGCCAAGAGTGATGTTGCCGTAAAAAAGATCTTCGAAGCAAAGGGACGGCCAAGCGACAATCCGCTCATTATCCATGTGGCGAGTCCTGAAGCTGTATATAGCTATGCCATTGATGTACCGGAAAAAGCGAAAAGGTTAATGGATGTGTTTTGGCCCGGTCCGTTAACCATAATTTTAAAGAAAAAAGAAGGGGTTCTATCGGACTTGGCAACCGCAGGGCTGTCAACGGTAGGACTTCGTATGCCCGAGAACAAAATTGCTCTTGCTTTAATTGAGGCATCCGGTCTTCCGATTGCGGCACCTAGTGCGAATTTATCCGGAAAACCAAGTCCGACTAAATTTAGCCATGTGTATAAAGATATGGACGGAAAAGTCGCCGGAATTATCGACGGGGGTGCGACCGGAGTAGGGGTAGAATCGACGGTGTTGGATTGTACAGGTGTGATACCGGAAATTCTTCGTCCTGGAGGAATTTCGAAGGAAGATTTGGAGCGGGTAATCGGGGAGGTAAAACTGGACCCGGCTTTACAGAAAGAACATGAAGCACCTAAGGCTCCAGGAATGAAATATAAACATTACGCACCAAAGGCACCAATGTATATTGTGGAAGGTTCCTTAGCCTATATCCAGCAAGTGATCAATGATTTCCGTAAAGATGGCAACCGCGTGGGAGTGTTAACTACGGAGGAAGATCGTACATTCTATGATGCCGATGTTGTCCTCGACTGTGGAAGCCGATTGGACCTATCGAGTGTGGCTCGAAACCTATACGATGTTTTGCGCACCTTTGATGATAAAGAGGTTGATGTTATCGTAAGCGAGTCTTTCCCTAACACCGGAATTGGTTCTGCCATTATGAACCGCCTGATGAAGGCAGCTGGGCAAAAGGTCATAAAGGAAGGGTAAAACTGTCTTTTAAGCAAGATCATGCTGTTCCTTTGACCAGGATTTCCGTTTTCCCCAATCCAGTTTCTGATCGTTAAGCAATAAGACAAGTCTAAACCCCTCTATTTCCGCATAAGTATGAAGAAAGCTAGTCCTAGCGTGGTGGGAAATAGGGGGGATTCTGTGTCCAGCATTTTAAGTGAAATCATTACGCTATCCATTATGGCCTTTGCTGTCGGTATGGATGCCTTTTCCGTTGGGTTTGGGATGGGTATGAACCATTTGCGATTACGGCAAATCTTTCAAATCGGTCTAACCGTAGGGTTCTTTCATATATGGATGCCTTTGATCGGCATGATTTCGGGAAAGCTGTTGTCGGAAAAATTGGGGATGATCGCATCCTATGGTGGTGGCTTTCTTCTTGTTTTGATCGGATTACAAATGGTTGTTTCAAGCTTCAAAGAAGAGGGGGCAGCAAGATTTCATCCGGTCGGCTTCGGCCTTTTTATGTTCGCCTTAAGTGTGAGCATGGATTCCTTTTCCCTGGGATTGACTCTGGGGATTTTTGGAGCGAAAACTGTAAGTGCTCTTCTCTTATTTGGCATTTTTTCGACATGTTTAACGTGGGCAGGACTTCTTTTAGGCAGGAGGCTTCAGGGGCTATTAGGGAATTATGGTGAAGCCCTAGGGGGACTAATTTTATTCTTTTTCGGTATTAAGTTACTCCTACCTATCTAAAAAGTCAGAATTTATAGCGGTTCCATATTATCAATAATTTCAAATTCACAAAAAATACTATATAATGGAAACAGGAGGCAAAAAATGACAAAATTCGTGTTTGTCTGCACCGGCAATACTTGCCGCAGTCCGATGGCCGAGGCAATTATGAAGCAGAGAGGGTTTGAGGCAAAGTCAGCGGGGTTATTTGCTTTTCCGGGTGAACCGATATCCCGAGAGGCAAAAAAAGTATTATCAGAGAAGGGGATCGATTTTGACCATTCCGCCCAAATATTCAATACGGAGTTGGGAGAATGGGCAGATATCATACTAACAATGACAGAATCCCATAGAAAGCATATTGCCAGTACATACCCTGCATTTTCTTCCAAATTGTACACGTTAAAAGAATTTGCAGGTGATTTGGGGGATGTGATGGATCCTTTCGGAGGTTCACTCGATACATATAGGAGCACTTATGAAGAATTGGAAGGTTTGATTGAAAGGGTGGTAAAAAAAGTAACTCATCAATGAAAATCGGGGAGGAATAAAGGTGGAAACGGGAAAATATAAGTTCAGCCTGCGAAAAAAGTTTGTATTTTTCATTGTCGTTGTTGCGATTATTACTTATTCAACCAGCGGCCTTTTTATCTTTGTCGTGCACAAGCAATTTTTTCCGGAGGTAAATAGAACTTTATTTATTATCATTACTTTATTATTAGGGGTTATTTGGTCAGGGATTTTGGCCTTTATAGCTATAACTTTTTTAGTAAAGCCGCTAAAGGAACTGGAGAAAGCCGCTTTAAAAGCTTCAGAGGGATATATTGACCAGGATGTGGTCGTTCCGCGCTCCGATGATGAACTCCGTGCTCTGGCTCTAGCTTTTAACAAGATGCTTTCAAGCCTTCGCTATATGGTCAAAAATATTGAAAATAACTTTGAGATCACGAATGAAAAAGTATTGCAAATTTCAGCTGAAACAGCCCAGGCTCTGGAAAAGGTTGAAAGTATCGCCCTTACCATTTCGGAAATTTCAAAGGGTGCCGAGCAATCAGCCATTGCGGTGCAAAATACGGCCGAATCCATTGAACAAGTGACAAACCTTGCCCGGGAAGTGCAAAACAAGGCAAAAGAAAGTGAACGCATATCCCAAGAGATGCTTGAAATAACAGCAGTAGGAAAGGACGCCTTCCTGTCCATGATTACAGGGATGGAGAATTTGGCGAAGGGCAATCAATCTTCCTTGGATGTGGTCAAGCGGCTCCAGCATCATGCTGACCAAATCGGACAAATCACCCATATGGTGGGAGACATAGCCCGCCAAACGAATCTGTTAGCATTAAATGCCTCCATTGAAGCTGTCAGGGCTGGCGAACATGGTAAAGGATTTGCCGTTGTAGCGGAAGAAGTACGGGTTTTGGCGGATGAAAGCAGAAAAGCAGCCGAAGAAATTCGGGAACTGATAGAAAATATTCTAGAGGAAGTTGAAAAGGTCGTTCAGCAAATTCAAGTTCAAGTTGATCTGGCTGAAAGGGAAACATCAAAGGGAGAAAAATCAAACTCCCTGATTGAAACCATCACTTTTACCATCCATAAAGTGGTTGATGCAGTCCGTGATATAACGGTGTTAGTCGATCAGCAAATGGAAAGTATTAAAAGGACATACGAACAGTCCCAGGAGGTATCCGCCATTGCTGAGGAAACTTCCGCAGGTGCCCAAGAAGTGGCAGCAAGCACGGATGAACAAACCGCTGTAATGGACAATATCAATCGGCAAGTGACCGAATTGAAACACAATTCCGAGAAACTGCGGCAGACGATTACCCAATTCCATATTTCCTAAACAAAAGGATTGAGGATCCATCTTTTTATTTCTTCCTAGTTGTGTAACAATATAAGGGAAGACAAAATAATGAGGTGACATTATGAAAGTCGCAGTTGCAAGTGATCATGGTGGAGTTAATTTAAAAAATGAGATTCTCAATCTATTAGATGAACTTGGATTTGAATATGAAGATTTTGGATGTGAATGTGGAGTATCGGTTGATTATCCCGATTATGCTTTGCCGGTGGCAGAGAAAGTGGCCAAAGGTGAATTTGACCGGGGAATCTTAATTTGCGGAACGGGAATTGGCATGAGTATTGCAGCCAATAAGGTAAAGGGAATCCGTTGTGCCCTTTGCCATGATGTCTTTAGCGCCAAAGCAACCCGGGAACATAACGATACGAATGTTCTGGCGATGGGCGAAAGGGTAATCGGTCCAGGATTGGCGAAGGAAATTGCCAGAACTTGGCTGACGACGGAATTTACCGGAGGGCGCCATGTCAAAAGAATTGAAAAAATTACGGAGTATGAAAAGACCCACGGATGAATAAATCGGCCAAAGCGGCCAATTCTATAGGAAACATGAACATTGAGGGGCCAAAAACGGTCCCTTTTTTTATAAATCAAAAAGGAATGGAGGATTACCATGAACAAGGAATTGGTGCTGTGGGAAAAACAGTGGGTAACAATCTTGTCGGAATTCCAGCAGCAGATTTCCCCAAAGAAGGGCCAGATTCTAGTTGTTGGTTGCTCGACTTCGGAAGTGGTAGGGGAAAAAATAGGAAGTGCCGGGTCCATGGATGTGGCGGATTTGATTTATCGCGGTTTGGAACGTTTTTCCAAGGAGACGGGAATTCATCTTGCGTTTCAATGCTGTGAACATTTGAATCGGGCGCTAGTCGTAGAGAGAACGGATTTGGAGCGCCTGTTTCTTGAAGAAGTATCCGCGGTACCGGTCCCCAAAGCGGGGGGCTCAATGGCAGCCTATGCCTACCGAAAATTTAACGAACCTGTTCTTGCGGAAAATATTAAAGCGGATTATGGGATCGATATCGGCGATACATTCATCGGCATGCATTTAAAGCCGGTGGTCGTACCTGTTCGGGCTTCTTTGAATCGGCTTGGGGATGCCCATGTTACTTTAGCCAAAACCCGACCGAAACTGATTGGCGGTGCCCGGGCCGTCTATTCGCTAGAAGAAACCCGATAAAATGCATGCAACAATCAGTGGAGATGTACTTCTTCATTTTCCTTTCTTACTAAGAGTGTTAAAATAAAGGAGGGTTCCCGTTGATCTTGAAACCCTTTGGAACCTTCTTGTGAAAAAGTCCTTATAAATGCGGGGAGTATAATCGATTACGGGGAGAACCTATGGAAAGGGGTAGGGAAATGAGTTTGTTGAAGCAGGATCCTGAAATTTTTGCAGCAATAGAAAAAGAATTAAACCGGCAACGAAACAGCATTGAGTTAATCGCATCGGAAAATTTTGTCAGTCCGGCTGTTTTGGAAGCCCAAGGTTCCGTATTGACGAATAAATATGCGGAAGGATATCCCGGAAGACGGTATTACGGTGGTTGCGAATATGTAGATGTGGCAGAAAATTTAGCTCGGGAAAGGGCAAAAAAGCTTTTTGGCGCCGAACATGTTAACGTTCAACCCCATTCCGGAGCCCAGGCTAATATGGCTGTCTATTTTACGGTTCTACAGCCGCAAGACACTGTTTTGGGGATGAATCTTTCCCATGGCGGGCATCTCACCCACGGAAGTCCGGTTAATTTCAGTGGCATCCAATACAATTTCGTTTCCTATGGTGTCGATGAAAAAAACCATCAAATCAATTACGATGAAGTAATGGACATTGCCAAAAAGGTGAAACCCAAACTAATTGTCGCCGGAGCCAGTGCATATCCTCGGATTATTGACTTTAAACGATTTCGGGAAATTGCCGATGCGGTTGGAGCCTATTTGATGGTAGATATGGCTCATATCGCTGGGCTTGTGGCAGCGGGACTTCATCCGAATCCGGTCCCTTATGCCCATTTTGTCACCACCACCACCCATAAAACCCTCCGTGGACCGAGGGGTGGAATGATTTTATGCAAAGCGGAATTTGCCAAACAAATCGATAAAGCGATTTTCCCAGGGATCCAAGGGGGACCGCTGATGCATGTTATTGCCGCAAAAGCTGTTGCCTTTGGAGAAGCGTTGCAGGATTCTTTCAAAGAATACATACAGCGGGTGGTCGACAATGCAAAACAGTTAGCAGAAACATTAATGGAAGAAGGCCTTTCCCTGGTATCCGGAGGGACGGACAATCACCTTTTATTGTTGGATCTTCGTTCATTGAATTTGACCGGGAAAACAGCCGAGAAAATTTTGGATGAAGTAGGGATTACCGTAAATAAAAATACGATTCCCTTTGATCCGGAAAGCCCCTTTATCACCAGCGGCATCCGGATTGGAACTGCTGCAGTTACAACAAGAGGATTTCAAAAGGAAGACATTATTGAAGTAGGAAAAATTATCGCACTAACCTTGAAAAATTTGGAAAATGAAGAGGCTTTAAAGGAAGCTAAGGAAAGGGTCTCAGTTCTTGTAAATAAATATCCCCTATACGGATAAAAACCTCTTTTGGTATTGGTCCCGTGAAGATTTTTCGTTTCTTTCGGGAACAGTACCTTTAGAGGTTTTCTTTTGTGATTAAAATTTTTCGAAAATTTTATTGGAAGTTGTCGAGAGATTTATTTTTGTGTAAAATGAATCGAAGTGTATAAAAGACCCCCAAATCCAAATGAATTTTTGTAAAAGGAGAGAAGAACCCATGGCAAAGGTATACGTTTTTGACCACCCTTTAATCCAACACAAATTGACCCACATTCGTCAAAAGGATACCGGTACGAAGGAATTTCGGGAACTTGTTGACGAAATTGCTACATTGATGGCCTTTGAAGCGACCCGAGACCTCCCCCTTGAAGAAGTAGAGATTGAAACTCCGATCGGCAAAACGAAATCGAAAGTAATCAGCGGAAAAAAATTGGGTGTTGTACCGATTCTACGGGCGGGCCTAGGGATGGTCGATGGAATATTGAAGCTCATTCCTGCCGCAAAAGTAGGGCATATCGGTTTGTATCGGGATCCCGAAACGCTAAAACCGGTGGAATATTACGTTAAACTCCCTTCCGATGTTGCGGAACGTGATTTCTTTGTAGTTGATCCGATGCTTGCTACCGGTGGTTCTGCTGTCGAAGCAATCTCCGCTTTAAAAAAACGGGGGGCAAAAAGTATCACATTCATTTGTTTGATCGCTGCACCTGAAGGGGTTGAAGCTTTAACCACCGCCCATCCGGATGTGGATATTTACATCGCTGCTTTAGATGAAAAGCTAAATGATCACGGCTATATTGTCCCTGGTCTGGGAGATGCTGGCGATCGCCTGTTTGGCACAAAATAAAAGGGAACGGAAGTTATTGGCGTCTGTTATGGACGCCTTTTTTATTTGCTTTTCCCATTTTTTTAGCCAGTATTTACCAAAGGGAGAAGGTCCGAATCTTTCATAAATCTGATCCGGTTGGTTACTTTACTAAAAAAACCTTTTTCACCAGAAAGAGCAAGGAAGGCGGTAAATTTATGGAGGAAAAAATGTTTCGGATGATTCTAGCTGTTTTTATGATGCTCTTCCTTCTTTTTCTCATATCGTGGGGAAGAAGTGTTTTTGCAATGGAGGATGAAAATAAAGAGCCAATTTTTATTGTAGAACTAAAAAAACCGATGGAGAAGGAAGAAATTGAGGCTTTAATTGCAGGGAAAAAGGGGCTAAAGCTTCGTTATATTTTCAAAAATATTTTTCCTGGCTTTTCTGTCCAAGGAAAAGAAAGGGAACTTCAGGAGTTTTCCTCCATTGGAATTGTTGAAGCGATCCATCCTTCCTATACATATACTCTTCAAGTACAGAAATCAGCCCTATTAGAAAAAACTTTCAAAGGGGATAGCATAGCGTGGATAGGGACAGAAAAAATCCGATATTTGACAGATCCGAAAGGGAAGAGATTGACCGGGAAAGGTGTTAAGGTTGGTATTATTGATACCGGAATTGACTATACCCATCCGGATCTAAGAAAAAACTATAAAAAGGGTTATGATTTTGTGGATCAGGATGATGATCCGATGGAAACCGTTGGGCAAGGGGTTTACGATACCTTTCACGGAACCCATGTTGCAGGAATTATTGGTGCAAAGGGGATTATGACAGGGGTCGCCCCTGATGTGGACATTTATGCCTATAGGGCTTTAGGTCCGGGGGGACGGGGCACGACGGAACAGATTATAGCGGCCATCGATCGGGCAATTGAAGATCGGGTAGACATTCTCAATCTATCCCTGGGAGTTAGCATCAATGGACCGGATTTACCTGCGAGTAAAGCCTTGGATCAAGCGGTAAAGAAGGGAATTATAGCGGTAACGTCAAATGGGAATTCCGGTCCAGACATTTGGACTGTCGGCTCCCCGGGTACGAGTGGAAAGGCCATCTCAGTAGGAGCAAGTACTCCATTAATTTCCATTCCGTATCTGGAATATAAGGGCGAAAAATTTCAGCTTCTTCCTCTAGCATCTTCAAAAAAATGGCGGAATGGAGAGAGCTTTTTCCTGTCGGACGGAATCGAAGGGAAAAAAGAAGAAATCAAAAATAGTCATGGAAAGCTTGTGATTATTAAAAGGGGAGATATTACCTTTACGGAAAAAGTGGAAAATGCCGTTTTAGCTGGTGCAAAGGCAGTCATTATCTACAACAATTCTGAGGGGGAATTTCTGGCAGAACTTGAAAAAGACTTTGATATCCCTATTGCCCTTTTGAAAAAAAACGATGGGGAACGTCTTTTAAAACTGTTGAACCCAAAGGTACTGGCAAAAATCCATTTGGAAAAGGAAGCAGATCATTTGGCGGACTTTAGCTCACGGGGACCAGTTACCCACACGTGGGATATTAAGCCGGATCTTGTTGCCCCAGGTGTAGCTATCATAAGTACGGTGCCAGGCGGATACTTGGCCCTTCAAGGAACGAGCATGGCCTCCCCTCATGTGACAGGTGCCAGTGCTTTATTGAAACAAGCTCACCCAGAATGGACACCCGAACAAATCAAAGCTGTTTTGATGAATACAAGCAAAAGGTTAAAGGGAAAGAAGAGAGAGTACTATCCCTATGAACAAGGAGCCGGAAGAATCCAATTGGATAAGGCATTAGCAACCAATTCCATCATAAGACCTGCTTCGCTTCTTTTTGGACAAACGGATGGAGAAGCCTTTTTAGAAACAGAGAAAACGATCATAGTCGAGAATGTCGGAAGCAAACCTCTCCGATATACCTTTAGACAGGCAAAACGATCCGAATTAATCAACTGGCATTTTCCTCCCCCATTTTATTTAAATCCTGGTGAAACCCGGAAAGTACCTATCAAAATGGAAGTAAAGAAAGACCATGAAGAAAACAAGATTTTCCATGGATATATTGAGTTGGAAGCAGGGAACGAAAATATTGCGCTTCCCTATTTATACGTGACAAAGGAACCGGATTATCCCCGTATCATGTCCTTTGTTATGCTAGAGTCGGATCAACCAGGCTGGTACCGATATGAAGTTTACTTGCCAAGGGGAGCCGATGAATTTGGCATCGCCCTTTTCGACCCGGATACCAAACGATTTATTACGTTTTTGGATGTGGAAAAAAATATGCGGAGAGGTCAAGTGTCCAAAGAAATCAAAATCAACAAGGAGTTTCCGGAAGGGGTATATGTAGCAGTGGCCTTTGTGAAAAAAGAAAACCGGGAAGATTACAAGGAGCAACTCATTCACATTTCGTCGGGACACCAAAGTCAGTAAAGGGACATGTTGCTGATTTTGTCAATTTATTTTGAAAAATATAAAGGAAAACAGATGGTTAATTTAGAATATTATAACAGATTGGGTTCGTGTCATATAATGTTCAATGGTGTCAAAAAAAAGTAAACATATTTTTATCTAAATGCCATCAATTCATGTTTGCTAGGAATTTGGTCGGGGAAAATTTGGCTATAAAGTGAAATATTTTTTAACAAATTTATGGAGGGAAAGCATTTCCATGGTTTTTATTTGACATAAATTTGAGTCTGTTGTATTCTCTTAACGTGTGGATGGTAGGGTTTACAAAGGGGATAAGTATGCCATTTTTCTACTTTTTCTTGCAAAAAATTAACTTGACGGAATCCCCCACTTCGTTATAATTGTATGTTTTTGCAAAAATGTAATATGATTGACTTGAAAGATTCATTTACTTTTGATTCATAGAAAACTAATGTAATGTTTATTAAGGGAAATTTTGGGGGATTACGGAGATGCCTGATATCCAAGTTTTGTTTACTCGTTATCGTACGTATTTTTTCTATCTTTTAGCTCTATTCGTACTCGGATGGGGTTTCACCTCCCATAAAACGATTTTTGCCGGTTTGATTTTAGGAACATGTGCAAGTTTTTTTAATATTTGGATCTTGTATCGAAAAACTTGGCAGTTATCCGAAGCAGTCAAAAATGGCAAAACTCTATACTCCTTAGGTTCCCTTTCCCGCCTTGCATCCGCAGCACTTGTGATATTAATTGCGATCCGCTTTCCCGACTATTTTCATATCTTTTCTTCAATCATTGGGTTATTAGCAGTTTATTTTATTATACTGTTGGATTTTTTGATTACCGGTATTAATGAAGGAAGACAACAGGAAAAGAGGTGAGTTGGAATGAACCACGGAGAGCCAATTAGGGAGATTTTGGGGATACCCTTCAATCTTTCTAACGTCCTTATGATCACGGTCTCCACGTTAATTGTTTTCATAATTGCTGTTTTATGTACCCGTAGATTGCAAATGAAGCCGACTGGAGCCCAAAACTTTTTGGAATGGGTGGTCGATTTTGTTAAGGGTATTGTCAACAGCAACATGGATTGGAAAACCGGCGGGCGTTTCCATTTATTAGGCGTAACATTGATCATGTATGTTTTTGTTTCCAATATGTTGGGATTGCCTTTCGCCTTTTACATAAATGGAGACGAATTGTTATGGAAATCACCGACGGCAGATCCGATTATCACATTAACGTTGGCGATTATGGTCGTTGGTCTTTCCCATTACTATGGTGTCAAATTACAAGGCCCCAAAAAATACGTAAAAGGGTTCTTTAAACCGATGGCCTTCATGTTCCCGATGAAACTGATGGAGGAGTTTTCAAACACATTAACCCTCGGTTTACGTCTTTATGGAAACATCTATGCAGGGGAAGTGCTACTTAATTTATTGGTAAACTTGGCAAAAGTATCCATTATAGGTGCCATTGCCGCTTTCCCGATGATGATGGTATGGCAAGCCTTCAGTATCTTTATAGGTGCCATCCAAGCCTTTATCTTTACATTGTTAACAATGGTCTACATATCTCACAAAGTTAGTGACGACCATTGACATATTCATTAAAAAACAAAAAAATATATAAATTTTAAGGAGGATTTTCACATGACAGGAGCATTAGCAGCAGCAATCGCCATTGGTTTGGCAGCTTTAGGAGCCGGTTTGGGGAACGGACTTATTGTTTCAAAAACAGTTGAAGGAATGGCACGTCAACCGGAAGCAAGTGGTATGTTAAGAACAACCATGTTTATCGGTATTGCCTTCGTTGAAGCTATCCCGATCATGGGTGTCGTTGTTGCCTTTATCGCATTATTCCAGTAAAAGGTAGGCTTCTGCCCCAAAGTTAACATGTTTAGGTTGATGAAAATCTGGGGCAGTTGCCGCTCCAGCTTTTATATTGGCGAGGTTGAACAGATGGACCTTCGCCTTTCATTTATGTATTAATGAAAATGATTTGCATGAAACAGGGCTTCTTGAAGGGAGTGAAGTAGGGTGTTACCAACAGATTTTGTACTTGGGGCCAGTTATACATTCGGAGATGCTCTTTATCAATTATTTGCAATGGCCGTCCTTTTATTGTTGCTGAAAAAATTCGCATGGAAGCCATTAATGAAAGTGATGAAGGACCGGGAAGAATACGTTGCCGGCGAAATTGAAAAAGCTGAAAAATCCAGAATGGAAGCAAACGCCCTTCTGGAACAACATAAGCAAATGATCCAAGACGCCCGCCAGGAAACGCAAATTTTAATTGAAAATGCGAGAAAGCAAGCGGAAGCCCAGCGGGATGAAATTATCAATTTGGCGAAAATGGAAGCGGAAAGATTGAAAGAAGCTGCCCGCCTTGAAATTGAGAAGGAAAGAGAGAAGGCTGTTAGTGCACTTCGTGAGCAAGTTGCTTCCTTGTCCGTAATGATAGCCTCGAAGGTCATTGAAAAAGAAATTAGCGAGAAGGATCAGGAAGCCTTTATTCAAGATATTATCAATAAGGCGGGAGAAGTACGATGAAAGAAACTCTCGTAGGCAAACGTTATGCCCTTGCCCTTTTCCAACTTGCCCTTGAAAACAATGAACTGGAAAAAATGGAAAAAGAACTTTCTGTATTGAAAGAGGTCTTCGAGACAAATAAAGATTTTTACGCCTTTTTGGAAAGTCCAAAAATCACCAGGGAAAAGAAAAAGCAAGTCCTTTCCACGGTTTTTTCCGGTTTTTCCGAAAGGGTACTGAATGCGTTGAATCTGATGATTGACCGNAATCGGATCGATCATATTGTACCGATGGCGGAAATCTTTATCGGTCTTTCCTATGAACATAGGGGCATTGCCAAGTCGATTGTAGAATCGGCAAGACCGCTTTCAGAGGAAGAGAAAGCAACCATTTCGAAAGTATTTGCCGCTAAGGTGGGCAAAAAAGATCTTGAAATCCAAAATAAAGTAAATTCCGATATATTGGGAGGCATCAAAGTCCGGATTGGTAATCGGATTTATGATGGCACCTTACAAGGGAAATTGGAGCGCCTAAGACGCAAACTTGTAGGTTACCAATTGTAATAAGGGGTGAAATGAATGAGCATTAAGGCTGAAGAAATCAGCGCTCTGTTAAGAAAGCAGATCGAGAACTATCAAGCCGAACTNGATGTCCTTGACGTTGGTACCGTCATCGAAGTTGGGGACGGNATTGCCCGTGTTCATGGTTTAGATAAAGTCATGAGTAACGAGCTNGTCGAATTCTCCAATGGGGTAATGGGACTTGCCCAAAACCTGGAAGAGAATAACGTCGGGATCATTATCCTTGGTCCTTACACAGATATACATGAAGGAACAGAAGTAAGAAGAACGGGTCGGATTATGGAGGTCCCTGTAGGGGAAGAACTAATCGGCCGTGTTGTGAACCCATTGGGACAGCCTGTAGATGGATTAGGTCCGATCAATACAAAGAAAACTCGTCCGATTGAATGTCCGGCACCAGGAGTCATGGATCGGAAAAGTGTTCATGAACCATTGCAAACCGGGATTAAAGCGATCGATGCCCTCATTCCTATTGGCCGCGGTCAACGGGAATTGATCATTGGTGACCGTCAAACCGGAAAAACTACGGTAGCGATCGACACGATCATTAACCAAAAGGGACAAAATATGATTTGTATTTATGTCGCCATTGGTCAGAAGGAATCGACGGTCCGTACCGTTGTTGAAACACTCCGGAAATATGGAGCATTAGAATATACCATCGTTGTAACTGCCTCTGCATCCCAACCGGCACCCCTTCAATATTTGGCACCTTATGCAGGGGTTGCAATGGGTGAAGAGTTCATGTATAACGGCAAACACGTTTTGGTCGTATATGACGATTTGTCGAAACAAGCGGTAGCTTACCGGGAATTGTCGTTGTTGCTCCGTCGCCCGCCTGGTCGGGAAGCATATCCGGGGGATGTTTTCTACTTACATTCCCGCCTGTTGGAAAGAGCAGCGAAATTATCTGATGCCAAAGGTGGCGGATCCCTTACAGCGTTACCTTTCGTTGAAACCCAAGCGGGGGATATCTCCGCCTATATCCCGACAAACGTTATTTCCATCACCGACGGACAAATCTTCTTGCAATCCGATCTATTTTTCTCAGGTGTCCGTCCGGCTATTAACGCAGGTCTTTCCGTATCCCGTGTAGGTGGAGCTGCCCAAATTAAGGCGATGAAAAAGGTAGCTGGTACCCTGCGCCTGGATTTGGCATCCTATCGGGAACTGGAAGCCTTTGCCCAATTCGGTTCCGACTTGGATAAAGCGACTCAAGCTAAGCTTGCTAGAGGTGCAAGAACGGTAGAAGTCTTGAAACAAGATTTGAACAAACCGATTCCAGTCGAAAAACAAGTAATGATTCTTTATGCCTTAACTAGGGGTTATTTGGATGATATCCCCGTCAGCGATATCCGTCGTTTTGAAATGGAAATGTACAATTGGCTCGATCAAGAAAGCCCGGCAGTGCTGGAGCACATTCGAACCACTGGCGATTTGCCTAGTGACGAAGAAATGGATCAAGCCATTAGCGCATTCAAGAAACTCTTCGTAACCAGCGCCCATTCCTGATAGATGAAACCTTTTATGTCAAACGGAATGGTATCCTAGAACCCTTATGCCCGGATATTTGTGAAAAAGGGTGGTGATTTATGTGGCATCCTTAAGGGAGATAAAAGGCCGGATCAATGCAACAAGAAAAACAAGCCAAATTACAAAAGCCATGCAAATGGTTTCGGCATCTAAATTAAGCAAAGCGGAACAAAATGCGAAACGCTTTGTTCCTTATATGGAAAAGATTCAAGAGGTAGTGGCCAGTATTGCTCACGGCACATCGGGGGTATCTCATCCGATGCTCGAAAGCCGCCCGGTGAAAAAAACAGCCTATATTGTCATCACTGCCGATCGAGGTTTGGCTGGAGCATTTAACAGCAATGTCCTCAGGGAAGTGCAACGGACGATCGATAAACGGCATAAATCCTATGATGAATTTGGCATCATCGCCATCGGGTCTGTTGGTCGTGATTACTTTACGAAACGCGGTATGAATGTAATTTTGGACATTGTCGGTCTTCATGACCACCCCACATTCGTTGAGATTAAAAACATTACCCAGCAGGCGGTAGGGATGTTTGCAGATGGTACATATGATGAGCTGTATATTTTCTACACTCACTATGTAACGGCCATGCAACATATTGTCACCAAGAGAAAAGTGTTGCCACTGGCAGATATTGAAAAATCCGAAAAACATCTGTCCTATGAATTTGAACCCAATGTGGAGGAAATTCTCGAAGTATTGCTACCCCAATATGCGGAAAGCATTATTTTCGGTGCACTTTTGGACAGCAAAGCCAGTGAGCATGCCTCTCGGATGACGGCCATGAAGAGCGCAACCGACAATGCCGAAGAATTGATCGAAACATTGACATTAAGCTTTAACCGGGCACGTCAAGCATCCATTACACAGGAGATTACGGAAATTGTAGCGGGTGCATCCGCTTTGCAATAATACCTATAATCATGATCCTGGGAATGGATATTTCGCCTGATACGTCAAGATTCATAAACTAAAAATCAATTAATCAGTGACTTGTACAAAGCTTTACAGTAGTAGGGGCTTAATTTTGTAAGTCAGGAGGGAAAAAGATGAACAAAGGATACATCCTGCAAGTGATGGGGCCGGTTGTAGATGTGAAGTTTGATAGCGGTGAACTGCCCGCCATCTACAATGCACTTAAAGTCCAACATAAAGCCCAATCCAGTGCGGAAGTAGACATCGATTTAACCTTGGAGGTAGCCCTTCATTTAGGTGACAATACCGTCCGGACCATCGCGATGGCTTCCACTGACGGATTGGTTCGGGGAATGGAAGTAGTAGATACAGGTGGCCCGATTTCTGTTCCTGTTGGTGAAGCAACCCTTGGTCGTGTATTTAACGTCTTAGGGGAACCAATCGATTTGGATGGCGAATTGCCGAAGGATCTCCGGAAAGATCCAATCCATAGACCTGCACCGAAATTTGAACAATTGTCTACGAAAGTTGAAATTTTGGAAACAGGAATTAAAGTTGTTGACCTCTTGGCCCCTTATATTAAAGGTGGAAAAATCGGATTGTTCGGGGGAGCCGGGGTCGGTAAAACGGTTTTGATCCAAGAGCTTATTAATAATATTGCTCAAGAACACGGTGGTATTTCCGTCTTTGCCGGTGTTGGAGAACGGACCCGGGAAGGAAATGACCTATACTATGAAATGAAAGAATCCGGAGTTATCAGCAAAACTGCCATGGTTTTCGGGCAAATGAACGAACCGCCGGGTGCCCGTATGAGGGTTGCATTAACCGGGCTTACAATGGCTGAATATTTCCGCGATGAACAAGGTCAAGACGTTTTGCTCTTTATCGACAATATTTTCCGTTTCACCCAAGCTGGTTCGGAAGTTTCCGCATTGCTAGGCCGCATGCCTTCTGCGGTAGGTTATCAACCAACCCTTGCCACGGAAATGGGTGCATTGCAAGAACGGATTACTTCCACAACAAAAGGTTCCGTCACATCCATTCAAGCCATTTATGTGCCGGCTGACGACTACACTGACCCTGCTCCGGCTACAACCTTTGCTCACTTGGATGCAACAACGAACCTCGAACGTAAACTTTCCGAGATGGGTATTTATCCCGCAGTGGACCCGCTAGCTTCGACATCCCGAGCCCTAGCTCCGGAAATTGTTGGGGAAGAACATTATAATGTTGCACGACAAGTTCAGCAAACATTGCAACGCTACAAAGAACTGCAAGATATTATTGCTTTGCTAGGTATGGATGAATTAAGCGATGAAGATAAATTGATTGTTCACCGCGCCCGTCGTATCCAATTCTTCTTGTCCCAAAACTTCCACGTTGCCGAACAATTTACCGGTCAACCTGGATCCTACGTACCGGTAAAAGAAACGGTTCGCGGATTTAAAGAAATTTTGGAAGGGAAATGGGATCATCTCCCTGAAGAAGCGTTCCGCCTAGTCGGCACCATTGAAGATGCCGTCGAAAAGGCACGGAAAATGGGCGTAGAAGTGTAAAAGACTGGGTTCTGAAGGAGGATGGATCATGAAAACAGTGGCAGTCAGTATCGTAACCCCCGATGGCCCGGTGTATGAAGACGAAGTAGAAATGGTTAGTACTAAAGCCGTCAGCGGGGAATTGGGAATTTTGCCCGGACACGTTCCGTTGGTGGCCCCACTAGCCATAGGTTCCATCCGGTTGCAAAAGGGAGGAAAAACGGATTTCGTTGCGGTCAGTGGTGGCTTCCTGGAAGTCCGTCCAGATAAAGTTACCGTATTGGCACAAACCGCAGAACGCGCGGAGGAAATCGACATCGATCGGGCGATTGCTGCGAAAAAGAGGGCAGAAGAAAGACTCCGTCAAAAGAATCAATCCAATATTGATTTCAAACGGGCAGAAATGGCCCTCCGTAAAGCCATCAACCGGATTGAAGTCGCCCAGCATAAATAAGTTCGAAATACGAAAAAGCCTTGCAGAAAGGAATCATTGCCTTTCCGCAAGGCTTTTTTATATGCCTTTTTTGCCGGAAATCCCATCATTTGGTTTTATCACCATGAACCTCCCTCGGAAAATTAGAAAAGGACTACTATTCTATGAAATCCTACATATATTTAAGTAATGGAAAACAAGGTAAACCTTTAGCAAAAAGGGGGAAAACCATGAACAATCTTTACATAAATAGCTATCTGATCATATTCATTTTCCTTATGATCGGTCTGCTGCTTCCGTTCATTGCCTTAGCCCTAGGAAAAATGCTCAGACCACATAAACCTGAGGAGAATAAGTTAAAACCTTATGAAAGCGGGATTGAGCCTTTCCATGATTCGAGGGTACGAATCCAAATTCATTACTATATGTTTGCCCTTTTGTTTGTCATTTTTGATTTGGAAACGATGTTTTTATATCCTTGGGCGGTGGCCTATAGAACCCTTGGGATATTTGCCCTCATAGAAATGTTGATATTTGTCGGTCTGCTTTTCCTTGGTCTCATTTATGCCTGGAAAAAGGGGGTTTTAAAATGGACGTAAAACCTTTACCTGAGGAAGAACAAGTGAAGCGGAATGTATTTTTTTCCACTATCGAACAGCTCAAAGGATGGGCAAGAAGCAGTTCCCTTTGGCCAATGACTTTTGGACTTGCCTGCTGTGCCATTGAAATGATGGGGGTTGGGGGCGCGAATTATGACCTGGATCGTTTTGGTTCGTTTTTTCGTGCGTCCCCAAGGCATGCCGATGTCATGATTGTATCAGGAACGGTTACGAAGAAAATGGCCCCGGTCATAAAACGTCTATATGATCAGATGCCTGAACCGAAATGGGTTATTGCCATGGGATCATGCGCTACAGCGGGAGGTCCTTATGTATACTCCTATTCCGTTGTCCAAGGAGTAGATCAGGTAGTTCCTGTTGATGTTTATATACCTGGATGTCCACCAAATCCAGCAGCCCTGATCTATGGTATCAACAAACTAAAGGAGAAAATCCGTTACGAAGCAAAAACTGGGAAAAAGGTTGTATAGCTTAAGATGTTGAACCATTTAAAGTTCTATACCATTTGAAATAGTTGCCTTTCAATCAAACGTTTGTTTAAAAAGGTGGGAAAAAAATGCCTGAAAGAAAGCCAAGGGCGGAAAGAAAAGAACTTCCTGTTCGAGAACGCAAATCCAATTGTCAAACAAGAGCGGAAAACGATAAAAAGGAGCTGATCAAACTACCCGGTGAAGACTGGCTAAAGGATTGTGTGAAAATATTGCAACAATCAATAGGCGATCAGGCGGTAGAAAAATACTATATAAACCCCTTAAGCAAAAATGTTCCAACGTTGGAGGTGGATAGAAAATTTTATTGGAAAGTTGCTGAAAGATTGAAAAATGATGAAAGACTCTCCTTTGATTATCTGGTAGAGCTTCACGGAACGGATTTTGAAACATATATCGGTCTTTATTTATATTTGTATTCCATGAAATATTCAAAAGAAATGGTTGTTAAAACGAATCTGGAACGTGCCCAACCGGTAGCTCCTTCGGTTACCAATATATGGCCAGGGGCAAATTGGCCGGAATGTGAAGCTTATGATTTATTGGGTATACGATTTGAGGGTCACCCTAATCTGCATCGGATTTTTCTTGGCGAAGGGTGGAAAGGGTACCCCCTTAGAAAGGATTATGTGGATGAAAATACAGATTTTCTATAAAGATGTGAACATATTGTTGATTAAACGGCAGATATTGTGAATAACTTTGTGAAAATTGTGGATAAAATTGTTGCTTTTGCGGATGATAGAAAGATTGTTGTGGATAAGTTATACGGTCAAAGGTATTTATGAACATGGTCTTTGCTGATAAAGGAACAAATTGATTTGAAGGGTAGGATTTGTGGAAAAGGAGGTAGGTGAAATGGTAAGAACAGAGGAAATGATGCTAAATGTCGGTCCCCAGCATCCTAGTACACACGGAGTTTTCCGGCTTATATTAAAAATTGATGGTGAAATGATTGTCGAAGCTAAGCCAGTGATTGGCTATTTGCATCGGGGAACAGAAAAATTGGCGGAGAATTTACAATACACCCAAATAATTCCTTACACGGATCGGATGGATTATCTCTCTGCAATGACGAATAACTATATTCTTTGTCATGCCGTGGAAACGTTAATGGAACTGGAAATACCAGAACGGGCAGAATATTTGCGGGTTTTAGCGATGGAATTGGGGCGTATCGCTAGTCACCTTGTATGGTGGGGCACATATTTGTTAGATTTAGGAAGTCAGGGCCCTTTTTTGTATGCTTTTCGAGAACGGGAGATTATCATCAACCTCCTCGCCGAATTGAGTGGAGGAAGGCTCACCTTCAATTATATGCGTATCGGAGGAGTAAAATGGGACGCTCCAGAAGGTTGGATTGAGAAGGTAAAAGATTTTGTACCTTACATGCGCCGTCAATTGGAAGGCTATCATGAACTGGTCAGCGGAAATGAAATCTTTTTGGAAAGGGTAAAAGGGGTTGGTGTCTATACAAAGGATGAGGCGATCCAGTATTCCTTAAGCGGTGCAAATCTCCGTTGTACCGGTGTTCAATGGGATTTGAGAAAAAACATTCCTTACTCCATTTATGACCGATTTGATTTCAAAGTGCCGGTTGCCTATAGCGGTGATGCCTATGCCCGATACCACTGCAGGATGGCTGAAATCGAAGAATCTTTGAAAATTATAGAACAAGCTTGTGAGCAATTTCCTAAGGATGGACCGATTATGGGGAAAGTCCCAAGGGTAATCAAACCACCTCAAGGTGAAACGTATGTACGCATCGAGTCTCCAAGAGGTGAGATTGGTTGCTACATCTATAGTGATGGAAAGAAAGAACCCTACCGCTTAAAATTCCGTAGGCCGTCTTTCTATAACCTACAAATATTGCCAAAACTTTTGGTTGGAGAGAATATAGCAAATCTCGTTGCGATTCTCGGAGCAATCGACATTGTTTTAGGAGAAGTGGATGGATAAAATGGTACCTTTTTGGAGGGAATGAAAAAAGAAAATTTTTATCCAAAGGAATGTGAAGAATGTCAATATCGGAAACACAATACCGGCGTTTGTTTAGGTTAATAACGCTGTGATGTAGGGGCCAGACGACGTAAGAGAAGGGTTAACGCCTTGAGAAAGGATCTGAAGACGTGAGAAAAGCGCATAACGACGTGAGAAGGAGTCTGAAGACGTGAGAGAAGCACATAACGCCGTGAGAAATGGTCTGAAGACGTGAGACGAGCACAAAACGACGTGAGAAATGTTCTGAAGACGTGAGACGAGCACGAAACGGCGTGAGAAAGGGTCCCGAAGACGTGAGAAGGGCATGAAACGGCGTGAGAAATGTTCTGAAGACGTGAGAAGGACAAGAAACGGCGTGAGAAAGGGTCCCGAAGCCGTGAGAAGGACACGAAACGCCGTGAGAAATGTTCTGAAGCCGTGAGACGAGCACAAAACGGCGTGAGAAATGTTCTGAAGACGTGAGAGAAGCACAAAACGGCGTGAGAAATGTTCTGAAGACGTGAGAGAAGCACAAAACGGCGTGAGAAATGGTCTGAAGCCGTGAGACGGGCACGAAACGGCGTGAGGAATGTTCTGAAGACGTGAGAGAAGCACAAAAAGCCGTGAGAAAGGGTCCCGAAGCCGTGAGAAAAGCGCAAAAAAACGAGCGTGAGAAAGGGTCCCAAAGCCGTGAGACGAGCACGAGACGCCGTGAGAAAAGGACCTGAAGACGTGAGGGCAGGTCAAAACGCCGAGAAAACTAACAAAACAGGTATTTGAAAAACCTGCGTTAGGAAGAAAATACCAAAAAACCGCTCATCCTAACAAACTCGCTCATCAATGATAAATGCACATACCCCATTTAACCAATGCCCACTTTCAAGTTCAAAAAATCCTCCGAAGCAAAAAATCCATATCATTCATTCCAGGAAATCTGCAAAGAAGAAAAGGAGAGGTTCCGGCATGATCGAAGATTTACTGAATACCACCCCAAGTTTGATAAACATGATGACATTCTTGGGAATAGGGGTTTGTTTTCTTTTTATTATTCTTGGTTTTGTTACTTATGCCATATTAGCCGAGAGAAAGGTAATGGGATTTATGCAACTAAGGACAGGACCAAGCGAAACGGGAGGAAGATTTGGTCTCCTCCAAACAGTGGCTGATGTATTAAAACTGTTGATGAAAGAAGATATCATTCCAAAACAGGCTGATCGACCTCTTTTCATCCTTGCACCAATCATTGCTTTCACTCCTGCCTTTATGGTTTTGGCGGTACTCCCCTTCACCGAAAATCTTCGCTTTGCGGATATTGGAATTGGC
>NICF_comb_assmDRAFT_10000808_pt1 | contig 26313 bp, 29 predicted proteins | sample NewIslPassag4_SG_FD_11279 | JGI IMG/M metagenome (IMG submission 11279) | reverse complement strand
CGCCCACCTGGCGGGCGAAGTACTCGCCGCGCTCGAGGAGGGCGCGAGCCACGCCGCCACCAACGACTCCAAGTCCGATGAGGCCAACGCCAATCTGCTGCTTCATCGGTGCCTAGCCGAGGTTCTCTTCAGCCCAGCGGATATCGTCCGCATCGAGCTTGCGCTTGATGGTGGTCTGCTGTCGCTTTTCGGCGACCAGTTCGTCGAGCCGCTTCTGGGCGAGCTGGTCCTTGTGGCCCTCGGCGTAGGTCAGGGTCTCCCGGCGTTCGACGCGGAACACCCACCACACGCTGTTAACCTGGACGGGCCCGAGCAGTTCGCCGGTGGCCTTGCCTTCGAGCGCGCTGGCGACCGACTCAGGCAGGAGCTCAGGCGGCTGGGCCTGCATGATGCCGTCTTCCTGGCGGCTCTGCAGGTCGATCGAGAGCTCCTGTGCGATGGCGCCCATGTCCTCGCCGCTGTTGATGCGCTCGACGACCCTGTCAGCCTCCTCGCGCGACTGCACCACGACAGCGCGGAGCTCGACCTGCTCGCCCGAGCCGGGGAGTTCGGCCTTGAGCTGCTCGAGCAGCTTGTCGTTCGCGACCGAGGCTTCGACCATCCGGCGGTAGTTCGCGTCGCTCATGCCCGTTTCGCGGAGCCGCTGGCGATACAGCGCGTCGAACGACGCCGTGACGGTGGAGATACCGAGCGAATCGGCGATGCCCTGGTTGATGTCGTCGGGGGTGATTTCGATGCCGCGCTCACGGGCGATCGCCAGGATGAGCGCTTCCTCTTCAAGCTTGCTGAGAAGCTGCTGTTCGAGGATGGCCGACGAAAGCCCGGACGACTGGTTCGTCTGGAGCCACGGGAGCAGCCGGTCGGCGTAATAGCTCAGCTTGAACTGTTCGTCGCCGACTTCGAGCACCACCTGGTTGGGGGTGCGAACCTGGTCGTCGTAGACGGTCCAGCCGATGGCAGCCACGACCGCGATAAGCAGCACTCCCGCGGTACCGAGGATGAGGGCGCGGAGGCGGCTCTCGGTCCAGTCGATGCCGGCGAAACGCCGAACGCCCGTGTGCTTGGGCGGGCGGGGGCGATGCCGGGGCAGGGCGGTGGTGCGTTCGCGTCGTGCGGCCATCGGCGGATTCGCGCTCCTGGGGAACTACCCGCGAATCGGGTAGATGTTCGAGATGCGGACGTGCTCGAGCGTGTAGGGCAGGAGCGCGAGGTGCCGCGCGCGCTTCACGGCCGTGGCAACAAGCCGCTGGTGCTTCAGGCAGGTGCCCGTCTTGCGCCGCGGTTCGATCTTGCCGCGATCGCTGATGTACATGCGGAGGCGCGCCACATCCTTGTAGTCGACGCCCTTCATCTTTTCGACGCAGAACCGGCAGACCTTGCGGCGCGGGCCATAGCGGCGGGGCTGCTTCTGCTGCCGCTGCTGCTGCTCGGGCGCGGCGGCTGCGGGCTGCGCGGAAGTTTGTTCAGTCGTCATTGGTTTCGTCCTTTCCGAATGGGTTTGTGCGCTCTCGGCGCACCGGAAAGCGCGGCGTGGTGGCCGCGTGTGCCGTTTATTCGAACGGCAGGTCGTCTACGTCGACGGGTTCGCGGCTGCCACCGAAGCCGCCGTAGCCGCCGGAGGCGCCTCGCCCCCGGCCGCTGAAGCTGGTCGAGCCGTCGTCCCAGCCACCGCCGACATCCGGGTCCTGGCGAGAGCCGAGGAACTGGACGTTGCTGGCGATGACTTCGGTTCGGTAGTGGCGCTGACCCTGGTCGTCGTCCCAGCTCCGGGTTTGCAGCCGGCCTTCGACGTAGAGTTGCTTGCCCTTGGTGATGTACTGGCTCAGGCGTTCGGCCTGTTCACGCCACAGGACGATGTTGAACCACTCCGTCTGGTCTTCCCAATCGCCGTTTGGGCCGCGGCGGCGGGAGTTCACGGCGAGGCTGAACTGCGCCTGGGCTGTGCCGTTTGCGGTGTAGCGCAACTCGGCATCGCGCCCGGCGTTTCCTATGAGCATGACTTTGTTGAGGCCGGCCACCTTACGCCCTCCTCACCTCAGGCGTTTGTTTCGGTTTCCGCAATACTACCGCTTTCGCTGGCAGTGCCGGGTTCAGGAGCGGCCTCGGCCGAAGCTTCGGCCTGTTCCGCGGCTGCGGCAGCTGCAGTTTCGGGCTGTGGCGCGTCAGCAGGTGTCGCATCCGCCGAAGGAGCAGGCGCCTCTTCCGGCTGGCGCGGCTCGCGCGGCGGCGGCGGGGCCGGCAGTTCATCGGCGCGCACAACAAGGTGCCGGTAGACCCGCTCGTCGATCCGGAGGCTGGTTTCGAACGCCCGGACTTCCTGCGGCTCGAGCTCAACGCGCGAGACGACGTAGTCGCCATCGAGGGCCTTGTTAATCGGGTAGGCCATTCGGCGGCGGCCCCAGTGGTCGACGCGAAGGACGCGCCCACCCCGGGCTTCAACGGCGCTCGTGAGGAGCTGAACGGGCGCATCGGCGCCCCCGGCTTCAGCAACAGCGAGGTCGTAGATGACCGTGACTTCGTATTCCCGCATGGGTCTCCATTACAGCCGGCGATGGGTTTCCCCGCGTACGGGGCGGACTCCGGCGCAAGCTTCAAAGGTACCGGGAAGGGGTCTCACGGGCAAAGGATTCCGCGCGGGGATCGGCGTCCGCCGCTGGCGTCGGGTGCACTTCGTCCGCCGGGGCGGCAGACACAGTTCGGGCCGGGAAGTGCGTACACCACCCGGCCCGGTTCGGCGACGGATTCCCGCGAACCGCGGGGCTCCGTCGATCAGTGTTTGCCGTTGGAACCTGCCTTGCTGGCGGCGTTCGTGGTGTTCGCGTTGTTCCGGCGCCAGCGAAGGTACTGCCAGTAGGCGAGCAGCTCCGGGAGGTCTTCCGGGTGCTTTTCGAGCTCGGAGATGAGCTGGGCGATATCGCTGTCCTTCACGTACAGCATGTCGCCCTCTTCGCCGAGGAAGTAATGCAGCGGCCGGTTGAGGATCTTGGCCACGCTCAGGAGCATGTCGATGCCAACCGAGCGCTGGCCGGCCTCGTAGAGGCTGATGGCGCTTTGCGTCGTGCTCAGCGCAGCGGCGAGCTGGCCCTGGCTCATGCCTGCGTCGCGTCGTGCTGCTCGGATTCGCGCGCCAAGCCCTGCCGATACGGGGGGCTTACCGTTTTCAGACGTACCTTTGGTCATTTCGCTTTCGAACTCCGAATTCCACCATTCCCCATCCCCGCCCCAGGACGGACGCACGCTTCCCCATGCGGTTGTGCAATACGGTACGAAGGAAGCGCGATCGGGTCAATGTTCGCGTGAACGTAACTATTTCACGACCGATCGGGATTGTTCTAGTACGCCAGGGCCGGGTCGACCACGTTTTCGAGGGGTTCGCCCGCCACAAAGTGGCGCAGGTTCCGCAGGAAGAGCTCCGTCGCCCGCGTCCCGTAGCCTTCCACGGCGCCCGAAATATGCGGCGTGATGATAACGTTCGGCAGGTCCCACAGCTCGCTCTCGGCCGGCAGCGGCTCCGGGTCGGTGACGTCGAGCGCCGCCCCGGCGATGGTGCCGTCCTTGAGCGCGCGGATAAGCGCCGGCTGGTCGATGACCGGGCCGCGGGCGATGTTGATGATGCACGCGGTGGGCTTCATCTTCGCCAGTTCGGCGGCGCCGATCATGTGCGTGGTCTCGGGCGTGAGCGGCACGCAGAGCACCAGGTAGTCGCTTTCCCGCAGCAGCGTGTCGAGGTCGGAGTAGGGCAGGAGCAGGTCGCAATCCGGGTCGGTCTGGCCCGCGGTCACCGTTCGCCGGCTGGCGATAACGCGCATGCCGAACGCCCGCGCGCGCCGGGCCGTTTCGCGGCCGATGGCCCCCATGCCGGCGATGCCGATCGTCTTCCCCAGGAGCTCGGGCGTGAACCGGAAGCCCCAGTGATGTTGCGCCTGGTCGCGCACCGCGTGGTGCAGCCCCTTGCAGAGCATGAGCATCACGCCGATGACGTACTCGGCGATGGCCACCGAGGCGAGGCCGCTCACGTTCGTGACCACGAAGCCGCGGTGCAGCAGGCCCTGTGCGGCCAGCCGGTCGACGCCGGCGTTGATCACCTGGAACCACTTGAGGTTCGTCGCCGCGTCGAAGAACTCCTTCGGCACGCCGCCCGGCCCGAACATGATGTCGGCGTTGGCCAGCGCTCGCTTCGCCCGTTCGAGCACCTCGGGTTCTAGCTCCGCATCCCGCCGCTGATACGCCTCCTCGGGAAAGTCGACGATCTCGATCCGCGGGTCGACTTCTTTGATGCGGCGGATGTGCTCCGGGTTGAGCTTGAACGTGATGGCGATGCGAATCGGTTCGGACACTGATGGCTCCTGCGATTACCGCCCCAGCGAGAGCCGGTCGGCGAGCACCCCGGGGAGGCCGGCCTCGCGGATGCGGCGCTGTGTGGTTGCGATATCGTACGGGACGCGAAAGAACGTGACGCGCCCTGCGTCCGTGTCGAACAGCGCCCACGAGGCGCGCGGGTCGCCGTCGCGGGGCTGGCCAACGCCGCCAGGGTTCACACAGACGCGCCCGCCATCGAGTTCGAACACCTCGCCGTCGCGCGGAACCGCAGGTTCAATCTCATCGCCGTCCAGGCGGACGAACATCGGGATATGCGTGTGCCCGACGATCGAACACGCTGTCTCCTGCCGGGCGAAGTGTTCGCGTGCGGCTTCGTAGCTGTCCAGGTACCGCCAGAGCGGGTCCGCGAGCGTGCCGTGGCAGCGCGTAACAGCCTCATCGCCATCGACCGCGGGCAGTGAGGCGAGGTAGCCCGCGGTCTCCGGGGAGATGGTCTCGGCGGTCCAGCGCGCGGCCGCCGCGGCGAACGGGTTGAACTCGTCGAGGCCGAGTTGCCCCACGACCGCAGCATCGTGGTTTCCCATCACCGAAACAGCGCCGGCTTCGCGGAGGCGCGCCACCACAGCGTCGGGGTCGGCGCCATAACCGACGGTATCGCCCATGTTCCATATCGCTTCAGCGCCTGCCGCGTGCGCCGCTGCGAGCACGGCTTCGAGCGCGGCGAGGTTCGCATGCACATCCGAAATGAGAGCCACCTTCATGACGGGAGCCTAGCATCCCTGCCTGACAACCTTTGTCGCGATCTGAACGAGCTCGTCGCGGGCCCTTTGCCGGGTACAATCGCCGGGTATGCAGGCTGTTGTGCTTCTCTCCGGCGGGCTCGATTCGACCACCGTGGCCACCCATGCCGTGCGCGAAGGCCACGAAGTGCGCGCGATTAGCGTCGCCTACGGGCAGCGCCACGACCGGGAACTCCAGTCGGCGCGCAAGGTGGCCGAAGCGCTCGGGATTCCCCTGCTCGAAGCCGACGCCTCGTTCTACGCGAAGGTCGCCGCCTACTCGGCGCTCACCTCAAAGGATGCGTTCGACCTGCCCGCCGACCGCTCCACCGGCGACATGGCGAAGGACGTGCCTATCACCTATGTGCCACTGCGGAACACGTTCTTCGTGACCGTCGCTGCGGCGGCGCTCGAAAGCTGGCTCCTTTCGCTCATCGAACAGGAAGGGCGCGACCCGAAGACGCTCAGCGGCGCCATCTACGTGGGCGCGAACGCCATCGACTACTCGGGCTACCCGGATTGCCGTCCCGAGTTCTACCAGGCGCTCGAACGCGTCCTCCACCTGGGAAGCAAGGTCGGGAGCGCGTACGGCGTGCCGCTCCGCATCGAGGCGCCCATCATCCGCATGTCGAAGGCCGACATCGTGCGCCACGCCGTGGAACTCGGCGCGCCGCTCGAATACACGTGGAGTTGCTACGCCGGCGGCGAACGGCCCTGCGGAAGCTGCGATTCGTGCCTGCTGCGCGCCGCCGGGTTCGCCGAAGCCGGTGTCGCCGACCCCGCGCTGGCCACAGGCTGATGGACACGCTGCTGCTTTCCCGGATGCCTTCGGGCGAACCCGAGATCTTCTCCTCGGTGCAGGGCGAAGGGGTGTCGGCGGGCATGCCCAGCACCTTCGTGCGGCTGGCCGTGTGCAATCTCCGCTGCTCGTGGTGCGACACCGCTTACACGTGGGACTGGACCCGCTACCGGCGCGAAGAGCAGGTCACCCAGCGAACCCCGGCCGAGGTGGCAGCCGCCGTCTCGGCCCGGGCTCCGCGAAACGTGGTGATCACCGGCGGCGAACCGCTCATCCAGCGGCGAACGCTCGCGCCGCTCGCGCGAGAATTGCGCGATCGCGGCTTCCGCATCGAGGTCGAAACCAACGGCACCATCCCGCCCGGCGAACTCGAACCGTTCGTCGACCAGTGGAACGTGTCGCCGAAGCTGTCGCATTCAGGGAACGAGGGGCTGCGCCGGCTCAACCCGGAGTCGCTCTCGGCCTTCGCGCGGCTCGACAACGCGTACTTCAAGTTCGTTGTCCAGCGCGAAGCCGACCTGGACGAAGTCGCCGCGCTGCGCGACACGTACGCCATCCCGTCCACACGCATTGTGCTGATGCCCGAAGGGCGCACGGCCGCAGAGCTCGGGGAGCGCAGCCCCTGGCTCGCCGAGCAGTGCACCGCGCTCGGGTACCGCTTCAGCAGCCGCCTGCACATCCTCATCTGGGGCGATAAGCGCGGCGTGTAGCGCCCCACCGGGGCGACCCGTTCAGCGGGCGCTGTCGCCGATCGCGAAGAGGATGAGCTGTCCACAAAGCCCGCAGAGCTTCCGGCCGGCGATTCGTTGCGTGCCACCGGCGAACACAGCCTGGAGCTCTTCCTCCGGGTGCACGCACCAGCTCGACGGCGGGTCGAGGCGGCGCCCTTCGGGCTCGACCGAAGTAGAACGCATGTTCTGCATGGCCACACGCTGACATCCCCCGGCGCGAAGACCGAGGGGCGGTTGTCACCTGCTGTCGCCGCGACCCGGCCCGCCGGTTCCGTAGACTGTTCGCCATGCAGGACCCGCGTGGCCTTCCCGCGTTCGCCGGCATCCCGACCTTCCTGCAACTCCCGTGGGTGGAGGACGCCGAGGCGCTGCGCCAGGCCGCGCCGGATGTCGCCATCGTCGGCGCCCCGTTCGACGTGGCGGTCACCCACCGTCCCGGCGCACGGTTCGGGCCGCGCGCAATTCGCGCCGCCAGCGACATCACGGCGCGTTCGTTCCATCACCTGGGGCTTCGCATCGAACCCCTGAGCTACCTGAATGTGGTCGACGCAGGCGACGCGATGACCTTCCCGGGCGACATCGAACGGAGCCACGACGCGATCCGCGCGAAGCTCCGCGGGCTCTACGACGCCGTGCCGAACGTCGTGCCCTTCGTACTGGGTGGCGACCACTCCATCACCTACCCGGCCGCGAGCGTGGTCGCCGACCACCACGGCAGGCGCGTCGGCATCGTCCATTTCGACGCCCACGCCGATACGGCGAATGAATCGTGGGGGGTGAGCCTCAGCCACGGGACGCCCATGCGGCGGCTCATCGAAGGCGGCTACGTGGCCGGGAAGAATTTCGTGCAGGTTGGCCTGCGCGGCTACTGGCCGCCGCCCGATGTTATCCAGTGGATGGAAGCGCAGGGCCTTCGCACGCACTTCATGACCGAGATCGAGCAGCGCGGCTTCGACACGGTGCTCGAGGAGGCCATCGAACAGGCCCTCGACGGCCCGGACCGCATCTACCTCTCGGTGGACATCGATGTGCTCGACCCTGCCTTCGCGCCCGGCACCGGGACGCCCGAACCGGGCGGTCTCTCCGCGCGCGAACTGCTGCGGGCGGTTCGCGAGATCGTGCTCAAGGTCGACCTCGCCGGGCTCGACGTGGTGGAGGTGTCGCCGCCCTACGACCCTGCCGGCATCACGGCCGAGGCGGCGCACCGGGTCTGCCTCGAAGCGCTCAGCGCCCTCGCGTACCGGAAGCGCGAACGGGAAGGAGTGGCAAAGTGACGCGGCTCGTCGACGAAACAACCGGCCGCGTGGTGGCCGAACACCTCGAACATGCGACGAGCTGGTGGGCGCGGTTCCGCGGGCTGATGCTTCGGCGCACCCTCCCCGAAGGCGCCGGGCTGCGCATCGAGCCGTGTTCGTCCATCCACATGATGTTCATGAGGTTCCCAATCGACGCGGTGTTCTATGATCGCGACTACCGGGTGACGAAGGTTGCACGCCGTGTTCGCCCATGGGTCGGCATCTCGGCCGGTGGGCGTGGAACCCGGGGTGTGATCGAGCTCCCCGCCGGTGCTGCCAGCGGAATCGAACCGGGCCATCGGCTTCGCGTCGAAGCACAGGACCACCGGACAGCCGCCTGACCCGCGCCCCTATGGATCCGGCCCGCCCCGCCCGATACACGGGGTGAGATTTGGACATCCGCCGATTGCATCGCGCGTCCCCGCATCGATGCGTCTCCGGACGTCCTCGTGGGAGCGAACGTGAAGGTCCTCCTTGTCGAAGCCGACGCCGCCCTCGCGGATGCCGTCGAGGGGGCGATAGCGAGTCCCAGCGTCGCGGTCGAACGCGTGACGGCCGAGTCCGCGCTGGCGTGCGCCCCGCGGGGCGGCGTGGTGCTCTTTGTAGGGCCGGCGTTCGAAGCCTTCTGCTCGAAATGGCGCACCGGGGAGCCCCGAAGCGCCCTCCTCCTTGCCGCCGTGCACGACGCGGACGAAGCGGCCCGGGCGCTCGATGCGGGGGCCGACCAGGCGCTTCTCCTGCCGCCTGGCGAGGCGTTCGCGGCGCAGCTGCGGGCAGCGCTCCGGCTCACCGAACGGCTGGCCCACGCCACCACGGCCGGGCAACCCGCCGCGGGGCCGCTGCACCTGAGCGACGACCGTTTCGCCCGGGTGCTCCGCGCGGTGCCGGTGGGTGTGTGCCTCGGTGACCGCGAAACCGCGCGCATCGTCGACGTGAACGACGCCTTCCTGGACCTCTTCGGCTACGCGCGCGAGGAGCTCATTGGCCAGAACGCGGTCGAGCTCGGCCTGTGGGCAAGCGAGACTGAACGGAAGGAGATCCTCCGGCGGATGGCAGCGGCCGGCGGCTCCCTGCGCGACGTCGAAGTCGGGTTTCGCACGCGCGCCGGGGTGACACGCATCGGCCTGAGCTCGTGGGAAACCATCGACCTGGACGGGCGGCCCCACATCCTCTGCATCCTCGCCGACGTCACCGAACGGCGCCGGACCGAGGATGCGCTGCGCCGGGCCGAGCAATTCCTTCGCTCGGTCGTGTCCGCGGCGCCGCTCATGCTGTTCGTCGTCGACGCGCGGGGGCGGTTCACGTTCGTCGATGGCGAAGGCCTGGCGGCGCTCGAACCGCGCCCGAAAACCCGGATGAGCGCGTTCAGGTACTTCGCCAATGCGCCCTCCCTCGTGCATGCCTTCCGGCAGGCGCTGGACGGCCGCCAGGTCGGGCTGGAAGTGACGCTCGGCGACGTGGTGGCCGATATGCGGCTCTCCCCCCTGCGCGACGAGCGGGGCGAGGTGGCGGGCGCCATCTGTGTCGGCACCGATGTCACCGCACGGCGCCGCGCCGAACACGCCCGGCGGCTCGCCGAAGACCGCTTCAAGGCAATGGTGTCGAACCTGCCGGTGCTCGTCTGGGGCATCGACGAGCGCGGCGTCTGCACGTTCGCCGAAGGCGGGGTGATGGGCATCCAGTCGAGCGACCTCATGGGAATCAACCTGATCGAGGCGTTCGACCGGGAACCACTGCTCTCCGACCCGCTCCGGCGAGCGCTCCAGGGCGAGGCCCTGACCGCCACGGTCCAGTTCCGGGGCCGCTGGTACGAAACCATCTACAACCCGATGCGCGACGAAGAGGGAACGATCGTCGGCGCCATGGGCATGTCGGTGGACATCACCGAGCGGCGCGACGCCGAACTGCAGCACCGCCTGATGGAGGAACGCCTGCGCACCGTCACCTCCAACGCGCCGGTCATCCTGTTCGCGTTCGACCCCGAAGGCCACTTCATACTCGTGGACGGCGCGGCNCTGTCGCACTTCGGGGTCGGACCGGAATACCTCATCGGAAAGCACGCCTCGGAGGTGTACGAGCCGGAACACCTGGCCGTGGTGGAGCGGGCGCTGCGCGGCGAAGAGTTCTCCATCATCTCCGACATGGCGGGCCGCACGTGGGACGTGCACTTCAGCAACACCCGCAACGAATCGGGCGAGATCGCCTTCGTCGTCGGACTGGCGACCGACATCACCGAGCGGCGGCGCGCCGAGCAGGCGCTTGTCCAGGCGCAGAAGCTCGAGAGCCTCCAGGTGCTCGCCGGGGGCGTTGCCCACGACTTCAACAACCTGCTCGTCGGCATCCTCGGGAACGCGGGGCTGGCGCTGCGCGAACTGCCCGAGAATTCGCCGGCCCGCGAATCCATCCTCGCCATCGAAACCGCCGCACACCGCGCCGCCGACCTTTCGCGCCAGATGCTCGCCTACGCAGGCCGCGGCCAGCTTCGCGTCGAAGCGGTCGACCTGAACGCGCTCGTCGAGGAAATGGGCCAGATCCTGCGGGTGACGCTGCCACGGGATACGCAGCTCCACTACGAGTTCGCCAGCGAACCGCCCATCGTGATGGCCGACGCAACCCAGCTCCGCCAGGTCGTCATGAACCTGGTGGTCAACGCCGCCGATGCGATCGCGGGCCCCGGCGATATCACCGTCGCGATTTCGAAGCTGGAAGCTAACAAGGAACTCCTGGCAAAGACGTTCCTTGCGCCGGACCTCGAGCCCGGCACCTACGTCTCGCTCGAAGTCCGTGACACCGGTTGCGGCATGGACCAGCAGACCCTCTCGCGTATCTTCGACCCGTTCTTCACCACGAAGTTCACCGGGCGGGGCCTCGGGCTGGCGGCGGTCCTGGGCATCGTTCACGGGCACAGGGGCGCCATCCGCGTGAGGAGCCAGCCCGGCCGCGGCTCGACGTTCACGCTCCTCTTCCCGGCCAGCCAGGAGCTCCCATCGCCGGTTTCCGAACCTGCTCCGGGAGAGCACCAGTGGCATGCGAACGGCACGGTGCTTGTGGTCGACGACGAACCGGCCGTTCGGCGGGTGGTCGCCCGTTCGCTGGCCCAGCACGGCTTCACCGTCCTCGAAGCGGAAGACGGCGCCGAAGCGGTCGAGATCTTCGAGGCCCGCGCCGGGGAGATCGGCTGCATCCTGCTCGATATCACGATGCCCCGCATGAGCGGCCAGGACGCGTTCGAGGCCATCCAGCGCATCCGCCCCGGGGTACCGGTCGTGCTGATGACCGGCTACGAGCAGGACATCGTGTCGCGGTTCCCCGAGTCGTCGCTGGCCGGGTTCCTGCAGAAACCGTTCGAGCTATCGGCGCTACATGCCGCGGTGTGTGCGGCGATGACCGGGGCCCAGGGAGCGACCGCACCGTCATGAATGCGTGCGGAAGTTTCGCCACTGTGATACGCCCCCGGGATTGAGGCGGCGCCCGGCGCTCGGCGAAGGTGGTCGGGAGCGGCAAACACCTCCCAAGGAGTTGCGCATGACCACTGCAGAGCCCCGGTCGAGCCTTCCCGCAGCCAGCCTCGATGCAGCGCGCCGCGCCGACACCATCGGCCAGCTGAACGCATGCCTCGCGACGATGATCGATCTCGCGGCAGCGGCGAAGCAGGCCCACTGGAATGTCCGCGGCCCACAGTTCCGCGACCTTCACAAGACGTTCGACACCATCGCCCGCGAAGCGCGAGAGTGGGCCGACCTCCTGGCCGAACGCGCTGTCACGCTCGGCGGCACCGCCCATGGCACCATCCAGGACGCCGCGGGTTCCACCAAGCTCCCGCAGTTCCCGACCGACGCGCACGACGCTGAGCAGCTCATCCGCGAGGTCTACAGCCGGGTCATCATCTGCGCCGAGCAGCTCCGCTCGTTCGCGAAGAGCCTCGACGATGAACTCGCGACGCAGGACGTCTGCGTCGAGATCATCCGCGGGCTCGAAATGCGCGCGTGGATGCTCGATGCCCACCTCGGCGATCACGGCGTGAGCGCACGCCAGTAGCAGACCCATTGGCATGCTTTGAATCGAGTGGGCGCCAGGTGGCGCCCACTCGCTGTGTCTCGCGCCTAGCGGCCGAACGTCGCACGCTGTCCCTGTGCGACTCACGTTCGAGGTGGAGGGCGAGGGCCTGCGCCCGGAGCTCCCCGGGCAGGGGGCGGCGCTGGTGGCGTTTATGTCGTTCGCCGTTTCCCGTGGGTTCGGCGCACAACACCCGCTCATCGCGCTCGCCGACCGCCTCCACGATGTGCACCGCGTCCCGATGGGCCCGCTGACCACGTTCTACGAACGCGAGGCCGAGGACGCCGAAGACCGCGCAAAACTCGAAATGACCTGGCAGCCCGCCGCGGAACTGCGCGATGCCCTCGAACGCCTCATCGCCGCCATCCGCGACGACCGGCAGGCGCAGGCGCTCCTCGCCCGCGGCGGCGCCGAGGACCTGCCACAGCAGGCCGAGGCGCTCCTGGAGGAAGTCCGCGCAGCCGAGGCAGCCGGGAAGCGTGTGCGATTGGGGTACGTGCTGTGATTCGACGCCGAAAGAACGCCATCCATGCCCGCGAGGAATACCAGCACTCGCCGCTCGCTGCGTTTACCAACTCGCAGACCGGGATGGCGCTGCTCACCCCGCGCATCAACCGCATCATCGACCTCATTCAGCTCGCGCCGGGCCGCCGCTACGTGGACATCGGCTGCGGCACGGGCGCGTTTGCCCACCTCATCGCGCAGCGCGCCGGGCTCGACGAACCGCCGATTTGCTTCGACCTCGCGCCCGGCCGCGGCCCGGTCGACGCGATCGCCTGGCCCGAAAAGCTGCCGCTGCGCGACCGCTCCGTCGATTCGCTGACATCGCTCTACTACCTGCGCCGCTTCGACGACGACGTGGTCCACGCCTTCGGGGAAGAACTTTCGCGCGTGCTCGCGCCGGGCGGCGCTGCGCTGGTGCTCGAAGTGGCGCCGGTTCGCAACGCCTTGCTCAACCGCCTGCACACGAAACTGCTCTCGCCCGGCACCGGGATGGTCGACCTGCGCGGGTGGGGCAGGCTGGCGGCGCTCTTTACCGAGTGCGGCTTCGACGCCATCGATCTCGTGAACGTGGGGCCATTCATCGTGCCCCCGGTTCCGCGCGTTGGGGTGCTCCTCCGAAGGGCGTGACCTCAGCCGCGCGGCCGCTCGTGCCCCCGAGGCCGGTAGCCCCGTCTTGATCCGGTCTGCGACTTCCTGGTTGGGGATTCCGCGTGCCCGCCGGCGAACTGCGCGATCGGGTCCTGACCATCGCTGGCGTAGTCGGGACGTTCCACCTGGTCCGCCGAGACTCCTTCTTTCCGGCCTCAACCCGTCGCTGTGCTACTGCGGCGACCCGCCACCCGAGGAATCTGGAGAGCACGCCCGGCTGGTGATACGGTGACGGACAGCTACGAGGATCTGGATGGTCGATCCCTCACCCATCAGGCCAGTTGAACCGATCGTGCGGCCCGGGGGACGCGTTACCCGCTACCGCGTCGAGCTGCCGCGCGCCGGCATCATCCCCATCGACCCCGGCCACTTCGAAGCCACCGAGTATGCCCGCCGCCGCAGGGGCTGGGCCGGCCTGTGGCTTCGAATCCAGGACTTCTTCGTCGGGCGCGTCGTCTCCAACGTCCGGCTGTCCGAAGAGCGGCTGAGCAAGAAAGTCGCGCTCGCCGTCTTCTCCTCCGACGCGCTTTCGTCGACCGCCTACGCGACACAGGAGATCCTGCTGATCCTGGTGCTCGCGGGGACAGGCGCCATCACCTATAGCCTGCCGATCGCGGCGGTCATCGTGCTGCTGCTCGGCATCGTCGTCATCTCCTACCGGCAGATCATCCGGGCGTACCCCCGGGGAGGCGGCGCCTACACCGTGGCCCACGAAAACCTCGGCATGGTGCCCGGCCTCGTCGCGGCCGCCGCGCTCCTCATCGACTACGTGCTGACCGTCTCCGTGTCGATTTCCGCGTGCGTCGAAGCCATCGTCGCGGCCTTCCCGCGCACCCAGGACCTCTCGGTCCCCATGGCGGTCGGACTTGTCGGGCTTATTGCTTTCGGCAACATGCGCGGGGTGCGCGAATCGGGCACCGCCTTCGCCATCCCGACCTACGGCTTCGTGCTGGTGCTCGGCGGCACCATCGCGGCGGGCATCGTGAAGGTCTTGCTGAGCGATGAGCCAGACCTGTTCGCGGCCGGTGAACCCGACCGGCCGATCACCCCGCACCAGTCGGTCACGCTGTTCCTCATCCTCCGCGCGTTCTCGCAGGGTTGCACCGCCCTCACCGGCGTCGAAGCGATCTCGAACGGCGTGAGCGCTTTCAAGCCGCCGGAGCCGAAGAACGCCGCAACAACGTTGACCGCGATGGCGTTCCTGTTGGGTTCGCTGTTCCTCGGCGTCACGCTGCTCGCGCGCCACTTCGGCATCGTGTTCGAACACGGCGACACCCAGACCGTCACCTCGCAGATCGGCGAGGAAGTGTTTGGCCGGAACGTGCTCTACTTCACGCTGCAGTTCTTCACGGCAGCCATCCTGTTCCTCGCCGCGAACACCGCCTATGCCGGGGCCCCGCTGCTCGGCGCCATCCTCGCGCGCGATGGCTATCTGCCACGCATCTTCTACCAGCGCGGGAACCGGCTCGTCTTCTCGTGGGGCATCCTCGCGCTGACCGGATTCTCGGTGCTGCTGCTCGTGGGCTTCGGCGCCAGCACCACTCGGCTGATCCCGCTCTATGCGCTTGGTGTGTTCCTTGGGTTCACGCTCGCGCAGGCGTCGATGCTGCGCCATTGGGTTCGCACGAAGGAACCCGGCTGGCGGCGGGCGCGCGCCATCAACGCCTTCGGCGCCACGGCCACCGCCATCGTGTTCGTCATCATCCTCGTCACGAAGTTCGCCGATGGCGGCTGGATGGTGGTGGTCGCACTCCCGGTCATCGCCTTCATCCTGTGGCGGATCGGGAAGTTCTACCAGTGGCTCGAACGGTCGCTCCGGGTGCCGCCCGAGGCAGTGCTCGACATCGCGCCCCACGGCCCCTCGCCGATTCCCATCGTGGTCCCGGTACAGCGAATCAACCTTGCGGCGGTAATGGCGCTGGGCGCCGCCTGCGAACGAAGCCGCAGCGTCACCGCAGTCCACGTCATCGTCGACCCCGAGGACCGGTCATCCACCGTCGAGCGCTGGCGCCAGCAATTCCCGAACATCCCGCTGGTGGTGATCGATTCGCCCTACCGAACGGTGGCCGAACCGATCGCGCTCTACGTGAACGACCTGCTCCACGAGCCGCCGCACGAGGTGACCGTGCTGTTCCCGGTCCTGAAGGTGGAACACTGGTGGCACCGCCCGCTGGTGAACCAGAGCGTGAAGGGGCTCATCTCGCTGTTGCGGGGCCACCGCCGCGTGCATGTCGTACCCTATGTGTTCCACCCGGGCGGCCCGCGGCGCCGCCGGGAGCCCTCGGTACCTGACCAGCGACACGATCCATGACGCTGCCGACCACCGAAACCGACATCGACATCGAATCCCTGCAGAAGCACGTGCCGCCCTGGCGTGTGGTGCTCCACAACGACGACCACAACACCATGGACCACGTCGTGCGGGCGCTGCTGGCCTCGGTACCCTCGCTCACGCGGGAACGGGCCGTGGAGATCATGCTCACCGCGCACAACCACGGCGAGGCCACGGTCACGAAGTGCCCGAAGGAAACCGCGGAACTCTACCGCGACCGGCTCGAATCGTTCGGGCTCACGGCGACGATAGAGCCCGCAGGGTGAGCGCCAGGTGCTCGGTGCCCGGTGCTCAGTGAGCGCTCCGGGATTCGGACACCGTTCGGAACCTGGGCACCCCGGTAGTCGAGGCCCACTGCGGCTCTCGGGACCACGGATAGCGCCCCATCGAAGGCACGAACGTGCACACGCCCGGAGCGGCGCGCGAAGCAAGCCGCGGGGACGCGGGATGAGTGCCCGGTGGGCCGTGCCCGGTCGAGGACTCAGGACTCAGCACCAGCGACCCGACGCTGCCCGATGGCCCGCTGAGCACTGTGCACCGAGCACTGGGCACCTACCTCGGCTCTGCCACGAAGAGCGGGATCACCCGCGTCGTTCGCTGCTGGTACTCCTCGTAGGGCGGGTAGGCTTCGACGGCCAGTTTCCAGAGGCGCTCGCGTTCGGCGGGATCGGTTACTTCGCGAGCGCGCATCTTCATCACTTCGGTGCGGTCGCGAATCTCGATGTCGGGGTTCGCGCGAAGGTTGTACACCCAGACGGGGTTCTTCGGCGCGCCACCCATCGAGCCCACAAGCACGTAGTTGTCGCCGTCTTTCACGCGCATCAGCGGGGTCTTCCGCAGGCCACCCGTCTTGTTCCCGATGTTGTAGACGATGATGACCGGCAGGCCGGTGTCGCGAAGGGTGGTCCCTTCGGTGCCGCCAGAGCGTTCGTACAGTTCGACCTGCTCGCGGACCCAATCGATGGCGGGCGGGATGTATTCAGGCAACGTGGTTCCTCCTACTGGCTCGCACCGAGGCCGAATGCCTCGAACAACTCCGGGTACTTCTTCAGGCTCTGACCGCCGTCGATGTACAGGGTCTGGCCGGTCATGAGCGATGACTCATCGGACGCAAGGTAGACGGCGAGACGCGCAACGTCCTCGGGTTCGCCGGCCCGGCCGATGGGCGTCTCGCGAAGGAACGCATCGTACACGCCCGGTGCCTGTCGCAGGGCCTCGGTGGCCGGCGTGTGGATGAGGCCCGGCCCGATGGCGTTGACGCGAATCCTGTAACGGCCCAGTTCGAGCGCAGCCACTTTCGTGAGCATTGCGACCCCCGCTTTCGCCGAACAGTAGGCAGCGAACCCTTCGGTCGGCTGGATCGCGTTGAGGCTCGCGACGTTGATGATGGAGCCACCGTGGCCGGCCTCGATGAGGTGTTTCGCCTCGTGCTTGATGCAGAGGAATGTCCCGGTGAGGGAGATATCGAGCACCGTCTTGAAGTCGTCGAGGGGGTAGTCCTGGATAGGCGAGAATCCGCCGATCCCGGCGTTGTTGAACGCGATATCGAGGCGGCCGAAACGGCGAACCGCCTGCCGCACCATCCGCTCGACGGCTGGTTCGTCGCGAACGTCGACGACGGCGCCATCGGCGTAGTTGTGCCCGAGTTGCCCGATCATCGCGCCGACGCCATCGCTGTTCACATCGGCGATAAGCACCCGGGCGCCTTCTTCAACGAACACCTCGGCGGTGCGCTTGCCGATGCCGGACGCCCCGCCGGTGACGATCGCGACCTTGCCGTCGAGCTTGCCCATCCAGTCCCTCCGCTACAGCAGCCCCCGCTCCTTCCGGCGCGCCTCAGCTTCGGCCAGCGCCGCCGCGGTCATCTGGTCGACCATGGCAAGAACGGCGTCGCCCGACATCTGGCGGCGGGCTTCGCGAATCACCTGGCGCGGGTTGGGCGCGTCGGGGTTCGGGTTCACGCCGAACCCGCCACCATCGGCGAGGCCGCCATCGATCAGGTTGTAGGTGCCCGTGACGTATTCCGCCTCGTCGCTCGCGAGCCAGCAGGCCAGGGCGCCGATGTCGTAGGGCTGGCCCGCGCGCCCGGCAGGAATCGCCTGCTCGTTCTGCCGGCGCACGTCGCCTTCGCCAAGGAGCGGCGAACCGAGCGGCGTGTCGATGATGCCGGGACCGATAGCGTTCACCGTGATGTCGAACGGCGCGAGTTCGAGCGCCCAGCAGCGGGTCATCATCCGGACGCCCGCCTTCGAAGCGCAGTAGGCGAACAGGTTCGGCGCCGGGCGCTCCGCGGCGAGCGACGAGATGGTGATGATACGCCCGCCCTTGTTCTGCCGAACCATCGCGCGGGCGCACACCTGCACCGTGAGGAACACGCCCTTCAGGTTCACGTCGATCTGGGTGTCCCAGTCCTCTTCGGTCATGGTGAGGACGGAGCCACCGCGGCCGATACCGGCGTTGGCGACGGCGATGTGGAGCCCGCCGAGTTCGCGGACGGCCTGGTCGGCCATGCGTTCGAGCGCATCGCGGTCGCGGACGTCGGCCTGGTTCGCGGCCGCCTTGCCGCCGGCCTCGATGATCATGCGCGCAGTCTCTTCGGCGCGTTCGAGCAGCGCGTCGCTGGCGAGCACCGCCGCGCCCTGGCTCGCGAGCGCGAGCGAAATACCCCGGCCAATGCCGCTGCCGGCACCGGTCACGACCGCTACCTTCCCCGTGAGATCAAACATCGGCGTGTCCCTCAACCTGGGCCCGGCGCGACAGTCGCGCCGGGCCGAATCTCGTTCGGGGAGATCTACAGGTTCTCGCGGTAGAACGCCAGCATTTTCTCCCAGGCTTTCTTCGATGCCTCTTCGTTGTAGATCTCGGGCCGCTCGTCGTTGAAGTAGGCGTGCTCGGTGCCCGGGTAGGTGATGAACTCGAACCGCTTGTTGCGGCGGCTCAGCTCCTGCTCGTAGGTCGGGATGTTCGGGTTCACGAAGTCATCGTGTTCGGCCCAGAACGCGAGCACCGGCGCGGTCAGCCCATCCCAGTCGTACTGCACGGCCGGGTGGCCGCCGTAGAAATCGACACAGGCGCCGACATCGTTGCCGTTCTTGCAGGCCGCGAAGAGGCTGAGCGCGCCGCCCATGCAGAAGCCAACGGTGCCCACCGGGCCGCCGGTGAGCTCCTTGAGGTACGTGATGGCGCCGCGCAGGTCCTTCTCGGCCTGGTCGATCTTCATGGCCATCATCAGCTTGCCCGCCTCATCGGGCTCATCGACCACCTTGCCGTGGTAGAGGTCGGGAGCGAGCGCGACGAATCCCTCCTGGGCGAAGCGATCGCAGATGCTCTTGATGTTGCTGTTCAGGCCCCACCATTCCTGGATGACGACGACGCCCTTGCCGGTGCCGCTCGCTGGTTTCGCCAGGTAACCGGAGGCCTGTCCGCCGTTCGACGCGAAAGTGACCATCTCACCCATGTCCATCCTCCTGTGGGTGGGCGCTGGGTTGCGCCCGGTGTTTCTGCGTGGCCGCCGAGTGGAGCGCCACGTCGCTCGCTGCATTTTCGCACCGTTGCAGAACGGCTGCTGCCGGGCGAGCACGCCAGCAGCATCGGCCCGCGTAGAATGCAGTCACTTCGCTCGGGAGATTCGCACCATGTCCGAAGTTGTGCTCTACGAACAGGATGGCGCCGTCGCGACCATCACCCTGAACCGGCCCGAATCGCTCAATGCCATGAACGCCGACCTCCTCAACCGCCTGCTCGAACTCACGACGCAGGCGGCCGAGGACCCGGCAGTGCGCTGCCTCGTGATCACCGGCGCGGGCCGGGCGTTCTGCGCCGGCGGCGACGTGAAGGGCATGGCCGCGCGCAACGAAGGCGGCGGGGGCGAAAACCTGGTCGGCCGCGCCGATGTCCTTCGCCGCCAGGAAGAGGTCTCGCGTCTGCTGTATGAGATGCCGAAGCCCACGATCGCCATGGTCAACGGCCACGCGGTCGGCGCCGGGTTCAGCCTGGCCCTCGCAGCCGACCTGCGCGTCGCGAGCGACCAGGCAAAGTTCGGTACCGCGTTCGCGCGTGTCGGGTTCAGCGGCGACTTCGGCGGCACGTGGCTGCTCCAGCGGCTCGTCGGGCCGTCGAAGGCGAAGGAGCTGTACTTCCTGGCCGACATCCTCGACGCGAACCAGGCGCTGCAGCTCGGGCTCGTGACGAAGGTCGTGCCGCACGAAGCCCTGCGCGACGAGACGATGGCGCTCGCGAAGCGGCTCGCCTCGGGCCCCACGCTCGCCTACGGCCGCATGAAGGAGAACTTCACCTTCGGCGCCACGAACACCTTCGCCGACACCCTCACCAAGGAAGCCGAAAACCAGACCCTCAGCGGCCAGACCGAGGACCACAAGAACGCTGCCCGCGCGTTCGTCGAGAAGCGCGAACCGGTCTTCGAAGGCCGCTAGCTGGCCGTTAGCTATTGGCTGTTGGCTATTAGCAGGGGATTCACAGGGGGAGCGAGTTCAGCTCCCCCTTTCGTTTCGTTTCTGAGCGATGCCCGCGCGAGGGCCTACGACATCGGCCCGGGTTCCGCTGGACCGGTTTCGCTTTCGATTACCCGCGAAGAGCCGACAGCCTACTCGTCGTGCCGGCCGAGCAGGCGTGGGGCCGCGAAGTGGGCGAAGAGCGCCAGGGCGAGACCGACGACGCCGAGGGTGATGCGTTCGCCGGAAGTGGTGAACAGCCCCCAAACGAGCAGGGCAGCGGATAAGACCAGCAGCACCCAGACCAGCCGATCGCCGAAGGGGAGCGACCAGCGCATCAGGACTCGCCGGTGTTGCCTTCGTCGAAGGTTTCGATGGTTTGCCAGTCCTCGTCGCGCAGGGGCGCCAGTTCGCCCTTGCGGTGGGCGTCGTAGAGCCGGAACAGCGCCTCCTTGTGCGGGCGAACGCGGCCGATGGGGCAGGCGGCCCAGTCCTTTTCGGATTCGTCGCAGTAGCCCATGCGGAGCTCGCCGCATTTCGGCTGCAGGTAGCGGCCGAGTTCGGGCACCACACGCATCACTTCGGCGCGCATGAGCGCCACCACCTTGCGGAACTCCCACTGCGCCCGCGTGCACAGCCGCAGATCGGCGATATGCAGCAGGCTCTGGAAGTTCACCGTGACCTTGAAGTTGGTGTTGGTCGCGTTCGGCAGCAGGAAGCGGGCGTCTTCGGCGGGCACGCCAGCAGCCACCATCTCCTCGTACAGCTCGCCGATGCGCGCGAAGAGATCCCGCATCTTCGGTTCCATGCCCGCCTTCTTCACCGTATCGGGCACGGTGTAGGGGAACTCGCCCTTCTTGTAGGTAACGTAGCGCTGGCTCTGCTGCTCGAACGAGATGCCCACCCGGTGCCGCACGAACTGGTGCGAAAAGGCGCGCGAGACGCCGGAGATGGCGAATTCGAACCAGACCTGCTCCAGCGGGCTCGAATGGCCCGTCTTCAGCCGCTCCTCGATGAACTGGACCATCTGCTCGCGCGGGATGCGCTCGTCTTCGATGCGCTCGAGCACCTGCTGCGGCGTGAGCTGGCTGTAGCAGGTCCGGTAGGCCATGTAGAGCGACCGGATCGGGTCCTCAGTGTGAGAAATGAGCGTGACCTGGATCATCGGCGCTCCCGGGCCCAATCGCGGGCCACAGCCCATTGTCCTCTTGGGCTCACGCCTACGCTAGTCCGGCACATTCATCGGGGTAAGGCTTGCTGGCGCTACGGAATCACCTCGAACTTCCAGGCGACCCGCTGGCGCGGGGGCTCGTTCGCGTTGCTCGGGTTGATGACGGTCACAGCGGCGTCGTGAACCCCGAGGGTGAGCGGCTCCTCTGGCATCCAGCAGCCCTTCGCCTCGGTGTTGTTATTCCGCGGGAACCACGTGAGTTCGGTGGTCTTCTCGGTGCCGTCGATCGCGAACCGGAACCACTGCAGGTTGCCGAACTCGAACCCTTCGAAGTTAACGTCGAAGCAGACACCGCCGGGCGTGTTCGGGTGCGTGGGAAGCGTCTCGCTGCGCCGAACCTGGGTCCCGTGCTCCGGCGAGATCGCCATGATGTTGTCGCGAAGGCGCGGCGCCGGGCCGAACTCGTCGGCGCTTGCAGTTTCGACGGGGACCGAACCGCCGTTCCCATCGTCCGGGCCATCGCCGCAAGCGGCAGCAACAAGCGACACCGAAAGCGCCAGGACGGGAATCCAGCGGAAGAGCGACATGGAGCGAAGGTAGCACCGGCCCGGAATGCGGACCAGCGACAGGGACAGGTTGGGGATCGGAGCCGCGATGGTGCCCAGTGATCGCGGCAAGTCAGCCGAAACCACTGCGGAGGTACCAGCGTGTCCGAACCGGTTGAGCCCACGCACGAACCGATGCCGCGCGACGATGAGCCGGCAGAACCCACAGCGGAGCCTGGAGGCACGGATTCAAACGCCACCGGCGACATCGAGACGCTGCGGGCGGCGCTGGCCGAGCGCGAACAGCAGCTCGCCGCCGAGCGGGAGACCACACGGCGGCTCGTCGCGCGCGTACGCGAGGCGCTGCTCGCCAGCGACCCGGATGTCGCTCCCGAACTGGTGACCGGCGACACCCTCGAGGAAGTCGAGGCGAGCTTCGCTCGGGCGCAGGCCATCGCGCAGCGCGTTCGCGAACGGGTTGCGCGGGAAGCGCCGCTGGCTGTGCCAGCGGGTGCGCCCGGCCGCGTGGTCCATTCGCCGGCGACGCCGCTCGACAAGATTCGGGCAGGGCTGGCGCGGCGATAAAGATGCGGCCCGGCGAAGCCATCCCCCTCCCTGGGCTTCGCCGGGCCGCCAGCATCAGGCCGGACGCGCAGCGGTGGTTCGCGCGCAACCCGGCAAGGCCAGGAGCGGCCGATCCACGGTGCGCTCCAGTGCGGGGCGAAAGCGCCTTCGCACCCGCTTCGCGCACCTCAGCATGGAGTACGCTTCTCCCGCGCGGGCGGATCTCGGTCGCTCGCGGCGTGCGGAAGATTTTTCGCGAAGTTGCGCGTTTATTCGAACAGCCACCGGCTCCGCCGCTGCCGCTTTCCCACGTAGCTCAACCCGAACCTCGCGATCGCCGCCTCGCGGATGCGTTCTACCGCCTCATTCGGGTTATCGGTCAGGTGGAACAGTTCGAGATCATGTGGGTCGATGTACCCGCGGTCGAGCATCGTAGTGCGCAGCGTGTCGAGCAGTGGCTCCCAGAACCAGCTCCCCACGAGCACGATCGGGAACTGCTTGATCTTGCCGTTCTGGATGAGCGTTGCGGTTTCGAAGATCTCGTCGAAGGTGCCGAACCCGCCGGGCATGACGATGAACCCGTACGAGTACTTCACCAGCATGACCTTGCGGATGAAGAAGTAGCGAAAGGTCACCGCCAGGTCGAGGTAGCGGTTCGCCTCCTGTTCGTGCGGGAGGATGATGTTGCAGCCAACCGAGAAGCCGCCGGCCTCCTGCGCGCCACGGTTCGCGGCCTCCATCAACCCCGGGCCTCCCCCGGTCATCACCGCGAAGCCGGCCCTGGCAAGCCCGGCGCCGATGGCCCGCGTCAGTTCGTATGTCGGGTCGCCCTCGGGGATGCGGGCACTGCCGAAGACCGTGACGGCGGGACCGAGGAAGTGCAGGGCACGCAGCGCGCGCATGTACTCGCTGAACACGCGGAAGGCGTGGCGCAGCTCGAAGCCACGGCCCTGTGGTCCCTCGAGGTACTTGCGCTCCTGGCGGGCTCGCCCCGGCGACTCCGCCGGGATATCGGAGATCGGTGCGGTTTGCTGGATGGCCATGGGGCTACTATCGGCTCCGCCGCGCGCCGTGGCGAGTAGCGGTCGCACCGCGCGCCGGGGGACGTTCGGCGGAAACAAAGAACGCCGGCGCTGATGAGCGCCGGCGTTGGGTATCACAAACGCGGAAGCAGGCTACACCCGCGCCGCAGCCGCCGCCTGCGCGTAGCGCGAGAGCCGGGGCAACGCCTCTTCGGCGGGCACCGGCGGCAGGACGAACACGCAGCGCGTGACGCCCGCGCGGGCCAGCGCCTCGATGTTCTCGGGCCTGGGCGGCGCACCGAAGAGCGAAACGGGGATATCGCCGCGGCCGGCCTCCTTCGCGAGCCGCTGCAATTCCGCGATGCGCTCGTGCAGGTTGTCCGTGCCGCGGCCGTAGATCGGCATCCATTCGTCGCCATAGCGGATGATCCGCTGGAACGTGCGCGGCCCGGCGCCACCGACGAGGATCGGCGGGTGCGGCTTCTGCACCGGCTTCGGCCACGACCACGCGGGCGGGAAGTCGACGAACTCGCCGTGGTACTCGGCCTCGTCCTTTGTCCAGAGCTCCTTCATCGCCTCGATACGCTCGCGAAGGATCTTCCAGCGGCGCGCCGGCGGCGTGCCGTGGTCCTCCATCTCCTCGAGGTTCCAGCCGCCCCCAACGCCGAAGAGCACCCGCCCGCCCGAAAGGTGGTCCACACTCGCGACCTCTTTGGCGGTGATGATGGGGTCGCGCTGGACGACGAGGCAGATGCCCGTGCCGACCTTGAGCGTCTTCGTGACCGCTGCAGCGGCGGCCATCGCCACGAACGGGTCGAGCGTGTGGGAGTATTCCCGCGGAAGTTCGGCGCCACCCGGCCACGGCGACTTCCTGCTGGTGGGAATGTGAGTGTGTTCGGGGAAGAAGAGGGATTCGAACCCGAGGTCCTCACACGCCCGCGCGAGTTCCGGCACCGGGATCGCGTAATCGGTGGGGAACATGGTGATGCCGAACTTCATCGAAGCCTCCTGAGAACTGCCCGCGTAGTGTACTCCGCGCCCCGGGTAGACGCGGCGTCCCACGCCGTACCGTGGTAACGAACCGGGCTACGAAGTCCGGGGCCGGGAAGGCGGGAAGCCGAGCAATTCCTTCATGCGCGGTTCGCTGCGAACCGCGCGAACGACGCTCACGGCGAACAGCGCCATGCCGAGCCACGCGAGGAGGCCGGCCAGCGCGGCCGTGTGCATCCGCGGTTCGAGGTCCACGTCGGCTTCGAACAGCAGCCCGGAGAGCACGCGGAGCACGAGCGCCGCCAACAAAAGCCAGAACGGCAGCACGTCGACGGGCCCGGGCTGGCGCGCCTCGGCACGGGCGAGCGCGAACACCGGCGCGATGAGCTGCGCCATCCCGAAGATGAGCATCGTGATCATCCCGAGGCCGAAGGCGTGCCGCGCGGTGTCGCGGAAACCGAAGAGTTCGAGTTCGCCCGTCACGAGGCTCGCGGCGCCCGCCCATACCAGCAGCAGCCCGCCGAACGCCGACGCGATGTTCGCCGCCAGCACGTAGCGAGACGCTGCCCGCGCGCGTGGCCGGAGCCGGTGCGCGGTGCCCCAGCAGGAGCCCGCGACCGGCGCGAGCCAGGCCACCGCGGCCCCGGCAAGCAGCAGCCCGGCGCCCAGCAGCCGCTCGTTCGCAGCCGTCGAGAGGTCGAGGAGCGAGAGCAGGATGAGCGCCGTACCGGCATTGAACGCGACCCCCGGCACGGCCACCGCCCGCACGCTCGGTGTCTTGCGCCCGAAGAACACCGGCACCGAGCGGCTCTGCACCGACCAGACGAAGTTGCCGACGGCGCCGAAAATCACCACCCACGTGAGCACGTCTTCGAGGTGCAACGGGATAAACCGGTCGTTGCCGGCGGCGCGGATGCCGGATGCCACCAGGAACACCGCCCAGACCGCCCACCACGTGGCGCCGGCCCACGCGAAGTAGCGCCAGGGCTCAACACGCTTTCGCCCCTTCGCGAGCGTGGCGGCGAGGACTGCCGAGACCGCCAGCGCTCCAGCAGCGCCCACCTGCCCGGCGATCACCAGGCTCACCTCGGACAGCGTGCCGGTAAAGAACGCCTGCGCGATGGTTCGCAGCACCACGCCCACGACCAGAAGCACCAGGATCGGCATGGTGATGCGGGACGAGATGGGCGGACGGCCGGCGAACCGCGGCATGAGCCGGATCGCCATCCCGGCAACGAACAGGCCGGCCCAGCCCTGGAGTTGCGCCCACGCGTGCGCCTGGATGAGCTGCGGAAGCCGCTCGTCCCATGGAAGGGCACCGGTCGCTGTGAGGGGCACGACCACGGCGAGCAGGAAGCCCGCCGCCAGCGCGATGACCAGCGCCGACGCGATGTAGCCGATGTATGACCGGTCTTCGACCGCGGGCTCTACCTCGGGGCTGCGAACGAGTGGCGGTTCGAGCTGGATGTCGTCGTGCTGCCGGCTGCGGGCCATACCTCAGCCTCTTCGATACGGCGCGCGCGGGCAACCGGGATGGGCGAACCAGAACGGCTACGCGGCCGGTGACGAACTCGGGTCGTCGCCGGTCCCGGGCTCAGGCGATGGCGGGCCCGTCTTGCCGGGCGTGGGGCTCGCAGGCGCGGCTTCCGTCTTTGAGGCGGTGGGCGTCGGCGTGGTGTCGCTGTCCCCCGGCGTTGGCGTAGGGGTCGCGTCCTCGCCCTCCCGCGGTTCGAGGGTATTGGATGAACCGCTGCCCGCAACCGGCGGTGTCGCCGTGCGCGATGGCGGCGTGGGCATTCCCCAGGCCGGTAGCGTCGGCCTGGTTGCGCCGCCCAACCTGCCCGGTGTTCCGGTGGGCGGCCGGTTGCCCCCGGCGGGCGGGGTGGCGTTGCCGCCGCCCGGCCAGTCTCCGCCATTCCCGGGAGGCGCTGGCATCTCGGGTGTCGCGGACGGTGTCCCCGGGGTGGTGTCGCCGCCGCCCGCCCCGGGGGATGGGTCCGGTTTCGGCGTGCTGTCCGAAGGTGGCGGCGCGCCGCCACCCTGCGGGCCCGGCGGTGCGCTGCCACCGCCGCCAGCCGCGGGATCGGCCGGGCCGGCCGGCGGGGG
>NICF_comb_assmDRAFT_10000803_pt1 | contig 26542 bp, 25 predicted proteins | sample NewIslPassag4_SG_FD_11279 | JGI IMG/M metagenome (IMG submission 11279) | reverse complement strand
GGAGGCGGGTGCGGCCCCTGTTGCCTCCGGGACACGAAGGAGCCGCTGGCGTCCCGCCAGCGGCTCCTATTTCATCCTCGCCGTTGTCGCTGCATCGAGCGGAGCCCCGTCGCGGGCGCCGCTGCGCGCAACGCGTTAGCGTCATCCCGCCCGCAGGCCTTAGGCCTCGTACGGCTCGCACCAGGCCCGCTTACTTTTTGGCCTTGGCGTACTCCTCGTTGACCGCGTCCCAGTTGACCACGTTCCACCAGTTCTGGATGTACTCGGGACGGCGGTTCTGGTACTTGAGGTAATACGCGTGCTCCCACACGTCCAGGCCCAGGATGGGGGTCTGGCCGTCCATCAGCGGGCTGTCCTGGTTGGCGGTGCTGAGCACCTTGAGACTGCCGTCCTTATCCACCACAAGCCAGGCCCAGCCGCTGCCGAAGCGGGTCGTGGCGGCCTTGGTGAACTCTTCCTTAAAGGCCTCGAAGCTGCCGAACGCCTTGTTGATGGCTTCGGCCACGGCGCCCGTGGGCGCGCCGCCCTTGCCCGGGCCCATGATCTTCCAGAACAGCGTGTGGTTGGCATGGCCGCCGCCGTTGTTGCGGACCGCCGTGCGGATGTCCTCGGGCACGCTGTTGATGTTCCGCAGCAGCTCCTCCACGGACTTGTTCTGCAGTTCAGGGTACTTCTCCAGCGCCGCGTTGAGGTTGTTCACATACGTGGCGTGGTGCTTGCCGTGGTGGATCTGCATGGTCTGCTCGTCGATGTACGGCTCCAGCGCATTGTGCGCGTAGGGCAGAGCCGGGAGCTCATGCTTGGCCATGGAAACCCCTCCTTGACGTGGTTGAGTGGCCATCCGTGGGACGGACGGTACGATCGATTATACCATAATTTTTCGCCGGCCAAGCCCTCTGTCCGGGGGGAGCGTTACCGCTCCTCCTGGACGAATTCGACCGGGCCTTTGACGACGACCATGCACGACAGCCGGTAGCCTGCCTTGAGCTGGTCCTCGTCGAGCATGTCCCGCTCCTGCGGCGTGATGTCGTTGAGGTTTTCCATGCCCTTGAGGATCCTGACCATGCAGGTGTCGCAGGACCCTTCCTTGCAGCTGTAGTCCAGGTCCACGTCCCGGTCGAGGGCGGCGTCCAGCATGTTCTCGCCCGGCCGCACCTGGAGATTGTAGGTCTGGCCGCCGACCGTCACCACCATCGGGACCAGCTCGCCATCGGCTGCGACGGGCGCTTCTTCGGCGGCCGGCTTGGCCGCGGCCTCCGACGCCTCAGCGGGCTTGGTTTCCGTCACCGCGGGCGCCTCCGCGACCGCCGCCGGGGCCGCCGCTACGGGCGCAGCGGCGAGCACCGCACCCGACGCCATGCGGCGGGCCAACGCCTGCTCCACCGCCTGCTCCAGCCGGGCGTAGGCCTCATCGGAGAGGGCCGCCGACCGGGACCGGGCGGTGACGGCGTACTGGACCACCTGTGCGACGAAGAACCCCAGGAGTAAGCCAATGAGCAGGATTTCAGCTCCGGCTGCTGTCATGATGGAACTTCCCCTTCATCATGGGCTGCAGGACATACATTCCCATGATAGCACGCCGGAGCGCGAATTTCCACCGCTCGTGCGCCCGACTTCACCCGGGAGTCGGCCTGCGGCCCGAAGCCGCCGTGTGTTAGCCGTGCGTTATCCGGGATGGTAGTAGTTGGCATCTTTGTAGCAACCGTGCAGGTGGAACGCCGCCTGGGGGCACGGACGGTGCGCAGACGGGCGCGGTTAGGGGAGCGTTTATGCACGGCCTGCACCATGGGGCACGCGGCCGGGAGGAGGAGAGGGGAGGATTGGGAAAGAAGTAGCAACAAAGTGAGCTTTGCAACATTGTGAAGGGGGTTGGCGTGTTTGAAGAAGACTTTGGTGGCGGCTCTCTTGGCCGTGGTCCTGTTGGCCGGCGTCGCGGGAGCTCAAGGCGTGTTGCGGGTTGGCTCGGACGTGGCGTATCCGCCCTTCGAGTACGTTGACGAGGAAACCGGCGAGTTCATCGGTTTTGACATGGACTTGATCCGCGAGGTCGGCCGGCGCCTCGGCATGCAAGTGGAGATCATCAACACGGCTTGGGAGGGCATCTTGCCTGGGCTTTTGGCCGGTCACTACGACGTGGTCATCTCGGCCATGACCATTACGGACGAGCGCGCGCAGGTGGTTGACTTCTCCGATCCGTACTTCGCGACCGGCCAGGTGATTGTGGTGCGGGCGGACGACACCAGCGTCAACGAGCCCGCCGATCTCGTCGGGAAGGTCGTCGCCGTGCAGATCGGCACCACCGGCCAGTTCGCCGCGGAGCGGATCGAGGGCGTCGCCCGCATCGACCACTACCCGACGATGCCCGAGGCTTTCCTGGCGCTGCGCTTGGGCCGGGCGGACGCCGCGGTGGCTGATGAGCTGGTCGCGCTCGAGGAGGCGCGGGCCAACCCCGGCGTGCTCAAGGTGGTCGGCAAGCCGTTTACCGTTGAGTACTACGGCATCGCCATGCGCAAGGGCCAGGACCAACTGCTGCGGGCCATCAACCGGGCGCTGGCCCAGATCAAGGCCGACGGCACCTACGACGAGCTATACGAGAAGTGGTTCGGCGACAACTGACGCCGGTGCTGATCGGCGGAGGCACGGGCGAGAGGGGATCATGGACACCATTGCATGGCCCATGATCCCCTTTTCTCTGACCCGCGGGCGACCGTTGGTTGTCCAAGGCCGCCCTGGAGGGAAAGCACATCGTGTACAGCATTGACTGGGGGCTCATCCTGCGCTCGCTGCCGGAGCTGACGGCGGGCGCCGTGACCACCCTGCTTTTGACGACCACATCCATCGCCATCGGCCTGGTGTTGGGCACCGGGATGGGGCTGATGCGGCTGTCCCGGTTTCGCAGCGTGAGCGCGCTGGCTTCCGGATACGTATGGTTTTTTCGCGGCACGCCGCTTCTGGTGCAGATCATGCTGATCTACTACGCCCTGCCCACGATGGGTTTGCGCATGGACCGTTGGGAGGCGGGCGTGACCGCCCTCAGCCTCAACTCCGCGGCGTACATCGCGGAGATCGTCCGGGCCGGCGTGCAGTCCATCGACGTGGGCCAGACCGAAGCGGCCTGGGCCCTGGGGCTCACCCGCTGGCAGACGGTGCGGTTTATCATCCTTCCCCAGGCGTTCCGGCGCATCATTCCTCCCCTCGGCAACGAGTTCATCCTTTTGCTCAAAGACTCGTCGCTGGTGTCGGTCATCGCTCTGGAAGAGCTGTTGCGAAAGGGGCAGCTGATCGTGACCCGCACCTTCCGGGCCGTCGAGATCTATGCCATGGTGGCCATCATGTACCTGGTGCTCACCACGCTCATTTCGGCGCTCGTGTTCTACACCGAGGGCAAGCTCCGGCTGCCCATCCGTACGGAAGCCGCGCGCCGGCGGTGACATGGCGGCGTTGCCGCGCCGCGGGTGCGCTGATATAATGGGAAGCAGGTGGTGAGGGTGATGGCGCTGGTAACGGTCACCTCAAGAGCGGCTGACAAGCTGAAGGAAATCATGGCCGCGGAGAACCGCACCCAGCAGGGCCTGCGCATTATGGTGCGGCCCGGCGGCTGCAGCGGGTTCTCCTACGCGATGGGATTTGACTCCAATACCAGCGAAGACGACATCGTCTTCGAGGAGCAGGGCATCCGCGTAATGATTGACCCGCACAGCGCCCGCTTCCTGGCGGGGGCCGAGGTGGATTGGGTCGACACGCTGATGGGCGGCGGCTTCTCAATCAAGAATCCCAACGCCGTTCGCACGTGCGGCTGCGGGCAGTCGTTCCGCACGCGTGAGGAAGAGGGCGAGCCGCAGGAGTGCATGTAGCCGGCGGGGCAGCGCTGTCGTCGCCGCTTCCGCAGGATGAGGCGTGGATGCGGGCCGCTCTAGCCGAGGCCGAGGCGGCTGCGGCGCTCGGGGAGATTCCCATCGGCGCCGTCATCGTGCGGGACGGGGAGTTGATCGCCACCGGCTACAACCTCCGTGAGACGGAGCGGGATCCGACCGCCCACGCGGAGATGGTGGCAATCCGGCGGGCGGCGGCGCGCCTAGGCGCGTGGCGATTGACAGGCACGACGCTGTACGTTACAATTGAACCTTGTCCGATGTGTGCCGGCGCCTTGGTGCTGGCCCGCATCGAGCGGTTGGTGTATGGGGCCGCCGACCCAAAGGCCGGGGCGTGCGGCACCTTGTGGAACCTGGTGCAGGACCCGCGCCTCAACCACCGCCTGGCGGTCACCGCCGGGGTGTTGGAAGAGGAGTGCCGGTCCGTCATCCAGGCCTTTTTCCGGCGCCTGCGGCAGTAATGGCGGGCGCTGGGGTTTCCGGGTGCGGGCGACACGACAGCCTTGGATGGCTGCGAGGCTGGCAGCGGAAAGCGCCATTGGTAAAGTTCAGCACGGAGGGGTTGCGGAGCGGCCGAACGCGGCGCACTCGAAATGCGTTAGGCGGTTTACCCGCCTCGTGGGTTCAAATCCCACCCCCTCCGCCATCTTTTCTTCTAAACCGTATAGTTAAGCGACGGGGAAGGGTGCTGGAGCGGCCGAACAGGCACGCCTGGAGAGCGTGTGTACCTCCGTGGTACCGTGGGTTCAAATCCCACCCCTTCCGCCAAGCGATGACGGGGCCTCCCGGCTGCGGGAGGCCCCGATTATTTGTTTCCTCGAGCGGCGGTTACGGGCGTCGCACGGGAGCAGTTCGACCTCGTCGTCAAAACTGCTGCGGAGGCTGTCCTAGGGTGCAAGTGTTACTCGTTGCTGCCGATGGCCTCCACTTCGATGCTCAGATCGACCTTGTCGCCGACCAGGAAGCCGCCCGCCTCCAGCGGCGCGTTCCACGTGAGGCCGAAATCCTTGCGGTTGATGGAGCCCTTGGCGCTGAGACCGATGCGCTGGTTGCCCCACGGGTCCTTGCCCTGGCCGGTAAACTCCACGTCCAGCGTGACTGGGCGGGTAACGTCGCGGATGGTCAGATCGCCGGTGACCTTGTAGGTGTTGTCGCCGGTCTTGGTGACCTGCGTGCTGCGGAACGTGATCTTCGGGAACTTCTCCACATCGAAGAAGTCGGCCGAACGCAGGTGGCCGTCGCGCTGCGCCTCCCGGGTGTCGATGGAGGCCGCGTCGATGGTCGCCTCAAAAGTCGCATTGGTCAGATCGTTGGGATCGCCCTTGATGACGCCCTCGAAGTTGCTGAAGCGCCCCTTGACGGTGGCGAACATCATGTGGCGCACCGAGAACTCTACCAGGCTGTGGGCGGGGTCCACCTTCCACGTCGTGCTCATTGCCTCGTCTCCTCCTCTGCGTGATGTCAGGTCCGGGTGAGTATGCTGCAAAACCCAGGCCCTGTTGTTGTTGCCAACGGCTTCATTCTAGCCTTGGCACTTACTATGGTCAAGCACCTTGTCTTTCTATAGTGTAGTATAATGCAGGAGGCGGCACCTTCGCCGCCTCGGGTCGTGGGAAACCCAGGGGGGATCCATGTGGGCTACGATCAGATGTGTCCGCATTACCGGGCTGCCATCCGCCTGCTGGGCAAGAAATGGACCGCGTTGCTCCTGCGCGTCCTCATGGGCGGCCCGCGACGGTTTTCCGACTTCAAGAAGCAGCTCCCCGACCTCAACGATCGGCTCTTGGCGGAGCGTCTTAGAGAACTAGAAGACAACGGCATCGTGACGCGCGTCGTTCACACCGACCGGCCGGTCACCGTGGAGTATCGGCTCACGCAGAAAGGCCAGGAACTGGCTCCGGTGGTGGAAGCAATCCAGCAGTGGGCCGACCGCTGGTACTAAAGTGGCGACCGGCCGTCACCGGAGCTACCTCAGGCAGGGGTTTCCCCATTTCCAGAGCGAATCTTCCCCCAGGACGCCGGCGGACTTCCGCGCTTTCCTTCGTCGGCAGCACAATTGCCGCGTGGCCCCAGTGAGGGTCCAAGCCGCTGAAAAGGGGTGGGTATGAGGACCGCGTACCGCTTTTGCCAATTGCTGTTTGCGTCGTTGCATGCGACCGTCGACGTATCTCGATTCGTTGTGTCTGAGAGGATTCAAGGAGGTCTCATTCGCGGTGATGGTCAAGCCAAACCGTTCCGGTGTGGTATGGAGCGCAGTCTTGGCCCTCGTAGCGGTCTTGGCGGCCGGGACCCTGGCTCTCGCCCAAACCGACCCGGCGTCGCTGGACGCTTTAATGCGGGCTGCCCAGTTGGGGCCGTATCAGCCCCAGGAGGAGGACTGGGAGGCCATTGAGGCGGCTGCCAAGAAGGAAGGCGAGGTAGTTATTTACTCCTTGAGCAGCCGCCATCCCACGGTCGCGGCCATCTTTGAGGAGCGCTACGGCATTAAGGTGCACTACGCCGGGCTGGGCACCGAGGAGCAGTTGGCCCGCCTCAACGCGCAGCAGCGGGCCGGCCGGCCTGAGGCCGACGTGCTGTTCTTGGCTGAGCACCCGCAAGTGAACCAGTGGATCGAGGAAGGGCGGCTCGTGGGGTACGTGCCCCGTTACCTGGAGCCGGTCATCCCCGTGTCCATGCGCACGCCCGCGCTTAAGCACGCGACCGAAGTGCTGACGGTGTTCTACAACAACGACACCTACAGCGAGTCGCCCGTCTCCAGTTGGTGGGATCTGACCAAGCCTGAATGGCACGGCAAGATCTTCAGCGGGGACTACACCACGTCCGCGCCGTACCAGCAGCTGTTCGCTGCCTGGATCCAGGAGGCGGATGAGCTGGAGGCCGAGTACGAGCGGGTCTTCGGGGAACCCATCCAGTACACCCAGCCGTACCAGAACGCGGGCTGGGAGTTGCTCAAGCGGCTGCTCGACCAAAAGCCCCGCAGGTTGAGCTCCCCGGCGGAACTGATGACGACCCTGGCCACCCCGGGGTTTGACGGGCTCGTGTTGCTGGGCACCGGCCAGATCCGGCGCGCGCCGGAGTTGTTGCGAACCAATCCCGACGGGTCGCTGGACCTGCCCTTGAGCACTGCCATTACGCCCAAGTGGGGCCTCTTGTTCTCTCACAACTACGTGATCCCCACGACGGCGCCGCACCCCAACGCGGCCAAGCTCTTGGTCCGGTTCTTGGCGGAGCGAGAAGGCTACGAACCGTGGCACACTCCCGGATCGTTCCCGGTAAGGACCGACTTTGATCCGCCTGAGTACACGCCCGCGTTGGACCCGGATACAGTGTGGGTCCCCGATTTGCTCTTCCTGGACGAGATCCAGGCCGAGCTTTTGGACTTCATGCGGCTGTACGAGTAACCGTGTGCTGTGGAACGGGGCTGCGGCGAGACGCCGGTCCGGCCTTGCCGCAGCCCCGTCCCGTTTATCCCTTTGTCGAGTGAGGCGACGCGGCCCCGATGGACGCAACCCAAGCCAGGAAACCGGTTCCCTGGGGTCTCATCCGGTATCGCTGGACGCGCCCCCAGGTGCTGCTGGCATTAGGATTGCTCGCCCTGTTAGTCTTTGCGGTGATCATACCGGCGGTCATTATCGTCGATGAAAGTCTGACCATCCAAGACCAGCGTTCGGACGTCCGCCAAAGTGGGCAGCCCGCAGGCAGCTTTTCGCTGTACTATTGGCAGCGCATGCTGGCTTCGGCCCTGTCGAACGTCCTGTTTTACCGGCCTTTCCTCAACACCCTTGGCATCGCCCTGGCCGTGGGTGTGCTGGCGACGGCCATCGGCACCATCCTGGCGTGGCTTGTGGCCCGCACGGACATGCCGGGCAAGAGCCTCATCACGGCGCTGACGGTGATCCCCAACATCGTTCCCTCGTGGTCGCTGGCCCTCGCGTGGCTGCTTGCGTTTCGCGTGCCGCAATACAGCGGCACCGGCGGCCTTCTCACGAGCCTTGGCTGGGATGTGCCGCTGTGGCTGGCCTACGGCCCCGTACCCATCGCAGCCGTGTTGACCGTGCATTACATCGCCTTTAGCTTCCTGCTGGTTTCCATCGCGGCCCGGCGGGTGGATGCGACCCTCGAGGACAACGCGATCATGCTGGGGGCGTCAACGGCGCGGGTTTTGGGCACCATCAGCTTCCCGCTGATCGCGCCGGCAATCATCTCGTCTTTCATCCTCATCGTGGCGGCGGTCTTCGGGTCGTTTTCGGTGCCCCAGTTTCTCGGTACGCCCGTGCGCTACAACGTGCTATCCACGGTGCTCTACCAGAACGTGCGCAGCGGCCGTATGGGCGAGGCGTACGTGCAGACTATCCTGATGATCTTGTTCACGGCGCTGCTTTTGTGGATCTACCAACGCGTCACGCTGGGCGGCCGCCGCACTTTTGTAACGGTGAGCGGTAAAGGATTGCAAGTGCGCATCTGGCCCCTGCGCCGGTGGCGGTGGCCGGTCTTTGTCTTACTGGCGGCGGTTCTGTCACTGGGCGCCATTGTCCCGTTGGGGCTGATCGTGACCGAATCGTTTCTAAAGGAGTCCGCCCAGTACCGCTGGGACAACTTGACAACCCATTATTGGATTGGCGAAGCCCAGCCGGGCTGGGGACCGACCAGCCTGCCTGGGGTCTTGCGGGACCCGCAGTTGCGCGGGGCGATTTGGAACAGCTTCCGCTTGGCCTTCGTCTCGGCGGCACTGGTGGGCATCGCGAGCTTCTTGTTCGGCTATCCCATCGTTCGGGGGAAGGGCTCCACCCTGACGACCCTGTTGGATCAGGCGTCATTTGCTCCGTACCTGATTCCGGGGCTTGTCTTTGGCGCCATCTACCTTAACACCTACGCAGCAGGGTTTGGACCGATCCCGCCGCTGTACGGCTCGTACCTGCTCCTCATCGCTGCCTGCGTCACCAACCTGCTGCCGTTTGCCGCGCGCATCGGCACCAACGTGCAGACGCAGATCTCAGCCGACCTGGAGGACTCGGCCCTGACCTTGGGGCCGTGGCGTGCGGCCTTTACACGTATCCTGCTGCCGCTGTCCAAAGACGGGTTTTTCATCAGCTTCATCCTGGGCTTTATCGCCATCGCCAAGGAACTGGACCTGGTGGCGCTCTTGGTGCCCGCCCGCGATCCGGTGCTGACCTGGTACGCCCTGGCCTTTTACGATGAGGGCTACTTCCAGCATTGGGCGGCCATCAGCCTCATCATCCTGACCATGATCCTCGTGGTCATCTCGATCGCGTACGCCGTCGGTTTCAACGTCTTGGAACGGGACAAGGAGAGCATCTGAATGTCGACGCCTGCCGTGGAGATTCGTCATTTGACCAAGCGCTTCGGCGACACCGTGGCCGTGGATGACGTCAGCCTGACCATCGAAGACGGTCAGCTGTTGTGCCTGCTGGGACCATCCGGCTGCGGCAAGACCACCCTGTTGCGCATGCTGGCCGGGCTCATCGAGCCCACCGAGGGCGAAATCTACCTGCGGGGCCGTTGCGTGTACTCTTCCGAGAAAGGCATCTTTGTGCCGCCCGCCGAGCGCGGCGTCGGCCTCATGTTTCAGAACTACGCCCTTTGGCCGCACATGACCGTACGCGACAACATCATGTACGGCCTCAGGGTGCAGAAGGTGCCCAAGCAGGAGGCCGCGGAACGGGTGGCCCGGGTCGCCCGCATGCTCGGCATCGAAGGACTGTTGTCCCGCTACCCCTCCGAACTTTCGGGAGGCCAGCAGCAGCGGGTGAGCTTGGCCCGCATGGTGGTGGTGTTTCCCGGCATCATTCTGATGGACGAGCCCCTCTCCAACCTGGACGCCAAGCTGCGGGTCCACACTCGCGTGGAGCTGCGCCGCCTGCAGCGAGAGCTAAAGATGACGGGCGTGTACGTGACCCACGACCAGGAAGAAGCGCTGGCGCTGGCGGACAAAATCGCTGTTATGCACAACGGCAAGGTGCTGCAGCTAGGGTCCCCGGTGGAGGTGTATGAGCACTCCCGGCACGTATTCGTGGCCGACTTCCTTGGGACTCCGCCGCCCAACCTGGTTCCGGCGGCGGTCGAGACCGATGGCGCCGGGAGCCGTATTCTCATCCCCGAATTTGGCGAGCTCCGCCTCGCTGGGCGGATTGACCAGCATGAGGTAACTGTCTCCATTCGGCCCGAAGACTGTGAAGTGCGCCGGGGCCGCGACGCAGGGGCGGGGGCGTTGCCCGAGGACGCGGCTCAGGCCAGAGACGGGGCCCATCTAAAGGCGCATTTGCGGGTCGTGTCCAGCCAGTTCATGGGCGCCCATTTCCTGGTGGTAGCCCAAGGAGAAACCGGGATCAGCTGGACGTTTCGCCACGACAAGCACCAGGAACCGTTCGCCGAAGGCGACACCATCGAGGTGTTGGTCAAGCGCGACGCGATCAACGTGTACGCGCGGCCCGACGGGCGGCTCCTGGCGCGGGGTGCGGTGCTGGTTCCCGGGACGTGACCGTCGTGGGGCCGGCCAAAACGAGCGCGCCGGCCCCACGTCGCCGCCGGGTTCACGCGCCGGACAGTTGCCGGACGACGTCCCGCACACGCCGGCCCGGTTGGTCGAGTTCGCGGCGGGCCGTTTCCGCGTCGACGCCTGTTTCGTGCATGACGATGGCCACGTCGATACGCCGTCCGGCGCGCTCAAGGAGCTGCTCGGCCTCGGCCGCGCTCACCCCCGTGGCCAGCCGCAAGATGCGGACGGCTCGCCGGTAAAGCTTTTGGTTGGTCGGGCGCATGTTGATCATCAGGTTGCTGTAGACCTTGCCCGTGCGGATCATGGCGCCCGTGCTCAGCATGTTAAGGACGAGCTTCTGCGCCGTGCCGGCTTTCATGCGGGTGGAGCCCATGATGACTTCAGGACCCACCACTGTGCAGATGGTGATGTCGGCCAGGCGCTCCATGGGTGAATCCGGGTTGCACACGACCGCGATAGTGGTGGCGCCCAACTGGCGGGCCTTCTCCAGTGCACCGATGACGTACGGGGTGCGTCCCGACGCGGCCACGCCCACCACCACGTCCAGTGGCCCCACGTTCCTCTCCATGAGGTCGCGGCCGCCCTGCTCCCGGTCGTCCTCTGCACCTTCCCTGGCGCCGGTATGGGCTGTCGGACCGCCGGCCATCACCGCTTGGACCAGGGATGGGTCGACCCCGAAAGTGGGCGGGCACTCGGCTGCGTCCATAATGGCGATGCGGCCGCTGGTGCCGGCGCCTACGTAAAACAGTCGCCCCCCTTTGACCAACGCCCCCGCGATGACGTCGACGGCCCGGGCGATGGCAGGAATCTGCTCACCTACGACCTCGGCCACGATGCGGTCTTCCTGGTTGATGAGCCGCAGCATGTCTTCGGTGGGGAGTTGGTCGATCTCCACGGTGTTGGGATTCCGGCCTTCGGTGACCAGTTGATCGAGGTTTTCCAGCACGGTCAGCCCCTTTCAACGGGACAGTTTAAGGCAATGGCGTTCGCGGCCATGCCACCGCCTCTATTGTACAGGTCAGAGGCGCACGGAGGCAGGCGCGTGGGCAGGCGAGAGGACGCGAAGGCAAGCGTGCGGCCGGCGGCACCGCGTATGGCCCGCGTCCCGCGCTGGCAGCCTAGTCATGGGGTGGAGCCGGTGACCGCCGGACTGGGATTCGTGTCCATTTGTCTGAGCGAAAAGGACTGCTCGCCAGCCGGCGACGTAACCGTAAAATCCCTCGAATCCTTGCCCGACCGGGCCGCCCGCATCGACCGCATCCGGCGTACCGCCAAGCGCAACCTCACCAACACCCTGCGCATTCTGTGGTTTCTCAAGGGCCATGGCTTTACGTGCTACCGGTTTGCCACGCACCTGATCCCCTTGGCGACCCACCCCGTCACGGACGAGTGGCCGTGGTGGGACGATCCCGAACTCGCGCCGCTGTTGCGCCGCATCGGCGAGATCATCCGCCAAGAGGGCTTTCGGGTCAGCACCCATCCGCCGCAGTTGTGCGTGCTCAATGCTCCCAACCCCGAAGTGTTCGCGTGGGTGGAGCGGTACACGGCCTATCACGTGCGCTTGCTGGAAACCATGGGCCTCGATGAGACCGCGAAGATCGTGTTGCACGTGGGCAGGCGGCTGGCTGGTGGTCAGGAGGCCGGGCTCAAGCAGGCCCTGGTCAACGTGCAGCGCCTGCCCGAGCCGGTGCGGGCCCGTCTTGTCCTTGAGAACGACGACCGCGTGTTCTCGGCCCGGGAAACGCTCGCCCTGTGCCGGGAGGCAGGGGTGCCCATGGCGTTTGACGTGCACCACCATTGGTGCCGCAACGACGGGGAAGACTTCCGGGACCTGTTGCCGGAAGTGTTTGCCACCTGGCGCGACCGGCCTCCCAAGGTGCACGTGTCAAGCCCCCGGAGCGGCGGCGACGTGCGCGCCCACGCGGATTTCGTCGACCCGGACTTTGTGAAGCCGTTTCTAGAGTACGCTGCAAGCCTAGGCGACTTCGACGTGATGGTCGAGGCAAAGATGAAGGACGTGGCGGCGCTGCGGCTGCGGGAACAACTGCCCCACATCTTCGCTGGGAAACCAGGCCCGTACAAGGCACCGGACGCGGGTTCGCCTTGACACCCGGGCGGGAGCCAGTCTATAATGAGCGTGCGAATGCGTGTGCGCACGGATTCCCGCTGGGGAATGCCGTGCGTTCGGTGTCTTTGTACGGGGTTAAGGTGTGGCCGTGCTAGACGGGGAGGTAGCGGTGCCCTGCACCCGCAATCCGCTATAGCGGGGTCGAATTCCCGCCCGAGGCCTCGTCCTTGTGGAGCCTGCCCCGGATAAGTGGCGTTGACGATCGGGTCTCGCGCAACGGGCCTTCGTGAACCCCGTCAGGTCCGGAAGGAAGCAGCGGTAAGCGAACTAGCCCGTGTGCCGCGAGGGCGCCTGATCCGAGCTGGCTGTCCGGGTAACGTCCGGAAGGGCAGGTCGACGGCGGGTGCACGGCTCACTTTTTAGGCCGGTGGCCAATGAGGCACGCCGGCCTTTCTTCCGCCCATAGTTGTTCCCGTAGAGTGCAGACCGCTCAAAACGACTCGCCCTTCCCGCGCTTGCCAAGACTAGCGGTCTTCCCGAGCAAAGGAGGCCCGGCTCAGCCCGCCGAAGAACTCAAAGATCCCCGCGGGAGGTATCGGCGGTGAGCTACGTTTCCCTCTACCGCAAGTGGCGCCCGCAGACCTTTGCGGACGTGACGGGCCAGGCCCATGTGGTCCGCACGTTGACCAACGCCTTGGCGGATAAGCGCATCGCGCACGCATACCTCTTTACAGGCCCGCGCGGCACCGGCAAAACCACGCTGGCGCGCCTTTTGGCCAAGGGCCTCAACTGCGCCCACGGGCCCACGCCGGAGCCGTGCAACCAGTGCGTTTCGTGCCGCCGGATCACCGAGGGCACCGCGATGGACGTGGTGGAGATCGACGGTGCCTCCAACCGGGGCATCGACGAGATCCGGGACGTGCGGGAGCGGGTGCGGTTCGCTCCCACCGAAGGCCCGTACAAGGTCTATATCATCGACGAAGTCCACATGCTGACCAACGAGGCCTTCAACGCCCTCCTCAAGGTGCTGGAGGAGCCGCCCAAGCACGTAGTGTTCGTCTTTGCGACCACAGAGCCGCACAAGATTCCCCCGACCGTCGCGTCGCGCTGCCAGCGGTTCGACTTTCGGAGGCTTTCTCTGGCTGAGGCTATGGGCCGGCTCGCGCACGTGGCGGCCGCCGAGGGGATCGACGCGACCGGCGAAGCGTTGCGGCTCATCGCCCGCTACGCCGAGGGTAGCCTGCGGGATGGGCTCGGCCTTTTGGATCAGTGCCGGGCCTTTGCGGACCGCATCACGCCGGATGTGGTCATCAGCGTGCTGGGCGTCGCCCCGCGGGAGCAGGTGATTGCCTTTGCGGACGTCCTCGCGTCCGGCGACGCCGCGCGGGGCCTCGCCCTGGTCAAAGAGCTCCAGGAGGCGGGGCGCGACCTACGCCAGTTCCTGCGGGACGCGGCGCGGCATTTGCGGGACGTGCTCTTGTTTAAGGTGGCAGGGGAGCCCGCGGTATCCGGCAGCGTGCTCGCGGGAACGGAGGAAAGCGAGGCGCTCCGGCGCCAGGCGGCGGCGCTGCCCGTGCCGCTCCTCTTACGGGCCATCGAGACCCTGGGCGCGGCGGAGGCGGACATGCGCTACGCGGCCCAGGCGCAGTTGCCGTTGGAGATGGCCATCGTCCGCTTGACGCGGCCGGAAGCCCATGTTGATCTGGAGAGCGTCCTGCAGCGGATTGAGCAACTGGAGCAAAAGGTCGCGGCGTTGGCCGGCCAATACACGGCCGAGAAGCCGGCCGCGCCTATCGGACACGCCACTGCCGCTGGCCAGCAACCCAATGGCGGGCCCGGAGCCCCGCAGGGCGCACCGCCGCCGGCCGCGCCTGCCCGGACCGAGGAGCCGCCGGCGGCTGCTGGACCCGCCGGCGACGAAGCCGACGACGAGCTGGCACTGGTGGTCAAGCACTGGGACCGCCTCAACGAGTTGCTGAAGGAACAGCGGCACATATCGGTCCAAGCCTTCTTGCGCGAGGGCCGGCCGGTGGCATGTCGCAACGGCGTACTCACCATCGAATTTCCGCCGGACCGGGCGTTCCACCAGGCCAGCCTGCAGCTGGACCAAAACCGCAAAGTGGTCGAGCAGTTCCTCAGGCGCCTCACCGGGCGCAAGCTCAAGGTGACCGCGGTGCTCGCGGGCCAGGGATCGGAGGAATCCCATCCGGGCGCCGCCCCGGGGAGTCCGGCTGTTGCCGTTTCGTCCCCCGCAATCGTGCCGGGGGCCGACCGGCCGGGGTCTACAGCGGGTGCGGGGGAGACGGAGCGTGCGGGCAGCCCCCCTCAGGACAGCGGGCCACTGGCGCCAGCCGCTGCGCCGAGCGGCAGTGCCGCGGCCGACGGCGCCGGGGAAGACGACATCATCAACAACCCGGCGGTGCAGGAGGCTCTCCGGCTATTTGGGGGCAGGATCATCCACGTGGAGCGCCGCCCCCGGTGAGTTCACCAAGTGGAGGTCATGACGCATGATGAACATGGCCAAGATGATGAAGCAAGTACAGAAGATGCAACAGGAGATGGCCCGGATTCAGGAGGAGTTGGGCAATAAGACCGTGGAGGCTTCCTCGGGCGGCGGCATGGTGACCGTAGTGGCCAACGGCCACCAGGAGGTCCTGGAGCTGCGCATCGACCCGCAAGCCGTCGACCCCGACGACGTGGAGATGTTGCAGGATATGGTGCTGGTCGCGGTCAACGAGGCGCTGCGCAAGTCCAGGGACCTCGCGGCCCAGGAGATGGCCAAGGTGACCGGCGGCCTGCAGATTCCGGGCCTACCGGGGTTCTAACCCTTTAACGGTATGCCTTTTCGGGGTATTGCACCATGGCCATGCTACACTACTCCCGTCCCATCGCCCGTCTCATCGACGAGTTCAACAAGCTGCCGGGCATTGGTCCTAAGACCGCGCAGCGCCTCGCGTACCACCTGGTGACCGGCTCCCTTGAGGACGCCCGCCGCCTGGCGGAAGCCATCGTGGAAGCCCGCGAGCGCACTATCTACTGCTCGGTGTGCTGCACCATCACCGACGTCGACCCGTGTCCCTTGTGCCGCGACGAAACCCGGGACCGCACGCTTTTGTGCGTGGTGGAGGAGCCCAAGGATATCCTGGCCATCGAACGCACGCGGGAATATAAGGGGCTGTACCACGTGCTGCACGGCGCCATTTCCCCGATGGACGGGGTGGGGCCGCAAGACCTCAAAATCAAAGAGCTCTTGGCCCGCCTCGGCGACGGCGCCGTGCGGGAGATTATCCTCGCCACCGACCCCAACATCGAGGGCGAAGCCACGGCCATGTACCTGGCTCGCCTTTTGAAACCCATGGGCCTCAAGGTGACCCGCATGGCCCACGGCATGCCGGTGGGCGGCGACCTGGAGTACGTGGACGAGGTGACGCTGACCAAGGCCCTCGAGGGACGCCGGGAGCTATAGCCCCGGTGCCTGTGTGCCCTGCCCCGCCGGCGCGCAGGGCGGTGCCCCGGCTGCCGGCCTGATCGCCGCCGACGCGACCCATCGGCTGCCGCTGGCCGTCACCCGCTCGCAAGCCTTGCCGGGAAATGGAATAGCCTGGCCGCCCTTCCCCATATTCTAATGTCAGCCTTTTCGATAGTCGGCGTTGGCCTCACGGGAGGGGTACCAGATGGGCTTGAGGAAGGCCGTGGCTGGCTACCTTGACAACGTGGCCGGGTTTCTGTTTGGGCGGGACATGGACTCCGCCCCCCGGGAGGAGCGCACCAAGTTGGTGGAGGCCGTGGAGAACGCCCGGCGCGAGTGGCAAGCCGCCCGCAACCTGCTAGACAACGTCACCGACCCGCGCCTCATCGATTACGCCATCTTCGCGGCGGGCGCCGCCGAGAAACGCTACATGTACTTGCTGGATGAAGCCCGCCGCCAGGGCCTGCGGGTGGAGGCGCCGCATACAGAGCCGAGCGACGACTCGGAGGCTGGCCGTGCATAGCTTGGCCGCCCCCGCTCATACAGTGTAGCGAGAGCGGGGGAGAGCGGTGGAACTGCACGTCATCATCGCGTACATCGTCGGGATCCTGCTGCTTTACGTCATCGTCCGGCTGCTCTTGCTGCCTGTCCGCGTCTTCCTGCGGCTCGTTTACAACGCCCTGCTGGGCGCCGCTCTGCTGGCACTGGCCAACCTCATCGGCGCCTACTTCGCGGGGATCTACCTGCCCATCAACCCCGTCACCGCGCTGGTGGCGGGGTTCTTGGGCATCCCCGGCGTGGTGCTGCTCCTGGCGCTCCAGCACTTAGTGCTTTAGTCCCGCGCGCGAGCGGTCTCGCCCGCCGCTACTGGCCGCGCAGCAACTCCACCGAGCGGCGCAGGCACCGGTTGGCCGCCGCGGGTTGGCCGGCGGCCTCATAAATCTCGGCCAGGGCCGAATACGCCTCGGCCAGCGCTTTGGGACGATTGGCTTTCTCCAGGCAATCAATGGCTGACTCCATGTGGCGGGCGGCGTTGTCCCAATCCTCACGCTTGCGGAGTAGTTCAGCGAGGGAGCGGTGGATCTCAAAGAGCTGCTGATCGTCGTTGGCAGTCTTTGCCGCTTCCTCGTACAGCGAAACCGCCCGCTCCACGTTGCCCTCATGGGCAGCCCACTTGGCCAGCGCGGCCTGCACCCGGGCCTTCCCTTGGGTATGGGAGACTTCCTCCGCCACGCTCAGGGCGCGGTGAAACCACGGCTCGGCCGCGGCCCACCCTTCTTCCTGGGCTTTGAGGGAGCCCAGGCTGATCAGCGCGTCCACCAGCCCGTAGCGGTCGAGGGTGGAGTCGCAGAAAGCGACGGCCCGCTCCGCGTACTCCATCGCGCGCCGCCGATCACCGAAGCGCTCCATGAGGTCCGCGGAGACACGGCACACATCCCCCCAGCGATAGTAGACGCCTGCTTGCCTGGCCATGGTCTCGGCCCGTTGCAGGTAGCGCCAGGCCGCATCCAGGTTTCCCTTGGCGTAGCACGTCAGGCCCAGTTGGGTCAGCAGCCAAATGACAGGGCTCGTGGGGTCCGAGGAAAGGTCAGGCAGCAGCGCTTCTTCATAGAGGAGCAGCGCCCGTTCGTAGTGGTGGACGGCTTGATCGTGCTGCCCGATGCGGGCGTACACGTTCCCCAGGTCGCAGTCGACCTCAGCGCGCGCGGCGGTGTCGCGCGCCAGGCGGAACTCGTCGGCGGCTTGTTCGAGCGCCTGTATGGCGGCAGGAAGCCGGTTGAGTTGGACGAGCGCGCGGGCCCTGCGCCGGTGCAATTCGCCACGGCGAGCGTAGTCGTTGGCGGCGCATTCCTGTAACGCTTGCGTGTACAACTTCAGCGCCTGCTCGTACTCGCCCTGTTGCTCCAGGACATGGCCGGCGGCCAGGGCCTGGTGCAACGCGGCGGATGCCGCCGGAGGCGGAGGCTGCTCGTCCAGGAAGTAGCTGACCGGCCTGTTCAGCCGCTGGGCGATAATCATTAGGCTCTTGAGGGAAGGCTGGGTCTGATTCTTTTCGATCTGACTGATGAAACTCTTGGTGAAGTCATCGCCCGCCAGATCCGCCTGCGTCATCCGCATCTGACGCCTGAGGGCGCGAATCTTGTCACCGAGAGTCCATCCCTGCTCCGGCACGGTCGGCTCACCTCGCTCCGGGGGGGTGTCTCTCGCTTTAGCGTTGCGCGAATTCGCTTCTGCGCGACCCTCTCCTGCTGCTGTGTCCTACCTGGTGACCAAAGTCCCGGTTTCCTTCTAGGACCTGCGCGATGGGTGGGGGCGTCTGCGAAACCAACACAACCCCGCCTGCTGCAAAGCCGATGGACTTGCGCCTGTCGCTCCGGCAACTCCGGGTACAGCCGATTCGGTGGACGCTGTGGTGAACGCTACGGTGGGCCCTGCGAGGGTGGCCGCGGTGGACGCTGTAGCGGTGGCTCCGCGATGTAGCGGTGGCTGGGGTAGACGCCCAGGGGACTCTGCGGCGCTCGTGTGACGGGCGGTGCCGCGGGAGGAAACCCGGTTGGTGGCCGGCGAATACGGGGGTGAGGGCGGGCGGCGCCCGGGTCGCTTAGGGGCCAGCGGCCACACCCGCCCCGGGGGAGACGGAAAGAAGCGGTGGAGGACGTTCTGGAGCAACTGGCCGCCCTGGGTCATGCCGGCAAAGCCGCTGTGCTGGCCACGGTTGTACACGTGGTTGGCTCCGCCTATCGCCGGGAAGCGGCCAAGATGCTGGTCGACCAGGACGGTCGCGTCTACGGCACCATGAGCGGCGGCTGCCTGGAGGCCGAAGTCGCGCACGCGGCCCGTGATGTGCTCGCGTCCGGGCGGCCCCGGTTGCTCCACTTCGATATGACGGCCGACGACGATCTCGTCTGGGGCTTGGGCCTGGGTTGCAACGGTCAGATCGACGTTTTCCTTGAACCCGTGGACTGCTGCAGCCCGGCCGAGGGGTGCTGGGGCCGCGTTGCCGCCGCTCGGGAGGCCGGTGTGCGCCTGGCCGTCGCCACCGTGGTGCATGCTGCTGCAGGACCGATTTCCGCGGGCGCCCGCGTGTACGTTTACCCGGACAGGCTGGAAGGCACGCTCGGCGATGTGGGCCTGGATGAGCTGGTTGCGGCGGACGCGCGCCGGCTGCTCGACCGGGGGGCGTCCCGCAGCTACCTGTACCGAGCGTCGGCGGGGTACGAAGGTGAACCCGTCGTCCGCGAGCGACAAGCCGTGCTCGACTTGCGGGGTCAAGCCGGCTGGGCGCAGGTGTACATCGAAACCTTCGCGCCGCCGCCCGTTCTGCTTGTCTTTGGGGCGGGCCACGACGCGGTGCCCGTCACGGAGTTGGCCGCAGCCGCCGGTTTCCGGGTCGTCGTGGTCGACAGCCGCCCTGCCTATGCCCGGCCGGAGCGGTTTCCCCGCGCCCATGCGGTGATTCACGCCCATCCCGAGGATGTGCCAGAGCGGGTGCCGGTGGACGAGAACACGTATGTCGTTGTCATGACCCACAACTTCCAGCACGACGCCGAGTTTCTCCGGCAGATCTGGGGACGGCCCTGCGCGTACCTGGGCGTCCTCGGTCCGTGGCAGCGCACCCAACGGCTCTTGGAGTCCTTGCGGGCCAGCGGGTGCGCGGTGGACGCCGGCTTGCACCGCCTGTACGCCCCGGTGGGGCTCGACATTGGGGCCGAAGGGCCCCAACAGATCGCCCTGGCCGTAGTGGCGGAGGCGTTGGCGGTGCGCAACGGTGCCGGTGGGGGTTTCCTGCGATTTCGCAAAGGGCCGCTGCACCGGACGAACCGCTTCTTGGACCGGGCGCGAGCGTGACCAACACGGAGGATCTGGCCATGGAGAACCAGTGCGCCAGGTCTGGGGCGCCGGGCGACGGCGCAACCATCCATGCGCGGCGGCGCGAAGGTTGTGGCAAGGTGAGATAGCCCGTGCGGGGTGGGACTGCCGGTGCCGGGTGTGAGGGTGCCCTTGCGGGGAGGCGTGATGGTGGATGGCAGTGGTGTCCTGGGCTTTGCTACCGGAGGATTCGCCGTACCCGGGAATCCGCCGGCGGCGCTTTGACGGCCGCGGTTTCACGCTGGTGCGGTACGAGTTCGCGCCCGGCGCAAGTTTTCCGCTGCACCACCATCCCGAGGAGCAGTTGGTGCTGGTGGAGGCTGGCGAGGTGATCATGCGCAGCGGCGACGCCGAAATGCACCTGCGGGCTGGCGATGCGTGCTGGACGCCGCCCCACGAGGTGCACGGCATCACCGCCGGCGCCAGCGGGGCGGTGTTTGTCAACCTCATTGTGCCCCGGCGGGAACACGCGCCGCGCGTGGTCGGCGACTCCGCAGATTAGCGGCAGGAAGGAGGTGTTATCGGGAAGAATCAGGTGACTCTGTGCTCGTCATGAACGTTGGCGAAGGACTTTTGCGGCCTCTCTAGTATACCTAGGTATACAAAGACCACAACGCGGCGCGGACGACGCCCCCGGCGCGGCGGGCGAAGAGACAGGCCGGCTCCTTGACGGGCCAAGGCACGGGCGGGCCGCCGCGTGGGCCGGCGATGCGGTCCGCTCCCCCAGGGCGTCGGTGCGCCGGGCGGGAAAGAGGTGGCTGTGGGGACATGCATATCGCAGTCTGCATCAAGCAGATCTTGGACCCCGAGATTTCGCCGCGGGCGTTCAAGATCGACCCGGAGCGCAAGACGGCGGACCCGGGCAGCGCGTCCATGGTCATCGGGCCCTTTGACCTCAACGCGCTGGAAGTGGCCATTCAGCTCAAGGAGCGCCACGGCGGGACGGTGACGGTGCTGACGCTGGGCTCAGAAAAGGCCAAGGAGGCCCTGCGGCGGGCGCTGGCCATGGGCGCGGACCAGGCGGTGCTCATCGACGAGACGCAGGTGGCGGCCCTGGAGCCTTCGGTGACGGCCCGGGCGCTGGCGGCGGCCATCCGCAAGCTGGGTGCGGTGGACCTGGTGCTGTGCGGGCGGCAGTCGGGCGAGTGGGACTTTGGGCAAGTGGGGGCGCTGTTGGCGGAAGAGTTGGGCATGCCGTTTGTGCCGTTCGTGCCGCGGCTGGACGTGCAAGGGGACAAGCTGCGGCTGGAGCGGGAGGCGGACGGGGGGCTGGTGGTGGTGGAGGCGCCGCGGCCGTGCGTGGCCAGCATCACCAATGCCAACGACAACCAGCCGCGGCTGCCCAAGGTGAAAGACATCATGATGGCCAACCGCAAGCCCATCACGACGTATGGGCCGGCGGACCTGGGGCTTGGGGCCGGGGACGTGGGAGCGGAGGCCAACCGGCTGGAAGTGCTGGAGCTGTTCATTCCGGAAGTGAAGTCGGAGTGCGAGTTTGTGGAAGGGGAAGACGGAGCGGAGAAGGGCGTCAACCTGGCCCGGAAGCTGCTGGAGCGGAAGGTGATCTGAGATGAACGTGGTGGTCATCGGCTGGGGAGTAGACGGCGGCGGGCCGGCGTCGGCGGTGCGGGAAGTGCTGGGCGGGGCCCGGCGGCTGGCGGACGCGAGGGGCGGGCAGGTGATTGCGGGCGCCCTGGGAGCGGCGGCGCAGGCGGCGCAGGGGATGATCGCGCACGGGGCGGACCGGGTGCTGACGGTGGAAGGGTTGCCCGAAGGCGACGCGGACGCGTACGTGGCGGCGGCGGAAGCGGTGTGCCGGCAGGCGGGAGCAGGCTTGGTGCTGTTGCCTGGGGACCGGTTTGGCTGGGAAGTGGGCCCGCGTCTAGCGCACCGGCTGGGTGCGGGGATCGTGACGGACTGCGTAGGGATTAGCTGGGACAGCGGCCGGTTTGTGATGACGAAACCGGTGTACGGCGGCAAGGCGATGGCGCGCCTGGTGGTGCGGACGCCGGTGCAGGTGGCGCTGGTGCGGGTGCGGACGATGGAGCCGCTTGAGCCGGACGCGAGCCGGAGCGGCACGGTGGAGGCGCTGAGCGTGAGCGCGCCGGGGGGCCGGGTGAAGCTGCTGGAGCGCAAGCAGGAGGAGAGCCGGGGCCAGGTGCGGCTGGAGGACGCCCGGGTGGTGGTGTCGGGCGGCCGAGGCCTGGGCGGTCCGGAGCCGTTCAAGCTGCTGGAGGAGATTGCGCAGGTGCTGGGCGGCGCGGTGGGAGCGTCGCTGGCGGCGGTGGACGCGGGCTGGGCGTCGCCGCAGCAGCAGGTGGGCCAGACGGGCAAGACGGTGGCGCCGGACGTGTACATAGCGGTGGGGATCTCGGGAGCGAGCCAGCACATCGCAGGGATGTCGGGGTCCAAGACCATCGTGGCCATCAACAAGGACCCGGAGGCGCCGATCTTCCGGGTGGCGCACCTGGGTGTGGTGGCGGACTACAAGGAAGTGCTGCCGGCGTTCTTGGCGGAGTTGCGGCGGATCAAGAGCGCCTGAGGGACAGCGGTAGGTTGAGCCGGTGTTATGGCCCGGGCACGGATGCCCCGCGCCCGGGCCACGGCGCGCCGGGCGGGGTGCGGCGGCAGGCCGCAGGAGCCCGCCCCGGCGGGCGGCGAGGGATGCCAGTATTGCGAGGGTACGCCAGCCAGGCGGCAGTTGCGGGCATGAGGGGCCGGGCGTAGGCGGCCCCGGGGGAGAGGAGCGAGCCATGCCGGAAACCGCGACGCGAGAAATCTTTTGGAACATCAAGTTCATCTGGGGGACGTACCTGCTGCTTTTGCCCATGGCGGCGGCGTTTGCGTTTGGCGTTTGGAACATGATCCGGCGCTGGCGGACGGGCAAGCCCATCGAGCGCACCGACAACTGGCGGGAGCGGCTGCGGGGATTTTTCGCCGACGCGGTGGGACAGGAGCAGCTGCGGCAGGGAGACGCTGGGGCGGGGCTGTTTCACGTCCTTTTGTCGTGGGGCTTTGTGATCCTGTTCATCGGGACGACGGTGGTGTTCCTCCAGGCCGACCTGCGGATTCCCATCATGCACGGCTGGTTTTATCTGATTTTCCAGTCCCTCATCCTGGACATTTTCGGGCTTGGGGCCATCATCGGCCTGCTCATTGCGCTGTACCGGCGGTACGTGGCGCGCATGCCGCGGCTGACGCACGGGCTGTGGCGGGACGGGTTCTTCTTGGGGTCGCTGCTGACCATCATGGTGACGGGGTTCATGGTGGAAGGGCTGCGGATGGTGGCGACCAATGACCCGTGGGCCAGCTGGAGCCCGGTGGGGCTGGCGGTGGGGCGTGGGCTGGTGGCGCTGGGGATCCGGGAGTACGGGACGCAGCTTGTGGTGCACCGGTTTTTGTGGTGGTTCCACATGCTGGTGTCGTATGTGTTCATCGGGTACATCCCCTTCAGCAAGATGATGCACATGTTCACGTCGCCGGCGGCCATTTTCACGCGGAACCTGAAGCCGGCGGGGCGGCTTGAGCCCATCGACATGGAAAAGACGGAAGTGCTGGGCGTCAAGACATTGCGGGACTTTGACTGGAAGGACCTTTTGGACCTGGACGCGTGCACGGAGTGCGGGCGGTGCCAGGCGGTGTGCCCGGCGTATGCGGTGGGCAAGCCGTTGAACCCGAAGATGCTGATTTTGGACATGCAGCGGCAGTTGCGCGAGGAAGTGGGCGGGCTGCCGTGGGAGAAGCGGGAGATGGAGCCGCGTCCCATCGTGGGGACGTCCATCGCCCCGGAAACCATCTGGTCGTGCACCACGTGCCATGCGTGCGTGACGGCGTGCCCGGTGGAGATCGAGCACGTGGGCAAGATCGTGGACCTGCGTCGTTTCCAGGTGATGGAGGAGTCGGAGCTGCCGGAGACGGCGCAGGCGGCGCTGCAGGGGATCGAGGACCGCGGGCACCCGTTCCGGGGCGCGCAGGCGTCGCGGCGGGACTGGTATGCGGACCTGCCGTACGTGCGGGAGTTGTCTGAGGTGGGGCAGGCGGAGTACCTGTTCTGGGTCGGGTGTGCGGTGGCGTTCAACGAGCGGGCGCAGAAGATCGCGCGTGCCATGGCCAAGATCATGCACACGGCGGGGCTGGACTTTGCGGTGCTGGGCGAAGAGGAGACGTGCACGGGGGACCCGGCGCGGCGGATCGGCAACGAGTACCTGTATGAGATGCAGGCCCGCCAGAACGTGGAAGTGCTCAACGGGTACGGGGTGAAGAAGATCGTGACCACGTGCCCGCACTGCTACAACACGCTGAAGAACGAGTACCCGGACTTTGGCGGGGAGTACGAGGTGATCCACCACAGCCAGCTCATCAAGGAGCTAGTGGACCAGGGCAAGCTGCCGCTGAAGCCGGGCCAGCTCGGGGAGCTTGCCAAGGTGACGTACCACGACCCGTGCTACCTGGGGCGGTACAACAAAGAGTACGACGCGCCGCGGGCGGTGGTGGACGCGCTGGGCGTGGAGCGAGTGGAGATGGCGCGTTCGCGGCAGCGGGGATTCTGCTGCGGCGCGGGCGGCGGGCGGTACTGGATGGACGACGAGCCCGGGAAGCGGATCAACGTGGAGCGCGCGCGGGAGGTGGCGTCCACGGGGGCGCAGGCGGTGTGCACGGCGTGCCCGTTCTGCATGCTGATGATGGAGGACGGCCTCAACACGGTGGCCACCGAACAGGGCGCGGAGAAACCCGTCGCCACCAGGGACTTGGCCGAGTTGGTGGCGGAAGCTTTGCAGGACGGCACCGCCGCGTAAAGGCAGCTAGCCGCGCAGTGCCGAGGGGGGACCAAACGCCCGTTGGGGCGATGGAGGAGGGAGTCAGGGTGGATTTCCTGCTCACTGACGAGCAGCGCCAGATCGTGGCCATGGTGCGGGAGTTCGCGCGGGAAAAGGTGGCTCCCTACGCGGCGCAGTGGGACGCGGAGGAGCGGTTTCCCGTGGAGCTGGTCAAGGAGTTGGCAAGCCTGGGCCTCCTCGGGCTGCCCATTCCTGAGGAGTACGGCGGGACGGGCGCCGACCTTTTGACCCGCTGCCTCGTCGTCGAGGAGCTGGCCAGAGTGGACGCCAGCGTGGGCTTGATCGTGGCGGTGCAGGACCTGGGCACGACCCCCATCGTGTTGGGCGGCAGCGAAGAGCTGAAGCGGCGCTACCTGCCCAAGCTGGCCCAGGATGGCTGGCTGGCGGCCTTCGGCCTGACCGAGCCGGGCGCCGGCTCCGATCCCGGCGGCATGGAGATGCGGGCGCGCCGGGACGGCTCCAGCTACATCCTCAACGGGCGCAAGGTGTTCATCAGCCACGGTTCCCAGGCCCAGGTAGTATGCGTCTTCGCCCGCACGGATCCCCAGAGCGCCGGGCCCCGGGGCATCTCGGCCTTTGTGGTGGAGCAGGGCACGCCCGGTTTCACCGCGGTGCCTATGAAGGGCAAGCTGGGCTTGCGGGCATCGGATACGGCAGAGCTCATTTTTGAGGACTGCCGGGTGCCCGCCGCCAACCGGCTGGGAGAGGAGGGCGAGGGGTTCGCCCTGGCCATGAAGACACTGGACCGTTCCCGGGCGGGCATCGCGGCCCAGGCGCTGGGCATCGCGCAAGGAGCCTTTGATTACGCGTTGGAGTACGTGCAACAGCGGCGGCAGTTCGGCCGGCCGGTGGCCGAATTCCAGGGCATCCAGTTCATGCTCGCGGACATGGCGACCCAGATCGAGGCGGCCCGGGGCTTGGTGTACCAGGCGGCCAGACGGGTGTGGGAGGAGGGCCGGGGTGGGGCGCGCCTTGTGACGGCCAATCGCTATTCGTCCATGGCCAAGCTGTTTGCCACCGATGTGGCGATGCGGGTGACCACCGACGCGGTGCAGCTTCTGGGCGGCTACGGCGTGATGCGGGACTACCCGGTGGAGCGCATGATGCGCGACGCCAAGGTCACGCAGATCTACGAGGGCACCAACCAGATCCAACGCGTTGTCATCGCTCGCAGCTACCTGGGAGGCGCCAAAGGGTGACGCCGGCGGCACCGGAGACGTCCGGGCAGGCGGCCGCGCCACGCCTGCCTGCCAATATCGCTCGGCTTGAGCTGCCGACGCCCTACCCTGTCGGGCCGGTCAACGTCTACGTCGTCTTTGGACGACGGCTGACCCTCATCGACGTGGGACCCAACACGGACGAAGGCGAGGCGGCCCTCTTGGACGGCCTGCGGGCGCTGGACGTCCGGCCGGACGAGGTCCACCAGATCATCATCACTCACCCGCACGTGGATCACCATGGGGGCCTTGACCGCTTTCGCAGGCACAACCGCCGCGTCCGGGTGGCGGCGCACATGGCTGCGGCACCTTACTTCGGCGCCGAGCCGGAGCGGAGGCTCGAATTTTACCGGCGGTGGCTGACGGAAACCGGCATGCCCGCGGCGCTGGTGGAGGCTTCCCTGGAGGGGCTGCGGGGGTTGGGCGCACTAGAACCTAGGTCCGGGGCGGACTGGTGGCTGCAAGACGGCGACCTGGTACCCATGGGCGACGGTGTCTGGCGGGTGCTGCACACTCCGGGGCATTCGGGGTCCCAGGTGTGCCTATACCACGAGCCCAGTCGCACCATGTTCACGGCAGACCACCTTTTGCCCGCGATATCCTCCAACGCCATCATTGAACCTCCGCCCGTGCCGGGTGGGGGCAGGCCGCGGACTCTGGTGCAGTATCTCGACGCCCTGCGGCGGGNGGC